>ERZ791912.7-NODE-7-length-194337-cov-30.431759_pt1 | contig 194337 bp, 166 predicted proteins | sample MGYA00510141_ERZ791912 | MGnify/ENA primary metagenome ERZ791912 (study PRJEB30046, sample SAMN00792082) | human gut metagenome | study: EMG produced TPA metagenomics assembly of the A metagenome-wide association study of gut microbiota in type 2... | reverse complement strand
TCTGTGTTACGGCATAATGTAATACTGAATATTCAATTAAATCAAGGTGGCGAAATAGGGCGGAATTGTGCGTAAAGCGCACAATTCCGCCCCTCATGCCTCTCCCCTTTGATTTAACCACACATTCATTTTTTGTAAATTAAGCCAAAGTCAGACAGCATATATGAGAAAAGCAGGTGCGCAAACATCAAAAGATGCACTTGAAGTTCAATTGTGATAGTTCTTAGACTTTTCTTTCTCTACCCAGCTATCCACAGACACGGATGTCTGTGGAAGTGAGATATGGGACATGGATGTCCCGTATCGAACGGTAGCGGAAACTACCATTACGTATATGAAAAGCCTTAGAACTATCCAATTGAAGCTTCTGGCATCGTTGATGTTTGCACACCTGCTTCTCTCATATATGCTGTCGTCCGTACGTTAAAAATGTGTGTTAAACAACAATATTCCTACTTTATCAACCCATTCAACCTGTTCTTTATAATCGTGCTGCCAATTGTTGTTATAGGTCTTTTTCTTTCTCCAGCCGGTTCAGCCTGCTTTTCTGCTTCGACTATACGTTTCTTAATCTGTTCCATTTTATTATCAAGCTCAGCAAGCTGGTCTGCATAACTGGATAGTTCTACTGCAAGTGTCTCTGCCTCACTATCAGGTATGTTCTTTTTATATCTTAACTTGTGTTCAACACTTGCCCAAAAGTCCATCGCAATAGTTCTAAGCTGTACCTCTACCTTCATATAACGTTTTTCATTCTGTAAGAATATTGGTATTTCTATAATAACATGAAGACTTCTGTATCCACTTTCCTTTGGATGTTTAATATAATCCTTCATCTCAACAAGTCTTATATCATCCTGCTTAAGCAGACAATCCGCAAGCATATATATATCCTCTGAAAATGAACAGATAACTCTTATACCTGCTATATCTCTTATATTTTCTTCTATTGCCTGCATAGTAAATGGGATTTTTTTCTTATTAGCTTTCTTGATTATCCCCTCTGTTGACTTTATTCTTGTCTTAATCGATTCTATCGGATTCCTGTCATACTGCAATGAAAACTGCTCATTAAGTACCTTAAACTTAGTTTCTACCTCCATAATAGCACATCTGTAATATGCCATAAGCTGGTTAAAAGGAAGTGTATTCTCCCTTATAAAGTCAAGTACTTCATCTGACATCAGATTATCCCTTATAAATCTTTCTTCTTCCTGCTTAAAAAATTCTTCTACACCCATGTATACATACTCCCAATTTATCTTAATTATCGAAACTGCTATATTTCTTATTAGGCTACCCCACAAGCTACAAAATGTCAATTAACCATATATAAAAATTATTGTCATATATTAACCGGATATAAAAAACACCACCATATATAAATAAGACATAGAAAATACTGTCCTAGGTATGATTCAACTCTTAATGTTGGATTAAATCTCCCAGGACAGTAACTGATATTATCTGTTATATAAATATAATGGACAGGATTGTGGTAATGCGTAACACAAAACAATCCGTAGGTATCAAAGCCTGTGTCTTCTGCCCCTTTGTTAACTAGTACATTGCGAAATAACTACACCATTCATTTGCCTGCTAATCCGCATCCTGCGCGATTGGTATAGTTATTTACGAAACGATGTACTAACTTAAGAAACCGTTAACGATCTGCTCCTCAGCCTCCTGCTCTGTAAGTCCAAGAGTCATAAGCTTTATTAACTGATCACCTGCTATCTTTCCTATGGCTGCCTCATGTATAAGACTTGCATCCACACTGTTTGCCTTAAGCTGTGGACTTGCTGTGACACATGCATTATCCATAATAATAGCATCACATGAGCTGTGTCCGGCACAACGTGTATTACCATTTATTCTGCTGACGAATTCCTGATAACTGTTATTTCTGGCTACACTTCTTGATACAACATCTACTGATGCATCCTCACCGTTAACATCCATATTAAACTCAGTCTTAGCATGCTGCTCACCTGTAGTCATTATATTTTCATGAATAGTAAGCTTAGAGCCAGCAGCCATATCACCACTTGTCTCTCTAAATGTGTCATCAATTCCTGATATCTGTGAAGTCTCCATATCCATAACTGCTCCATCTTCCAGATGTACTATAGTTGTAGGATTCATAAGACGCTTTCCACGTCCTTCACCTTCACCATAATGTTTCTCTATATATCTTAATTTAGCATTCTTTCCAACATAGAATGTATGAATCCCATCATGAGTTGATGTTTCATCACCACAGTTATGTATGCCACAACCTGCAATTATAGTAACATCTGCATCCTCTCCTATATGAAAATCATTGTATACAAGGTCCTTAAGACCTGTCTGGCTTATTATGACTGGAATATGCACACTCTCATTTTTAGTACCAGGCTTAATATATATATCTATTCCTGGTTTATCTTCTTTAGTCACTATATCTATATTAGCAGTTGTATTACGTGCCTCAGATTTTCCGTTTGCCCTGATATTATACGCTCCTACAGGAAGTGCATCAAGCTCTGCAACCTCATGTAAAAGATTTTTTTCTATTGCATCCATTTATATGGTATCCTTTCCTTACTACAATATAAATTTTGTTACCAGCTTCCTAATTAACATGCAAGTGTAAAAATGAATTCTGACACTCGCATCTGATATACATTTAAACTGGTGATCCAGTTCCTTCAAGTAACTGTGGAAGTATATCATCCTTATCGCCATATTTATCTATATTTCCATCTTTTATAACAACTATCTTATCAGCTATATCAAGTATTCTTTCCTGATGGCTTATTATTATGATACTTCCATGATTAGTTTCATGCATTTCTTCAAACACCTTAATAAGGTTCTGGAAACTCCAAAGATCAATTCCTGCCTCTGGTTCATCAAACAATGACAGCTTGGTTCCTCTTGCTCTTATCATTGCTATTTCTATTCTTTTCAACTCTCCACCTGAAAGGCTGCTGTTGAGTTCTCTGTTAATATAATCTTCTGCATTAAGTCCAACTTCTTTAAGATAACCTTTTAAATCGTTGTATTTAGCCCCATTGCCAGCTGCCAGCTTCAATAAATCTTTTACCTTTAATCCCTTGAATCTGACAGGCTGCTGGAATGCAAAGCTTATACCTTCCTTTGCTCTGTCTGTTATACTCATATTAGTAATATCAACACCATCAAGAAGAATACTTCCTTTTGTAGGCTGATATATACCAGCTATAACCTTTGCAAGTGTGGATTTACCGCCTCCATTAGGTCCAGTAACCGCTACAAATCTCTCATCGATTTTTAAAGTAATATCATGTAATATCTCCATACCATCCTCTGTGGTATATCCGACATGATTAAGCTCTAACATCATCGTCCTCCGTTCATTCTTATCTTTATATAAATCATGTGTCATAAACACATTTTAACAGAATAACTAATCCTATATATCCTTGGGTAATCAGGATTAATCCGCACTATATATTAACACATAATCATCATAATAATCAATCTAATGTATAATATATAATGTGATATCATGGTCAAAAGGTCTAAACCCACATGAGCTTGCTCATAGGTGGGTGAAAGACCTTGGAACCCCGGTTTCATAAAATAAAATTATTAAAAAAGCAGTCCACAGATTATCTGCAGACTGCAATCTTATTAAATAATCACTGTATATTCATCATATTATTTTAATACATACTTCCTTATATAAGCAAAGGTATAGTCTTCACCTTTTTCAGATAGCATAACAAGAAGACTATAAAGCAGCTCTTTAGTCTTTGGATGTATTATATAATGATCCATTCCCCTCTTAAAATACTCTAATGAATCTGAATCCTTATATTTTTCCTTATTGTATATCTTACTTGCCGCTACTCTGTCGCAAAACATCTCTACTACATAATTCACTGGCATTTCCATCCCTATAAGACTCCCATCACCGCCTTTAGCCGGATAATCTATCCAGTATTCATAGTGGTGCTTATTACGTCCTTTATGATGAAGCCATGCCGTAGAACAGCCCTCTGCCTCTCTTTGTGCATTATTCGGACTTCTGTTACCTTGAAAATATTTTACACCAGGAATAAACTCCGTCGGACTGTACTTTGATAAATCATGCAGCAAACCCTGCTTATAAAGTCCTACCCTGAAACAATTTTTCATTACCTGATATTTATGATGATTTATAGTACTCAGATGTCCAAAAAAATTATGAAATAATATCATGGGTTTCATATATGCCATCCTTTACTTATGTGTCTATTATTTAACATACCTATAAAGTTTATCAAAAAAGAAAATAAATTCAAGCAGATATTGAGGATTTTATAGTATTTTATTATTTTATTATATTCTGCTGTGCTTTCTTTATAGCCTCATCATAGAAATATTCCTGTGAATTGATTCTTGTTTCTTTATCATTTACATCTTTTCTATAATAGTTTCCATCTGATGCCATAACTCTTGCCTTAACATTATCTGACAACATAGTATTAAACATACGAAGAAGTCTCTCTTTTATCTCTTCATCATAAACTGGTGCTGCGACTTCAACACGCCTGATAGTATTTCTTGTCATAAAATCAGCTGATGATATGTATATTTTCGTATCGTTACCTTTGCCAAATATATATATACGTGAATGTTCAAGGAATCTTCCTACGATACTTGTAATTGTAATAGTGTCTGTATAACCCTCTATTCCAGCTCTCATACAGCTTATTCCTCTTATAATCATATCAACCTTAACACCACTCATAGATGCTTCAACAAGTTTTTCTATTATTGTTTTATCTGTAAGAGAATTAATCTTAACACCTATATATGCCTCATCACCGTTTTTAGCCTTATCAATCTCGGCTTCTATTAAACTGATAATTTTATTCTGAAGACACTTAGGTGCAACAAGAAGATGCTCTGTATGTTCAACAACATCACCCAGCCCAAGATTATTAAACACATCTGCTGTTTCCCTTGCAATATCAGTATTAGATGTAATAAGCGAAAGATCTGTATATAATTTTGCTGTTTTCTCGTTGAAGTTACCTGTTCCAACGTGTGTAATATACTTGAATTCTTCACCATCCTTATATGTTATAAGACACAGCTTTGAATGAACCTTTATATGATCTATTCCATATATAATCTTGCATCCGGCTTCTTCAAGACGCCTTGACCATTCAATATTATTCTCTTCATCAAATCTTGCCCTCAGTTCAACAAGTACAACTACCTCTTTACCATTTTCTGCTGCTTCTATAAGCGCCTCTACAATCTGCGAATTCTTGGCTACCCTGTAAAGAGTCATCTTAATAGACAAAACCCTGTCATCACTACCCGCTTCATTAAGAAGTTTTATAAAAGGATGCATACTCTCATATGGATAACTTAATAAAACATCCTTTTTAGCTATCTGGTCTATAATAGGCTGCTTCATATCTATATATTTTGAATTCTGTGGAACCCTTCTTTCATAGAAAAGCTCTTTCCTTGTTCTTAAATCATCCTGAATTTTTGATATGAACGACATTTCAAGTGGTGATTCAGAATAAAACACCTGCTTTTTGTCAAGCTTCAGCTCGTTACACAAAGCTGATATAACTTTATCATCAAGTACTCTTGAATACTCAAGCTTGACAGGACACAGCCTTCTTCTCTCCTTTATAAGCTGTTCCATAGTATCCCTGTAATCCATATCCTCATCAAAGAATGCTTCATCCATATCTATATCAGCATTTCTAATGATTCTTATAAGTGATTTACTTTTTACACTATATTTCTTGAATATTTTGGGAAGAAAATGCAGTATAAGTTCCTCAACAAGCATATATTTTCTGCTATCTGATGGTATAGGTATAAGTCTGTCAAATATACCGTTGCTGCATGGTACAAGTCCTATCTTATCGCTATTCTTTGACCCAAGAAGAGCCACTGCATATATTTCCTTATTCTTAAGAAATGGAAACGGATTTTTCTTTCCTATAACCTGAGGCGATAATATTGGAAGTATTGACTTGTTAAAGTAGTTCTCAAGATATACCGCATCAGAATATTCAACATCATTAAAGCTGATAAGCTTAACACCCTGTCTGTCAAACTCATACATAAGCTTTGTATATATCTTATCTTTTTTATGTAATAATTCTCTTGTGTGCGTAAATACAGCATCCAGCTGCTGCTCTGCAGTCATCATTGATTTATTGTCGAAGCCTGTAGTCATCTCCTGTTTATTCTTTTTTGCAAGAAGCATCTGATCATACAGAGAGCCAACTCTTACCATATAAAACTCATCAAGATTACTGTTGAATATTGAAACAAATGTAAGTCTCTCACATAATGGCACTTTTTCATCATCAGCTTCATCTATGACTCTTTCATTAAATTTCAGCCATGATAACTCCCTGTTTGCAAAAAATGGCATTCTTTTACCATCTTTACGATATTTTTCTTCAATATTCTTTATTTTTTTATGGATACTATCTGATACTTCGGTCATATTAGCTGCTTCCTTAGAATCATCAATAACTATATTTAATAATTTATCATCTTCTATTACATTATTTTTATTCATATTTTCTCCAATAAAATGTATATTTTCATTTATTTCTTTTTCTACATTTATTTTTTTATCTACATCTATTTTTTCATCTGCATTTTTTTCTTTTCTTTTATTACTGAAGACATTCTTAATATTATTTAATCTCCAAAACATATTCCCATCGCCTTTGCTTCTTTGATAATACCTGAGTCAGGATCTACTGTTTTTAATCTGCCTGCTACTTCCCTAAGTGGTGTTTTATCTATCTGATTATCCCTAACACACACCATATATCCATACTCTTTATTAATAATAAGTTCCGCTGCCTTTGCTCCTAGTCTTGATGCTAATACTCTGTCGTATGCACATGGACTTCCCCCACGCTGTACATGCCCTGGCACAGTAACTCTTACCTCCTGCCCTGTTCTTTCCATAATACCTGCACCTATCCTATATGCTGCAGATGGAAAATGCTCTCGTTTTCTTATCTCTTTAAGTTCCTTTTTGCTAAATTCAAGTTCTTCCTTTGATATAATACCTTCAGCTACTGCAAGTATAGTAAAATGCTTTTTCTGCTTGCTTCTTTTATTAATAGCTTCAACTACCTTATCAAGATCATATGGAATCTCTGGTATGAGAATGACATCTGAACCACCTGCCACACCTGCATGTAATGTAAGCCATCCAGTCTTATGTCCCATAAGTTCAACTATAAACACCCTGCTATGTGATGCAGCTGTAGTGTGTATACAATCAATAGTGTCTGTAGCAATATCCACAGCTGACTGAAATCCAAAGCTTACATCTGTTCCTACAAGATCATTATCTATCGTCTTTGGCAGTGTAACAACATTAAGTCCCTCTTCACTTAACAGATTAGCTGTCTTGTGTGTTCCATTTCCTCCAAGTATAACAAGACAATCAAGCCCAAGTACTTTATAATTCTTTTTCATGGATGCTACCTTATCTTTTCCATTCTCATCAGGCTCTGTTATTCTTTTAAAAGGAGTTCTTGATGTACCAAGAATAGTACCACCAACTGTTAGAATTCCAGAAAAATCACCAACATTCATAAGCTTATAATCATTATTAATAAGTCCCTTATATCCATCAAGAAAACCATATATCTTTACATCTGGTATTTTATTATACAGACTCTTTGCCACACCTCTCATAGCAGCATTCAAAGCCTGACAATCTCCACCACTTGTTAAAATTCCTACTTTCATAATAATCCTCCATTCTTGCGCCGCTTATTATGACGATATAAAGCTCAGCATGTTTCAAAATATTATCACCATATTATTTACCAGTTAATTATAATCTCATTCTTATAATATTACAACTATTCCTCTGTCATCTTTAATATTTTTCTTTTTTCATCTTTTATTCATCTAATTACAACCAATCTGTTTGTTCCTGTCAAATTTTCAGAATATATTTTTAATGTAACTGGTTGAATTATGTGATAAAATACCAGTACATTATTCTTTTATTAAATGACAATGGAGGTACTTATTATATATGACCAGAAAAGAAATAAATGAAATAAAATCACAATTCAATATAGAAGACTGTGGTATCCAAAGATTATGTGGCTGCTATGTTGATGGTGAAAAAAATAAAGTTACTACATTTAATGATACATTTTTAAATCTGCCAGAAGAAGAACGTCATAAATATCTTGATATTTTAAGAAAATGTCTTTCCGGAACACCTGGCAGAAACCTGATTGACATGAAATTCACTCTTGATGCATATGGAAAAGAACAGCCAAGGGATTTTCTTCTTGAACTTAGAAAATGTGAGCTTAAGGATGAAAACCTACTTAACCAGTTATATGATAAAATAATTGCTAATTATTATTATCCTGGCAACTATCTTATACTTATTGTTAATCAGACATATGACATACCTGGAGTAACTGCTGATAATATAGCAATGGACGATGCTTCTGATGAGATATATAACTATATATTATGCTGTATCTGCCCTGTCATTCTTTCAAAACCCGGCCTCGGATATTTTGAGGATGATAAAGCATTTCATAACCAGATACAAAACCATATAGTTGATAACCCTGATATAGCGTTCCTGTTTCCATCATTTAACAATCGTAGTACTGATGATGAAAGCATATTATTTCATAGTAAGGATACAGATGATTTTCAGCAAAATTTTCTTGATGCCGTACTTAGCTGCGAGGTACCTCTCCCTGCTGATATACAGAAGGAAACATTCAATAATCTAGTAACAGAAACTCTAGGTGAAGATTGCAATTACGAAACTGTTAAAAATATTCATGATAACATAAATGAAGTCATTGAAGAACATAAGGCTGTATCAAGTGCACCTGTAATGCTCGACAAAACAGAGGTTAAGGAAATACTAGAAAAAAGCGGAGTTGCCAGTGAACGCCTTACTAATTTTGAAGAACATTTTGAAATGGCAGCTGGAGAAAACGGAAAACTTGCAGCAGCTAATATAACTCCATCAAGAAAGTTTGAAGTTAAAACCCCGGATGTTGTAATAAAGATTAATCCGGATAAAACCGACCTTGTTGAAACACGTATGATTGATGGAAAACAGTGTCTTGTAATACAGATTGATGAGCGTCTGGAAGTAAATGGAATATCCGTTAACCCAGATACCGGTGAAGTTATAGACAGAACTGATAAATAAAAAGATGAGGCAGGATAACTTATAAAACAAGTTTCCTGCCTCATCTTTTTTTATAATTAACCATTATTAATTATTTTAATGATGTCAGTGTCAAAATGTATTTTGCTACTGACTGATGTATCTGTATTGCTACAGTACTTACTTAACCTTAAAGAATTTTACTTCATTGTTAAGCTGTTCTGATACAGTCATAAGACCATTCGCTGTTTCTGCAAGCATATTAATGGTTGCAGTAAGTTCCTGCATAGATGCTGTCGTCTGCTGGGCTGAGGCAGCGTTTTCTTCTGAGATAGCCGACAGATTAGAAACAACATCATTAATCTGCTTTCTTGCCTCATCACAAGAACCAGCATTATTCTCAATAACTGCAGTTTCATTTCTTGATACTGCTATACCATCACTGACATCTATAAAGCTGTTCTTTGTTGCATCAAGCTTTCCTATCTGCTCATGTATAAGAACCTTTGTATTGTTCATATCTTCTACAGTCTTTTCTGATTCTAACTGAAGCTTTTCTATAATCTCTTTTATCTCTCCAGCCGCTTCATCTGACTGTGATGCCAGCTTCTGGATTTCTGATGCAACTACTGCAAAGCCTTTTCCTGCCTCTCCTGCTCTTGCTGACTCTATAGAAGCATTAAGAGCTAAAAGACTTGTCTGATCAGCAATATTCGTAATAAGTGCTGCTGCTTCCCCTATTCTTCCAACTGATTCATTTGTTATATTAATCTGATTAGCTATATTATTAATAGATTCAGTTGTATGATCATTAGAATCTGAAAGCTCACTCATGGTACTCATAGATGTATCACCTGCTCTGCCCATTGCATCTGTTGCTTTAGTAAGATTAGCTACCTTTTCAACTATTTCACTTATAAGCTCTCCCATATTAGCAATCTGTGCAGAAGCATTCTGGATCTCTTCTGCCTGTGATACAGCTCCCTTTGATATGTCTTCAACCGCACTTGATATCTCTTCTGTTGCTTTACTTGACTGATTTGCAGAGCTTGTCATATCTTCACCCGACCTATGAAGCTCAGATGCAGTATTCTGAAGATTAGCTACTATTTCCTGAAGCTTATCTATAAGTGTCTGAACAGATTGAGCCATCTGACCTATTTCATCTTTTCTTGCAAGAATAGATTTATTAACATCTACTGTCAAATCACCATTTGCAAGTGCGATAAACAGATTATTAACTGAAACAAGTGCATTAGCAAGTTTTGTTGAAATTATAGAGGCTACTACTATCACAACGATTAAAACAACTACTGATACAGATATAAGTGCTATTATTTTCTGCATTATAAATGTTGTTATATCTGTTCTTGGCTGTCCGGAGAACATCATACCAACAACACTTCCACTAAAATTCTTCAATGGAATATATACACCTGTATAATCTGTTCCGTCTATATCAACATGTGAGGTTGTATATGTATTACCTTTCTGTACAGCTTCCCATATTTTATCATCTGCCTTAAGACTTAACATTCTCTTGTTATTAGAATCCCTGAGTGATGTAAGCTTACAATCAACGCCTATAAATACTGCAAGGTCTGCATCACCATCTTTTGTAAATTTATCTATTCCATCCTGCTTCTGTGACAGGTTCACATCTCCTTTAAACAGATTGCCGTTATTATCTACACGCCAGTCACCTGTATACTCATTATCATAGCTTGCCTTAGTTGACTGACCAAGTAACGATAAACCATTTACCGCCTCTGTATTCATTCCCTGTGATATATTAACAATAGCAAGAATAAGTACAACCACTATTCCAACTACGGTTGGAAGTAATGATGTCATTATAAGCTTGGCTTTAATCCCACACAATAAACTTGATTTTTTTTCTTTATTATCACCGCTTGTATTATTATTCGTATTATCATTATTTATATTATCTTTGTTTTGTACATTTTTACGCATTCTGAAATTTTTTTGCTTTCTTTTTTTCTCTTTTTCTATAGGCTGCGCATTTGCTTTAGCCGCTTTTGATATTTTTGCTTTATCATTATTTCTTTTGTTCTTTTTTTTATGCTCTGTAACAGTTGCTTCCTGCTCTTCTTTAATATCATTAGCTGATACATTTTCAACTTCACCTTCTATGGATGCTGTTGTTATATTCTTATCCTGATCCATAATAATCCTCCATTCTTGCACTGCTTCTCAGCGCATCTTAAAGTTTGTGCGAAACACAAATCTTACGTGTGAAAAATCTTATGTATTAATAATACATAAATATATAGATGTCGTGGCAAAAGATACTTTGCACCTGACTGGTATATCCGAATCGCTATGCAACTTTCACATTCATTAAATACCTTATATATTATTTAATTATATCATATAATTTACCTTTTGTAACTTCATTTTAAGTCGATTTTTACAGATTTTTTGGCATATTTTCACTTTTTCGCCAATTTTTTACATTCACCAATTTTCTTTATATATTATGTATGTTTTATATATTTCACAAACACCCTACACACCTGTCTTTTTTTCATGGATTATTTAACACTATTGTCTTTAAATTATATCTTGAATATTAAAAATAAAAAGTTCCCCGGTCTGGGGTGACCGGGGATGAGTAGAGGGGATAGAAATATAGTCAAGTATATTGGCTTTGGAGATTATCCAATATACCTTTGTGCAAATTAATCTAAAATACCAAAATATGATATCTGAATTAATATAATAAATAATACCAATACCATATACAAGTAAATAAACTTAGGTAAAATCTTACTTATGCTTTATTAACATAAAGTAAAGTTCTGTATCTTTATTTCATTTATTAATTAACTCATATAATCTTATACAATTATATTTTGCAAATGTCAATAGAAATATCTCAAAAATACATCAAAAATACAATAAAAAAAATTAATAATCTATTAACTGGTAACTAATAGCCAATAGCAAAATTACTGTATTGTACTTTATTATATCACGATTCGTAGCTTTGCTACTCGCCGCTGCTTTCGTAATCATCATTCGCCGTTCGCCGTTCGGCAGAAATCTGCAAGCAGCTTTCTGGCTCTCTTGCGCTCATTATATCATATTCATTTAAATGTATTATAATATGTTTTACTGAATACATTAAAATATATCATAATTAACACATCTTGTCTAAGATATATCAAATCATTTTTATTATCAACCAATTAATTGTCATATATACATTATTTTAAAGATTTATTATCCTATTTAACAACAAATATGGCAGATATGGCAGTTGCACCACAAATGCCTGCTTAGAATATATGAATCAAACCATTTTGTCAAGCTTATTTTTAATATTCTCTGCCGTTTTTGTAATTGCAAGCCCTTCCTTCGATGTTTCTTTAAGGCATGCTGGCATATTATCTCCTATTCTTTTCATCGATTCTATAACCTCGTCAGGAGGAATAACACTCTTTATTCCTGCCATTGACATCTGTGAAGCTGTTATTGCGTTAACTGCTCCTGTCACATTTCTTTTTATACATGGAACCTCTACAAGACCACATACTGGGTCACATGTAAGACCTAGCATACTTTTTAAAGCTAATGCACTTGCATTGACTATTTTATCAACATCCCCACCCTGAAGAAATGTAAGTCCTGCTGCGGCCATTGCACTTGCTGAACCAATCTCTGCCTGACATCCTCCAGAGGCTCCTGCAATAGAAGCATTTTCTGCTATCACAGCACCTATTCCCGCTGCTATAAATAATGCTTTTACAACATCATCTTCATAAACGTCATACAATTTCTCATATGATATAAATACAGCTGGTATAACTCCGCATGAACCTGCCGTAGGCGCTGCAACTATTCTTTTCATACATGCATTAGATTCACCCATTTTAATAGCTTTCTCCATAGCTGTGCTTATGAAATCGCCACATATATTCTTACCAGATTTATTATATATATGCATAAGTTCTCCGTCGCCACCTGCCATTTCACTTGGAGACTTAAGATTCTTATTATAATCATTGTCTGCTTTTTTCATTGCAGCGTACATTAATTTCATATTATCGAACACCTGCTTTTCAGATATCATGTGTTCATTTGCATTATCCCGCATTATAACCTGCCACAATTCACATTTATTAGCTTTACATAAATCAACCAGGTCTTTTATTGAATGATAACCCATATTATTTACTCCATTCATGTCTTTGCCGGTTCATTAATTCATATTCTTATTTTATAGTTATACAAATATATGCATATTAACAATATGTTTTAACACTTTTTTAATATTAAGAACCTTTTCTATATCATGTCTGCTACGTCTGCTATTCTATGCCAAGATATGTTACCTTTTCTATACCTTCTACACGTTTCAGCCATTCTATGCCATCTCTTGGGATTTCTTGGTCACATTCTACAACCATAACCGCATAACCTCCACGAGATGAACGATATAACTGCATAACAGCTATATTTACACATTTATGTGACAGCATTGATGTTACTTCCGCAACATGTCCAGGCTGATCAAGATTATGAACAATCAATGTAGGATAATCGCCTGAAAAATTCGTTGTTATACCATCAATCTGTGCAATATTAATACGTGAACCCCCAAGTGATTCTCCAACAACCTCTAATTTTTTCCCTGTTACACTGGTTAAAATCAGTTGGGCACTATTGGGATGAGCCTCCTTTAATGAAGATTTGCCAAATGTTATTTCAATTCCTCTTTTTTTTGCAATATCAAGGCTTTCTGGTATTCTCATGTCGTCTGGTTTCATACCTAGTAAGCCTGCTACTATTGCTTTGTTGGTTCCATGTCCCTTACCTGTATCAAGAAATGAGCCATACAAAAGAATTTCAGCCTTGCTTATCTGTTCACCCATTAATCTTTGCGATATATATCCTATCCTTACAGCACCAGCTGTATGTGAACTTGAAGGTCCAACCATAACCGGCCCAATTATATCGAATATATCCATAGACTCCTCCATAATTAATATAAACAAATATGAGCTGTCAGGTTCAAAAGATATTTTGTCCCAACTGATGTAAAGGATGTTGAATTACTACGCATTTGTATATTTTGCTGCATTTCTATGCGTTCATATATCTGCTGTATTGCCGTAAATTCATATATTCCTGCTACATTGCTACATATTCATATACTCCTGCTGTATTGCTGCGCAGTTTTGCTATTCCAAATACATCAGATTATTATAATCACATTTCCCAATTATTTATTGGATAATTTAGACAACTTATTTTCTATTACCTTACCTGCTGATTTCATTGCATCTCCTACTTCATTTGCGGCATTTAATGCCTTTTTATCCAATTCCTTTTCCTTAACGTAAACTGATACTTTATCAGCTGCTTCATTAGTAACATCCACGGCCTTTCCTATTCCACGTAAAACTTTTCTTTATTAATAAATCCCATTTTCAATCCAGCTCCTTTTTTCCATTTCAAACCTTAAATCCATAAAATCATAAAACATTTTGTTTCTTACTGATATACCTGCATCCATAATTCTGTATAATTTTACACTTAAAACTTTCCGATTAATTCCATCATATAAAATTTTGATGTTAATAATATAAAGTTAATATTAATATAAATATGATACCAGGGTGTTATATGCAAGAGGCACATATTTAACATGGACCGAAGCGTAGTGTAGACGTGGTAGTACGTAGCACAAAGCAATCCGTAAGTATCAAAGTCGTGGGCTTTTGACCCCGACATCATAAATATTGATATTGACAGTATGACATCAGATATTAATATCAAATATCTTAATTAGATAACTCAATAACTGCATGCAGCTTATTTTCTGACTGCATTATTATAATACAGCTATTATCATTATTTACAATACACTTTATTGCTACAACATCATTTGCCATAATCTCTTTCTTGTATTCGATTCGAATGTTTGAGTATTCCATATTTTTATATAATTCCTCTGGTAATACCTCATAGGCAGCTTCTAAATAACTTACATTGTGCATATGTCCATTGATATCCATATCTCTTCTTTCAACTTTATATGGTTTTTCAATTATTTTAGAAATATTTTTATTATCTTGATTAAAGGATTCTATATCAATCTTACATAATTCTTCATCAAAGACCATTTTTCCTTCTTCTGTGCCATATATTTCATTCATTTTTCCATCAAGAATAATTGGTCTTCTCCTTGTAAGATTCATATATAGCCATCTTGATGTACCAATAGCAAATAGCATACCATTTTCATCTCTTAATTCAAAATCCCTATAAGCACACAATTTATCACTTTTTCTTGACCATGTAGAAGCTATAATGTGTTCATTATAAACAGGCCTTGATAAGATCTTAACATTCCAGTCTAATAAAACCCATGCACAGTTGTTTTTTTCAACATCTTTCACTCCAAAACCAACTGAATCTGAATGTGCAGCTGCTACATCTTCCATTATAGTTATTATTCTCTTATTTGATATCTTATTACTTATACCGATATCTTCTAGTTCTACCTTGTATTTTTCACTATAAATCATATAAATATACTCCAAAATTACTGTTCCAGCATATTATGATGATGTCTATATATAAATTCATTTGAATTTATTTGTATTTAGCTGTATTTATCTTTTTATAGGTTCATATATGTCTTTATTTACCAATTATATTTACACAGATTTTATTCATACATTTATCATCATAGCTATTTTAATGCCTATTGTTATTATATAATTATTTAACTGGTTTTTCTATATTTTTCTAAAATCTTAATATTTATATCCTTTATTCTTATTATTTTGTATTTCTGAAATTATAAAATAGAAACGTAATTATTAAAGGTATCAAAAAAGCATTAATATATGTATATAAAAAACATTCCACATAAATTACACTATACAATAAAATTAGATAAAGCATCATAAGTATTATATTTATATGTTGTATGAATTTATATGTTACATAGACAATCTGTTATATAGATTTATATGTTATATAGATAATATGTTATATGGATTTATATGTTATATAGATAATCTGTTATATGGATTTATATATTATATAGACAATAGGTTATATTGATTGAATTTTCTTAAAGGTTGCATAATTACAAAACATTAATTTTGTACTAGTTATTCTATTATGTTTCACGTGGAACTCAAACGTATGTTTTCTACACTTTATTTTTGATTATATTTTAATTTTTTTATAGTTGGGGAATTTTATCAGTCATCATTAAACTAGTTAATTATTTTTTATTTACCACATAAAGTATTTAGAAATTATTAACTCATAACAATATCATCGGAATATTTTACGCATAATCAACCAGTTTTCTATCTTACTATATATAAATGATACTTGAAGCTGGTAGTATAAGTCATCTACTTTAATACATATGGATTGTTCCGTGCTACACCATTCCTTCAATTAACCCCAATCTATATTATTAACGTTAATACATAGATGTCTATTAAATCATTTTATCATTCTATAAAGTCAATTTTATCAAGGTTATATTATATATCTTATATTTTATATCTTATATTATATATCTTATATTTTATGTCTTGTATCTTATATATATTTTTTTGTGAACTCAGTTCACTTTTTTTAGTTATACACTTCATAAATACATAATTAGATATTGTAAACCGTCTATTTCCAATAATAACAAATCTAGATGCCAGGGTCAAAAACCCACGACTTTAATAAATATGGATTATTGTGATCTACGTGCTCATACATCTACGCTTTGTTTCTATTCATGCTAAACATGTACCACTTGCACCTATCCACACCCATTGCAAAATATCCGCTACCAAATATCCGCTACCAAATATCTGCCACCAAATATCTGCATATTGTGAGATTATCATTCAACTTTTATGCTCATATTAGTACGAGTCACAATATCTTTGTCCTACATTTATAGGCAAGCTCATATAGCCTAGAGCTTTTGACCCTGGCATCAAATCTATAATATATTATAATATTGTAAAATAAAATGAACTCAGTTCACTTACTAACAATAAAAGCTTTATAAAACTAAAAAGTGAACTGAGTTCAAAAATTTCAAAGTGAACTGAGTTCATTTTATAGTATTACTTTTTATATAATCTAACAAATTTGTGATAATTTTTTTTATCATATTATAATAAATTCAATTATTTACTGATTAAACTTTATATGCTATCTGATGTATCAGAATCATCAATTTTTTAGATAAAAAACAATAAATTATGATTTATACATTGATTTAATAGAAAAGTAATGTATAATAAAATTATAAATTAAAGAAAGAAGGAAAATAATGAGTGAAATAATAAGTTTGATAAACGAAAAAGGGGGAGTTGGTAAATCCTCATCTGCAATATCTATTGCACAAATATTAGCTATTTCCGGATATTCAATATTATTAATCGATTTAGATCCCCAGATGAACACATCTAAAATGTTTGGAAAAAATGATGAAGGCAATGCTAAAGACTATGAACAGCTGTTTTGTAAAAAGTTATCAAAAAAATCAGAAGTCCTTGATTACATCTCACAGACAGATTATGAAAATATTTCAATATTGTGTGCATCAAGAGTATTGAATAGTTTGATTTACAAAATATATGACGAAAGCAAAGAGTCTAACGTAGAACTGTGCTTTAAATATAATCTGGCTTTATTAAAGGATGATTATGATTATATAATAATAGATAATTCTCCATTTAAATCATATTTAACAACATGTGCTATGTGTGCAAGTAATAAAATTATTACTCCAATATGTGTTGATAATTTTTCTTATGATGGATTAATGTCATTATTTGATACAATAGAAGAACTTAACCAAAAATATGCTTTATCAATAGAGTTTGCTGGAATGTTTATGACAAGAGTTGCAGGAAGAACAACTTTATATAAACAAATGTATGAAAGTTATGAAAATATGTTTGGTGATAAATTCTTACCTGTATCTATAAGAAATTGTATTGCTGTTAATGAGTCTAATACCTTATTTGAACCACTTCTAACCTACGATAAAAGATGTAGTGCTGCACAGGATTATATAGAGCTTGTCAATTATCTTGGATTAATGGACAATAAACATTTTAGAGAACTCGCAAAGTATCTGAAAGGAGAAAAGAAATAATGGCAAAAAAATCTTTTGGTGCCGGTGCTACTAAACCAGGTATTTTAAATACAGACGGTGGAGAAAAGTTGAAAGAAATGCAGGCAAAAATCCAATACAATTTCAACTATATTCCTAAAGAAAAGATAGTTTCTAATCCTAAAAATGAAATGTACACACAGGATGGAATAGAGGCTTTAAAAGAAAGTATTCTTATAAATGGATTACGTCATAATTTATCAGTTTTATATAATCCAGATAATGATACATACAGGCTGGTATCTGGTGAACGACGTTATCATGCAATAACAAGTATGAGTGATAAAGAATATAATGATCTATTTCCTGCAGGCATCCCTTGTAAGGTAGAAAAATCTGAAATTACAGAAATAGATGAAGAAATTATGCTTATTTCTGCTAACCATGATGTACGTGAATCATCAATGGAAGTAAAAAGATGGGAAGTAAGCAGATTAAAAGAATTATATGAAGCTAAAAAAATAAAAGGTGAGATTAAAAATATAAATGCAGAGATAGCAAAACAACTTAATATATCCGAAAGACAAGCCAGAAAATACACAACTGCAGAAAAACTGATACCTGAATTAAGCGAATTACTTAACAATAATGGAATTGATCTTAATCAGGCTGATAAGTTTGGAAAACTAGATGAAGATGCTCAAAAAAGTATTCTTACGATAATAGAAAAAAATGGCAAAATAGATAATGCTGAATTCCAATCAATTAAAAAAATATCAGAGGAACGTGCAAAAGAAGCTGAACAATATAAATTAAAATTAGATTCTGCATTAAAAGAATTAAATGAAAAAGAACAGACTTTAAAAAGTCTTGAAAATAAGATTAAAGAAATATCAGAAAAAAATGTGGATGATTCAAAAAATGATGTTGAAGATCAGCTTCGATATATGACAGAAGCAAAAAATAAAGCTGAAAAAGAAAAAGCTAGACTTGAAACAAATCTTGAGAAAATGAAACAATTACAAAAAGAAAGAGAGCAGCGTAAAACTATAATTCCAGATAGTGAATTAAAAAGAATTTCTTCAATTGCAAAAGCTGAGCAGGCATTAACATTATTCGAAAATAATTTTGACGTCATAAAAAACAACAAATCCATAATAAAAAATGATGTTGATTTAAAAGTAAGAGTAGAAATATTAAGTCAACGATTTAATGATTTTATAAATTCATTAAATTAAAAATGTTATCAATTTTATAAAAATATTAAGACATGTTGTATTAATTACAATGTGTCTTTTTTTTATAAATGAAATAATATAATAAAACATAACATATATTATACATATATTGATAAATGAATTATAAGATTTAACAGTGTATATCTATATTTGTAGATTAATTTGGAGTAAATAAGTTTGTATAAATATGTTTATTAAATTTTGATATGTGTTTTTTTATTTTATATATGGTATATTTTTTTTGAAATTCTATTATTTTTTGATTTTTTTGGTCTTTTATTTTAATTTTAGGTTTTTTAATTCTATTAAATGTCGAAAACTTTCCAAATGTGAATTAATAATATAGAATTAAATATTTATTCGAAAAATAATGTATACAAACAGAATACCAAATAGTAATAAACTGCAATAATAATAAACTATGAAATTTATTCACATATTATAATTATTATAAAATGATAGTGTGGGAATTGTATTTATACATATAGAATTAGATGTATAAAATTTAAATATGATAAAACCAGGAGATGTTAAATTAGAAAATATAAAAGTGAAAAAAAAAGCACACCAAAAAGACTGCTTATGCAGTCTTTTTCAAATCATCCGTATAAGATCTTACAATAGAGGAAATAAGTCCAGGAAGATTTTTAATCGTTTTTTCATGTAATATGTACTGTTTATATACTTCAGATAGAGCTGTCATCACATAATCATATGAATAATGAACTGCGATATTTGCGATATCATCAAGATCAATTTTATTAATAGATATTAACTTATAGTGAGATGTATTAGTTTCTGTGGAAAGAAAACTATTATATTTTTCAGGCTGTATTTTACCAGAATTTATTTCTGGTATACATGAATTAAATTCATAAATAAAATCTGTTAATTTATGAGAATATTCCTGAAGTAAAATATTTTTTTGATTTTTTGCTATGTATTTTTCAACTATTTCAAAACGTATTACATTATCATTAATTGATGTTGTAAATATATCAGAAGTTGAATTTTCAATAGACTTTCTGATTACACAAGGTTTACAATAATCAGGAAGAATTCTTCTGATATCCTTAATAGTTTTATGATCTACACTAGCCTGACCCTTGAGATTAGAATTATCAAGATTAATTAACTCACGCAGATATATTCGTAACATTATTAAAGAATCAATTTTGATTAATTTATTTAATAAGTCATTTGAAAGCACTAAAAAGCCTCTTCCATTTTTATTAGCTGGAAGATAATAAGATTCATAGTCATTTAAAATAATATTTATGAAATGTCTATCTGTTTTGCAGTACGATATATAAGTATAGCCAGATAAAATATCCAAATTATTCCATATTGTTTTTATATTGCAATTTAGTAATTTGGATATAATACGGGTGTCTACATTTTTTATAATTCCAAAACGATCTGGATGAAAAAAATGTAATGTTAAAAATAATTTTAATGCATTAGATTTGAGCATAGGTCTATAACCATAACGATTTTTTTCATTATGGTAGACTTTTTTTGTCACATTTTGAGTTGTGAGAATTCTATTTGGACAATTATTACAATATGTAGATGCTGATTTATATATTTCTGATTCTTTATCAAATGTATTTATAATCTGCTTATATTTACAAGACGAACACATAGAATTGGAATAATCAACAACTTCAACAGTATTTTCTACAATTGTTGTATAATTTTTCTGAATACCAAGAGCCTGGATAAGAACTGCTTTACCTATATTTGTAAAATTATCCAAATTTCTCACCTCCTTTTATTGCATAATGTAGCAATTTTATTAAATAAAATCAAATTGTAGGTTTTACTCATATATTATCCACATTTACATAAAAAAATAGTTTTTTTACTCTGAAATTATCCACATTTTGAAAAAAAAAATTATTTTTACTCTGAAAATGTCTACGAAATTTTCTTATATTTTTTTTGAAGCAGAAAAAATATAAGAAATCATAATTTTACTACAAATCTATCGACATTTAATTAGTTTTTTTATATTTATATGAAAATAAAAAAGCTTAAGTCAGTGTTTAAGCCAAAAATGTAGACATTGAGGTTCCAAATTTAAAAAAAAAATGTAGAGAAAATTAATTAATAATTTATATAAATCAACTATTAGAATATAAAAAAAGGGTATTTTTAATAAAAAAAATAAAATTTACTACAAAAATGGCTACATAATTAAAATATACTCTTATTTTATCTACAGATTTAATTAGGAAATAAAAAAATTACTCTGAATTTATCTACATAAAAAAATTTATTCAAATAAAACGTACAATTAAATAGATATAAGTTGGAAAAGAGGAAGATAAATGTGGATTTCATGCAAACCATAAGAAAAATATTTTGCAAAAAATATATTAAGACGACAAAATTATAAAGTGGCTAATAATAGCAAGGATAATTAAATTGAAATTATATAATAAAAAATTATTGATTTATAATTTTGGAGACAACGAAGTAGAAGAGTAGATAAAAATGTAGACAAAAATGAACTCAGTTCAAATTTAGAACAAACATATTAAAGGCGCAGTAGATTAAAAATCATACCACGCCTAAATTATTTAATATTGAAGAGTATTGGTTATGCCAGTAAAACATGAGATATGAAAAAATATGTTAGATATATTAATTTATATCTGATGGCATATCAATTAATTTCGTTTTATCAAAATTAAGATCCTGTATTTCAGCATCTGATAGTGGTAAAAATTTAATGATAAAAACATTGTTCTTAAGTTCAAAACTGTCTATAACAATATTGTTATCAACAAATTCCTGAAGAGATTCTTTTATCAGCTGCAGATTTTTCTTTTTGTTTTTTAGTTTAAATCGAACTATTTTTTGAAAGTAGGTATAATTATATTCACCTATGAAAGTTTCCTGGTTAGAAATCTGTTCACGTTTCATTGCATAACATATTATTCTTGATAAGTTATTGTCTAGAACATCATATGAAGCAGAAGTGATAGAAATCAGTTTTTTCTTAATAATCGCATTGCTTAGTATTTCTCCAAATTGAGCAATAGCATAGGGTCTTTCTACATCCTCTTTAATAACAATATTATCAAATAAGTTGAAGTAGATTTTACTACCTGCTTCTTCATATGAAAAATTGTATTCTACTAATTTTCTACAAGAATTAGATATTTTTTTAATAACATTTTTACCTACATGATAATCAACAACTTCTTTACCTAAAGTATTAAGATCAACAACAACAGATTTTTCTTTATAAAATTCCTGCATATTTATATTAGAAATAAAGGCATTAACTAATTTTAAATCATTAGAATCCATAGCTTTAGGAGGAGTAAGTTTACCACTGTCTACAGTTACTTCAAGAAGTTCCTTACCATCGTCATCAGTAATAATCTCTTTTAAAAGGTTATTAGAAGCTGTATCCATCATAAGAGTAAAAGAAGATGGACTAAATAAAGGTTTATCAACAAGATCTACAGGAAATAGCCTTAGGTAAGAGTCAATGTTTCCAGCAAGTTCATTTTCGATATATTTCCATGCACTTATAATTAAATCATTTTTCAATGAATTATATATTGATTTATTTGTAAAAGATGATATGCCAGGAAATTCAATAAGAAGACTATTAGAGTCATCCTTCCATAAAGTTGCAGCTTTCTTTTTATCTTCTATAATTTCATCAAGGTTTTTATCTCCAAATATTTTGTAGTAATCATCTACAGGTAAAGTTTTAGCCATAATAACAATATTAGAGAGGGGATGTTTTGGATCATCAATGTTAATAGTATCGATATCATTAATATAAGCTTTATACCATCTTGCTCTTTTCTGGAGACGCGATTTTTTAATCTTTGCAATAATAGGGATTAAATCTTCACGGCTTGACTTTCCATCAAGATAGTCCATAAGAGTTTCATCTATAAGACTTGTCACAGTATCAGCTGAAAAGTTAAGCAAATTTCTTTTTTTATTAAAATAGTCAATAATGACAGGATTAATATGATTGGCCAGTTCTTCAATAAATCGACGAGAGTATTGTTCCATGTTATGCTCCTTTATATATAGAAAATTATTGTATTGGTTTTGAAACCATTTCTTAATTAATTTTGGGTTTTGTTTTCTTTATTTTTTAGTATAGTAGTGGGATGATTGTTTGTCAAGTATATTGACATATGTCGTCATATATAATAATATAGCCATATGTTAGTATGAATTATCACTATTATTTTTGTATTCTTGAAATGATTAAACGTATTAAATCAAGAATTTAAAGAATTTATATATACATATTTTTATTTATAGTACATTTGAGGAGAAAGTAATGATATCTGATGAATTTAATTCCAAAATATGGATTTATTTTGAAACCAATCTTAAACCAAGAACAAGAAAAGAATATTTCAAAATTATAAAAGATTTTAATAAAGAGATTGGTCATGATCCACTTACATTAACAAGCAAAGAAGCTAAACAATATTACAATTATTTACTAAATAAAATGGAACACAACCTGATTAGTTATTCAACGGGCGTTATGAGATTATCTGTTATCAGATCTATATGTAATTTTATAGAGTATTATAATATTAATCACGGAAATAAGTATATTAATTATTTTAAAGAATATTCTCTTCCTGAACCTGATAGATTAATTGATGAAAAAGGAATACCTAACAGTCTTGAAATAAACAATATACTTGAAGCAATTAAAGAATGTGATGATAAAAAAGCATTCCTGATTTTTTCATTAGCAGTAAAATGTGCTTTAACAAATTCTGAAATATGTAAACTTAATATGGAATATATTGTTCTCGATAAGACAAGTAACTCAATATGTATTAATTATCCTGCAAATAGCAGGAATAATATAGCAAGAACAATAAAAATACCAGATGATGTTGCAAAATTATTAGATGAATATATTTATGAAAATAATATCAAAGAAGGTCCTGTATTCATCAATAAAAGAAAAAACAGAATGCAGCTAAGGGACTCCGAAAGATTAATCGAAAAATACTGTAAAATATGTCTTGATAATAATAAAATTAGAAATAAATACACTTTACAGGCTTTAAGACATGCTGGTTTATCATATATGCTTGCTGGTGGAGCTCCAAAAGATGCAGTTGCAAACTATGCCGGTATAACAGGCAGGTGGATGACACGTTATGACAGGATAATAACATCTAAAACATATAATCAGGCAGTAAACTATAGTATAATCACCATTCAGTAAATAAATAAAAAATTACACAATATATCCCGAATATCGTTTAAGAATATTTAAAATAGTATTAATTGTAGTACCATAAAAAAGATAGTACTTTTCAAAGTATTTAACTATGTTATAATAATAATCGAAAAGAGCTTTATATGAGCTCAATACAATTCCCCAATGTCCCATCAAAAGATTATATCTTTTGGTGGGATCCCCTTTTTTTTACTACAATTTAATTAAACTCTGATAAATATTTTCTATATTTTACTGGCAACATATTCCTCTGCAATTCAGGATTAATTCTTTCTTTAATAGCAATTGAATTAAAAAAGCTTTTCCAAAGCTTCTGACATTTAATATCATAATCTGAATATGAATTTATCTTATTATATAAACCTGAGTCAGAATCATTATAAAACATGTTCTTTCCATTTGCTGTATGAATATAGCAAAAATTTCTTTTAATATCGTATATAACAAAATCCTCACAATGAAGTCTGTCAGCAAAATGATCCGTCAACATATATATTATGTTATTATCAGGCTCAATTCTTGCAAGAAGTAATCCAGAAGCATTTTCATTAAATCTTATTATCTCCCTATAAAACGCAGCTTCATTAGAAACTTTCCTATCAATCTTAAATAAATCATATATGAATTTATCATGTATATTATTAATATATTCTTTTCCGTGTTTAAAAAGTTTCTGTAAGCTATGATATACTACAGAAGCTTTAGATGGCTCATTGGAATTTATAACTCTGAAAATAATACTATATACATAATCACCCAGTTTTTGTTGTATTGAACGTATTACTTTATTACTAATATTGTAATCTGCTTTTACATAAGTATATGTTTCAAAAAAAGAATAATTAGAATTCTTCGCATCAAAAATACAACTTATATCTGTATGACTTGTTCCTTCTTCCCATGCCATATATATAGCCGTAAATATACCATCTATACTATCTTCACAAATAAATATATTAATTAAAGTATTAAAACCACTCATATAAATATAATCCTTTTTCTTTACGCTTATTATATCTTATAATTATAATTGTCATCAAAAAAAGACAGCTGCTTATAAGTGTTATGATGTTCTAAATCATATATTTTTCTCAGGTCTTTAGAATCAATAATACAATTGGTTATATAATCCTGATCTATTTTAATGTTATACATCATATGTCCATTACATGTTATGAAGTATATGGCTCTTTTTAAAACAACACCTATTTTTTTTAAATCATTAAAATCCAGCTTTACATGTTTTCTGGCATATAGTATTCTTTTAGCAGATTTAACTCCAATCCCTGGAACACGAAGTAACATATTATAATCAGCTTTATTAACTTCGACTGGAAAAATCCCAAGGTTTCGTAAAGCCCAGTCACACTTAGGATCAAGCATGGAATTAAAATTAGGATGCTTTTCAGATAATAATTCAGAAGCTTTAAATCCATAAAATCTCATAAGCCAATCAGCCTGATATAAACGATGCTCTCTTAGCAGAGGAACTCCAGTCCCATCAGGCTGAAGTGGCAAATCAGCGTCCATATTTACATTAACAAAAGCAGAATAGAAAACTCTTTTTAAACTATATTGGTTGTATAAAGCCTCTGCTATAGTGACAAGATGATAATCAGTTTCATCAGTTGCACCAACAATCATCTGTGTACTTTGTCCAGCTGGTACAAAAACTGGTTTTTTGTACCTTGTAGGAATAGCATCAGAATCTTTAATATAATTATCCTGTAAATATATTCCCGTTTCTTTATATCTTATCTCTTCCAAAGTCTTTTTCTTAACACCAATCAGATTCATATTGGAATTAATCTCATGCTGAATCATACGCATTGGCTTTAATATATTATCTCTTGACTTAGATGGTGCTAATTTTTTAAGAGCGGCATTTGTAGGAAGCTCTAAATTAACACTCATTCTGTCTACATAATAACCAGCAAGCTTAATAAGTTCTTCACTGGCACCAGGTATAGCTTTCATATGAATATAACCACCAAAATTATACTTTGTTCTAAGAATAATAACAGTTTTAAGCATTCTTTTCATAGTTTCATCAGGCGTCTGGATTATTCCTGAGCTTAAGAATAGTCCTTCTATATAATTTCTTTTATAAAACTGAACAGTAAGTTCACATATCTCTTCAGGCGTAAATGTTGCTCTTACAACATCATTAGAAGCCCTGTTTATACAGTACTTACAATTATAAATACATTCGTTAGTCAGAAGGATTTTTAATAATGATATACACCTTCCATCTGCACTAAAACTATGGCATATGCCACATGCCCTGGAATTCCCAATACCTTTTTTGTTGTTATTTCTTTCTACACCGCTTGAAGAACAAGACACATCATATTTTGCAGCATCAGACAATATTTCAAGTTTTTCCATAATACTAAGATTATCTTTTATTATCATATATTCAACAACTCCTAAATAAGTGCAAGAACATTTGTTTGTATTTATATAATAGAACATTTGTTTGCATAATGCAAGTATTAACTATTTACGATTGACTATTAGTACAACTTTTTAACTTGACACTCACAGCATAATATTGATAATAAAATATAAAGATGTATTATTAAGAAGATGTCTTATAAATTTTTTATAAGGAGATAGTTCTAATGAATAAAATGGTGATTTTTGATCTTGATGGAACATTATTAAACACACTTGAAGATTTATGTGATTCTGTTAACTATGCACTTAAAACCAACGGATTACCAGAAAGAAGTATAGAAGAAGTAAGAAATTTCGTTGGTAATGGCATACGGCTTTTAATTGAACGAAGTGTTCCAGCCAATACAACTAATGATATAACAGATAAAACATTTGAATGTTTTAAAGCATATTATGGATTACATTGTAATGATAAAACAAAAACTTATCCTGGAGTTATAAACATGCTAAAAAAAGTAAAAGCAAACGGATATAAGACAGCTGTCCTGTCAAATAAAGCCCAATATGCTGTAACCAAACTCTGTAATATATATTTTGATAATGTAATTGATATTGCAATAGGTGCTAAAGAAAATATACCAAAAAAACCTGCGCCTGATGCCCTTTTTATGTGTGCAAAAGAACAGAACATTGACCTTAAAAATGTAATATATGTTGGAGATTCTGATGTTGATGTAGCTACCGCAAAAAATGCAGGCGTAACTGGAATAGCTGTAACATGGGGATTCAGGAGTCGTGAAACCTTAAAAAAATGTGGTGCAGAAATATTAGTCAAAAATACGAAAGAATTATCAGATGTATTACAACAATGTATAACAAAAAAATCCTGCTGACATTCATTTTATAATAAAACTGTAAAGAAAGTAAACTGAAAATCCAAAAACAATTTACGAAAAACAGTTAACAAATAAAGCAGATAAAACGAAAATAGATAAAATTTCAAAAAACCACTTGACATATTATGATTAAATATGTATTATAGTGCTTGTGTTCGCTAAAGCTATTGTTTTTAAGAACATTAAATATAATATGCGCGAGTGGCTCAGTGGTGGAGCACCTCCTTGCCAAGGAGGGGGTCGCGGGTTCGATCCCCGTCTCGCGCTCTTAATAACAGGGTATCCTAAAGGATACCCTTATTTTATATATAGTAAATTTAAAATAACAAAAAAGCAATTATTTATTTATGAAAGAAAGAGAATAATTTGGTTCGAGATTAGGATTCATTTTTCTGTTGGAAGAGCCAGTAGAAAAGGTATAGGAAAAGCTTTTGACGTTCTTGAAAAAAAATCTGGTATTGGTGAAGCTGTATTTGCAGCCATGACCCACGCATTTTTCACTTTAAGTATCGGAATGGGAGCTATTCTGATTGGGTGGATGTGCCTTGCTGTTTTATTTGTTACTGCTATATACCTTATAGCCTTTTTAACAGGCAGAAAAAAATCAATATAAATATTTTTTAATGGAAAGACATTATTTAACATGTACTAAAATGTTTTATAAAATGATTAAAAAGTACATAAAATTAATATCTTTCCATTTTGCTATCAATTACACTTTAAAATCCATATATATATTTTTTATATTATATGATACCATTGGCAAAGGTCTTTATATATTCAAAAATATTAAATTTACAAGGATTCATTAATGTGATAAAATATTTTATCAAATAAGCAAGCTACGATATCAGTTATATAACTAAGAAAAGGAAACGTAATCATGAAACTATTAGAAGACAGAATAAGAAAAGATGGAATTATAAGAGAAGGTAATGTTCTTAAGGTTGACAGCTTTATTAATCATCAGATGGACATCGGACTTTTTGAGGAAATGGCAAAGGAGTGGAAACGCCTTTTTGCAGACAAAAAAATAAATAAAATTCTTACAATAGAAGCAAGTGGAATTGGTATTGCAGCCATAGTCGCAAGAGAATTCGATGTTCCTGTTGTTTTTGCAAAAAAATCAAAAAGTATCAATCTTGATGATAATAATTTTAGTACTAAAATACAATCATTTACACATGGCAAAGTATATGATGTGATTGTATCTAAAAAATTCTTATCACCAGAAGATCATATTCTTGTAATAGATGATTTCCTTGCTAACGGTTGTGCACTTCTTGGTCTTACAGAGCTTGTTGAAAGCGCTGGTGCAACTGTAGAGGGAATAGGTATAGCAATAGAAAAAGGATTCCAGCAGGGTGGTAAAATAATACGTGAAAAAGGGTACCAGCTTGAATCACTTGCAATAGTTGAAAGCATGGACGCTGCTAACAAAACTATAACTTTCAGGGAACAATAAATATAAATATGAATTTTATATTCTATAAACTGCAATAGAACGGAGAAATTAAATGAATACAATAACTGAATATGTACCAGAGCTATATGCAACTTTCTGGGCTCTGATACCACCTTTAGCTGCCATAATACTTGCACTTATAACAAAAGAAGTATATAGTTCACTTTTTATTGGTATTATTATCGGTGGTTTATTATATGGTGGTTTATTTACTGCACATTTTAGCCTTGAAACATCTATACTTCATGTATTTGACGATGGCTTACTTGGTGTTTTATCAAATCCATCAAATATAGGTATACTAATTTTCCTCATTATACTTGGAATTATGGTAAGTATGATGAATAAAGCAGGTGGTTCAAAGGCATTTGGAGAATGGGCCTCTAAGAGGATAAAAACAAGAATAGGTGCAGAGCTTACTTCCGTATTCCTTGGAATGCTTATATTTATAGATGATTATTTTAATTGTCTTACAGTAGGAAGTGTTATGCGTCCGGTAACTGATGGACATAATGTGTCAAGGGCAAAGCTGGCATACATAATAGATGCAACAGCCGCACCTATATGCATAATTGCGCCTATATCTTCATGGGCAGCCGCAGTAACAGGCTTTGTCGAAAATGAAGACGGCTTTGCTATTTTTATGCAGTGTATACCTTATAATTATTACGCACTTCTTACGATAGTTGCCCTGCTTTGCTTTGTTATATTAAAAGTTGATTTCGGACCTATGAAAACACATGAAGATAACGCTGCAAAGGGAGATTTATTTACAACTGCAGACAGACCTTATGCTAATGTATCCAATGAAGAAGTAATAAGAGGAAACGGAAAGGTTATTGATCTTGTATTTCCTATAATAAGCCTTATTATATGCTGTGTTATTGGAATGATATACACAGGCGGATTCTTTGATGGAACTCCATTTGTTACCGCATTTTCTAACTGTGATGCGTCCTTTGGCCTTATGATGGGAAGCTTTTTTGCCATGATGCTTACAATATTATTCTATGTAGTAAGAAAAATACTTACCTTCAATGATTGTTTCTCATGTATTCCTGAAGGTTTTAAAGCTATGGTTCCTGCTATTCTCATATTAACATTTGCATGGACACTTAAAGCAACAACTGACAGCCTTGGTGTTAAAGAATATGTTGCAGGACTTGTTGGAGGATTGTCTGTAGGATTCCTTAATTTTCTTCCTGCTATTATATTTATTGTAGCTATATTCCTTGCATTTGCAACAGGTACAAGCTGGGGAACATTCGGAATACTTATTCCTATTGTTGTTGGAACATTTGCAGGTACAGATAAGACTATGATGATCATATCAATATCAGCATGTATGGCTGGAGCAGTATGTGGTGACCACTGTTCACCTATATCAGATACAACTATTATGGCATCTGCCGGAGCACAGTGCAATCATATGAATCATGTATCTACACAGCTTCCTTATGTTATTGTTGTAGCTGCTGTTTCACTTATAACCTACATTATAGCCGGATTTTTACGTAATGCTGTAATATCTCTTATAATAGGTATTATACTTATGGTCGGCTGCATATTACTTATTAAATATATAACAGATTGTAAAAGTAAAGAAGCAGGAGGAAAACAATGATTTCGCCTGAAAAAGTAATAATTATAATCGCATTATTATTTATTATATGTGTTATGCCTTTTCCAATAGGACTTTTAATGTTTAAATTCAAATCAGAAAAATTAAAGGCAGAGGTCAGAAAAAAATCTGAAGAAGCCAGTATGGATAATAAAGATAATGAAATAAATAACAATGAAAATGAAACTGATGTAACTGATAATAATTAGGAGTTGTGGACTTTTGACCCTGATATAACAAATTATTATTAATTTATCATTTGCGTTTTATCCTATTTTCCTGTAGAATTATAGGGAAATAAAATATTACATATGATAGATATCATATCAGAAAGGACTATATGAAAGACTATTCAATTAATACAAAATGTGTTCAGGCCGGATATACTCCAATGAACGGTGAACCACGCCAGATTCCTATCATCCAGTCAACTACCTTTAAGTATGACACAAGCGAAGATATGGGAAAGCTTTTTGACCTTGAAGCTTCTGGATATTTCTATACAAGATTGCAGAACCCAACAAATGATCACGTTGCTGCTAAAATATGTGCACTTGAAGGTGGAACAGCTGCAATGCTTACATCATCAGGACAGGCTGCTAACTTCTTTGCTTTATTTAACATATGTGAATGTGGAAGTCATATTGTTGCTTCATCGTCAATATATGGTGGTACTTTCAACCTTATATCAGTTACACTTAAGAAAATGGGAATAGATGTTACCTTTGTATCTCCTGATGCAACAGAGGATGAACTTAATGCTGCATTCAAAGATAATACACGTGCTATGTTTGGTGAAACTATTGCAAATCCTGCTCTTACAGTTCTTGATATTGAAACATTTGCTAAAGTGGCACATGCACACAATGTTCCACTTATAGTAGATAATACATTTCCTACTCCAGTAAACTGCAGACCTATAGAATGGGGTGCAGATATCGTAACACATTCTACAACTAAATATATGGATGGTCATGGAGCAGCTGTTGGTGGTGCTATCGTTGACTCTGGTAATTTTGACTGGATGGCACATAAAGATATGTATCCAGGTCTATGTACACCTGATGAGAGTTATCATGGCATAACATATGCAGAAAAATTTGGCAAAGAAGGTGCATTTATAACAAAATGCACTTCCCAGCTTATGAGGGATTTAGGCTGTATACAATCACCTCAGAATGCTTTTATACTTAATCTTGGACTTGAATCGCTTCATGTAAGAATGCCAAGACACGTACAAAACGGACAGGCAGTTGCTGAATTTCTTGAAAACCATCCAGCTGTTAAATACGTCAACTATCCAGGTCTTAAAAGCAATAAATATTATGATCTTGCTAAAAAATATATGCCAGACGGCGGATGTGGAGTAGTATCTTTTGAAATAAATGGTGGAAGAGAAGCAGCAGAGAATTTCTTAAAGAATTTAAAGCTTGCTGCTATTGAAACACATGTCGCAGATGCGAGAACATGCTGTCTTAACCCAGCTACATCAACACATAGACAGATGAATGACGAACAGTTAAAGGAAGCAGGAGTACCTGCTGGTTTAATAAGAATATCATGCGGACTAGAAGATAAAAAGGATCTGATTGCAGATATTGCACAGGCACTTGAAGCAGTTAAATAATCTCTAAAATAATAAGCACATATTATAATTAAGCAGTTACTTTTCACTTAATTATAATATGTGTTTTTTGTTTTGTTCTCTAATATATTGGTTTTATTTTATATTTTATAATAATTTAATTTTTTATATTTTATATTAAGTTTATATATATTGTACTCATATTTCTGTGGTGGTATAATAATATGACAAATTTTGGTTATTGGAGAGAATTCTAATGAATACAATCTTACGTATATTTAAACATGATGTTAAGGGCATATGCAGAAATATGTTTGCACTTATTATAGCACTGGGATTATGCATTATACCTTCTTTATATGCATGGTTTAACATCTATTCAAACTGGGATCCATATGCTAACACCTCATCTATAAAAATTGCTGTATATTCTGAAGATGAAGGTTTTACTCCTGAGGGAAAAGAAAAACAGAATATGGGTGAAAGTATCATAGAAAATCTTAGGGAAAACGATAAACTAGGATGGACCTTTACGAAGGATAAAGAAAGCACTATAGATGGTGTAAAAAGCGGAAAATATTATGCTGCCATTATTATTGGAAACAATTTTTCCCGTTCTATGATTAATTTTCTTAATGACAACATGGAAACACCATCTGTGACATACTATGAAAATGCTAAAAAGAATGCAATTGCAAGTAAAATAACTCAATCTGGAAAATCAACTTTACAGGAAACTATTAATGAAACATTTATTGAAACAGTTGTGGTTACTATACTTAATTCAACAGATGCAGATTCACTTACGAAGAATAATGTTTTATCTGATATATCCGATAAATTAAAAAATGTCAGTGAAAATATATCTGAATATGATAGTGCTATAAAGCAATTCAATGAAAGTAATATAGGACTGTCTGAGACTTTAAAGAAAACGGATAGTCTTGTACACGATATTCAGGGTGATATGTCAGAAGAAAGACTTAATGCTTCAAAGGCTTCAGCTAATAATGTTATTGACCAGTATATTTCCAACATAAATGTATCGCTTAACCGGCTTATAGATATTAATTCATCACTTGAACAGGGTATATCTGATTTAAGGGCAAAAATAGAAATATTTAAAAATAACGGCTCTGCAGTAAATAAAGACGATATAGTAAAAGCACTTAATGATCTTATAAACCAGATGAATAATGCCTCTAATGCCAGTGAGCAGTTAGCAGCAACTTTAAAGCCTGTATTAGAACATTTCAAGGAAGAAGATCTTAATAATGGCGGTTACAACCAGGCTTTATATGATAGTCTTATAAGCTCACTTAATCTTATGCCGGAGCTTATAAAGGGCGCCACACAGACTCTTGAAACATTTACAAACTGGTATATGCAGTCTGACACTAAGCCGCAGGATTTACTTATATATCTTGACAATGTACTTGCCCAATGCCAGACAAGCATAAGCTCACTCAATAATATATTAAAAACAAGCGTAAGCGGTTCTGTTAACCAGGCTGGAAACCTGTTTAAAACATCTATAAGCTCTATATATAATTCACTTATTAGTGCATCTGATAATCTGACATCAGTAAGCACTATTATTAATGGAGCGGATAGTACACTTACAAATGTCAATATAACTCTTGACACAATGTCAAACCTTATAAACAATATTAAAAACACTCTTGATAAAGCAGATAAAGAACTTGATGAATTAAAAGCAGATGGTAAATATGAGATTATGCAGAAACTGCTTGATAAAGATTCTTCTGAATATGGTGAATTTTTTTCATCACCAGTAAAAGTTACAACACAGAATGTATATAAAGCAGTCAACTATGGTACAGCTGTAGCACCTTTCTATACAACTCTGGCTCTATGGGTTGGAGGACTTTTACTTACAGCTCTTATTAAAACATCTCCTGACGAGCTTGATGAATTTAAGAATGCTACACTTACGCAGAAATATTTCGGCAGATACCTCATATTCTGGCTTATGGGACAGATTCAGGCTATAATTACAGTTCTTGGTGATTTATATCTTCTTAAGATATATTGTGTACATCCAGGTATATTTATGCTTACTGCTTCAATAGTCAGCTTCGCATTTACATTGCTTATATATACACTTACTCTATCCTTTGGTGATGTTGGTAAGGCTTTAGCTGTTGTGCTTGTAGTTATACAGATAGCAGGTTCAAGTGGTACATATCCTATTGAATTATTACCATCGTTCTTTAGAAATGTATATATATATTTCCCATTCCCTTATGCTATTAATGCAATAAGAGAATGTATCAGTGGTTTCTATCGATATGATTACTTCATTCTCATGGGACAGCTTATGATTTTTGTAATCGGTACTTTATTCTTAGGATTACTTATAAGAAAACCTTTTATGAAGCTAAACCACTATATGCACCATCGTATGCATGATACAAAGATGATGTAAATAACCAAATACAAGTTAACAGATTGGAGGCAGCATGTTAAAAGCTGATAAACAGACTGTTCTTAACAGTTCAATTGAGATGATCCGCTTATATTATGAAAAAGAACATAAGCGTAATAAAGACAGAATAAAATATGGAATAATCGCTATGCTTATCATCCCTATTATATTTCTTATTTTGTTATTTGTTGTAAATAGTTCAAAAGTAATATTTCTAGTAATGTGGATTGCTTCGTTATTCATAATAAGCGGATACCTGATTGCAATAGAATATAAAGATTACAATATGACCGAAAACCTGAAAGGTATTATTGATAATTCTGATAACGATGTACTTATTGATACAACAAAAGTAATCAAAGATATTGCCATGAACTATGTAAGTCCTGTTGAACATGTTAAAAAAAATATAACAGAGGATACATCTGATAATTTTGATAGTGATATAAATGAAAAAAATACTATAACTGATTACGCAGATAAAAATGTACATGATAATATAAATAAAAATATAACTAATAATATATCAGATAATGTATCATCTGACTGCCAGAATATAGTTATAGACAACAAACCTGGCAACAACAAAGTAACAATAAGCGTTGATAATAAGACAAACGCTGTCTGTATAACAATTAACCCTGATAATTCCAGTAAGGAGGCTGTCCGATAATGAAAAATATAATAAAAGTCTTCTTAAACGACTGTAAACATATAGGACGTAATGTAGTGGCACTGGTAGTCGTTATGGGACTTGCTGTACTTCCTTCTTTATATGCATGGTTTAATATATTGTCTAACTGGGATCCATACGGTCCTGAATCAACTTCTAATATTAAAGTTGCAGTTGCATATGATGATACCGGAATTAATATATCTGGTATGGATATAAATATAAGCACAAACATTGTTGAAGCACTAAAAACAAATGATACAATAGGCTGGGTATTTACAGATTCTACTGACGAAGCTATAGAAGGAGTATGGTCTGGTGATTATTATGCAGCACTTATCATGCCAGCGGATTTTTCTAAAGATATGGTAAGTTTTCTTGCTGATAATATGACACACCCTGAAATAATATACTATACAAACCAGAAAAAAAATGCCATAGCACCAAAGATTACAGATAAAGCAAAAACCGCTGTCCAACAACAGGTTAATGCAACATTCATCAGCACATTAACAGAAGCTATCATGAAATCTGCTGATGTCGCTGAAAATATAGGTGACAAAAATAAAGCTGATTCCACATTAGAGTCTGGTTCAGATTCTATGAACAATTCACTAATTGATATACTTATAGCTAAGTTCCAGGTTATCAATACACAGGTTGTCACTTTTGACAATGTACTTTCTGCTCTATCAAACATAATAACTACTGCACAAACCAGTGCAGATACAGCAAAAGGTATAAGTCCTGATATTTCAGGTACATTCGAAGGTGAACGCGCTATACTTAACGAACTTAACAAAACTATAGGACAGAGTTCCCTTATAGATTCATCCTTGTTTTCAACAATTTCCCATGATATTGATGCGGTGAGTGGATATATGAATTCTATTTCCTCTATATATAATGACATGGGATATAACATTGATGACTTTAACAAATCAATAAGCCAGATGGGTGAATCAATAAACAATACACTTGTCATGGTCAGAAATATTGAAGATAACTTAAACGAAACAACTAATAAACTTGTGGAATTCAAAAACAGTGGAGTATACTCGTTATTACAGACTGCCATATCTTTTAACACAGATGAGCTTGCATCGTTTATATCAGCACCAGTTGCAATTACAACAGAAGATTTATATCCAATCACGAATTATGGCTCAGCAATGTCTCCATTCTATTCAGTACTTTCTATATGGGTTGGAGCTCTTATATTAGTAGCTATTATTCATGTAAAGGTTCATCCTTTTGATGGCACAAAAGTAAATTCAGTAGAAGCGTTCTTTGGAAGATACATTACATTCTTCCTTATAGGGCAGGCACAGGCATTACTGATTACACTTGGGGATTTATTTTTTATAGGAATACAATGTATACATCCATTCAAATTCTGGTTTGCAGCTGCATTTACTTCATTTGTATTTACTATGATAACTTATTCCCTTACTGTAGCATTTGAAAATGTCGGTGAAGCAGCCGCTGTAGTAATAATGGTTATCCAGGTTGCTGGTGCTGGAGGTACTTTCCCTATCCAGTGTCTTCCAGCCATATATCAGGCCATCTATAAGTACCTGCCATTCACATATGCAATGGATGCTTTAAGAGAATGTGTAGGTGGAACATATAGCTGGTACTACTGGAAATGTATACTTGCACTTTTAGTATATGTTGGCATATGTTTATTTATTGGACTAGTAATTGCAAAACCATGCAGAAAACTGAATGCCATAGTAGACAAGAGCAAAGAAAAATCCGAAATCATGATATAATGGGCGCAAAGGAAAAGAATGCGGCTGCGTAGCAGACATATTCTTTTCCTGCGCCATTAACGAACGAACAGCCATGCGAAGCAGGGTGAAATATAACGCTGATAAACGAGGATTTATCAGCGTTATGTTTATCTGCTATCACACATATTATCATTCATCTTCTTTTTTATCCTGATAAAGAGGAATCGTTGCAGCAAGCTTCCTGTGTTCTTCTTCCATAGCTGCATAATGCTTAGCAGTTGTATTAATGTCTTTATGACCAAGGACATCACTTACAAGTCGTATGTCACCTGTGTCCTTATATAAAGCAGTACCATAAGTACTACGCATCTTATGAGGTGATATTTTCTTATCTGGTGTTGCATTTTTAGCATATTTTTTCACCATACGTTCAATAGCACTTATACTCATACGGCTTTTTTTCATAGATATAAATACTGCCTGTTCATCAGATTCCGTATTTCCAAGAAGTAAAGGTCTTTCATTCTCTATATAATCCTTTAATGCTTTCTTAGTTGCTTCGTTAAAATAAAGATGTGCATCTGAACCACCTTTACGTACTATGTTAATAGTTCTGTAATTAAAATTAATATCATCAATATCTAAGCCTGCACACTCAGATACACGGATTCCTGTATTAAGAAGTAATGTAATAAGTGCTGTATCTCTTAGCTGTGTTTTTTTACACTTTTCAATCTGCAGCTTATTTCCCTTTATATTTGTATTTGAAACAACATTAAGAAATGTATTAACCTCCTCATCATTAAGACGTATAATATCCTTTTGTGGCATCTTAATACGTTTAGCTGCACCTACTGTAGGATTATTTTTCATATATTGATGAAGACATAAAAACTCAAATAAACCTCTGAGTGCTGCCATACGTCTTGCAATAGCCTTATCCTGGTTCTGATGACTGCTTCCATCAACTGAACTATTGAACCTTAAATACCTTTGATATTCGTTGATATCTTCAAATGTCAGGCATTCAAGAAAATCTATGCTTATATTCTTTATTGCTGTATTTTTTAGCAGATTATTTTTCTCTGTCAGGAATCTGAAAAAAGTCTGCAGGTCATATGCATATGCAATAACCGTGTTAATCTGTGATGATAATTCCTTATCATTAAGATACGATACGACATACGGAGGCATAACAGATTCAAGCTGTCTTAATTTAATAAGTTTCTTTTTGTTTTTTTCTTTATAATATTCAGAATCTATACCCATTCGTGTCTCCCTGTTGATCTAACATTATCTAACATTAACTAACTTTGACTAACTTTATCTTTCTTTAACTTTATTTATCTTTATTTATCTTTATTTATCTAATTTTACCTAACCTTATCTTTAATTTTAATATGCTTTATTTTATATAAAATAAAGCAAGATTTAACTACATACTATCACCATCAAGCCATAATATTGCTTTTAAACTGTCAGGATTAAATACATCATCAAATATAAAATCTTCATATAAGTTTTCTATATTTTCCTCTGAATACTCTACCTGTCTTGAAAATATATGTACAATATCCATTCTATCATCAAAAGAATAATTTCTATGATTATCCAGCCATTTTAACATATCCATCTGTTTTATCATAAAAAAGTTTGTTACAAGCATCTGACATTTGCCAAGAACATCATAATCATATATAGACTTAGCAAAATATCTGAACACATAGTACTCAAGAAGCTGTCTGTATTCATATTCCCTGCTGGAAATATATGTAGAAAATTCTTCACTTAAGGCAGTATATTCATCTTTATCCATCTGTTCAAAAAGACTATATATTACATCTTTTAACATAGATTCCCATGTATCGTTAAGTATCTCCATTTCCTCATATGGAACTAATATCTGTCTGATACTATCATGCAATGATATATTGTCAAATTCACCATTATCAAACATACTTCTAGTATCTTCAAGAATATCAACACCATATTCTTTTGTGTACTCTGCTGTTATATCTTTTATTGTATCATAGTCACCATCATTAATAATTTTCTGAACTTCATTTCCCAAAGACAATATAACTATAAGTTTTTCATTAACAGATAAGTCTTCTTTACATAATATCTTAAAAACCACTTCACGTACATTAAATATTTTTGCAGCATATTCACTATCATATTCTGAATCCTGTTCATATTCCTCTTCTAAAGGACTAATATTCAATGTAAATTTACGATTTTTGCATAACATTATTCTTGCAGCCTCTTCACAGGCCATGCCTATTCCGGATTCCTTTATAGTACCATAATATTCTGAATATCTTGGAAACTGGCTGCATACAACACCAAGATATTTTTCACCAAGCTCTTTATGTACGACACACAAGCCTTCTTCTGTAAGCATTGGACATCTGCCATCTATAAGCCTGAAACAATAATCACCATCCTCAGTCTGAATTATACTGCTTCTTAATTTTTCACCTGTTTCACCGCTCATCTGCTGGTAACGTTCATAAGTATCTTCATCAATATCTATTTCCCAGCCGCCTATACAGCAATTATCACTGCATTTATCTGCTATACATTGAAACTCATCATAATAATCTGGAACTCTTAACTTCATCTTCTTATGCCTGCCTCATTATTTTGCTTATTTACTGTTCATAACTATACACTGCATTCACTGGATTTACAATACATCTGAGTATATATCAGCTATAATGTCAATTATATCAGCGATTTTTATGTTCTTTCCACCATGCATTATTAATATTCTATCATAGTCGTCAATAGTTCTCACATAACCAGAATACCTTTCATAATGGCCACCTTCTTTTAGCTCATCCTGCACAAAATACGTAACTGTGACTTTACATGAAGTATCTGATAAATCATAGGTTTTATTATTAAGCATTTCCCTTAATATAGCAAATTTTTTGTTTAAAATATTGATTGTAGCTTCATCAGGTTCTATTCTGCTGTCCGTAAGTCTTGCTGTTTCAACTATAGCATCATCATATCCAGTTAATGCAGCAAAAGGTGAAAACTGAGCTGCCCGTTCATAATTAGACATTTTTTTATGTCTGTATGATACCGGACGGCTTTTATTGATAATGTCACTATATTTAATACACTCAGTCATAATCCCTGTCCTTTTTTCTATGCTTTATGTCCACCTATCTGACGATTTCTATCCATAGCAGTAGCTCCTTCTTTTAGATTCATTCCTCTTACAACAGCATTCTTGCCATATTTTTTCTTTATATCAATCATGGTTTTTAAAACCTGTTTTTCCTTATTCAGCTGCATATCTTCTTCATTATGACTTTCTTTATCCATAAAATCTGTAAACAGATCCAGCTGTCTGCACTCCTGTTTAACCATGGCATCTTCTTCTTTTATAACATGATTTGCAGTTATATTTATACGTCTTGACATAAGTCTTTTATCTACAATCTCATCATAAAGCTTAACAACAGCATTAGTTGTTAATCTGACAGATGATGTGAATCTTCCTAGATTCGCCGTTCCATGTGCATGCTTTGGAATACGTCTTCCATATCTGTCTTTTACTATTTCACCTGAATAAGTTCCTTCTCTGTTACCAGATGTTTTAGTTATATTATCTATATCATAACCGATAGTGAGTACTATCTGATCTGTCACAAGTCCTTTATCTATAAGTTCAAGCATGAGAAGATCTACCATTTCACATACAACCAGTTTTGTTTTTTCAAAATCATAGGCACAATGCAGCACCTGTCCTGAACCTATACTGTTAGACTCTGGCTTATAGCTTTTTATATCTGCTATTGTACAAGGTTCATACCCCCATGCATGGTCGATAAGCAGTTCTGCATTAACACCAAAAAGCTTATATAAAAGTTCCTCATTATAAAAATCACTATCAGATCCAAGAGAACATCTTGCAACATCACCCATTGTATACATGCCATACTCATACAGCTTTTTTTCATATCCTGGACCAACACGCCAGAAATCAGTAATAGGTTTATGCCCCCATAACTGCTCACGATAACTATGTTCATCAAGTTCGGCTATTCTTACACCATATTTATCTGCTGGCATATGTTTTGCAACTATATCCATGGCAATCTTACATAGATAAAGATTGGTACCAATTCCAGCAGTGGCTGTTATTCCTGTTTCATCATAAATATCCTTTATCATCTTCATAGCCAGTTCACGGGGTGATACATTATATATTCCAAGATACGCCCCGATATCTATAAACACCTCATCAACTGAATAAACATGTATATCTTCAGCTGCCACATACTTAAGATATATATTATATATATACGTTGAATACTTCATATACAAAGACATTCTTGGTGTTGCAATAATATATGACAGTTCCAGTTCTTTATTGCTTTTAAGCTCTGAGGCAAAACATGAACTACCCTTAAGTTTATGTCCATAAACTTGTGTACGCCTCATTGCATTGATTTCATTAACCTTTGAAACTACTTCAAAAAGTCTTGCCCTTCCTGATATTCCATATGCTTTAAGTGAAGGAGATACTGCAAGACATATTGTTTTTTCTGTTCTTGATGCATCTGCAACAACAAGATTCGTATCTAATGGATTCATGTTACGTTCTACACATTCGACTGAAGCATAAAATGTTTTCAAATCAATGGCAATATACATGTGTTTAACTGACATAATGTACTCCTGTTATTATATGATAAAAGTAAGCAAGAAAAGTAAATGGCTGCTTTGCAGCCGCTTCCTTTTCTTTTGCGCTCATTATTTCTTAATTTACTCTTTCTTAACCCGTACACTCACGAACCCGCGCTACGCGCTATCTCGCCCTGCTTACGCATGGCTGTTCGTTCGTTAATGGCGCAAGAAAAGTAAATGTCTGCTGCGCAGCCGCTTCCTTTTCTTTTGCGCTCATTATATCTTACGCATAACTTCAAGTCTTTTATGAAGATTTCTGATATGCTCAAGTTCTTTATTATCAACGGCCCTGCCTGAATAAAAGTATTCGACTTTACCTCTTATTTCATTATGTGTATTTTCTATTATTCCATTCTTTATAAGTGTATTTTTAAGGTTATTTGATACTCCTGTATTTCCATCTATTATTTCTATATCAGATGGAAAAAGCTTTGCAAATGAGTCCTTAAAGTAATTAAAATGCGTACATCCTAATACAAGCTCAGAATAATCATTAAAGTTATAGCCGGCAAACTCATTGTTTAGATAATTCATTACATTGACAGAATTAAATTCATCCTTTTGCGCAAATCTAACAAGCTTTGGAAGTGCTACAACATCAACCTTATGATTAATATCATATTTCATTATAAGATTCTTAAGCTTAACACCTGCTGCAGTGACAGGTGTTGCTACCACCATTATCCTTTTATCCCTGTTATGCTGGCATGCCGGTTTAACAGCTGGTTCTATGCCTATGATGGGCAGCTGGTATTTATTACGAAGATATGTAATCGCAGCACTTGTAGCAGTATTACAGGCAAGCACAACTGCCTCACAGCCCTTATCTACAAGAAAGCCTACTGCTCTGTCTACATATTCACGTATCTGCTCATTAGTCTTTTCACCATATGGAACATTGTCAACATCAGCATAAAACACATAATCAACCTCAGGAAGAGTTATCATTGCCTGATGAAGCAATGATAATCCTCCTATACCTGAATCAAATATACCTATCTTCATAATTCCCACCTCTTATTATTAATCGTTACATGTAACTAAAATAACTTTGTTGTCCACTCGCTGCAATCCCATACATCATCTGCAAGACCATCATAAAACTCCGGCTCATGGCATACCATAAGAATACTTCCTTTATATTCAATAAGCGCCCTTTTAAGCTCATCTTTTGCATCAACATCCAGATGGTTAGTAGGTTCATCAAGAACAAGAATGTTAGATTCTCTGTTTATAAGCTTACATAACCTGACTTTAGCCTGCTCACCACCACTTAACACACGGACCTTACTTTCAATATGTTTTGTTGTAAGCCCACATTTGGCAAGTGCCGATCTGACCTCATACTGTGTATATCCAGGAAATTCCTGCCATATTTCTTCAAGACAGGTTGTATCTATGTCTTTAGACATTTCCTGTTCAAAATAACCTATTTCTAAGTAATCTCCAATAACCACTTCTCCTGATATCGGTTTTATGATTCCTAGCAGGCTTTTTAACAATGTTGATTTTCCAATACCATTGGCACCTGTGAGTACTACCTTTTTTCCTCTTTCCATTTCAAAATTAAGTGGCTTTGAAAGTGGTTCATCATAGCCAATAACAAGATCCTTAGCTGTAAATATATACTTTCCTGGTGTTCTTGCAAGCTTAAAGTTAAACTCCGGCTTTGGTTTCTTTTCTGCAAGCTCAATCATATCCATATTATCAAGCTTTTTTTGTCTTGACATAGCCATATTTCTTGTAGCAACTCTTGCCTTATTTCTTGCAACGAAATCCTTAAGATCAGCTATTTCTTTCTGCTGTTTATCATATGCAGCCTTCTGCTGTGCCTGCTTCATCTCATATACTTCCATAAACTTGTTGTAATCACCTACATATCTGTTAAGCTCATGATTATCCATATGATATATTATATTAATAACACTGTTAAGAAAAGGTATATCATGCGATATAAGAATAAAAGCATTTTCATAATCTAAAAGATATCTTTTTAACCAGTCTATATGTTCCTTATCAAGATAATTAGTAGGCTCATCAAGTAAAAGTATATCTGGCTTTTCTAACAGCAGCTTTCCTAATAACACTTTGGTTCTCTGACCACCACTTAAATCTGTAACATCCTTATCAAGTCCAAGCTCAAGCAGTCCTAAAGCCCTTGCAACCTCTTCCACCTTGGCATCTATCATATAAAAATCATGATTAGTTAAAAGATCCTGGATAGTACCAAGCTCCTCCATGTATTCTTCCATCTGCTTTTCATCAGCATCCATCATTTTATCGCATATTTCATTCATGCGTGCTTCCATATCAAACAGATCATCAAATGCCTGTCTCATAACAGAACCTATTGTCATACCCTTTTCAAGAACCGAATGCTGGTCAAGATAACCTGTTTTAATGTTTTTTGCCCACTCTATTTTACCTTCATCTGGCATAAGCTTTCCAGTTATTATATTCATAAATGTGGATTTACCCTCACCATTAGCTCCAACAAGACCTATATGCTCCCCCTTTAATAACCTGAAGGAAACATCATCAAATATTGCCCTGTCTCCAAAACCATGTGTAAGATGTTCTACATTTAATAAACTCATATATAATCTCCCATCTGTTAAATATTAAATATTGTAATTTTAAAAAGCCCCTTTCCTGCATATACAAACGAAAAAAGGAGCTTATATCTTGATTATAAACATACACTATAAATCTGGTGTCTGTAATTTTCTATAATATACCTTCAATGAATCCTTAGACACTTTTATCTTTTTTAACTGGATACCACCCACAAGGAACTCCTGTGGAATATTATTGATAAAATACTTCTGAAGCATAGCTTTCAACTGTATATTCTTTGATCTTTGCATGGCAACAAGGATAAAAGCTATGGCAAAAACAACTAACTTAACTATAATACTGGTTGAAACCCACATTGTAAGTGCAATATTCGTTGAAAATGTAAATAATATAAATGAAAAAATCAAACTGAATATCACGGTATAAATATATGTTTTAATCCACTCAACCGGACTTAACATCTTCAGCTGATATATAACCTTATGATAATTTCTGGCTTCTTCTAAAGTTATAGGCATCTCATATACTTCCATAAGGCACCTCCCCGATAAAATAATCTTTTTATGATTATATCGCTGAAATGCCATATTATCAAGCATCAAAGGATTATAATTGTATTCATTTTCTTAAAAATCAATTAAATAATCCTTTGAATCCTATGAGCACACATATGTTTAATAATCACTAAGTATTTCCTCAACATATTTTATTGATATTTCCAGATAGTTTGATATTTCATACTCCGGCACTCCATTATCATGAAGAATAAATATAAGTTCTTCTATAGATGTACCCTTTTTACGTTCTACTAATATAAAGTGTTTTACCTGTGCCTCATTCACTTATATCACCTCCGTATAATTAAATCTGGCTCATACTAAGTATATCTTCTAGCATATATACTCTGTTAAAAGGAAACGAAAAATAATATCCATCAACGATATCTTTAGTTTTATTTATCATATCAACTGCCAGTTTTACTCCGGCAGCCTCTCCTTCTTTTTTAGTCATATCTTCACTATATCTTGAAAGAACTTCATCAGTAACATCTATTCCTGCCATCTCATTTTTCATAAATGTTGCATTTTTAAGACTGACAAGTGGCATAATACCACATAATATACGCGCACCTGTTTCTTTTTTTATGGTACTAAGACGTTTAATATCTTCATCAGAAAAAACTGGCTGTGTCATAAAAAAAGCTGCTCCTGCTTCCATTTTTTTCTTAACGCGGGATATCTCTATATCAAGTCTTTTCCTTCCCTGGTTAATAGCACCGCCATATACAACAGGCTCATACTTAAACTGATCTTCATTCATATCTTCTATGATATTCATAAGTCCTACAGAATCAAAATTAAACACGCTCTTAACGCTGCTTCTTATCATCTGAGGAATAGGATCTCCTGTTATCACAAGGAAATTATTAATTCCATTAATATGTGCACCTAGAAGCTGTGATCTTATAGCTATGGCATTCTTATCCCTGCAGCAAAGATGAGGCATAACACACATTCCTGTCTGACGTGACACCTTAGCTGCTATCAGAATAGAGTCAGCTCTCGTTCTGCCAGATGGTGAATCAGGAAATGTTAGTACATCAACTCCTTTTTCCTTTAAATAATGTGCTGCATCCATAAGCTTGTCAGCATCACTATCAAAAGGAGGTGCAAGTTCAACAGCTATGAGCTTCTTTCCTTCTTTACCACAATAAAAAGCACTATTTTTAACTGGTGTTTTATTAAAATCACCATCAGTATCAATATTTATATTGCATGATATATGTGATGAACGTATCATTTCAGATATATTTTTTATATAATCTGGTGTTGTTCCACAGCAGCCACCAACTATATCTGCACCTGCCCTGACAAGATCACATACCTTTTGTGAATAATATTCTATATTCTTATCCGAAAACACCATTCTTCCACTGATAACCTGAGGATATCCTGCGTTTGGAAGTGCAGTGAATATTTTTTTTGTGTATTTTCTATTCCTGCTTACAAACTGCTCCATATGTGCAGGACCAATGCCACAGTTAAATCCAACAGCATCTATACTATCTATTTCATCAGCCAGTGATATAAGCTTTCTTGCACTAAGTCCAGAACTGCTGTATCCATACTGATTAATAGCAAACTGCACTATAATAAAGGCATCCTTTGGAACAGCTTTGATTGCTTCTATAATATGGGAAATGTCAGAAAATGTTTCAAACACATATATATTAATCCCCAGCTTAGCAAATGTGTTTACTATCTGGACGTATTCATTCTCTGTTATCTGACGGTCAAACATATTATCGTTAGGTATAGGTCCTATATCTGCTGCAATATAAACTTCCTTCCCAGATAATAAAGCTGCTTGCCTGGCATTTTGCACTGCTGCTTTAATATTGGCTCTTACACCTTCTATGTCAGTATCAAGATTAATAGTATTACTGGCAAATGTATTAGTTCTTAAAAGTCTGGCACCAGCCTCAATATACTCCCTGTGGATAGCCGTAATTCTGTCCTTATAGTTTATATTATCTTTTTCGGGAAGCTCACGTGTATCATATAATCCAGCATAATATGTACCAAACGCTCCATCCGTTATAAGTATATTATCCTTAAGATAATCTCTTATATTATCCATATATATCTATATCTCCTGTCAAATAAATAATAAGATGCCGGCAGCCAAATATTTAATCCCTGCATCAAAAAATGTCCTTTATCATAGTCACGTACCATAATACAAAGATTATGGGGGCTACATAGTGTATGCCCCCATAACTATCCTGTGTTTATTATATAATAGAATGATATATGTGTCAAAAGCAAATTTCAACACACATACAAACAAACATATTGTTTAAAACATTAATGCGTAAGGAAGAACATTAACAAAAATAATACAGCAATAATCCATGTAAATGCTTTAACTTCCTTAGCCTTACCTGAAAATACCTTAATCAGAACATAAGATAAAATACCAAATGCAATACCATAGCTTATGTTATATGCAAAAGCCATAAATGCAATAGTCAGGAAAGCAGGAACAGCTACAGAAATGTCTTTCCAGTCAATGTCTGCAACTCCACCCATCATAAGTACACCTACATATATAAGTGCTGCTGCTGTTGCACATCCTGGAATAAGTGCTGCTATAGGACTTAAAAACATGGCAACAAAGAAAAGGCAGCCTGTTGTAAATGCTGAAAGGCCTGTTCTTCCACCCTCAGCTACACCTGATGTTGACTCAACGAAGGTAGTAACCGTTGATGTACCACATATAGCACCAACACATGTAGCTATGGCATCTGATAACATAGCCTTTTCAAAGTTAGGAACTTGTCCATCCTTATCGAGTAAATTGCCTCTTGAACATGCACCATATAAAGTTCCGAGAGTATCAAACATGTCTACCATACAGAAAGCAAGTGCTGTTGTTGCAATAACAAGCACAAGATCTGCGCTTGAATGGTCCGCTAGATAACCTGAGAAATTAAACCCTTCTGTAAACACCTTACCAAACGACTCAGATGCCCAGTCACCAAAGGCTGCAAAAGGATTAAGAGTCATACCATCAAAAAAGCCATCGTAAAACCCTGGCACTGTAAAACCTAGTACATAATAGATAATACTTCCACCAAGAATACCCCAGAGTACTGACCCCTTTATTTTCCTGACAGTCAGTACAGCTATAATAACAAGTGCCATAATAGTAACAAACTTAGGCATAATATCAGTCCATGTTGCGTTACCATTAAGAATGTTAAAAGATGAAAGATTAACAAGTGTTGATTCATCATTAACTATAATTCCAGCATTCTGTAATCCAAGAAATGCAATAAAAAGACCAATACCAGCTGAAATAGCCTTTCTTACGGCATCAGGAATAGCCGTAAAAAGCTTTGTGCGGATACCTGTCAATGTAAGAATTATAAATACTATACCATCTAATAATACGAGCACAAGTGCATTAGCATAGCTTAGTCCAAAATTAAAGCATGCTGTATAAACAAAAAATGCATTAAGTCCCATGCCTGAAGCTAAGCCAAGCGGAAGATTGGCAAGAAATGCCATAGCAAAAGTACCAGCTACTGCTGATAATGCTGTTGCGATATATATCGCATTATAAGATACCTCTGGTAAAGCCGAAAGCATACCTGCGTTTACCATAAGTATATAAGCCATGGCCATAAAAGTTGTAATACCTGCAAGAATTTCAACCTTTACTGTAGAACCATGCTCTTTTACTTTAAAATACTTTTCCATTATAAATGCTCCGTTTCTATAAATATATTGCTATTAATTATATCATACAATATGTAATCTGGCTATATGATTTTTAGTATTTCACTGACAATTTCCTCAGTTTTTGATGACTTGTATTGAAAAAAATACGTTATTAATTATATCCAACAGAAAATCCCCCTTAAAGTAGGATGTAAATATTGTGTACTATGATAATATGAAAATATGCTTAACATATATATCCGGAATTGATGTAAGCATATTTTCATATAACCTGCATAATAAGATTTTTAACCATAATATCTTATTTTATAGTACGTGAACAGGTTATCTTTGTAAAAAGTTATCTATATAAAAAGAAAGCCTGTTAGCAGCTGGGGAGATCTGCTATACACGCTTTCTTTTTTATATTTATATGTTTATTTATATCATTCAGCCAGTTCTTTTATATTCTTAAGAACATCATCTACATTATATGGCTTTGTAACAAACTTTTTCGCTCCTATTTTTAAAGCCTTAATAACCTTATTCTGCTGTCCTGCTGCTGTAATCATGATAACTTTAGCATCAGGATTATAATCCATAATTCTTTCAAGACATTCAATACCATCCATATTAGGCATTGTAATATCCAATGTAACTATATCTGGCTCATACTGCTTATATGCAAGTTCACCTTCAAAACCATCAGATGCTTCTGCGACTATACAATAACCGGCTTCTTCTAATATATCTCTTAACATCATTCTAGACATTCCAGAATCATCCACTATAAGTACTGTTGTTTTTTCACCTGTCTCATCAACACTACCTTCCTTAACTGCCATCTTTCTTGTAACCGGCATCTGTCCTATGCTCACATCACTGTCTACTGCAATATACAATGAAACCTCTTTGCCATTAATGTATATAGGCAATACATAGGCACTGCCTTTTGCAATCTGATTCTCGTATGAAAACTGTGGAAGAATCTCAACTTCTATATTCTCAGCTGATAATGCTGATGAGAAAAGCCCATCTATACAGTTAACAAACTCACCCACTGCATCGTAACTTTCTAGTCCTAAGGTATATGCCCCACGCTTTGAATATCCAGCAGCTATCTTTATAAATCCATCTGGATCATCCTTTACGGCAAAGCCTATGACTGTATTAATATCGCCTTCACATTGCTGTCCGGAAAAAGCTCTGTAATCAAAATTGTTAACATGTTCTATTTTTCCGATATAATAATTATCTGTAACAAATCTTGTTATATTTCTTAAAGCAAGTGCGGCTATTCTTGTAACATAAGGATTAGCGGCATAAGCAAACATAGGAACTATACTGTCTATATCTTCGCTCTTAAGTGACTCAAGTTCTTCAAATGTAAATCCTATGCTTTTCCTGAAATCCTCTATGTATAACTCTATCTTATCCTGCTTAATACCTGTAACCTCTTCAAGCACCTGGATAAACTTAATATATGGACTGGCCTGTTTTGAAAGTATCATATCAAGCTGTTCTTTAGTGATATATCCCTCTTCAACTGCTATATCACCAAACCTTGCATCCTTTTGTGTCTGAAGTATATTAATCCTTTCAGCTTTTTCCTTTGTAAGGATACCTTCTGAAACAGCAATAAGACCAAGCTTTGCACGTGTTTTTTCTACTTTTGCAAGAATATCCTCATATTGTTCCTCACTAATAATATCACTCTCAATAAGATATTTTCCAAATAACTGACTAAACATAAAAACTCTCCTTAACAATATATTCACGTTATATCAATATCAGAATCAATACATATATCCTCCAAGATTTCAATATATTATATCTGATAACTGATTAATTTAGTCTATTTTAACACATATGATATTAAAAATGAATAACTTTTTTGTTTTTATGACGAGATTTATAAACAATTTCACAAAAATTTTCAAGCTTTCCCAAAATAAAAAAGATGCAATAGTCTATATTGCACCTTTTTAATATCATTTTTTATCCAAGAGGACATGTGATCCTGAACATTTCTTCTATTATGTGATGTAAAAGCTGTGCAGTCTGTGTATCAGCAAGTCTGTAATATATTTCCTTGCCATCCCTTCTGCTGACTATCAGTCCACTCTTTTTTAAAAGCTTAAGATGATGTGATACTGCCGGATCACTCATCTGCATAGCTGCAGCTATATTACTGACACATTCCTCACAATGGCACAGCAGCCATAATATACGTATTCTGCTGCCATCACTAATCTGCTTGAATACCTCAGCAACTAACACACACTCCTCTGAATCTGGCATTCTTTCCAGCACTTTTTCTATATTCTGTCCATGATCATGTGGAAGATTAACTCCTGACATGCGTATCTCCTTTTGTAAACATATTAATATTTTACTAATCTAATCCTTATATACAAGGCATCTTGTAGCATTAAGCACAGCAAGCACCATAACACCTACATCTGCAAATATAGCAATCCACATATTAGCTATACCTATAGCACCTAAAAACAGACATATAAACTTAACCATAAGTGCAAACACTATATTCTGGTGTACAATTTTTAAAGTCTTTGCTGATATATTCATAGCTGTTGCTATCTTAGAAGGATCATCATCCATAAGTACTATATCTGCTGCCTCAATAGCCGCATCAGAACCAAGCGCTCCCATAGCTATGCCAATATCTGCCCTTGAAAGCACAGGCGCATCATTGATTCCATCTCCAACAAAGGCAAGTACTTCATTCTTCTCTTTTTCATCAAGAAGCTTTTCGACCTCAAAAACCTTATCTGCAGGAAGCAATTCACTTTTAACAACATCTACCCCTATCTGCTTTCCTACGGCATCAGCAACCTTCTTTGAATCACCTGTAAGCATAACAACTTTCTTTACTCCTGCTTTCTTTAAGTCTTTAACCGCCTTTGCAGATGTTGGCTTAATTATATCTGATATGATTATACAGCCTGCATATACGCCGTCAACTGACACATACACAAGTGTTCCTGTTTTTTTATCTATAAAAGACTGCGTAGGTGTTGTGTCTATGCCATATTGTTCCATAAGCTTTTTATTTCCTGCAAGAATCTTTCTGCCTTTTATATCTGCACACACACCATGTCCGCTTATCTCTTCTATATCAGATATAACATTAGTATCAATATTCTTATTATATGCATTCCTTATACTCTTGCTTATAGGATGCGTAGAATAACTTTCTGCATATGCTGCCAGTTTAAGAAGTTCTTCTTTTTGATATGAATTAGCGGTAACAACATCCGTAACCTCAAATACACCCTTTGTAAGTGTTCCGGTTTTATCACATACGATATATTTTGCCTTTGATAAAATCTCAAGATAATTAGAGCCTTTTATAAGTATGCCTCTTGAAGATGCTCCACCTATTCCCCCAAAGAAACTAAGCGGAATAGATATGACTAATGCACAGGGACAGCTTATAACAAGTGTTGTAAGTGCTCTTATAAGCCACTTAGACCACTCAGAGGAATTCCCCATAACAAGATTGACTACCGGTGGAATAACAGCAAGTGCAAGTGCTCCTATACATACAGCTGGCGTATACACTTTTGCAAATCTTGTTATAAAATTTTCTGAACGTGATTTCTTCATACTGGAATTTTCTACCAGGTCAAGTATTTTAGATACTGTTGAATCACCAAATTCTTTATCTGTCTTAATCTTAAGAAGTCCTGTAAGATTAACACAGCCACTTATAACCTCTTCACCCTCTTTAGCACTTCTTGGTACACTTTCGCCTGTAAGGGCACTTGTATTAAGTGTAGAGCTTCCCTCTACTACAATGCCATCAATAGGAATCTTTTCTCCTGGTTTAACAACTATAACGCTGCCAACCTCAACATCATCAGGATCAACCTGTTCTAACTTCCCATCAACCTCAATATTAGCATAATCAGGTCTTATATCCATAAGTGCTGTGATATTCTTCCTGCTTTTTCCAACTGCATAGCTTTGAAACAGTTCTCCTATCTGATAAAACAGCATAACTGCCGTTCCCTCAACATATTCGCCAAGAGCTATAGCACCAACTGTTGCTATTGCCATAAGGAAGTTCTCATCAAATACCTGTCTGTTAAATATCCCATATACAGCCTTTTTTAATATATCATATCCAATAATAAAATATGGAACAAGAAAAGCGATAAGTTCTACATACTTATTAACATTAACAAAATGAAATACCAGTTTAAGAAGAATAATCAATACCGAAGCAATTATTATTCTTATAAGCACCTTTTTTTGTTTCTTAGTCATATAAACCACAACCTTTCATATCAATCAGATTCAGCTTATAAAAAAATCTCACAATCTGATTCTACCTTTTTGCAGTTCTTTAAAACCTCCTGCATAACTGTATCAGCTGCTGCACCATCCTCGAATTCAACTTTCATCTTCTGTGTCATAAAAGAAACTGTGGCATCCTTAACACCACTTGTTTTCTTAGCTGCCTCCTCCATCTTTAAAGCACAGTTAGCACAGTCTACTTCGATTCCATAAGTCTTCTTCATAATAAATACCCGCATATATTGTATATGCTTACCCTTTCTTTACAATTCTATAACAACAATATATATAGTCTGATTCATATAGAACCATTTCTTATATAAACATTTAAACAAATGTTTAAGTGTTTGTCAATAGCTGATTAAATATTTTCCGCTTAGTGATAAACTTTATCTTTAACCAAAAATAACCAAAAAAGTCTTATCGTACCCACACGATAAGACTTTTAAACCTTTTACCGTAAAATTATTACGCTTTAGTCATTATTAGATTTATTTTTTAAGACCTGCTTTACTAATACTTTTTATTTCTTTAACAAGTTCGTTAGAAACACCTACTATTCTGTCTGTAGATGATTTGCAGCTGGCCATGACGTTCTCCAGATTCTTCATATTATCCCTTGTTATCTTTCCGCTTTGTGCATTCTGTTGTGCAAACTCTGTAAGATTATCAACTCCTAAAGCTATATTGTTCTTATGGTCTTCAAGATCATCTACTTCACCTGTTATTCCACCTATTGCATCTCCAACACGGTTTATTTCTGAATTAAGTGTTCCAAATATAGCCTCTGTATCCTTAATCTTTGCATCCTGCTTTTCAAATGCATCTGTTACCTTCTTAACTGTCTCAACACTTATATCAGAATTCTCAATAAGGCCATTAACTATGTTATTAATATGCTCAGTTGATTCCCTTGACTGGTCTGCAAGTGCTCTTATCTGTTCAGCTACTACGGCAAATCCTCGTCCATTCTCACCTGCTCTTGCTGCTTCTATGCTGGCATTAAGTGCAAGAAGATTCGTCTGGTTTGATATACCAGCTATAATCTCTGTTACTTTTCTTATCTCCTGTGCAGATTCGTTTGTACGCTGTGTTTCTTTGCTGACCTCTTCCATGGCGTGTCCGCTTTTCTCACTTATACATATAAGTTCTTTCATGATGTCTGCCGCTTTATCGTTACATTCAGTAACGGTATCCACGCTCTCCTTAAGCCCTTCAATATTCTTATGTATATTATCTACAGCCCTGCTTATTGAATCAGTTTTCACCTTTATATCCTCTACCTTATCCACCTGGACTGTCGTATTACCTGTGATTGTATCTACTGCCGAATTAGTATTGTTTACAACTTCCTGCATCTGGCTGAACATTTTGACAAACTCTTCTGATACCTGTTCAAGCTCAGTTGTTGCCGTTCTTATTGCCGATATAGTGTTTGTTATACCACCAAACGTATTCTGGATATTACGTACCAGTTCTCCTGTCTCATCATTTCTTGAAGATAACTTCTGAAGTTTTTCATTAACCTTTTCATTTGCTTTATCATCTGCTGAAATTCCTGTTATCGCAGCCCTTATAGGAATAACAACACTCCTTATAACACTAATAATACGCAAAAGAACTATGCCAAATACTATAAGCATAATAATAAATGCTGGTAAAACCCCAATAATATTATTGTTTAACAAAATAAAGATAACTATCATGACTATAAGCAAAGGTGCGAAAAATGCAGCTGCCATCATTATAAGTTTCCTGCCTGTTTTAGCTTTATTTTCCATAATTTCCTCCATTCTGGAGTATCATATATACCCCATTTAGTATTAACATTGTATTAAATTTTCTATAGCTCAGAAATTCTAGTTTTAATTTTCATTATTCAGTTTTTCATCATTGACGTATCTTTTTTCAAATTCCACAGCCGGATAAGGCTTTCCAAAAAGATATCCCTGTATATAATCAACACCAGATTGTCTTAGCTGTCTTAAATCATCCGATGTTTCAACACCTTCTATACACAGCTTAAGTCCGAGCGAATGTGCCATATCTATTATATATGTCATAAGTTTATAATCATATTTATTTTTAAGTGCCTTTAATGTAAACGTTCTGTCTATCTTTATATAATTCGGCTTAAGATCACTCAGGCAATGAAGGTTTGAGTATCCTGTTCCAAAATCATCAAGAATAACATACACACCATTATCCTTTAGCTTTCTCCACAAATGATTAAAATGTGTACTAGAGTCAAGGTATCCGCTTTCTGTCAGTTCGATTCCGATGCATGATGGCTGTAATGAATATTTATCTATAACCGACATTATATCTGAAAAAACATCACTTTTCATAACCTGGATATATGACACATTAATATTTACCCTGAAATCCTTTACATGCTCATTCCAGATACTGCACTGTTTTGCAGATTGTTCAAGTATCCATCTGCCAGCTGGTATTATAAGACCAGTTTCTTCAAGAACTGGTATGAATTCCACTGGTGATATATATTCACATTCATCCACACCTTCTTTTTTTATGGAAAATCTCATAAGAGCTTCTGCACCTGTGAGCATATATGTAGAAGCATCAACTACCGGCTGATAAAACACCTGAAAACCTTTAAAATCTTCATTGACAGCATTATGAAGTGCTTTACTTATGTATAGCTTTCTTTTATAGCTGTCATAATCAGTCTTACTATATATATAATAATTATTCCTACCATTATCTTTGGCAGTTTTTAAAGCAAATTCTGACAACTTTACATAGTTTTCTTCTTCAAGTGTTATATCCCTTGTATTAATAATACCTGCTGATAAAGTATATATAGTATTATATCTGTTATTTTCAATGAAGTTATTAATATGTTTTTTACACTGCTTATATATATCAACTGCCTCGTTTATTGAAGAACCATTGAAATCAACAATAATAAATTCATCTGATCCTGCCTTAAAAAGTTTTTGTGTTGGTTTTATACTCTCTAATATACATTCTGCAGTTCTCTTTAATATAAAGTCCCCATAGCTCATTCCGAAATCAGCATTAATTGTACTGAAATTATCTATACTCATTCTTATAATAAAGCCATCTGGAATATTATCTGTACAGGTATCTTTAATATATCTGTCAAGTGCATATTCACCAAGAAGACCACTTACGTTGTCAGCCTCCGGCTTTACACCTATTTCATTAATACATCCAACCAGGTAATGTGGCTGGGTATTTTCATCAAACAAAACTGAACCTCTGCAGTTAATCCATACTGGATTATTATGCTTATCCAGCCATCTGTATTTCATGTCATGGAACTTTTTCTTACCAGCTTTAATCTGTTCTATTTCCTTACCAAGCATAGAAATATCTTCTGGATATACAAAATCCTCATGTTTTTTTGTTGCATTATAGAATTTATCAGATGGAAGAATAAACCTTTCTGTTGCATGCTTTGATATGACATAATAATCTTCCTTAAGATCGAACACGTATAAATAATCATTCATGCACGGATTCAATATCCTGATAGCATCCTCTATCTGTTTTTTTGACATGTTTAACACACTATCTAACATTATCATCTTCCCTTCTGTCTATATCTGATGTAAGAGACAGAATACCTTTTAACCCTGACATCTTAATATATAAAATACAATTTTGCCATATAAAAGTCAAATATTAGTTGGATTTCGTTAAAAATTATGCTAATATCTACTTAACTTTAAAAGGCAGGAACAGTTTATGAATAATAATGATATTTATAATGACGAAAACATTCATACTAATGACTCTGTAAACAGCAATAAAGAGTTGATTTCATACACAAAAAATGAAATATCACAAGAAATGGATATACTTTCCCGCTCATTTGACAGTGTACGGCTTGTTAATCCATTTGAATGCTGCGTTACACAGATTGAAGATAATAAAACAGATGGTACTTCTCTAACGAATAAATGCTATGATGTATGGAACGCTCCATACCAATGCCAGAACTGCACCTCAGCAAGAGCTCTTATAACTAAACAGACCCAGTCAAAGCTTGATGTAGTTGATAACAATATATATCAGGTAACATCACGTCCTGTTATTGTTGATGGAAAAGCTCTTGTTTTAGAGATAGTCAAGCTTTTTTCTTACACATACAACCGTTATAACTCTTCTAATTCAAGAAAGAAGCTTATAAGTGCTATTAACGCTTTTAACAGTCAGCTTCTGCAGGATAAAGAAACGAATTCCTATAACAGGGATTATCTTTCTGAACATCTTCCTAATCTTATATGTGAAGCAAAGAAAACCCACAGATCAAACACAGCGCTTATCAACCTCAGACATTTATATGACATAACTCAGTCTGAAGGAAGTATGGCTGCCTCTGGAATTATATGCAGTCTTTACTCTCTTTTAAACCAGATTTTTCATGATGAAACTGATATTGATCTGCTATTTGTAAGATATAATCCTGATACGTTTTTCGTACTTGAAAACAAGCTTGATTATAAAAACTTTTGTGAACGTATTGAATTACTTCCAAAAAAAGCTGCACCAAAGCATATACTTTTTAATAATAAAAGACTGCACTTTGATATTAAAACAGCCTGTGCCGACTTAGGCAATGAAAATATCAATACTGAAAATGAACTTTTTGATATTCTCAAAAAAAGAATCGATGAAAAAAATTGATAATTAACATTTGAATTTATTTCCATATATGTTATTATATAATATAATGCAAAACAATAATGATTATCATTATTAAAATATTTTTTAGGAGGTCTTAATTATGACAGACACATTTATATCAGATTCAATAAAATATATTGGTGCTGATGATACTACTCTTGATCTTTTTGAAAGTCAGTACAAGGTTCCAAATGGTATGGCTTACAATTCATATATAATACTTGATGAAAAAGTAGCTGTTATGGATACTATAGACGAAAGAAAATCAGAAGAATGGTTTAATAATCTTAATGCAGCTCTTAATGGCAGAGATGTTGACTATATCGTAATATCTCACTTAGAACCTGATCATGCAGCTAACATCAAGGCTCTCGCTGATAAATATCCTGATGCAAAGCTTGTTCTTAGCGCTAAAGCCAAAGCTATGCTTCCTCAGTTTTTCAACATTGATAATCTTGATGAACGCTGCCAGGTTGTTGCAGAAAACGATGAGCTTTCACTTGGTAAACATAAACTTGTATTTATAATGGCTCCTATGGTTCACTGGCCAGAAGTCATGCTGGAATATGAAACAACAGAAAAGGTACTTTTCTCTGCAGATGCCTTTGGTAAATTCGGTGCACTGTGTACTGATGAAGACTGGACATGTGAAGCAAGAAGATATTATTTTAATATAGTTGGTAAATATGGTGCGCCTGTACAGACATTATTAAAAAAGGCTGCCGGTCTTGATATCAAAACTATATGTCCGCTTCATGGACCAGTCCTTAAGGATAATCTTAATTATTATATTGAAAAATACCTTACATGGAGCAGTTATGAACCAGAAGATGATGGTATCCTTGTAGCATGTGCTTCTATCCATGGCAACACTAAAGCAGCTGCCTTAAAAATGGTAGATATTCTAAAGGAAAATGGCTATGAAAAAGTAGCATTTACAGATCTTACAAGGGATGATATGGCAGAAGCTGTCGAAGATGCTTTTCGTTATGGACGTCTTATTGTGGCAGCAGCTTCATATGATGGCGGCGTATTCCCACCTATGGAGGATTTTGTTAACAGACTTTCACATAAAGCTTACCAGAAACGTAAAGTCGGAATCATAGAAAACGGCTCATGGGCTCCTACTGCTGCAAGATGGTTAAAGACAGCCTTCGAGGGCATGAAAAACATAACAATCTGTCCTGATATTGTAACAATAAAATCCACAATGAACGATAATAATATTGCGGATATGAAAAAAATGGCAGAAGAAATTAAATAAAATTAAAATTATCGTTTGATTGAATTTCTTTAACAAAATCAATCAAACGATAATTTTTTAAAGCAGCGTATAAAGTAAACTATTTCTGCAGCTGCTGTTATCATCCATGAACAAGGATACAATAAGAAAAGGGATGGAATCGTATGGACATATGCAAATATTGTATATACCCAGGCAACCCTGAATACACATGAACCGATAATAACGACTATAGTTGGTACTATTGTCTTTCCAATACCTCTTGATGCCGCTATCGTACAATCCATAAAAGATGACAAGGCATACGAAAAACCCATAATCATAATTCTCTGCATACCAGCTTCCACAACCTGTGGCTCACTTGTAAACAATGATAAGAACTGTCTTCCGAATATAATAAGCAGCCCACCTAATATAGCTGCAGCTAAAAAGGCATAGGACATACTTATTATATAGCTTTTTAACATACGTTTCTTATTATGCGCTCCCATATTCTGTCCCATAAAACTTGAGCACGCTGTATAAAAAGCCATCATAACATTATATATCAGTGCATCAGCATTGGCCGCAGCCGCATTACCTGATACCATAACCGCACTGAATGAGTTGACACCTGTCTGTATAAAAAGGTTAGCCATAGCAAATATAGCGTTCTGTATTCCGGCTGGTATTCCAAGCATCAATATAACGTTTGACACTCCTTTATATAATCTTAATTCCTTTACTCTTAATCTGCAGACATCCTCATCTTTTCTTTTAAACAGATTAAGAACAACCAAAAAAGCTGATATATACTGTGCTGTTATACTTGCAAATGCAACACCATCTTCTGCCATACCTATTCCTATAACAAATATAAGATTAAGACATACATTAACAACGCCTGCAAACGAAAGATATATAAGCGGTTTTTTCGTATCTCCACTTGCACTCATAACAGCATTGCCGAAATTATATATTGCCATAGCAGGCATTCCAAGTGCATATATCCTGAAATATAAAACAGCTCCGGATATAAGCTCTTGCTTTGTATTCATAAGTGTTAAGAAAAATTTTGCTCCTGTTATACATAACACACATGCTATAATTCCAACTAAAAGACTTAAAATAAATGATGTATGGATTGTTTTTCTTACATTTTCCTTCTGACCTGCACCAAGCTGCTGGGCAGTTCTTACATTGACTCCACAACCCATGCCAATAAGAAAGCCTGTAAATAATGTAACAAGAAGCGATGTGGAACCAACTGCACCAAGCGCTTCATAGCTTGAAAACTTTCCTACAACTGCAACATCTGACATATTAAACAGCACTTCAAGTATCTGTGCCAGCATAAGTGGAACACTGAATTTAAGTATATTTAATGGAATAGAACCTGTTGTCATATCCATAGCTGATGTTTTTCTTTTGTTATTATTACCCATATATATCTCCAATAAACATGTATACATCAGTAAGTGGCAAATTTCACTTTCGACACTCACATCATTTTATTTAACATTTTAAACATAACCGGATAATGAATATAACATATAAAGCAGATAATTTCAATTGAATTATTTAAGATACTTAATAACCTGTGATGCAGCATTGGCACCATCAGCAGCAGCTGTTATAACCTGTCTTAACTGCTTTGTCCTGACATCCCCTGCAGCATAAAAACCGCCTGCTGATGTAACACAATCCTCTGCTGCAACAATATATCCATTATTATCAAGTTCTACAATACCTTTAAGAATATCTGTTTCAGGCTCCATGCCAACTGCTACAAAAAGGCCTGCTGCTTTTATGACCTGTCCATCACTAAGAACCACCTCTTCAAGCTTTTTTTCCCCTCTTAATGCCTGTATATTTACACTGGTAATTATATGGACATTCTTTCGCTTCTGCAGTTTTTTAAGAGTAGCTGCATTACCTCTGAATTCATCCCTTCTATGCACAATATACACATCGTGGCATATATCAGCCAAATACATAGCATCGCCAAGAGCACTATTCCCCCCTCCTGCAACAACTACACTTTTATCCTTATAAAATGCACCATCACATACAGCACAGTATGAAACACCTTTTCCTATATATTCATCCTCTTCTTTTATACCAAGATGACGATGATGACTTCCCGCTGCGTATATAACTGTTTTTGAAAGCTTATATGTGCCATCTGAAAGTATAGTTTTCCACAAAAGCTTATTGCATGAAGGAGCTGTATTTATCTTACCATCAGTACATGTTATTCCTGTAACCTCGCCATCTTCTATGTCCACTCCCAAAGATATCGCATGATTTCTAAAACATTCTCCAAGATCAAAACCATTTACCGCAGGAATACCAAGATAATTATCTACTTTATCACTATATGCAATCTGTCCTGCACCCATATATTCCTTTTCTATTACAAGAATATTTAGTCCTGCCCTTTTAGCATATATAGCTGCTGACAAACCAGCCGGTCCACTGCCTACTATAACCACATCATATATATTTTCTAATTCTGTCATAAATGCACCTTTCTATTGCTATACAATTCACTCATAATCTATATAAACAATGCAGGCAATCGGAATTAACGACTACCTGCATCCATTATTATATATCATATCTCTAAATAATATGCAAATCTTCTTTTTCAGAAACATTTCCTTCTATATGAAATGAGTTAAGCACTGGCTCATCTGCATTCATAAGAGAAAGTATCATATAACTTGCTTTACTGTCATATGCAAGCCTTTTATCCTCTTCTGATGGTCTTGAAGGAGATTCAGGATGCGAATGCCAGTTGCCAAGAGGAACTAATCCTTCAGCTCTCATGTCCTTAACTGCCGCAAGCTGCTCCTTAGGATCCATTGAAAAATGTTCATTAGAATGATCAATATTAGTCAGAAGATATACTTTCTTTATATACTTATTACCATCCTCTATTGTTCCACCTATAAGGCCACAGGCTTCCTCTGGAAGATTAACCTTTGCATATTCAAGAATTTTATCATAATCATTTTTATTAAATATAATCACCTTGCAAAACCTCCTTCCTTTTATGGCATAAACTTAAAATCAGTGGTCTTCACAGACTACCTGTTCATAATCTATAAGCTCAGTTATAGTTGGATTCTTACCACATACAGCACAGCCATCTGTATTAGAAGGAAGCTTAATCTTATGGAACTCCTGTGTTATAGCATCATATGTAAGAAGATATCCTGTAAGCAGCTCTCCTACTCCAAGGATATACTTGATAGCCTCCATAGCCTGAAGACTTCCTATGACACCTCCCATAGCTCCGATAACACCAGCCTTCTTGCATGTAGGTACCGCATCCTTTGGTGGTGGATTCTTAAATACACATCTGTAGCATGGTCCTTCACCAGGAACATAAGTCATAAGCTGACCCTTGAATCTGATAATACCAGCATGTGAAAAAGGCTTCTTAGCCATTACACATGCATCATTAATCAAAAACTTAGCTGGAAAGTTATCAGTACCATCAATAATAAAATCATAATCCTTAATAATGTCCATGATATTTTCACTTGTTATAAACTCTCTATATGTATTAACCGTGACATCAGGGTTCATCGCATTAATAGTTTCCTTAGCTGACTGGACTTTGGCCTTTCCTACATCAGCTGTCTGATGTATAATCTGTCTTTGCAGGTTGCTAAGATCAACCTCGTCAGCATCAGCTATACCGATTGTTCCAACACCTGCTGCTGCCAGATACATAGCTGCTGGTGCACCAAGTCCTCCTGCGCCTATTATAAGCACTTTAGCATTAAGTAATTTCTTCTGTCCCTTAGCACCAACTTCTTTTAATATAATGTGGCGCGAATAACGTTCTATCTGCTCATCTGATAAAGCCATATATTTTCTCCTTCTAAACTTATATTTTTCTTTCATAAAATGACAATTTCTTTATTATCTTTGTCCACCGCCCATGAAATATAAAAATTCAACATTATCTCCATCCTTTAACTGGTACGTTTCCTTCTGGTCACCTGGAATGAATTCTTCATTGATTGAAACTGTTACATATTCTGGTGTTTCTACATTCTCGATTTCAAAAAGCTTTGGAAGTGTTATTCCATCTTCATATTCTTTCTTTACTCCTGATACTGTTAACTGCATATTTTACCTCTTTCCTGCCTTTATGTCATAAATATATTTAACTGAATAATGATATGTAAAAAGTATGTTTTACATGCTAAAAGCTTATGAATTAGCTTCTATAAAGCTTACCAGTTCATCCTTTTTTAACACACCTGTGTGTCTTGCCTTTTCTTCTCCATCCTTAAATAGCACAAGTGTTGGAGCCGCACTTACATCATATTTCTGTGCTGCATCAGCATCGAAGTTGATATTTACCTTATAAACAACCAGACTGCCAGCCTTCTCATCCTCTACTGTTCCAAGAACCGGTGCAAGGCGCTTGCATGGAACACAGCTATCAGAATAAAAATCAACCAGAACTGGAAGTGAACTATTCAGTACTTTTTCATCAAAATCCTGTAACTTAATTCTTTCTGCCATATTAATCCTCTTTTCTGCTCTAATCTTCTACCTTCTTAACTATAAGCGTATAAGTTTCATCCTCGTTATTAACAAGCTTAAGTATCTGATGGCCCTCATCTTTAATACTTCTTGGAACATTAGCTACTGGTTCACCATCATTCATACGTATGGCGATTATCTCACCATCATCCAGCTCATCAATAGCCACCTTTGCTTTAACAAATGTAAGCGGGCATACCTTATCAGTTATATCAACTGTATCATCAATACTAATTCCTTCTATTTCCATAACTATTCTCCCTTCCTTCATAGAACATCTGGCACCATTATTTTATTATATACATATAAAAGCGCTTTAATCTACATTCCTAGTATCTTTATATGTTTATATGTTATATATTACCACATTATTTTCTGTTATACAATGTGAATTTTTAAATTTATTCTGGAATTCTTATTTTTGTTCCAGATATATCTTTTTATTCCAGATACATCAGAAATTCATAGCTTTTAGAATATCTTAACAAAAGCTGCAAAACATCTGATGTATCTGCAAGCATACTACTTACCTTCGTAAGCAGCCCTAATTTCTTTTCTGAATTCGTCCTCGCCAAGTCTTTGTAAAGTAAGTCTGAATCTTTCACCTGCATTAGCATTTCTTTCAAAGAAGCCTATTGCCGCATCTGTGACTCTGAAAAGAGTTTCTTCATCTGTGATAAGAGGAAGAAGCTGTTCACCTTTATATATATGATTTCCAAAAAGTCCGCCAAAAGATACAATAAAGCCACTCTTTCCTTCCCATGCCTCTGTTGGACAGGCCTTAACACAACGTCCACAGTTATTACACTTGGTTCTGTCAATAGTAACTGTATTGTCAGCACAGCTTATAGCACCCCTACGACAGGCTTTTTCACATACCCCGCAGTTGATGCATTTATCCTCAATCCAGCTTACTTCCATACCGCCTTTTATGCCGATATCATTCTCTTCAGCCTTAAGACAGTTGTTCTGACAACCTGTAACACCAAACTTAAACTTATGAGGAAGCTCTCTTCCAAAGTAATGTTCATCAAGCTTCTTTGCAATATCATATGAATCTATACAGCCGCTAGGACATACAGCATTTCCCTGACAGGCTGTAACCGTTCTTACCCTTGGACCACATACACCAGGCTTAACTCCACCATCTGCAAGTTCTGCCCTTACCTCTTCAATATTATCAAAGTTGATAAAAGGAATCTCAACACCCTGTCTTGACGTCATATGTACGTATCCCTTACCATATTTATCTGCGACATCAGCAACAGCCCTGATATTCTCAGATGTAAGATTACCACCTACAACCTGGATTCTAAGTGAAAAATACCCTTTCTGTTTCTGTCTCATAAATCCGCCTTTTTTAAGTGTCGAATAATCAATCTTAGCCATAATTTCCTCCGTCTGCCCATTAATCCTATTTAACCATCAATATGAATATGCATTTCACATAATCATCATAACCTTTATGGGCTTAATAATGTGTTTGTATATCAGATAAGCCTCTATGCATGCTGTATGAATTCTACTGCCTGTGTGAAATCTTCTATGAGATCTTCAACATCCTCTATTCCAACGCTTATCCTTACCAGATCATCATATACACCTGCAATTCTCTTTTCTTCATCAGTGCTATGAGCACTGATAGTTGAGCCAGGATGAATAACAAGCGTTTTGGTATCTCCTATATTGGAAACGTTAAGTGGAAGCTTTAATGCATTGATAAACTTAAATGCATCCTCCTTACTTCCAGTTCTTATAGTAATTATTCCACCATATCCGTTGTGAAGTTCCTTATGTGCTATCTCATGGAATTCACTGCTTTCAAGGCCAGGATAGTTAACATTTAAGAAATTATAATTCTTATCAAGATATTCTGCAAGCTTTAATGCATTATCAGTAATACGTTCCATACGCAGTCCTAAAGTTTCTATGCCCAGTATATTATAGAAAGCATTCTGTGGCGACAGACATGCACCAGTATTTCTATATATCCCATTTCTTAGCTTAGCTGTATATGCATATGGACCAAATCTGGCAAAATCTTTCATACCCGGATATTTTACACTATCCCACTTAAAATTACCAGAGTCAGTTATAACGCCACTGATAGAATTACTGTTGCCGTTCACATACTTAGATGTAGAGTTGACAACTATATCTGCTCCGTATTCAATCGGTTTTATAAGATATGCTGTAGCAACTGTATTATCCACTATAAGCGGTACCCCTGCTTTGTGGGCTGCCAAAGACAGAAGCCTTATATCTGTAACATCCAGCCTTGGGTTTCCTATTGTTTCTGCGAAATACAATCTGGTATGTTCATTAGTAGCAGCCTCAAACTGCTCTATGTTGTTATTTTCAACATAATGTGTCCTTATTCCAAAAGCTTCAAGATCCTTAAACAGATCTATACTTCCACCATAAAGACTTGCACTGCAGACTATCTCATCACCACTTCTTAATATATTAGTAAATGCATTTGTTATGGCTGCCATGCCCGATGCACAGGCAACACTTGCTACGCCCCCCTCTAGCGCTGTCATTCTCTTCTCAAACGAATCAACAGTCGGATTGCTTATTCTGCTATATGAAAAACCGGGTGCTTTATTGTTAAATATCTTCTCAAGAGTTTCTGCACTTGCATGTTCAAATGCACTGGATTGATATACAGGTGTCTGTGTAGCTCCCGTTTTCTTATCTCCTCTGAAATCTCCGTGAAGTAATGCAGTATTAAATCTCATATCTTCATCTCCAATCACATAAACTATAAACCTACTTGTTTAATATGGATTAGATTTTAATCTCTATGGAAGTATTTGTCAATACTTTATTCATATAAATTTGGTATGTAAATGTGTTTTTATATTTGATTAAATGCAAATGATATGATAATCTGTCTATATTGTATATTAAGATGTCAGGATAAAAGATATTCTGCCCCTGAATAATGTATAAATATAGATAAAAGAGGATTACAATGACAGATAATAACAATAACAGTTCGAAATGCTACAGCAACATTAACAACAACAACAATAATAATAGCTGCAATAAAACACACATTATAAACATGGAAAAAAATACAAGTACAATCATTTTTCTTATAATTCTGCTTATAACTGCTTCACTCCTTAGTATAATGCTTGGAAGTGTAAGACTTAAAGTCACAGATATACTACAATGTCTCACAGGCAGAGATAAATCATCAGTTACATATATACTCATAATGAATATAAGAATCCCCAGAACATTCGGAGCTATTATAGCTGGCATGGGACTGTCAGTTGCCGGCGTTATACTTCAGAGTGTTATGAATAATGCCCTTGCTAGCCCTAACACCATAGGTGTGAATTCTGGTGCTGGATTTTTTGTAATGCTCTCACTGCTTTTATTTCCGAATTCAGTCTATGCCGGATCATTTGCTGCATTCATGGGTGCACTGCTTACTACTTTATGTATATATGCTCTTGCGTATTTTGCTGACAGTTCAAGAACAACTATTGTTCTTGCAGGCATTACAGTATCATCTTTTCTTAATGCCGGCATTAACACTATAAAGCTTTTAAATGCAGATATATCAATCAATCTTACATCTTTTCTTATGGGCTCTCTTTCAGGACTGACCATGAAAAAAATACTACTTCCATGTATCGGTGTTATCATAGCAGTTATTATTACTATGTTTTTTGCAAGACCTCTTAATATACTGTCACTAGGTGATGATTATGCACGTTCTCTTGGACTTAATGTAAACATGACACGCTTTATTCTACTTGTTTTATCAAGTATTATGGCAGGTTTTATAGTAAGCTTTGCCGGGCTGTTAAGCTTCATAGGCCTCATAGTTCCACATATATGCCGGAACCTGTTTGGAAGTGATGCAAGGCTTCTGCTTCCAACAAGCGTACTGCTTGGTGCATCCTTTGTACTAATATGTGATATAGCAGGCCGTCTTTTAGCTGCGCCTTTTGAGCTTCCAGCTGGCATAATCATGGCATTTGTAGGCGGACCATTCTTTATGTATCTGCTGCTTAAAAAGAAAGGAGGAAGAAGGGTAAATGCTTAGTTACAAACATGTCAGTGTTTCAGTTTCAGGAACACATATATTAGAAGATATCAATATAGACTTTAATGATGGAAATATAACTACTATAGTAGGTCCTAACGGATGTGGAAAAACCACTCTTTTATCATGTCTTAACTCAAGTGCTAAGGTAACCTCTGGAAACATATGTATAAACGATATTGATTTCTTAAAGCTTCCGCTAAAGGAACGTGCAAGAGAAGTTGCATTTCTTCCTCAGATACGCACTGTTATACCTGTACTTCCTGTAAGAACTCTTGTTGAACATGGACGTTTTCCTTATCTGGGATTTACGCGTAGAAAAAGCAAAGAAGACATTGATATCGTCAACCAGTCTATGGATTTTACCCACGTCACTGCTTACTCAGAGCAAAATGCTGATACTTTATCAGGAGGCATAAGACAGCGTGTATTCTTTTCTATGATACTCGCACAGGACAGTCAGATTATCGTTATGGATGAACCTGTCACATATCTTGACCTTGAGGGAAAAAGGAACTTTTTTAACATGCTTAAAAAACTAAGACAGTCAGGAAAAACAATTATACTTGTACTTCATGAGCTTTCTGATGCCATAAGAATATCTGACAATATTGTTATTATGAATGATAGAAAAATAGTTGCACATGGAACACCTGATGAATGTATCAGCAGTCACATAATAGAAGATGTTTTCCATACAACATATAAAAAATTCTCAGATGAGGATGGAGATTATTATATCTTTCTGTAGTTTCAGATTTTACCCACAAAAAAAGCATCTACCAAATGGTAGATGCTTTTAGTGCAGTCGGCGGGACTTGAACCCGCACCCAAGCAATATGGACTAGATCCTTAGTCTAGCGCGTATGCCAATTCCGCCACGACTGCCTGCTCATATGTATTCATATGTTTTATATCGGTCACCCGACTTGATATATATTACATTATAAATACATATTTGTAAAGCACTTTTTAAATATTTTTTATATTTTATTAAAATACCTCTCCAACTACCTGATACATATTATCATCAGATATAACATTTATTACATTAGTGTACTTTTTAAATATATCTGCAAGCCTGTCTGCCTCCATAAGTCCGTCAGACACCTTATATGCACGGCCCTTATGATGTGCATCTATCTTTTCACGGCTCATGCCATGTGCCACTGTTATTCTTCCACCAGGCTTCAGCTTTCCTGATAATATTTCTATAAGTCTGTCAGGCTGTGTAAAATGTGGAAACGCATTATATATAACAACCGAATCATAGCCATCACATAAATCATATTCCATGACATCTGCACAGATGAATTCCACTCTTTTATCTTTAAACTTACTCTGTGCTATTTTAATCATTTCACTGGATATATCTATGGCTGTAACAGCGCTTACTTCACGCGATAAATAATCAGGTATAAGTACTCCTGTTCCACAGGCTACATCAAGAACTTTGCTATCCTTTTTTACGCCGGCATTATCAAGGATCATTTGGATAATATCATCATTTCTTATCATACAGGAATCCCAGCCTGGTGCACATTTATCAAAGAATTCTATAACCTCTTTCTTATCAATCATTATAGTCCTCCATTCTTCATTTCTACACTCTATTTCATTTAGTTAAAGAATGTTGAGGTATCTATTTTCTTATATCCACCAAAGCTTAACGGTGCAGAAAATATCTCATCTGACATAGCTTTTCCTAAAAATGCCTTAGTAACCTCATCTGTTTTTTCTTTTATATCAACATCCTTAAATAATTCAGGATATACTGTTTTAGCTATATACCATGTATTGATCAGAGCTATTTCATAATTAGTATAATAAGCATTATATGCCATCTCAAGATATACCTCATTATTATTCCATGCCTTACATGTATTAAACATATCCGGATTATTCTTATATAATGGCTTAATATTCTTAACAGCTGCTGCATCAATAATCATTATATCTATTGAAGCTCCGATATCTGTGAATTTTTCTTCTTCTATAGACTGAATACCACTCTTTGCAAGTCCTGTTACCGCATTTTTTACATTTGCTATATTAAATGATACATAATTCTGTGCTGTCATAAGATGATTGGTTGTTCCCCAGTTACCAAGACCACATATATATACAGATGGTTTATCTTTATCTTCAATACCAGCAGTTCTTTCTGTTATCTGTTTTCTCTGATCATCTATATATTGTGTAAGCTGTTCTGCCTCATTTTCTCTTTCAAATATCTTACCAAGAAGTTCCATGCTTTCCTTAAATGAATCATCAAACACACCATTAACTCCTGCCTTTAAAGTAATAACAGGTACCCCAAGCTGTTCATAAAGTGCATTTTCTTTTTCTACGTCCTCATACTCTGATATAACTATATCAGGGTCACATGAAAGAATCTTCTCTGCTTCCGCTGTCTGTGCATTAGGACCTCCAACACCACAGGATGGCAGTTTGTTAAAGCTTTCGCTATATGCCATAACATAAGGTCTTGCTACTGAATCAAACATTTTAGGTCTGTCCTTAAGAGTTGTGTTATCTATATCTTCAACACCACACAACAGGCTGACATCTCCAACGTAGCTATACATTCTTAACGCTCCGGCACCTATACATACAACTCTTTTATAGCTTCCCGGCTTAACTGTAACACTTCTTCCAATCATATCTGTTATTGTAAGCTCTGCCTGATTTTGTGTCGTGCCTGTACTATTATCAGAAGTTGTTTTACATGCACACATGGCAAATATGGATACAACAACCATAAGACATGCAGCTACCTTTTTGATTAATTTACTTTTCTTCATATTTTTCATATTATTTTGCCCTTTCCTTTTTATCATCATGAGATTCTTGTCATCATGGGATTCTTGACTACAACTTTTCTGTCATCCACAGTAATAATTTTTACATCAACATCGTATATATCCTTTATGACCTCTTTTGTAACTATATTATGTGAACCGGCATACTTTATTTTTCCATCTTTAAGGAAGAAAAACTTATCGCCGAAATATAAAGCCTGGTTTATATCGTGCAGAGATGACAGTATAGATATATTCTTTTGTTTAGCAAGCTTCCTTGCTTCAAGAATGATCAGTTCTTCGTTGGCAGGATCAAGATTCCCCGTCGGTTCATCAAACACTATAAGTCCAGGCTGCTGTGCCATGGCTCTTGCAATAGCAATCTTTTGTCTCTCGCCTCCTGATAACTCTGAAACACTGCGCACTGCAAGTTCCTCAAGCTTCATCTCTTTTATTATATTCTCGACAACCCTTCTGTCACTATCTGCCGCCCTTACTCCAAAATATGAAAGCCGTCCAAGCATTATAGAATCATACACTGATAATGTACCAAACTGTATATTCTGTGGTACATATGCTATTTTCCTCGCTCTCTGGCTCCTTGAAGCCTTAGTCATATCAATACCATCATAGCTTATAGTTCCTGACACAGGTCTGCTTATTCCTAATATACTGTTAAAAAGTGTAGTCTTTCCTGCTCCATTTCTGCCCAGCATTATTCCTATTTCACCTTTTTCAAGCTCTAAAGATACACCATCAAGAACATATGGGGATGTTTTTTTATATCTGTAACACAGATTGTCTATCTTAAACATTATTGCACCTCCGTGAAAATATAATTGCAACAAAAAAAGGTGCACCAAGCAGTGAGGTTATGGCTCCTACTGGCAGAGCCGAACCATTTCCTATGCTTCTTGATATTGTATCAGCAAACAAAAGTAAAAGACTTCCCGTAAGCGCTGACACAGGTATGGAATAGTGGTGATTCTGTCCCCATATTTTTTTCGTTATATGTGGACAGATAATACCAACAAAGCCTATTATCCCAAGAAATGATACGCATACCGCAACTATAACAGAACTAAGAAGCAGCGATATGAATCTTAATAATTCAACATTTACTCCTACACTTTTAGCTGCAACATCACCACTAAGTAGTGCATTATATCTCCATGATAGTATCATAAACACCAAAAATCCTGCTGCCACGACAACAAACATAATCAGATCTGTCTTATAAGTAGCTCTCCCAAGATCACCAAAATTCCATATAACAGCTGCCGACAGACCTACATCTGTTGCATAAAACTGAAGTATCGTTGTGGCAGCAGTCCAGACAGAACCAATAGCAATCCCGGCAAGTACTACAACACCCGGATCAAACGAACGTATCCTGCATAATCCAAGTATAACAAGCACTGAAAGCACTGAGAATATGAAAGCCATAAGTGATGCTGCATATGGATTAATACCTGATGTATAGTTACTTATATTGTTTCCTGTTGATAAAAAGCCACCTGCAAATGCTATGATGGACAGATTAGCACCAAACACAGCTGCATTAGATACACCTAATGTAGATGGTGAAGCCATAGGATTGTTAAGTGTTGTCTGCATAATAAGCCCTGATACAGACAATCCTGCCCCTGCTATAAGTGCTGCAAGCACACGCGGAACCCTTATATTCCATATTATCCTTATCTGTGCAGGTGTTCCTTTTCTTAAAAGTGCATGTATGCAATCCATGAAGGTCATATTGGCAGAGCCTGCAAAAAGACATTCTATTGTCATTAGCAGTACTATTAATACAAGCACAGCTGCTGCTATACTTTTCTTCCTGTTTTTACTTTTAATATATTCAGCCATATATCCAAATCCTTATTTCTTTTACAATACAAATGTCCCAAACAAATCTTTTTCAGATACCTTAACTATACAGCATACCTGAATGTTTTATCTGGGACATTAAACCTTATCAATATATTATATATAATTTTTACACTTTCACAAGCCGGGTGGGGGGATAATCATAAGAACTTTTTAACAGACTTCTGGAAGTCTTCTACTGCTTTCATATCACCATTTTCAATGGCATGTACTATACAATGTGTCATATGTTCATTAATAATCTCTTTACCAAGATTATGTAATGCTGAATTAACTGCCGTTAACTGGATAAGTACATCAGCACAATCATCATCGTTTTCAATCATTGTCTTTACATGCTGAAGATGTCCTATAGCCTTTGATATTCTGTTAAGCTGTTTCTTTTTAGCTTCAGGTGAATGATAGTGTCCATGTGGATGTATTGTTTCGCTCATTATCAGCCTCTCTTATAACCTATATAAATATGTCAGGAATAAATATCCTGCTGCTTATATCATATTATCCCACACAGTAATAATCTGCAACCTTTTTCTTTGACTCTTCACTTTTCCTGTATACATACATTGCTTATATTTTTACGTTTCTTTATCTCAACTAGTTTCTTTATCTTAACTGCATAGTCTGGCAATAACTTCTATAACCTCGTCAAGGTCAAGTGGTTTAGCCATATGTACATTCATGCCTGCTGCTATACATTTTCTTGCATCCTCTTCAAATGCATTTGCAGTCATGGCTATTATTGGTATTAACCTGGCATCAGCTCTGTCCATAGCTCTTATTAATCTTGTCGCTGTCATTCCATCAAGCTTAGGCATCATAACATCCATGAGTATGGCATCATATGTACCTTCCTTACACGTACCAAACTCTTCCACAGCCTGCTGTCCATCAGAAACGACCTTAACTAAAGCCCCTTCATCCCTAAGAAATGTTTCTATTATCTCCTGGTTAAGTTTGTTATCCTCAGCAAGTAAAAGACGTACACCTGTAATATCTAGTGCTTCACCCGTATTCTTTTGTGCATATCCTTTCATATATTCTTTTTCTGTCTTTTTTTGTGTGATAAGTTCTTCACTGTTATTATTCTTCACATCTTGTACATCTGCTGTTTTAAACGGAATTCTTATAACAAATGTTGTGCCTTCATCCTTTTTACTTATGGTTTTCACAGTTCCATCCATCTTATCTATAAGTCTTTTTACTATAGCCATCCCAAGTCCGGTACCCTGATATATACTTCTCGCATCTGATTTTTCCTGTGCAAAGGGTTCAAATATGTGTTTTAAGAACTCTTCATTCATTCCCACTCCGTTATCAGATATAGTCCACTCATATAAAACCTTATCACTTGTTTTATATACACACGAAAAATCAGTTCTAACATATCCCCCTACTTTATTATATTTAATACAGTTTCCATATATATTAAGAAATATCTGTCTTAAATGCAGCGGACTGCCATATACATAAGGATAAAACATCTTTTCTGATGGTCTGTCATATTCTAGTGTAACACCTGCATCTGCCGCCCGCTGTTCTACAATCGTGATTACATCCACTGCTAGCTGGTTAAGATCAACAACCTCATTGGCAAGCTCTATATCTCCATCCTCAAGCTTGCTCATCTGTAAAACATCATTGATAAGTGAAAGAAGATGATTGGCAGCAACCTCCATCTTTTTCCTGTTTTCATTAACCAGTGCTGTATCTGTCATATGTTTCTCATCTATCTTTAAAAGTCCGATAATTCCATTAAGAGGAGTTCTTATATCATGTGTCATCCTCGAAAGGAAATCCGATTTTGCTGCATTTGCCTGTTCTTCCCTGCTTATAGCTTCCTTTAACTGCTCATTCTTTTTGGCAAGCTCAGAAGCATACTGTTGTGAAAGTTCGCTTTGGTTTTTTTCATAAATCTGTGCTGTTTTCCATCTTAACATATTATATATTACTATTATGTACATATATATGGCAAATGTATATATTATATGCGATATTGTATTATCAAATATAGCTCTCTCAGGAAGATATATATACACATAATAATCCCTTCCCCTCTTCATAAGACCAAAATCATGATTATAAGGTGATTTGCTGCTCTGTGCGTGCATAAGCTTTCCGCTCTCATCTGAATCCTTTATTTTCTTTAATATAATATAATCATCAACACTATTACCTATCATATCTTCATTGCTGGATGATATTATTTTATCTCCACTTGTTACAACAACTGTTCCACCCTCGCTGTCATAATATCCAGACAATATATGATCAAAAGACAGATTGTAATCATCAGCATATTCTGTCGATGTATGATAGCAGGTTATAACTATTCCTGTTCCATCTGCCATACCCTTAGCAGCCATATCTACATAAGAGCCATCCTCTAAGTCTATTCTGGTTGCAAATGATTTCAAAGCATTATCTGCAACATCTAATAATGAACTGCTTTCCATATACTCATCAAGCTCAACAGTTTCCATATCATCTTTATAATACTGTGCTACAGGCTTTCCATTATTGTCTAATAATATAACTGCACTAAGATAACATTCTTCTGTATTCTTTTTAAGAAATTCCTGTGAAAATATATAATCTGTATTTTCTTTTATTCTTTTTTCATATACTATATTCTGTTTTACCTGCTGTGCGCTTTCAATAATCCTCATAAGACTCTTTGTCTCGGCTGCAAGATTAATTCTTGTCACACTATTACACTGGTCATTAATATGTCCTGCTGTATATGACAGATTCTTCTGTGCTGATATGATATCTGTTCTTATTGCAAAAACAGCTACAATAGCAATAAGAATCACTCCCATCACCGTTTCTATAAGAAATATATTTATGTTTTTTTTACCAATATAATGCTTCTTATTCATAAGCTCCTACCTCCAGATACTTATCAGTATCTCCTACGTATTTTTCCAGTATTTCCTTTTCCGTACCATCATCACGCATATTAATAAGTATATCTGTGAGTCTTCTATCTATATCACGTTTATCATTTTTATCAAATGCAACACCAAGACCAACTGTATCTAATGGTTCCTCAAGTATTCTGAACTGCATATTATAATCCTTCATATACTGATTTATAAGCACCTCATTTGCAGCAAGAGCATCAGCGTATCCTTTACTCAACATAGGATATGTAAGCTCCCTGTTTTTCATGGACAACAGTGAACGTATCCTTGGTATTCTGCTGTCTGCCATGTTAAGAAACATCTCCTCAGGCTTACTTGCAGCCTGTACAGCTACAGTTTTATCCAAAAGGTCTCCTGTCGTATATATATCACTGTCTTTATTAACCGCGATCACTATACGGCTTTTCATATATGGACCTGCCCATCTGTACTTATCTTCTCTTCCATTCATGCTAAAGCTTCCCCATATACAATCTATAGTATGGCTTGATAAAAGCTCCTGCTTATCATCCCAGTTTATATTTACAAATACTGCTTTATATCCCATCCTTCTGAATGCCTCTGTAGCAAGCTCCACATCTATACCTGTCGGATTACCATCAGAATCCACATAATTAAAAGGCGGCTGAATATCACTTCCGATTATAATTTCCTTAAGCTGTACACCTTCATTTGCATTAACATCATACTGATTATCCCTACATCCACACAGTACAGCTATAAACATATATATAATAAAGCTGATTGATATCTTTCTTTTTATATTGTTCATCTTTCTCACCCTTCTTAGCCTTTATCCCACTCTTTTAATAATAAGCTCCTTAGTAAATCTCATTACACCAAAGGAAATGTTTACAATATTTATACCACTAGTTAATAGTCATATTTTGTCGAAAAAGGAATAAGTGATACATTTTAACATTTATATAGCTTTATAAAATATACTTAAAATATATGTTAAAATTATGCCATTAAATGTTCGACAAAGCATAAAATGTATGCTATGATACATAAAAATCAAGAAAGGAGTACTCAAAGTGATGAAAAAAAGAACATTGCGACTTATTAATTACATATTTATAATCGCTATTCTTTTGGGAACTATGTACCTCAATAAAGTACAGGCTTATTCCTGTGACCTTTTTAATGAGAATATTTTTTCTGACACATCATACTCATATAGTTGTGAAAGTACTCCAGATGCCAGTTTTAATTCTAATATCAGATACAATCATGAATGCAGGGTTTTTGCGACACCAGAGCCTTCTATAGATGATTCAAGACCTTGCACCACACAGATGTTAGGTAATCCTAACTCTAATATATCAGAAACCATAAATATAAGAACTGGCATACGCTATTCTGCAAGAATTAATGCTATGCTTATATCAGCTTATTACAATGCTGATAATAACCATGAGCATTATTTTACATATAACAGATCTACGGAAAATCTTTTTTCCATCCTGACGGTTGTCGTCGATTATATCCACAATATGGACGGTGAAAAATAGGCTGATTCTCTTTTTATGATGATGTCAATATTTTATGTTTAGTGCAGACAACTAAAAAACTAAACTAAAAATATGTAAAGCATATATACAGAAAATGCGCATAGAAAAGAGGATTATTATGAACATATTAACATATATAGCTATCGCTATTGGTGGATTTGTAGCTATAGGTTCTACACTTAGTATTACACTTGGAATTTTCGGAACAATCATCTATAAAATCATACGTTCAGCTAAATATAAGATATCTTTATTTGACTAATTGATGCAGATTTAACTAATTATTGTGTTGCAGGCTGTGATTATAAACAACTGGCATATAAAGAATAATCAGTTAATAATGCAGCGCTATTGTGCATATTTTTACAGCCTGCGGAATGGAGTTTATATGGCAGGAAATATAACTGTTGCTATTGTTATAATACTTATTATCGGTGGAATTATATTCGGCTGCTGGGTCGACAGGGCTGATACTAAGATAGCCGACAGGAAAAATGAAGCAGCTTCTGATAAGCAGACTGCTGACAAATAACAGATATTAATACTGGGTATCGCAGAAAAATATTATTTATATAGTATACAATTAATTGTTATATCAGTTAATATGTATACTATATAAATGAATTTCCTGCGATGCCCTTATTTTATTAATGCTCTTTGTATACACTACAGTACATAGTGACATCGCCACTTAATAAGTTATATACATTATTGATATTTTCACTTAATTATTAACAGTTTTATGCATCTGACGTCTGGCTTTTATTTTTCCAAGCATACTTCGTGTTCTTGGTCTTGATGGAAGTGTTGGATTCTTTAAGGTTTCGCTTGAATCTTGGCTTTCTCCTTGGTGTGAATGACCATCGGTTTGTCATCAACCTTTCTAATTTTCAATTTTCTCACCTCCTACTTTGAAAAATAAAATAAGCCGCTAGGGAGCAAAAATTACTCCTTAACGGCTATGTAAAATCATTCAATATTCAATTATTAAAAGCAACATGAAACTGAAAGTTGTTGTTGCCTTTGTTACGATAAAATATTAATTTTCTTAACGATTGCAAAAACCAGCTATCTCACTTTTACTAGCATCATTTAATCTCTTTCCATCTACAATATTTAGTGTAGGATACCATGCTCTTAAATCAGAAAGACTTCTGTCAATGCTACTTCCACCTGAAGTACAAAAAGTATAGATAGTCGCATTGCTCAAGTCATAAGTTTCCAGATAAGTCTGAATAATACGTGGAACTGTTCCCCACCAAATTGGATGTCCTAAATATACAATATCATATTTAGTAGTTGCACTTAGATCATTGCTAATCTCTGGTCTAGCTGTATCATCATTCTGTTCCTTATTAGCACGACAGTTGTCATCATTATAGTTCAAATCTTCTTCTGTATAAGCCTGGGTAGGAATAATCTCAAAAATATCAGCTCCTGTTTCCTCGGCGATCATCTCTGCAATAGTCTTTGTATTTCCTGTGCCAGAAAAGTAAACAACTGCTATTTTCACACTATCAGTTTCATTATTTACAATTTTAGAATCTTCTGCTGTATCATTTGTTTCCGATACATTTTCGTCTGATTCCATAGTCATACTTGTTGCTTCAGGCTGTTTTACTATCGTTTCCTGCTTTTGTGAATTATCTGCAGATGAACCACAAGCTGTTAGTATAGCCATAATGAACACACTAATTATAAGAATACTTTTCTTTTTCATGTTTTCCCCCTATAAACCTGCAATCCAGTCTTTAAGCTGATCATCGGATGCTCTGTTTAAAATCTTTCCCTCTACAATTTCTGCATCTGCTACGGAAGGTTTAAGCTCTTTGATTGTATTACCAAAACCACTACCGCCCGATGTGGCAAAGAGAACAATTCTCTTACCTGAAAAATCATAGTTTTCAAGAAAAGTATTGATAATTGTAGGTGCCACATACCACCAAATTGGAAAACCAAGCAGAATAGTATCATATGAAGATAGATTCAAATCTTCTTTTACAATCTCTGGGCGAAAAGTCTTATCATTCATCTCTACGCTGCTTCTGGATTTCTTATCCATCCAGTTGAGATCTGCTTTCGTGTATGGGACTTTCGGTTTTATCTCATGAATATCTGCATTTACTAGAGCTGCCAGTTTTTCTGCTACCTTTTTTTTACTCCACTTGCGCTAAAATACGCTACTAATATTTTTGACATTTTAATTACCTCCTACATCTTTCCGCCGTATACCGGAAAAATTTCACTTTCACCATAGCTCTCTATTTTCTTAAAATTCTTAAGTATCTCCATATCTTCTGCATTGATTTCAAAATCAACTTCTGCATTGCTCTTCATATGATCAGGATTACCTGTCTTAGGAAGTGTAATCGTTCCAAGTTGAAGTGTATATCTAATGCAAAGCTGAGGAACAGTCACACCATATTTATCAGCCATCGCCTTAATTTCAGGCTGATTAAGAATCTCGCCATGTGCAATCGGAGAATACGCTTCTACTGCTATACCATTCTTCTGACAGTACTCTACAAGTTCCATAGGTGTATTACTGATATGCAGAAGAATCTGATTTACCATTGGCTTAATTTCAGCGGTCTCAAGAAGGCTTTCAATATCTCCTATCTGGAAATTTGATACACCGATTGCCTTAAGCTTGCCTGCTTTATATGCATCCTCAAGTGCTTTCCACGCTGCCCTGTTTCCTTCTACATATCTGTCCTCAGACTGATTCACCTTAACCCAAGGCTGTGGACTGTGAATTATCATCATATCAAGATAATCAAGCCCCATCTTCTCAAGTGTTTCATTGATACCTTCCATTGCTTCTTCATATGTTTTATGCTCAGCAGCAACCTTCGATACAACAAACATTTCTTCTCTTGGAATCCCACAATTCCTTACGCCTTCTCCAACTCCACGTTCGTTCCCATAAGCCTGCGCTGTATCAATATGTCTATAACCCATCTCTGCTGCAGCTTTTACTGCGTCAGCTGCCTTATCATCATCAATAAACCAAGTCCCAAGTCCAAACTGTGGAATCTTTACGCCATTATTTAAAACAATATATTTATCTAACATTTCATCCACCTGCCTATTCTAATTTTCCATAATCATCATCACTTACTGCTTCCAGCCATTCATTTGAGCAATTTTCACCCGGCACTTCTATCGCAAGATGAGAAAACCAGCTATCTGGTGCTGCTCCATGCCAATGTTTTACGCCGGCCGGAATATTGATACAGTCCCCTGGTTTCATTTCTACAGCTTCTTTTCCTTCTTCCTGGTAATATCCTCTTCCTGCAACACAGACAAGAATCTGTCCACCGCCTTTATCGGCATGATGAATATGCCAGTTATTTCTGCATCCCGGCTCAAAAGTCACATTAAAAATGCCCACCTGATTTGTAGATACCGGTGCAAGATATGACTGTCCAACAAAATACTTTGCATAGGCATTATTTGGTTCTCCGATTGGAAATACCATTTTCTTTGCATGCACCTTCATTGCTTCGTCTTCATAAGGAAGTTCTCCTTCGTCAGCCTCCCATACCTCTTTGGCCAGGTTAAACACTGCCCATCCCTTTGGCCAACCTGCATAAAATGCAACATGTGTAATGATTGCTGCAATTTCCTTCTGCGTAACACCATGAGCTTTTGCATTCTGTAAGTGATACTTAAGGGATGAATCTGTAATTCCTGATGACATGAGTGCCACTACTGTAATAATACTTCTTGTCTTTACATCAATATCCTGATTGTTCCAGTTCTCACCAAATAAAACATCATCATTAAAATGAGCAAACTCCGGTGCAAATTCGCCAAGAGCAGCCCTGCCTGCTGTCTGTACTATTTTCATTCTGTCACCTCACTACTTTCTGTATTTTCCATTCTTAATCCATACCTGTTCAATATTTCTTGCCGCTGGTGTATTTTGTGCCATGACACCTGACAGGAAATGTGGTTCATAGAGTTCTTCTAACGCATTTATTTCATCATCAGATAGTTTTAATTCCACAGCTTTTGCAGTTCCTTCCACATGGCTGATCTTTGTCGCTCCTACAACAGGAGATGATACTTTTGTAAGCAGCCATGCCAAGGAAACCTCTGTCATGGAAACACCATGCACATCCGCAATTTCACAAACTCTTGCAATTACCTTTGCATCTTTATCAGAAGTTGCATCATATTTTAGCTTTGCATATGCATCCTGCTCTAAGCGCTTTGATATCTCACCCGGTCTTTTAGATAAGCGACCTGCTGCAAGGGCACTATATGGCGTGAGTGCTATATTTCTTTCAGCTGCATATACATTCATTTCCCGCTCTTCTTCACGCATAATAAGATTGTAGTGATTCTGAACGGAAACAAATTCCGGCCATCCATTTTCTTTTGCAATTGCGTTAGCCTCTGCCAACTGCCATGCAAAACAATTTGCGATACCAATCTGTCTGATTTTCCCGACCTTTACTCCTTCTGCCATACCGGCAAGATAGTCCTCTACAGGAGTATTCCAATCACACATATGATAGATATATAAATCTACATAATCTATTCCCAAATGGGAAAGGCTTGCATCCAAACTGCTGCACACATGTTCCTTTCCGGAAATTCCATTTGCGATTTCCTCCTGTGATCTTGGAAGGAACTTTGTAGCAATGACTACTTCATCCCTTTTTGCATATTCTCTGATTGCCTTTCCAAGATATTCCTCGCTTGTACCGGCCTGATATGCAATTGCTGTATCATAAAAATTTATTCCCAGTTCCAGGCCTCTTTTAATAATAGATTTGGATATTTCTTCATCAACTGTCCAGCTATGCTGACCTGTTGCTGCATTTCCAAAGCCCATGCAACCCATACATATGCGTGAAACCTTTAAATCAGATTTTCCTAAATTCACATATTCCACTCTTATTCAACTCCCTTCAATTTTTTCGCTATCTTTTCCAATACAGCCACTATTGCATATTCATCTGAGCTAAGAGCTTTATATACTTCCGCCTCTTTTTTATAAAGATCAGCAAGAACCCTATCTGCATACTTCTTCCCGTTCTCTGTAAGGACAATCGACATCTCGCGCCTTTTCCCTTTGATTGGAATAAGATCAACATAGCCATTCTTCTGAATCTCTTTAATCACCGTATTAACAGTTGTTTTTGGCAATTCCCAATCATTACTGATTTCAATCTGTGTGTGTGAATTTCCATCATTCAATGCATACAAAACCCATAATAATGCAGAAGAAACATTGCTTTGCTTTGCAAATTCATCATAAAACGAATCAACATGATAAAGTGCTCTCCCAAAATCATAGAAAAAACTTCTTGAATTCATAACTCGCTCCCTTATAATACGATTTCGTATTTTATAATAATACGCTTTCGTACTATTGTCAATATCAATACATGAATAAGTTATTCGTTCAACCTGTCAGCTTAATATCTGTCATTTAGTTCTTAAAATCATTATAAGCCCTTAATCAACATCATTCTGCTGATTAAGGGCTCAAATTAATAGAACAAAAGACGATGCAAACGAAGCATATCCTCACAACCATCCTTAGCTCATAAAATATAAAGTTAACAATTCTGCAACTTCAACGTTTATGTTCCCCATAAAATTAATCTATCGGGATTCACCAAATCGTCAAATTCCGATTTGTAAAACACATTCTTTTTTACATAGGCACAGTATACCACATTTCCTGTGCCTATGCGATAACATTTACTGCTTCTTCCGATATGAACTCATCTTCTCCACAGTAACCTCCGGATAGAAGTAAGTAAGAATCGTTGCTTTCGGAACTCCTACGGCAAGTGCTTTCTTCACTTTCTCTTTCTGCTCCGGCGTATATGACCAATGCACCATTCTGTTTGTGATGGTATCTTCCCACTTAGGCTTAACTTTCATCTAAGAAAGCGTTTGCTTTCTTGGACTGTAGGGCGTTCGCCCTATCAGACTAAAGCCTAACAAAAAGCTTTGTGCTAGCACAGCTTTGATATAGCTTTATCTGCCCACTACTCCGCTGTACGCAAGTCTAAGAAAGCGTTCGCTTTCTTAGACTGTAGGGCATTCGCCCTATCAGCTAAAATCGCATCAAAGTGCTTTGTGCAAGCACAGCACTTTGCTATAGTTTTGCTTCCCACTACTCCGCCGTGCGCAAGTCTAAGAAAGCTTTTGCTTTCTTAGACTGTAGGGCATTCGCCCTATCAGCTAAAGTCGCATCAAAGTGCTTTGTGCAAGCACAGCACTTTGATACGACTTTAGCTGGCACGGCTCATTTTATATCACATAGTCCCAGACTTCATCTTTGAATACTATTTTTCTATATGTTCCGAAGTCTGTCCACTTGTTGAAGAATGTATCATTGAGAGCTTCTTTGCCTTCCTTAACGGCATCAAGTTCTGCGAGTAACTGGGCGTATTCGCTCTCGTTGGCTGCTTTGACTGCAAAACCTCTGCTATTTACAACCGGAAGTCCTGTGTATGTATAATCTTCTATCTTTTCTATAGACTCTATCTTCTTATTTCTTACAGTAACCGCTACTCTGTCCCTGAATACTATTACATCAAAGCTGTCAGGATAGTTGTAAGAGTCACCACTTACACTGATTTCCTGTCCTACTGTATAGTTCTTTCCGGCAGGACTTACCTTTGTAACTGTGGCACTTTCAAGGTTGTAGTAATATTCTTCAAATAAATCTGCATTACCCTTGATATTGCCATTTACAAATGCACACTTGACTTCCTTCTTGTCATATACACTTGTGTCAGTAACAACACCGCAAGCCGATGTCATATTGCTTATTCTGTCAATAAGTATAAGCTCACCAAGTGTCTTATGTTTAGCGAATTCATCTATGACAACAGGCTCCTGTAGTCCGATATCACATACTGCTATTTCATTCTTGCTAAGTCCGTTAGCCTCAATAAACTTACCTGTATTAACATCTATCTTGTACTGGATATTCTTTAATACACCAAGCACCTGCTTAGTTCCTATCTTTACGATATAATCCTTACCAACTGTAAGTTCTTCATCATCCATCCATAGCATTGTAGCTGTGAAAGACTTGATAACTGGAAGTGTTGTCTTTGCTGCAAGAACGCATCCTCTTGATACATCAACTTCCTTATCCAGCTGGATAGTAACAGGCTGTCCTGCCTGTGCACTCTGGCTGTCCTTATCTCCTATAAGAATACTCTTTACATTGGCAGTTTCACCACTTGGAAGAGTTGTTATCTCATCACCTACAGATACTACACCAGACTCTATCTGACCCTGAAAGCCTCTGAATGTATGGTCTGGACGGCATACTCTCTGAACTGGCATATAGAAGCCTTCTTCCTGCTTTTTCTGACTTACATCAACATTTTCAAGATAAGTAAGAAGTGCTTCACCATCATACCAAGGTGTGTTATCTGACTTCTTAGTGATATTATCGCCCTCTGTAGCTGAAACAGGGATAATCTTTACACTTGCCAGTCCTAATTCCTTAGATAATTCATCTATCTGTGCTATAATCTCATCAAATCTTTCCTTAGAGTAACCAACAAGATCCATCTTATTAACTGCAAATACGAAATACTTGATGCCCATAAGCGAGCATATTCTTGCATGTCTTTTTGTCTGCACAAGTACACCCTGCTTTGCATCTACAAGAATGATTGCAAGGTCTGCAAATGATGCACCAACCGCCATATTTCTTGTATATTCTTCATGTCCCGGTGTATCTGCCACGATAAAGCTTCTCTTATCTGTTGTAAAGTATCTGTATGCAACATCAATTGTGATACCCTGTTCTCTTTCTGCCATAAGTCCATCAAGAAGAAGCGAGTAATCAATAGCACCACCACGGCTTCCCACTTTACTGTCAAGCTCTAAAGCCTTTTCCTGATCTGCATATAAAAGCTTTGAATCATATAATATATGTCCTATTAATGTAGACTTTCCATCATCCACGCTTCCGCATGTTATAAACTTTAATAATCCTGTCATCTTAGAAATACCCCTCTCTCTTTCTTCTTTCCATACTTCCTGCTGCTTCGTTATCGATAACTCTTGTTGTTCTCTCAGAAGATACAGCACTGAGTGTTTCATCGATTATCTCATCAAGAGTTGTAGCATTTGACTCTATTCCACCTGTTAAAGGATAGCAGCCAAGAGTTCTAAATCGTACATTTCTGCACTCTATCTTTTCACCCTCTCTTAGCTTAAAACGGTCATCATCAACCATTATAAGCATGCCATCTCTTTCAACTACAGGACGCTTATCTGCATAGTAAAGAGGTACTATATCAATATTTTCTCTCTTGATATACTGCCATATATCTGTTTCAGTCCAGTTAGATATAGGGAATACTCTTATGCTCTCACCCTTATTGATACGCGAGTTGTAAAGCTTCCACATTTCTGGACGCTGGTTCTTAGGATCCCATGCCTGATTTTCATTTCTGAATGAGAATATTCTTTCCTTAGCCCTTGACTTTTCCTCATCTCTTCTGCCACCGCCAAATGCTGCTGTAAAACCATACTTGTTAAGAGCCTGCTTTAAAGCCTGTGTCTTCATAATATCTGTATACACTGAACCATAGTCAAAAGGATTAATTCCCTTCTTAACACCATCTTCATTAATATATTCTAACATTTCAATGCCAAGCTTCTTAGCTGTTTCATCCCTGAACTTAATCATTTCCTTGAACTTCCAGGTTGTATTAACGTGAAGAAATGGAAATGGTGGCTTCTCTGGATAAAATGCTTTCATAGCAAGATGAAGCATTACTGAGCTGTCCTTTCCTATAGAATAAAGCATAACCGGCTTTTCACACTCCGCCGCTACCTCTCTTATTATATATATTGCCTCAGCTTCAAGCTGATCAAGATGCGATAATTCTGCCATTGTTTTATCCGTCCTTTCATTATATATATTACTTTAGAATAATTATCAACTTCCATAGTATGTATATATGTTTATATGTTAATAATCATTTAAGTTAAATAAACTAATTTTTTATTACAAACATCAGTACTTATTAGATTCTTTCTTATTAATAACTATCGTTTCCCTACTGCCATCTGTTTTATCTATGTTCCAGTTAAGGTAGTCACCTTTGGTAGTAACACTCATCTTACTTCCCATACCACCCATATCTGCTCCAAGATACAGCGCAATAGCCTCAAACTTACATTCCTTAAGACATGATGAACATCCCCAGCAATCCTTAGGATACTTTATATATGCCTTTTTGTCCTCACCCATCTTTATAAGACTTCCTGGACAGACGATGCTGCATTGTCCACATCCTGCACATTTGCTTTTATCTATCACTATGCTCATATGTCTCACCTCTTCCTACAAGATTTCTGAATATAACTTCTATGTTATCACCATTCTTTCTGGTGTTGACATACTTAAGCCACTCATCTGACTTATCGGGATAATCAAGATTTTCAGCAAAGCTGTGCCATCTTGTTTCTTTTCTTGCCTTTAAATGCTCTATAAGCACCTGACAGACTGTAAGTCTTTCCTTAAGCTCATACACAAACATAAGTCCATGGTAATCTGCTGCTGACACATTTCCTGAAAGTGTGATAATCTGTTCTATCTTCTGCTTTGCAAGCTCAAGCTGCTTTTCATTAAACTGATAGTGGCTTCCAATACCACCAGCATAAGTATCCATAACCTTCTGCATAGCTTCTTCAAGCTGTTCTGTAGAGAATACTTCATCCTGTCTTTCAAGATATGCATTATATTCCTCAAGCTTTTTACTTACGAATTCTTCAGCAAAGCTTTCTAGGGCTTTATAATCATCTTTAATATCATGACAGCAAGAAGCAGCATCCTGTGAACTAAAGGTATCTGCCAGCTCTGCCTCTTCTTTAAGACTTTTAACTATATCCAAGGCAGCTATCTCACCCTCTGCCATAGCTCCTGTTACATACTTCTGAGGACATCCACCTGCAACATCACCTGCCGCATACAGTCCATCTATGGTAGTTCTTCTGTTAGTATCTACCCAGTAACCACTGGCTGTATGTCCACCTACGATATAAGGTTCTGTTCCTTCTATCTCGACATTCTGCTCACTTGGATTCTTTCCTGACTCTATCCACTTAAGTGTCTGGCTTGGTGCCATATTAAGATAAGCCTTCTTTAAAGATTCATCCTGTTCGCTGCTTATTCCTTCTGTTCTTAAGTAACATGGGCCTCTTCCTTCGATATTCTCTCTTACAGTTCCATATACTCTCTGTGAGGTTGTAAGACCATATTTATCTTCATACACTTCTCCCTTTGAGTTAATCTGCTTAGCCCCGACTCCCTGAGCTATAGTTCCTGTTGGTGCTATAGTATCTTTACAACGTAATGCTATGAATCTCATCTCAAATGTTGTCATCTCAGCCCCGGCATTAATCCCCATTGCATATCCAGCTCCGGTATTAAACGGTGGATACCACATTTTATGCCTTGAAAATCCTGGATTGTTAGGCTTATAAAGTCCAGCCGCACCTCCTGTTGCACATAAAACTTTCTTTGCCTTTATCTCATATGCATATCCATCATCAATGTTAAAACCTATAGCACCAAGAATTTTATTATCCTTAACTATATAATCTGTTATATTAAGTCTGTTTATAACTGTCACTCCATCAAGTGCTTCAACTGCCGAGGCAAGTATAGGCTTGATATTCTCACCATTTATCTTAATATTACGATTGCCTCTTGCAACATACTTTCCATTCTCATCCTTAAGTATGACAAGGCCAAGCTTCTCCATCTTAGCAGTAACTTCATTAAGTCTTTCCGACATAGTAAGAAGCAGATCCTCTCTTACTATATCATCAGCATCATTTTTAGCATAATCAACATAATCTTCTGGCTTTCTGCCTTCTACTATATATGCATTGATAGCATTAACACCTGCTGCAAGACATCCACTTCGTTTTATATTAGCTTTCTCCGCTATAATGATACTTGCTGTATCTGACTGCTCTTTTATAGTAAGTGCCGCATAACAGCCCGCTGTACCACCACCTATTATAAGAACATCCGTTGTAAGCTTCTTTAATCCATTTATCTTCATAAGCACTCCTTTTTGAAGTAAAGTAATTTCTATTTTACTACTATCACCTTAAAGATTTCACAATACTATAATAATACACCATCAGATATAGAATACGTCATCTGACTTCATACCCTTATTCTCACACAGATAAGTTTTCTCACTGTCAACCGCATATATTCTGTATATAAGCACATGGACCTTCTCACCTACCGCAAGAGGTTCCTTTTCCAGCGACCACTCACCTGTTATCCTTGTACATCCGATATTAACTGTGACATCCAGATGATTGCCCCTGAATAATATATCTTCAACATATCCTTCTTCTGATGCACTGTTGTACTGTTGAAGCTTTCCATACTTTGATATTTTTACAAACTCTGGTCTTATGAAAGCCCTGTCAGCCCCATTAACTTCATCAAAGCCCTTAAGTCTTGAATAATCACTAACCTCTGATGCCTTTCCTATGAACTCAACAACAAAAGGCGTTGCCGGACTTTTATATATATCTATCGGACTACCCATCTGTTCTATTCTGCCATGATTAGTTATGATAATCTCATCAGCAACCTCAACAGCCTCATCCTGATCATGTGTTACAAATATACTTGTTATTCCAAGCTTTGTAACCATGCTTCTAAGCCATGTTCTAAGTTCTGTCCTTACCTTTGCATCTATCGCAGCAAAGGGTTCATCTAAAAGAAGTACCTGTGGGTTAGGTGCAAGTGCTCTTGCGAACGCAACTCTCTGACGCTGCCCACCTGATAACTGGTTAGGATATCTTTTCTCAAGTCCTGCAAGTCCAGTTATCTCAAGAAGCTCTGTAACTCTTTTCCTTATCTCATCCCTTGGCACCTTCTGAAGCTTAAGACCAAAGGCTATATTTTCATATACTGTCATATGACGGAACAATGCATAATTCTGGAATACAAAGCCTATACCTCTCTTGCTGGCTGGTATATCATTAACCCTCTTTCCATCTATGTATATATCTCCAAAGCTTGGAGTTTCAAGTCCTGCGATCATTCTTAATATAGTTGTTTTACCACTTCCCGAAGGACCAAGCAGTGCAACAAGCTTTCCTTTTTCGATAGCAAAGTTTACATTATCCGATGCCCTGAAGCTTCCATATTGCTTAAATATATTTCTCATCTCAACATACATTACTTAACTCCTCCCTTCTTAGCATTCTTCTGTCTGTATTCAAACACATTTTTAAGTATAAGTACTATGACTGCTATTATTACAAGTATTGATGACACAGCAAATGCAGCTGTTATAGATGAATCTGTCCCAGACATATACAGTGCATCTATCTCAAGAGGAAGTGTAAATGTCTCTCCCCTTGTCTTTGACAATGCATTTACCGCACCAAACTCTCCAAGTGCTCTTGATGTACACAATATAATTCCATATATAAGCGACCACTTTATATTTGGAAGTGTAATCTTAAAGAATATTGTAAAGCCATCCGCACCCATAAGTGCTGCTGCTTCCTCCTCATCCTTTCCAAGTGAATTAAGCACCGGTATTATTTCTCTTGACACATAAGGAAATGTAACAAATATCGTTGCAAGCACAACACCCGGAACTGCAAAAGCAATCCTTATATTTGTTCCAAATATCTCATTAAACCATCTTATTACAGGATAAAAGAAACCAAGTCTTCCAAATGTCATAAGAAATGCAAGTCCAACTATAACAGGCGATATTGAAAATGGTATATCTATAAGTGTTGCAAGCACCTGTTTTCCTTTAAAATCAAACCTTGTAAGTACCCAGGCTGCTATTATTCCAAACAAGGTATTAATAACAAGAGCCACAAGCGTTGCTATAAATGTAACCTTAAGTGCACTTAACACATAAGAAGTCGTTACTGCCTTTATATAAAAACCTACTCCCTCTTTAAGCGAACTTACTATAATAGAGAACAATGGAAGTATAAGCATCACGGTGATAAAAACCACTGTAATAAGCACACATATATTTCTTGTTGTTCTTTTTCTTTTTTCAAGCTTATCATTTCCGCCCATGCTTACCTCCATTCTGTTAAGCTTCTTAATTAATCTTTTATTGACCTCTTATCAGCTTCCTGTTAATTTATATGTTAGTTATTGTTAGTAATCCAAATATTTTAATAACCTGATGTATTGCTTAAGATGTTCTTACTGCCACTCTCATCTGTATAATATTTATGATAAGTAATATAAGAAATGATATGACAAGCATCACAAGTGCAATAGCTGTAGCAGAGGCATAATCAATATAATTGAGTTTCTGCATTATCACATAAGAAACAACCTGTGTATGTTCCTTGGCACTGTTACCCGATATATATATAACACTTCCATACTCTCCTATACCTCTTGCAAATGCCAGCCCAAAGCCTGTAAGAAGTGCCGGACTTATCTCTGGAAGTATTACCTTAAAAAATGTTTTTGCCGGACCTGCACCTAAAATATAAGCTGCTTCCTCATACTGTGAATCCATCTTTTCAAGAACTGGTGTTACAGCTCTTACTACAAAAGGTATACCAACGAACACTAAGGCAATAACAAGTCCGATATGTGTATATGAAACCTTTATTCCAAGCGATGCAAGAGGCTTTCCTAACATTCCTGTCTCTGAATACAGCTTTGAAAGTGTTATGCCTGCAACTGCTGTTGGAAGTGCAAAAGGAAGCTCAATAAGTCCGTCAAGTATCCTTTTACATGTGAAATCATATTTAACAAACGTCCATGCAAGTATTGTCCCGAATATACAGTTAATAACTGCTGCTATAAAGGAACAGCTTATACTTGTTATAAATGCATTTACAACATTTTTCTTAGTCACAAGTGCTATAAACTCACCAGGCGAAAGCTTTAACGAATAAACCATAACCGATGCCAGCGGTATAAGCACTATAAGCGATAACATTGTCACTGTTATTCCTAATGTAAGATGAAATCCAGGAATAACCCTTACCTTCCTGTCCTTTACTTTTTTTTCGTTGAATTCAGGTTCTATATTAGTTTTATCAGTTGTCGTATATTTCATCGAACCATCCTCCATCATCAAAATATATCCTGTAAGCTTCATCCCATCCACCATAATCTTCTATTGATGTAAGCCGTACATTCAAATCAAATTTATCACCATACTCAGATAATATATTCTTATCTGATGGCCTGTAGCCATATTTTGCTGCCAGTCTTTGTGCGCTCTCAGAATACAGATATGAAAGATATGCTCTTGCAAGCTCTTCTGACCTGTTAACTTTAACATTATCATCAACAACTGCCACACTAGGCTGTGCAAGTATACTGACTGAAGGTGTTACTATCTCGTATTCATCAGGATAAGAATTCATCGAGTTAATCGCTTCGTTTTCCCATGCTATAAGCACATCACCTTTTTTATTCTCAACAAATGTTGTTGTTGAACCTCTTGCTCCTGAATCAAGCACTGAAACATTGGAATATAATTTTCTTAAAAATTCTTTCTTAGAACTCTCATCCGTATATTTTTCTTCTGCAAAGCTTAATGCCGCAAGAAAATTCCAACATGCACCACCACTGCTCTTAGGATCAGGTGTTATTATCTCAACTCCACCGGCAGTAAGATCATCCCAGTCCTTTATTCCAAATGGATTGCCTTTTCTTACTAAGAACACAATCGTTGATGTATATGGTGCTGAATCTTTATCATACTCATCCTTCCATCCAGCAGCTATCAGTCCGGTATTTTCTATAAGCGTTATATCATGCTCAAGTGCCAGTGTCACAACATCAGCATTGCAGCCTTCAACCACTGATCTTGCCTGGCTTCCTGAACCCCCATGCGACTGTATTACCTTTATCTGTTTTCCATAATGATTCATATAATAATCAGCAAATATGTCGTTATACTCCTCATAAAACTCTCTTGTTGGATCATATGAAACATTAGTTATTGTAAGTCCGTCTCTCTTATTTGCACATCCGGAAAGAAAAAATACTGATAATGTCATACATGCCATACCAACCGCTTTTATTGTTTTAATTTTATTATTAAGCTTACTGATATTTATTATCTTCATTATTCATATCTCCTTTCCATATTTTGTATAGCTGTTATTTAATGTTAATTTTAAACCTGTTTTCATATATACATAGTCTGTTAGTATGTTTATTGATTAAAAAATATTGCCAGGCTTCTTTGAGTTGCCTGGCAACCTTTGGAAATTGTATTGTTATATTATACCCATTTCCCTACAAAGTCAATATGTTTATGTGGTTTGTTTTAATTTTATTTAATTTCTGATATTTTGCGTACCATAAACTCTATCTTGAGCTTATATATTCATGTTAACAGTATCACCTGTAACAATAACAGCAGGTGACTTTATACCTTCTTTAGCAGTTTTTTCTACTATATCTTTAAGTGTACCTCTCACTGCCTTATATGTACCATCAAACCCTCCACTTATAACAGCAGCCGGTGTGTTTTCTGATTTTCCTTCTTTCATAAGGGTATCTGCTATCTCTTTAAGATGTGTAAGTCCCATCAGATATACACATGTTCCATCCATGGCAGCAGAATTTCTGATATCCGCATGCAATGTTTTTTCACCATCTTTCACATCACCTGATGTATGTCCTGTTATAATTGAAAAGCTTCTGCTTACATCTCTGTGTGTAACTGGTATTCCTGCCATTGCAGGAACTGCTATCGCTGAACTTATGCCCGGTATTTCCTCTGTTTCTATACCTGCTGCCTTAAGATACTGTATCTCTTCAGCACCCCTTCCAAACACATAAGGATCACCGCCTTTAAGACGTACCACATATTTTCCTTCATTTGCTTTGGCAAGAAGAAGCTCATTGATATCCTGCTGTGGTGTTGAATGTCTTTCATTTCTTTTACCAACGTATATCTTCTCACAGCTCTCTAAGGCATATTCTAACAGTCTTTCATCTATCAGGTCATCATATACAATAACCTCTGCTGCCTTGACTGCATTAAGTGCTCTTACGGTTATCAGGTCATATGCACCACAGCCAGCTCCTGCTATCACAACTCTGCCCTTCTTTGTTTCATCAGCCTCGTTTTCTTTAACAGAGGCTATTATTTCATCAAGTTCATCATCATCCAGCTTTCTTCCAAGAACCATGCACCTTCTTGCTGATGCTTTAAATATAGCAGCTCTCTTAGATGAATCTTCCACCTTAGCTTTTATATTTTCCCTTATGGAACACAGATAATCAAGTATCTGCTCTATATCAGGCGGAAGCTCTGATGCTATACGATTTTTTATATCAGCGGCTATATATGGGCTGGCTCCCTGTGTCGATATGCCTATAGACAGATTTCCAGCTTTATACACTGATGGGAATAGAAACTGACAGTTATCCTTATCATCTACAACATTTATAAAAATATGATATTTTCTGCATACACCAGCAACATATGCATTGAATTTTTTATCATCCGTTGCTGCTATACAGAATGAACATCCTTCAAGATCCGAATTAACGAATTCTCTTTCGATGAACTTAACACCCTCTATGCTCTTTATACTGTCACTTATCTTTGTTGCAACCACAGTTATATCAGGCTCATATGCAAGAATCTTTCTTAGCTTATGCTCCGCAATCCTGCCACCACCTATGATTAATCCTTTTTTTCCTTTAATGTCAATAAAAAACGGAAAATATCCCATTTATTTATCCTCCTATAACATTCTGAATTTATTATGTATTATACTTTAACCTTACAACATGTTATTGTTTTAGAATATCTGCAAGCTGCTTGTATGCTGTTCCCCATCTGGCATTAGGTTTAATGTTATATAACTTTTTATCCAGCACATAATATTTTCCTTCTTTCACAGCCCTTAGTGAATTCCATGCTGCATTATCTGTCAATAGATTATTAATGCTCTTCATAGCTGCCTGGGTATCATTTCCCTGCGTTGTAACAAATATATAGTCTGGATCAGCCGCCACTATACCCTCAAGACTTAAATCGTCCAGCATACTTTTATCCGAATCTGCTATATTGACACAGCCAAGATCTGATAGCATCTCACCACACACAGAGCCTGCACTTCCCTTTGCTTTAACACTGCTGGCAGCTGTTCTTATAAAAAGCACCTTTGGATGATTATTACCCATTGTACTTTTTATTTCATCTATCTGCTGCTTCACATCCTCACCATTAGTCTTATATAGATCTCTTCTCCCAGTAATCATTGTACAGTGATCAAGCATATTAAGATACTGGGTAAAATTAGAAACATCAAAGTATGCTACTGTTATGCCAGCATTTTCAAGTGTATCCATAAGTGCTATATCAGCCTCAGTATTACAGCTTGCTATGACAAAATCCGGCTGTGAAGCTATAAGCAGTTCTACGTTAGGATTCAGTATGCTTCCAAGATTAATGACTGAATCTGTAAGCTCCAAATCAAAATTCGTCCATGTATCATCGGCAGCTGCAACAAGGCTTCCTCCTGCGGATACCCATATATCAGCAAAACTTCCTATAAGTGCTGCGGCTCTGTTATGTGAAGTCACTGTTACCTCTCTGCCATAATCATCAGTAAATGTATACGGATTACTTACAGATGCGCCTGCCGTCATATCATACTCTCCTGAATTAACCTTACTATCAGATACTGCTGTTTTAGCACTTCCAGCACCACACCCATACAGTCCTGTTACTATTATTGTTAAAACAGCTGTCGATACAAGTGCTTTAACAATTCTTTTTTTGTTTAAAAACATATTTTCACTCTTTCACTCTTATTTTTCTTTCCAGTTTTACATAATATTTCGTTTAATATTCTGATGCAGCATATTATTTCTAATTGGTAAGATAACTTGATACAGCATACAGCTTCTGCCCATTATACTCAACCTGTGACCATCCTCGTACGCTCATTGCTGTACGTTTTACATATTCTCCATTCTTTATGGATGTAACCACAGTACCCGTATCAGTACTTGGAAGAGTTCTTAAGTTTGTTTCTTCCTTTGCCGTTACATTATCATTATATGGAGAGAATTCCATGCCGTTCACAGAAAAGTTACCATTGCTGTTATCGTATGGTTTACTATTAAGATCTGTCGTCAGATAGCTTGATATTGCATAGACAGTTGTTCCCTCATATTCAAGCCTTGACCATCCATTATCTCCTATTCCTGTACGTCTTGCTGTATCACCATTATACAATACCGAAGCTAAAGCCCCTCTTATGTCCGGAGAAATACGAAGATTGGTTTCTTCCTTTGCTGTAACTGTTTCATCAACATTCTTAAACACTATGCCAAGCTCAGCCACATTTATATCATCATGCGGCTTATCAGGATCAAAAGGATCAGCATCTGAATCATAGCTGAAATAAGCTACATTCATATCCACATAGCCTTCTATGCCATCAACTCTTCCTCTGTTCGTATACTGCCACATAGCCACTGTTCCAGTATACGAAGGAGACGTAACCTTAGGATATGCACCTTCGCTATAAGAAGCTATCCATAATGGATACTGTTTTTTTATGTCATCTGTATTCCATAACCTGTTGTCAACAAGTTCATTCTTGCCTGCATACAACATAGCATCATAACCTTCATCAGAAATCGTGCTCATAAATGCAATAGCATTATTGGTTCTGTCCTCATTAGTAATACCATACATTCTGCTTGTCTGGCTTGTAAAATCCTCACAATTATATACGACCGGGTATGTAATGGCATAACCTGCTATATAATCTACAACCCACTCAGCCTCTTCTATTGCCTCAGCCTCATTAACTGCTGTAGAAAAGAAATATACACCTGTTTTAATGCCAGCCGCCTGCGCACTTATAAGATTATATGATGCATACTCATCTTCACATATTGTTCCGTTTATGTCTGTCCGATAGCCTATTCTTATCATGGCATAATCTATACCACTGGCTGCCACCTTCTTCCAGTCTATCGTTCCCTGCCACTTTGAAACATCTATTCCATTAGAATATGAAGCACTATCGCCTGGCAGGGATGATACATTTACCTCTTCTCCATAAACAAGATCATCCTGTTTTTCCGGATCACCATCTGTATCTGATTCATATAACTCTTCACTTTGTGTATTTTCATTTTCAGTTACATCCACGTAATCATTATTCGTAGCTGTATTACTCTGTGCATCATTTAATGAACTATTACTTTTCTTATATTTTACCCCTGATGTAATAAGAATAACGATACATATTATTATTATTACAACCGCTGCCACACCAACAATAATATATTGTCTGTATTTTTTCAGCATTTTCCTGAATTTGTTCTGATTTCTTTTTCTTATTCTTGTCTCCATATACAACTCCCTCAATTATAACTACAATTACAGCTACATTTATATCTCCATTTACAGTTTTATTTACAACTTCATTAATAATACCTGCTTTAAAATATATCCTAAGCTGCTGTTTTAAAAAAACATATCCCAATTTATTTAAAATAACTGTATTATCTCATTTAGTCAATAATAATTATAATCATTGCCATATTATTTAAGAATTATTTTATATATGTTAATTTATATATTTCATTCAGTCTAATTTAACATAATAAGCATCATATCTTTTGTGATTTTGCACAAAAATATGTTTCATATATAATTCTTGCATACAATGTACTAAATGTGTTAATCTTTGTTAAAGAAATAACAATATGTTCTTTATACTTGTTCAGCTGAATAATACATGTGTTATTACATATTCTATTTTAAATATACAACCTGTTTGTCCTGCAGACATTGCAAACGGCTGTAGCTATAAATAATTACAATGTCTGCAGAAATGAGGATTAGTATGAAAGTAAATAGTAGAAAAGTCGCTGTAATTGGTTGTGGATTTGTTGGTTCTTCTTCTGCATTTGCACTTATGCAGAGTGGGTTATTCTCTGAAATGGTTTTAATAGATGCAGATACTAACCGTGCTGAAGGTGAGGCTATGGATATAAGCCATGGTATTTCTTTTGCACGTCCTATGCAGATATATGCTGGAAACTACGACGATATAGCAGATGCAGCTATTATCGTTATAACAGCCGGTGCAAACCAGAAGCCTGGTGAAACCCGTCTAGATCTTATAAAGAAAAATGCCGCTATTATGAAATCGATTGTTGGTGAGATTAAGAAAAGAGATTTTGGTGGAATTCTTCTCATAGTATCTAACCCTGTTGATATACTTACACTTATCGCACTTAAAGAATCTGGCTATCCTGCAAACCGTGTAATCGGTTCAGGTACAGTTCTTGACACAGGCCGTTTTAAGTATCTTCTTGGTGAGCATCTTGCTATCGACAGCCGTAGTGTCCACGCATTTATAATCGGTGAACATGGTGACAGTGAACTTGCTGCCTGGAGTAACGCAACAATCGGTGGACTTTCAGTCAATGAATTCTGTGAACTCAGAGGACACTTCAACCACGAAGCATCTATGAAGAGAATATTTGATGATGTTAAAAACAGTGCCTATGAAATAATCGAAAGAAAGCATGCAACATACTATGGAATAGCCATGGCTGTTAAAAGAATATGTGAAGCAATCGTCAGAAATGAAAAGTCCATTCTTCCTGTATCAAGTCTTATGACTGGAGAATATGGCCTTAATGATGTCGTACTAAGTATTCCATCAGTTGTTGGAGAAACAGGTGTTGAAAAGGTTGTTCCTATTGGACTTAACGATGATGAAATGTCTGAGCTGAGAAAATCTGCTGATATTCTTAAAAATATAGCTGCAGATTATATTTCGTAAGAAGCTAATAAAGCAGGGTCACATATTCTTGTGACTCTGCTTTATTATATATAGTTTTGAGGGAGGTAGTAACCTTGTAAGCTTTAATAAATAATACGATATCAGCCTTTAACGCCACCTAATGTAACACCCCGTACTATGAACTTTGACAAACACAGATAAACTATAATAACTGGAAGAATAGCACACCCTAGCATCATGTATACCTTGCCCATATCAAACTTCAGGAAATCTGCACTTCTTAGCTGTGCGATAAGTATAGGCAATGTTTTCTTTGAATCTCTGTTAATAATAAGAGATGGTATAAAGTAATTATTCCATGATGATACAAACGTAAATATCGCCTGTACAGCTATTGCCGGTTTCATAAGAGGAAGAACTATCTGGTTAAATATACGAAACTCATGTGCGCCATCTATTCTTGCTGCTTCTACCAGCTCAATCGGAAGAACACTGTCCATATACTGCTTTATAAAAAAGAATACAACTGGCGATGCAATGGATGGAACAATCAATGGAATAAACGAATTCATAAGTCTCATCCTGCTCATCTGATCAACAAAACCAAGTGCAGATACCTGTGTAGGAACCATCATTATAACCATGATAATTGTAAATGCCAGATTCTTGAATCTGAAATTATATGCATGAATAGCATAAGCTGTTAAAGCTGAAAAATACACAGATAACAATGCAGAGCCACCAGCAACAACAAGACTGTTAAACATACCACTAAGCACAGGAAGATTAGCATCTCCTAAAAGATTCTTTAAGTTGTTAAAAAACGACCTTCCTGGCAGCAAAGAGAATCCCTTCTGTATATCTGGATGTGACCTTGTAGTGTTTATAACCAATACATAAAATGAAAAGAGACAAAGTATAGCTAAGAGTATTAACACTATATAACATAATGTTCTTTGAATATTCAGCACTACTTTGTCTTTTCTATCAGACTTTTTCTTAGTAACCACTGTACTCATAGTTATACCCCCTTACCTGCTGCTTTACTTTCTTTTACTTTTTTTGATTTCTTATATGTAGATGCACCTGAATCAACCATTCCCTTAGTTACATATTTAAATACAAACACACTAAGAACCGCTGTTATTATAAAAAGAATCACCGATAATGCTCCCGCCATACCATAATTCTTACTATACAAATGCTTATTCAGATACATTATAACTGTCATACTTGTATCGTTAGGATTACCATTACCATTAGTAAGAATCTGTGGAACATCAAACATCTGGATACCACCTATAAGTGATGTTACAAGTGTATACGCCATAATAGGTTTTATAATAGGAAGTGTAATCTTTCTAAAAATCTGTAATGAGTTCGCACCATCTATTCTTGCTGCCTCGAATATACCTGTATCTATTCCCATAATACCTGCCATAAGAACTATAGTAGTGTTACCAAACCACATAAGGAAATTCATAAGTGCTATAAGTCCTCTTGTTCCTGCAACCTCTGATAAGAATCTATATGTAGGAAGTCCCATTGCATTAAGGAGATTGTTAATAGGACCAATATCTGAGAATATCGTATAAAATAACATTGAAAATGCTGATGCCATAATCAGATTTGGCATATATATAACTGTCTTAAAAAAGCCAGTACATTTCAATCTAAGTCTCAAATCTGTAAACCATGAAGCTAACAGAAGAGAAAATATCATCTGTGGGATAAATCCCATCATCCATATAATAAATGTATTCTTAAGATACATAAGAAGTGGTGTATTAGATAATATTTCTTTATAATTGGCTAAGCCAACAAACTTAGGACCTACCTGCATAAGTCCAACTCTGTAATTTTCAAAAAAGCTGTTATAGAAAGTGGAAATCAGTGGAAACAGCTGAAATATAATATATACAAGGAAAAATGGTATTAAAAATATATATCCCCACTTAGCATAACTGACACATTTAGATTTTTTCTTTTTCATGCCACCCTCCAATTCCTAGTAATAAATATAAGTATAATAATATAATGCCGGTGCCAGTTATACCTGTTTCATACTGGCATCCGGCAGATTAAATTCATATATCTATCACTATGATGTTACACTAATTGCGATTATTTAGATAAGTTAGGATACTTTACATGAGCCTTCTCATAGAAGTTATCTAATGCCTGTTCTTTAGTTACGTGTCCATCGAAGTAATCCTTCATGGCCTTCTGGAATTCCTCGTTAAGTCCCTGGTCATAAGCTGAAATATTCTTCATATTAATCTTAGGAGCAGCCTGTGCGAAAAGCTTAATATGATTCTGTCCACCAAGGAAATCAGACTTGAAATCACTGTTAGCAAGTTCATTCATACCTGATATTGTATTAGTATAATCCTGTGTATCCTTTGTTATCTGGACTTCTGTAGTCTTATCACATGTTAATGTCTTCATTATTTCTTTAATAAGGTTTGGATTATCTGTTCCAGCTGCTGCACAAATCCATGTACCACCCCAGTAGTAACTCTGTGGTCCCTGGCATACTGCATAATCACCATAAATACCATTTCCAACTTCTTCTTTACCACCTTCTGCTACTGGTTTCTCAAGTGAGTTACCAAGAAGTGTAAAGTTAATACCCCATGTTGAATAGAAGAAGCCAAATACCTTACCTTTAGGACCCTGGTCTGATGCCCATGTTGTATCCCAAAGAGATGTCTTGTTATTGTATCCTTTATCTGTAAATGTCTTTGTCTGGTCAACCCATTTCATAATGTTAGGATCAATAACTATCTTGTTATTAGAATCTACCCAAGGAGCTGACACATTGTTAGAAAATACTCTATAGGAATCATCATATCCAGAAAGCATCTTGTAGCCCTTTGCTGCAGCCTTTTCTGCTACTGCGTTAAACTTATCCCATGTAGAAAGAGCTTCCTGAACCTTATCCGGATCATCTGTTCCTAATACATCCTTTGCTACAGAACGTCTATAAGCGAAAAGTCCAGGAGTTGCCTGCCATGTTGTACCCTTCTGATTACCATTGGAATCTGTGACAATATCCTTTGTATACTGATACTGGTCTGCTACATCATCCTTTGTAAGTCCGATATCATTGATAACATCAAGTGTATAATCACTGTTAACATACTTTAATGCATAATCAGCTTCTATAAGAAAAATATCTATCTTCTCATCTGCTGGCGCATCATTCTGTTTTAATAATGCTGCATCAAGTGCATTCTGATATGCATTATTTTCATTAGGTGTAACTACAAAATTAACCTTTACATCAGATGGAAGCTTTCCCGACTTCTCAAAATATTTAAATCTGTCCTGGAACTCCGTATTCCAGCAATAAATGTTGAGCACTTTTCCCTGGGCACTCTCATCTGTATTAACTTTAGCTGCTGTTGAACTGTTACCAGAATCGCCGCAGCCTGCTAATGTTCCCATAATCATTGTCGTAGCTAAGAATATGCCTGCTAATTTGCGTTTAATCATAATAATACCTCCTCAAAACAATATTCCGTAATATGTTCCCCTTAAGCTTAGAACCATCTCTAAACTTATATCCTTCTGACTGTTTCTCCTTCAATAAGCTCTCCACCTACAACAAGTCTTTTAACAATGGCTGTCTTTGGGTTGTTGATACAATCTATTAATTCCCTTGCTGCAAGTTTACCAATCTCACCCGTTCCCTGTTTAAGTGTCGTAAGCTTAGGGCTTAGCATCTGTGAAAGCTTTATTCCATCATATCCTATCATGGATAAGTCATCTGGAATCCTCATATCCTTGCTGCGGACTGCATTCACACCGCCGGAATAAGACAAATCATCAGGATAAAATATACATGTTGGTGGATTCTTACAATCCAATAATTCATATGTATACTTTTCTGCTAAAACTGCATTCAGATATTCCGAAGATTTAATATACTCATCTGGAACATCAACATCAAGTTCATCAAGCGTTCTGTAAAACGACGCCAGTCTTTCTTTAGTTACTTCTGACCCATCCTCGCCATGTATATAAGCAATTCTTCTATGTCCCATCTTATATGCATACAGGACTAACTCTCTCATCCCCCTTATGTTATCTGATACAACGGAAGTACAGTTATTAAACACATAGTCGATAGTCACACAAGGAATTCTGCTGTCAACCAGTTCTTTAACTTCCGGATCATCAAAATCTGCACAGGCTACAACAACACCATCAAAGTTACGATACCTACAATGCTCAAAATATGACATGCTCTCATTGTGTGTATTAATAAATGTAATATCATACCCACAGCTTTCTGCTTCAACCTTTACGCCTTCAAGCACTGCCGAGAAATATTCATGTGTCAGACCGCTTTGTGCTTTATCCTTTAACAATACCCCTATATTATATGAGCGGTTTGTCTTTAAAGCCCTTGCGGCTGAATTAGGATAATATCCCATGTCACTGGCTATCTGACATATTCTCTTTCTAGTCTCTTCGCTGATATCGCTTTGATTATTAAGTGCTTTGCTTACTGTAGCAACTGATACATTGCACCTTTCAGCAATATCTTTCATGGAAACCATCGCATCGCCCCTTTACTTATTGTATATCTGTGTTACTTAAAAGTTACTTAATCGTTTTCGTAGCTTTACTATAACACCTTTTATAAATCAGTGCAACAGTTTTTTGACATTTTATATATTTTGCCGTAGTTTTTTCATTTTTTTGTGCATTATCACTATTTTTATGTTTTTTATTATTTATTATTGCATTTTGTCCCTCATTTAAATATACTCAAAACAGAAGATAATATTCTATTCATTTTATTTCATATCTGCTTTCAATTATGAATAGACTTTGTATATGTTATATTTTACATTTAAAGCCTCTGGCTTTAGTAAAATTTATCATTTTATTTTTATTTTTCGTAATCGTTTTCGTAAATGTATCAGATCGTTTTCGTAAAGGTATCAGATTGATATCAAAGATATCAGATTAAAATCATAAGATATATTAAGAAATGAGGATTGATTATGAAATATGGTTATTTTGATGATATTAACAAAGAATATGTGATCACAACGCCAAAGACTCCTCTGCCATGGATCAACTATCTTGGCTGTGAAGATTTTTTCAGATTAATAAGTAACACTGGTGGAGGATATTGTTTTTATAAAGATGCCAAGCTCATGCGTCTTACAAGATATCGTTATAACAATACTCCACTTGATAACAATGGCCATTATTATTACATTAAAGAAAACGACACTATATGGAATCCAGGATGGCAGCCATCTCAGACAGAGCTTGATACTTATGAATGCCGTCATGGACTTGGTTACACATGTTATAAAGGAACTAAAAACAATCTTGAGGCTTGTGTAACAACCTTTGTCCCTATAGGTTCTTCCTGTGTACTGACACGTTTATCGTTTAAGAACAATTCAGATGCCATTAAGCATTTCAGCGTGTATTCATATGTTGAGTTCTGTTTATGGAATGCTGTTGATGATCTTAATAACTTCCAGCGTAATCTAAGCACTGGTGAAGTCGAGATAGAAAGCTATAAAAGCAACTCCTGCATATACCATAAAACAGAATACCGTGAACGCCGTAACCACTACGCACTATATGCCATGAATACGTCCTGCGATGGTTTTGATACTGCACGTGACAGCTTTCTTGGAACATATGGAACCCCTGCAAAACCAGAAGCTGTAGAAAAGAGCATATCAAACAACTCCATGGCTGATGGATGGTCACCTATCGGCTCCTTTAGAAAAGACATCACACTGTCACCTGGTGATAAAACAAGTCTTATATATATATTAGGTTTTATAGAAAACTCTCCTGATGACAAATGGGAAGCTCTTAAAGTCATAAACAAAAAAAATGCACATAAAATGATTGATGCCAATATGTCTGATGATAAATTCAACGCAGCCTTTAATATGTTAAAAGAATACTGGGACAATCTTTTGTCAGGATACAGGCTTGAAACTAAAGATGCAAGGTTATGCCGCATGGTAAATATATGGAATCAGTATCAATGCATGGTAACATTTAATATGTCACGTTCTGCATCATATTTTGAATCTGGAACAGGACGAGGAATGGGATTCCGTGACTCCTGCCAGGATCTGCTTGGATTTGTCCACCTTATACCTGATAAAGCCCGTGAAAGAATAATAGATATAGCATCCACACAGTTTGAAAATGGAAGTGCATATCATCAGTACCAGCCACTTACAAAGCAGGGGAATTCAGATATAGGAAGTGGTTTTAATGATGACCCTTTATGGCTTATAGCATGTACTGCTGCATATATCAAAGAAACCGGTGATTACTCAATACTAGATGTTAATACTCCGTTTGATTGTTGCAAAGAAAACACTGCACCACTTATGGAACACTTAAGAAGATCATTCAACTACACAACAACCCACTTAGGACCACATAAGCTCCCTCTTATAGGAAGGGCTGACTGGAACGACTGTCTGAACCTTAACTGCTTTTCCCTGACTCCTGGTGAATCTTTCCAGACTACCGGTGCATCTGACGGACCTGTTGCTGAATCTGTTTTTATAGCTGGTATGTATGTCCGATATGGTCATGATTATTCGGCTATATGCAGACATTTGCATTTAGATGCGGAAGCTGATGAAACTGACAGACATATAAATGATATGATACATGCCGTTATTGATTATGGATGGGATGGTGAATGGTTTTTACGTGCCTATGATGCTGCCGGAGAAAAAGTTGGCTCACATGAATGTAATGAAGGCCAGATATATATTGAACCTCAGGGATTCTGTGTCATGGCTGGTATCGGAATTAAAGAAGGTCTGGCTGTAAGAGCTCTTAATTCAGTCAAAAACATTCTTGACAGTAAATATGGCATAGTTTTACTCCAGCCTGCATATACAAGCTATCACCCGGAATTAGGTGAAATCTCATCTTATCCTGAAGGCTACAAGGAAAATGCTGGAATATTCTGTCATAACAACCCATGGATATCAATAGCAGAAACTGTAGTTGGACACGGAAACCGTGCATTTGAAGTATACCAAAAAATATGCCCTGCTTATCTGGAGGATATAAGCGATATTCACAAAACAGAAACTTATGTATACTCCCAGATGATTGCCGGAAAAGATGCCAAAAGATTCGGCGAGGCTAAAAACAGCTGGCTTACCGGTACCGCTGCATGGACCTTCACTAACATATCTCAATACATTCTTGGTATACGTCCTGAATTTGATGGCTTATGCATAGATCCATGTATACCTGATGATATGGATGGCTTCAAAGTTACACGCCGCTTCAGAAACGCCACATATAACATTACTGTTGATAACACAGCCCATTCACAAAAAGGTGTTAAACAGCTTATAGTTAACGGAATAAAAATCAATGGTAATATTATTGTATATGATGAAAGCATTAAAGAATACGAAGTAACTGCTATTATGTAAACATTACGGTTTAATGATATCACAGATATGTGATATCATTAAACCGTAATATTTTCCATTAGTATTTATTAATTATCGTTATATTTTTTCCAGTTAATCAATTATTCATCCCTTATTTCATTCCTTTTTTTCTTCATTTGTTTCTATTTTATGTTCAAGCCTGTTGTTTACCATGTCCCTAAGAAGCTGATAAATTACAGATGTAAGTGGAATAAAGAATATCATACCTATAAGTCCAAAGAACTTACCTCCAAGAAATACTGCCATAAGTGTCAGAAGTGCCGGAAGCCCCACTGAACTTCCAACAACTCTTGGATATATAAACTGTCCCTCTACAAACTGTACAACCTGGAATACAATCACAAACCATATAGTAAGCGCTGGATTCGTAAAGAGCACAAGTACTGCCCCTACAACGCATGCCATAAATGTTCCAATATAAGGCACAAACTGGAATACTGCTGCCATTATACATATCAGTCCTGCATATGGCATACGGCATACACTCAGCGTAATAAACATAAGCACAGCAAGTATACATGATTCCACGCACTGCCCTGTAAGAAAGCTTGCATATGTTTCAGCAAAAAGATTAACAACCTTTTCAACCTTAGATGACACCTTCCTTGTAAACAATGCCTCTATGAGCCTGCCAATCTGTCTTAACAGTCTCTTCTTATCCATAAGAACATAGATTGCTATGATTATAGATATACTTAAATTAAACAGCGATGATCCAATCTGAGGGATTCCTGTAAATATACCTTCAAGCGATGCTATAAGCACGTTTCCGACATTTTTTAATATGCTGTTCCAGTCGATTTTATCAACGTAGTCCTTTATGAGTAAAAGATGCTCACTATGTTTATCAAGCAGCTGTGTAACTGAATTCAGATTATTGTCGAAATTCTTTATAAATCCAGATATAGATTCAATAAGATCTGGTATTACCATCCATATTATAACTACAAATATAAACACAACACCCACAATTGTTATAACAAGGCTTATACCATTACGAGTTTTTTCTTTCTTTAAAAACTTCACCTTGCCAGACATTTTTTCAAAAACCCGCGATAAAGCTTCCATGGGTACATTAAGTATAACTGCTATCATGCAGCCTAAAAATATTGGATTAATTATGTCTAAAAATCTTCCTATACCACCAAATATATTTCCTACGTTAAGCGCAATAGAAAGGCTGACTGCCATAACCATCCCAAATACTATAATATTTCTTATCTTTTCTTTCTTATCCATCAGATATGAACTCCTCTATATAAATAATCGAATGTAACTGCATACATACCTGCAATAAAACAATCTGTTTTTAATTATGTATTATATCTTAAAATATTTCAATACAATTACTAATTATTTATAATTTATTAATTATATGATGCCATAAGTTCATCCAAAAACCTTGACCGCTGATGCCTGCTGCCACTTCCATCAACATATAATATATCCAGTTCATCCCTTGCTCTTGTCATGGCAACATAAAACAGTCTTCTTTCTTCTTCATAATCATCCACTTTTCCCATATAAGCATATGGAGTTATCTGCTCATTGGCAGATATTATTATAACCTTTTTCCATTCAAGTCCCTTAGCACCATGAAATGTACCAAGATACAGACCATTTTCCTTATCTACACGCTGTCTGTAATCTTTATTCATTATGTAGTTATACCATTCTGACATATTATCAAGCTTCATTGATTCTTTCTTCATCATTTCTGATTGATTCATAATATCATCTTTATCTATGCCAACATATTCTGCATATTCATACATGCTCTCTTCATAACCCATATTGTTATAAATATAATATAGAAATTGTGTCGGATTATCTATACGTGAAAGACTTCTAAAGTCAAGAAACATGTCATTTATTGTATCATTTATCCGCAGACACTCATGTCTTTGGGCATTGGCTGTACATGCCTCATATATTTTATTCCTGTCAAATATGCAGTTTTTTATAAGATTCGACCTGATATATCTTTTAGGTCTGTTAATTATGCGCACAAGATCGCCATCTTCAGGTATCCCTCTTGATAACCTGTAATATGCAAGCATATCCTTATAACACATACCAAGATGAACATCATCAACTAAATCCCTTGTATAAAAAGGCATACCGATGGTTTCAAGTGTACTTACAAGTACAGCTGCCTCTTTCTTAACCCTGTACAATATTGCCGCTTCACTAAGCTTTCCGCCATTTTTTACATATTCATTTATCAATGATATGACTATATCAGCCTGTGCAGGCTGTGATGAAGCCTCCCGTATATGAATTCTGCCATCTCCCACACGATACGACTTCATATCCTTTATAATTCTTACCTGGTTATTACGTATGATTTTATCTGCACCTTTTATTATATATGGAAAACTTCTGTAATTCGTACCAAGTATTATCTTTTTGGTATCAGGAAAACGTTTAATAAAATCTGGAAATATAGTATCACTTACACCTCTGAAGCCATATATCGACTGATCATCATCACCGACAACACATATATTTTTCTTTTTATCGGCTGCCATATATATAACATCTGCCTGTAGAAGTCCTGTATCCTGGAACTCATCAACACATATATAATCAAACACACCCTGCCAGTATTCCAGTTCCTTTTTATTTCTTGCAAGACATTTATGACAATATATGACCATATCCTCAAAATCGAGTTTTTTATTATTTATTTTATATTGTTTATATTGTTCGTATACAGCATCAAGATAGCTTTTGTTATCATTACCCATTGGTTTTTCATGGATTTTATCACGTATTCTTCCAAAACACTGGCATATATTATATCCACTCCCGGCATGCTCTCTTATATATTTAAACGTATTTTCATAATATTCACTCTGTGCTTTTCCAGTTATATATTCTTCACATTTTCTGTAAAATTCATCAAAATCATCCGGAACTCCCAAAGTTCTTTTATAGACAAGTTTTTTATGGAACTCTGTAAAAAACTTAAGCTTGTCCTTATCAGAAAGCACCGATTCAGGCTTAAGATTATATGCCCTTACAAGAACCGAATAACACAATGAATGTATCGTTGAAAAACGTATCCCGGTGTGTCCATATATGTCAACATAACGTTTTTCCATATGTGCTGCCGCAGCCTTTGAAAATGTAAGCACAAGAATTCTTGACGGCTTTACTCCATGTTTTACTATATTATCTGCTCTTGCAACAATAACAGCTGTCTTACCCGAACCAGCTACTGATATTATACACACCTGTCCATCTATACTATTAATAGCTTCAAGCTGTTCTTTACTGTATTCCAATTTTCAATCTCCAAAACTATATATTTTCCTATTTTCTGTATTTCTCATACCACATAAACACCATACTGATAAGAAGTAATATACAAGATACCCATATTGTATGTATTCCCCACGCAACAGAAAGATTACCGCCTATTCCTGCACCAACTGCGAAAAAGAATATTATTCCATAATAATGAAACGCTTTAATAAGAGGTTCCTTCCTTTTTTCCCTTAAAAAAGCAGATAATGCATCTGTACCACTTCTTAAGTTACCTATGCACATCGTACTGGCATATGCAAAACCATTTACCTTTCTGAACGCCTGTACCTGCATGGCACATGAAAATGAAACTAGAACAGTGGCTGCCATATTTAATGAATGAGGAATGAATCCAACTATCGCAAGAATGGCTATTTCTATAAGAATAATAAGCTGTCTCCAATGAATCCTCTTAGCCATTTTATATCTGGCATTAATCTGTTCAGTAACAAGAACGCCAAGACCAAAAGCTAAAAATGGGAGCAGATATTTAATTCCACCTATAAAATTCCCTGCCATGAACTCCTGACTCATAAGTACTACGTTACCAGTCTGGGCATTCGAGAATACCTTATCTCTTGTAAAGTAGGTATAAGCATCCTGAAAGCCTCCTGATACAGCAAGAACTGCACTGTTTAAAAATGATTCTGACATCTGTATCTGTTTATTAGTTTTCACAATAATCCACCTGTTTTCTATATATTTTCAACTGATTATAATAAATCAGACCATATATGTAAAATTTCAAAATAATATAGTCATAATCTCATAATTGTATATAAGACATTTAGCCACGGTATATTACCACAACATCTCCATCCATAATAAATGTATCACCAACTGGTATTATATTCTCATCACCACGCTTTACAAGTGCAATAATAAGATTCTCTGGCAGATTGAGCTCACGTATTGTCCTGTTACACCACGCATCATCCTGTGTAACAACTCTTTCCTCCAGCGAATCATTATCAGAGCTTACATATGCTGGAACACTTAGTATAAGATTATCTCCTCCAAGTATTCTTGTGTTGCCTCTTGTTATTATAGACTCCCTGCCCCTTTTTATCATAAGAGCTATAGCACCTGTAGGCATATGTACCTCACTTATAAGCTTATTTTCCCAGTTATGTCCTTTAGGTATAAACATCCTCATAAGTGTAATGGCCGATTCTTCCTGATAATCATTAAATGTCTTTCTTACATCACTCTTTTCATCTATCATTTTCAGTTTTCTTGAAACTTCTGGAAGCAAAGTTCCCTGGATAGCAACTGAAATAAGCGATATCATAAAAACAATATTAAACAGATCCTTAGACATTTCACTTCCACCTGCCATAACTGATATTGAGAAAACTATTGAAGAAGCTCCCCTTAGTCCCGCCCATGACACAAGCAGACACTGCCTAATAGAACACCTGAATGGAAGAAGAATAGCAAACACCGCAACAGGTCTTGCAATAAATGTAAGAAATACTGCAATAATAACTGATGTTAATATAGTAGCAGGAAACATATGCGGATATGATAATAAACCAAGCATAAAGAATATGACTATCTGTGCAAGCGTTGTGACACCATCAAAAAAAGGTACTATATTTCCTTTATTCCGTATCTGGCTGTTACCAAGCAATATTCCAAATAAATATATACACAAAAAGCAATTGCCACCAACATACTGGGACAATCCAAGACCAAGAAGCACAACAGCAAGTATAAATATGGTATCAAGACCGTTGGCTATTATATCCGTTTTAGTAAGTACATATATAGCTATAGCTGCCAGAATAACACCAATAAGTGTACCATATACAAGCTGGGCAAATATAGCATATGGTACTGTTGACAGGTTATCTCCATTCAGTATTGATATTCCAATAACTGTAAGCATATAGGCAACCGGATCATTACTACCACTTTCTATTTCTAAAAGCGAAGCAACACCATCTTTAAGATTAAGCTTTTTTCTTCTTAATATAGCAAACACACTAGCCGCATCTGTTGCTGATATAACCGCACCAACAAGAAAACTCTCAGCAAAAGGAAATTTTAATATATAAAAACAAAAAACTGTTGTTAATGCTGCTGTTAATAATACACCACAGGTAGATAACAATATCGCTTTAGCAGCAACCGGCTTTGCAGTTTTCCATTTCGTATTAAAACCACCATAAAACATAATAAAACCTAGTGCAATATTACATATATATTCTGTCGCCCTGAAATTATCAAACTCAATTCCAGCTATACCGTCACAACCAAAAAGCATACCAATGCCTATAAAAAGAATAAGTGCTGGCATACCAAATTTACCTGAAAACTTATCTGCTGCAATACATAAAATAAGTACAATGGCTACTAATATTATTTCTAACGTCATACAATCTCCCTTTTCCTTATATAAACACTTTCTAATGCATCATATTTTATACATTGTTTGATAACTTCGTAATAAAGGTTGATTATAACATACAATTTAACATTAAGCCATAATTTCAATATATTTCTTTATAATATCTACTGTTCCATCAACTCCGGCTTTAGTTTCATCTATACACAGATCATAAAAAGCTGCATTGCCCCACTCCTGGTTTGAACAGTATTTATGAAACTCTCTTCTTCTTGAATCAGTTTCGTCAACAACAGCCTTCGCCTTCTTTTCACTAAAATCATGCTTCTTTGCAATATGCCTGATTCTATCTGACTTATCGCCACTTAAAAATATACTGATTTTATCCTGTCTGTCGGAAAAAGCATAGTTAGCACATCTGCCGATGATCACACAGTTCTCATCACCTATAAGAGGATATAATGCCTTTCTGGATTCAGAAAGAAGAATATCTCCTTCATCATCACTTATTGTATGCATAAGTGCATTTACTGGAATCTCTGAAAAAAAATAAGGAAATTTATCATATATCCCCTTTTCTTTTGCAAGCTTTATTATATGTTCTTTATTATAAAAGGAAAGCCCATACTCTTTGGCCAGCTTTAATCCTATTTCATCTCCATGGCAGCCACACTGTCTTGCTATTGTAATAATCATAATAATCCTCCATTCTTGCATACTGTAAGATATAATCTTTTCACATCTGTCTTCACTTTTAGTTCTTAAAGGAAATTAGCAAATACACTCGCCCCTATAACCGTAAGAATACCTGCTACAGCTATGGAAAGACTGCTCATAGCTCCTTCTATTTCACCCATTTCAATAGCCTTAGCCGTTCCAACTGCATGAGCTGATGTACCTATTGCAACACCTTTAGCTATAGGTTCTGTTATCTTAAATACATTGCATATAAACTCTGCAAGAATATTACCAATAACACCTGTAACAACAATGACCGCTACTGTTATAGTCACATATCCTCCAAGCTCCTCTGATACACCCATTCCGATAGCTGTTGTGATTGACTTTGGGAGCATAGTTACATACTGTTCATGTGTAAGTCCCATAAGCATAGATAAAACAAGCACTGTAAGAAGACTTGTGACCACACCGGATGCTATTCCAAGAATAATAGCAGCAAAATTGCTTTTTAACAGCTGTATCTGTTCATATAAAGGAATTGCCAGGCATACTGTAGCAGGTGTTAAAAGCCAGCTTAGATATTTAGCCCCTGCATTATAGCTTTCATAATCCACCTTTCCAGCTATAAGCACTACTATCGTAACAATGATTGATATAAGTAAAGGATTAAACAACCCTATTTTAAACTTCTTTTTTAGAAATACTCCTGCCATGTATGCTATAAGACTTATAGATACTCCTGCGAATGCTGAATCAAGAAAAAAACTTTCCATTTTAATATATTCTCCTTATATATCATTAAAATTCATCTTTATTTTTACTGTGTTTTACTATATATTGTGTTACATGTCCACTAACTAACATTACTGTAAATATAGCAACAACTGTAATAATGCATACAGGGATAATTACTGGTTTAAGATTAAGCCATGATGACATAAGTCCGACACCTGCTGGAATAAACATCACAGGCATTATTTCTATAAGAAAACTTCCTGCCTCCTTCACTGATTCAAGCTTTATAATACCAGATAAAAGTCCGGCAAATAATATCACCATTCCATAAATACTGGCTGGCACCGGTAAAGGAAGCAGCTTGTTTAGAATTTCTCCGATTAAAGATATAACCAGAATGATTAAGAATTGTTTTAAATATTTCATAATGAATCTCCATCCTTGCGCTGTTTTTTTTATATACGAATTACATAAAAAGCAATTCTTTGTATACATGACGCAAAACTGTCGTTCATTATATAACCAGATATAAATACATATCAAGATGTTTTTATGAAAATACATTAAAAATACAATCCTATGATTTTTTTGCAATAAACTGTGCATATTCAGGAGACATGCTTCTTATCCTTTCAACAACAGCCTTTAACTCTTCAACTACATAATCTGCCTCTTCCTTAGTTAAATCTTCACCTATTGTCATTCTGACAGAGTTTCGTGCAATGTTCTTATCAACTCCTATGGCCGTAAGTACATGCGATGGGTCCACGGAACCTGATGCACATGCCGAGCCCGCTGATACACATATCCCCTTCTGGTCTAACATTATAAGGAGCAGCTCTGAAGCAGCACCTATAAAACTCATATGTATGTTGCCAGGAAGTCTTTTATATCTGTCTCCATTAAGTATTGCATATGGAATATCTGCTGATATTCTTTCTATGATATAATCTCTCATGCCAGATACATATTTCATATTCTTTTCCATATTCATAACCTCAAGTCTGGCTGCCTCTGCCATACCTATAATTCCAGGAACATTAAGCGTTCCTGCCCTGCGGCTTCTCTCCTGTGAGCCTCCGTGAATAAAAGAACCTATCTTTACACTGTTACTAATATACAAAAAACCTGTTCCCTTGGGTCCATGAAACTTATGTCCGCTTGCACTAAGCATATCTATATTCATATCCTTAACATTAACAGGAATATGTGCAAATGCCTGAACAGCATCCGTATGGAATATAACTCCTTTTGAATGTGCAGCAGCGCCAAGCTCCTTTATGGGTTCTATAGTACCGATCTCATTATTAGCATACATTATACTTGCAATAATAGTTGTGTCCTTTATAGCTGCACAGAATTCATCTATATCAACCAGTCCATTACTGTCAACGTCAAGATATGTTACTTCATATCCATGCTTTTCAAGCCACTCACATGTATGAAGTATAGCATGATGTTCAATCTTTGTTGTTATTATATGATTACCCTTATCCTTAAAACACTCTGCTGCCGCCTTAAGTGCCCAGTTATCTGATTCACTTCCACCTGCCGTAAAATATATTTCATTTGGCTTATCAGCACCTATTATATCTGCAATCGTTGTTCTTGCATCTTCAACTGCTTTTTTTGACTTCTGTGCAAAATTATATATACTTGACGGATTGGCATAGTTATCTGTAAAAAAAGGCAGCATACTGTTTAAAACCTCAGGTTTTACAGATGTTGTAGCCGCATTATCCATATATATTAATCTATCCATATTAAACCTGCTTTCTCTACATAATTCAGACATTATATAATCACGCCACCACCAAGCACATACTCACCATCGTACAGTACAAGTGCCTGTCCTGGTGTTACTGCGCGCTGTGGTTCATCAAATGTACATTCAAGTGTTTTACCATCTATCATTCTTATCGTACAATCTGCGCCACCATGGCTGTAACGTATCTTTCCCTTTGCCCTTACCTGGCCTTGCAGCTTTTCTATTGACATAAAATTAAGATTGTTTGCATATAATGTTTTAGAGAACACATCATTATTCTCCCCTATTACAACCTCGTTAGTTTCTGGTCTTATTGCCACTACAAACACAGGATGTCCCATAGCCAGACCAAGACCCTTTCTTTGTCCTACTGTATAGTGAATAATACCATTATGCCTGCCTATGACATTACCATTTACGTCAACGAAATTACCTGGAACTGGCTTGTAATCAGTAGTTCTTTCTATATAACCAGCATAATCATTATCAGGGACAAAACATATTTCCATGCTATCCGGTTTATGTGCAACCATCAGATTGTTATCTTCAGCTATTTTACGTACCTGCTCCTTAGTATAATCGCCTATCGGCATAATAGTATGTGCAAGCTGCTCCTGTGTAAGATTATACAGTGCGTATGTCTGGTCTTTCTTTGCTGTTACTGAGTTTCTGATGGCATAACGGCCATTATCAAGCTGGCATATTCTTGCATAGTGACCCGTAGCTATGAAATCTGCACCTATCTGAAGACTTCTTTTAAGAAGCGACTCCCATTTAACATATCTGTTGCATGCTATACATGGATTGGGGGTTCTTCCAAGCTTATACTCTTCAACAAAATAATCAATAACATTATCTTTAAACTCATTCTTAAAATTCATAACATAATATGGTATATCAAGCTGGCCTGCAACTCTTCTTGCATCATCAACTGCCTGAATCCCACAGCAGCCATTCTCTGTTGTTTCCACAGAGTCATCCTGCCATATCTGCATTGTAACACCTATAACATCATATCCCTGTTCTTTTAAAAGAAATGCTGCAACAGACGAATCAACGCCGCCCGACATTCCTACTACTACTTTTTTCTTCATATATTATCTCCATATATTTATTATATATTTATTATTTTATTGTTTATATTTTATCATCTTTTACACATACTATGCATTTATGATCAGCTTATCTGCAATACCCTTAATCTCACACCAGTCATCTGCTGAATCCTCATCATATACAGCACACACCTTAAGACCCGCCTCTTTAGCTGCTTTAACACCTCTTAATATATCCTCATAAACCCATGTATCTTCTGAATTCATGCAGGCCTTATCGATAACCTTAAGATAACTGTTTTTATCACTCTTTTTTAAGCCAATATCATATACAGTATATATATCATAAAAGCATTTTCTTATGCCAAGTCTGTCAAGCAGAATCTCTACGCTGCTCTTTTCTGAAGCAGTAAATATAACAAGTTTACTTCCGGCCTCGTACTCTCTTCTAACAAGCTCAACCATACCTTCTTTTGCCGGGATATCCGTTGCATAGTGCTTGTTCATGATTTCAACAGCAGCCTTACTTATCTGTTCAAGATCAGTATCTATCCCTAGTACATTTTTAAGATAGCATGCATAATCATTTAAATCCATAACACCTGTAATATCATCAAAATCATCTGGAAGCTCTGCACCTTTATACAATGCATATTCTCTTGCACTATTTTTCCAGAAAGGCATTGAATCAACAAGTGTCCCATCCATATCAAATATTATGTTCTTTTTTTTCGCAAACAACTCCCTTGTCTTTATAAAAAGCTTCCTTGCAGCCTCAGCACAGTCATCAGCTGCAAATATAGCAGATACTACTGCAATACCATCAACTCCTGTATTCTTTAGATAATCACAGTTATCGTAATTGATGCCGCCTATGGCAACTACTGGAATATCCTTCATCATACCTGTCAGCTCTATGAGTGTTTCTTTACTCATATCTTTAGCATCAAGCTTAGTGCTCGTATGAAATACCGCTCCCATCCCTACATAATCGGCACCCATTCTTATAGCATTTTCAGCCTGTTCTTTAGTCTTAACAGTCATGCCGATTATTTTTCCTTCACCAAGAACTGCCCTTGCAGTCTTATAATCAGCATCACTCTGTCCTATATGCACACCATCTGCATCAGCCTCTTTTGCAGCATATATATCATCATCTATAACAAATGGCACACCATATTTTTTAGCAATAGGCTTTATTGCAATCGCTTTCTTTACTATTTCCTCATGTGTGGCATTCTTTTCTCTTAACTGTAAAAATGTAGCTCCGTTTGCAAGAACACTCTCTATAACTGAAAGAAAGTCCTTTCCGTTAAGCCATTGTGTATCTGTAACAGCATAAAGCTGCATATCTTCTCCTGTAACTCTCACAGCAACCTCCTAAACATAATCCGCTATTTGCATATTAGTATAAAATTCTTTGCATTTTTTCGCAACTGTATTTATAATGTGATGTGCAAAAAACAAAATCAAAATAAAATCAAAGGAAAACGAAATTGAAAGGAAATTAAGATTATGACTAAAGATTTAACAAAAGGAAAGATTATGCCTCTTCTTGTAGGATTTACGATTCCTCTTGTTCTTGGAAATCTCTTTCAGCTTACATATAATGCAGTTGACAGTATTATTGTTGGCCAGTTTGTTGGCAAAGAGGCTTTGGCAGCAGTCGGTATATGCAACCCTGTTATGACACTTATGATACTTTTTCTTAATGGATTGTGTATGGGTGCCAGCATACTTATGGGTACACAATATGGTGCAAAGGACTATGATAAGCTGCATAGACAGATAAGCACAACTATGCTCTCAGGTGTCATATTTTCCATCATATTAAGCTTAATATGTATTATTTTTTCAGTACCAATACTGCATATACTCCAGGTCGATTCCTCTATAATAAAGCTTACAACCTCATATATGCGCATCATATTCATTGGTCTTGTATTTACATTCCTATACAACTTCTTTTCAAGCACATTAAGAGCTCTTGGTGACAGCCAGACACCTCTGTACTTTCTTATAGCCAGCTCTGTGCTTAATGTGATTGGAGATCTATTCTTTGTAATTGTGCTTAAAATGGGAAGCAACGGATGTGCCATATCTACAGTTATAAGTGAAATGTTTTGCTGTATTTTCTGCATAATATATATCCAGAAAAAAGTCCCAGTTCTTTGTCTTGGAAAAAAATGGCTTGTATTTGACCATTCTCTTCTAAAAAAGACTATAAGCTATGGATGGGTATCGGCTATGCAGCAGGCAACAGTACAGCTTGGTAAAATAGGCATCCAGGCCATAGTAAACACTATGGGTGTATCTGTAGCTGCCGCCTTCGCCGTAGTAAACAGAATAGATGACTTTGCTTATACTCCTGAGCAGAACATTGGGCACGCCATGACAGCTCTTATGGCGCAGAACAAAGGTGCTAAAAAGCAGCATCGTATGAAAGAAGGCTTCAGATGTGGAATGATACTTGAATTCATATATGGAGTCATTCTGTTTCTCATATGTTTTTTACTGGCACGTCCTCTTATGCTTCTCTTTGTTAAGGATGAAGAAGTTATACTGCATGGTATAAGATATTTAAGACTTATTTCATTTATGTATATTCTTCCAGCGGCAACTAACGGCATACAGGGTTACTTCCGTGGCATAGGCGACCTTAAGATCACACTGCTTAGCAGCTTCATCAATATGGGTGTACGTGTTATTGCTGCTATCCCGCTTGTTCTTATACTTGGCATGGGAATAGAAGCTCTTCCACTATCTTATCTTGCAGGATGGGTTGGAATGCTTATAGCTGAGCTTCCTCTTCTTATAAAAAATTATCATCAGCTCACCAGAAATGCTACGTCTGAAAATAACAAAGCTGAAAATGACAAAGCATAATTTACTTTTGACACAACATTAAAGATATTATATAATAACAATATCTTTTTGCTGTATACAACAAAAGATGAATAGTGTTTCACTTAACACTATAGTAACAATGACTTAATAAAAAGAACTGCGGTTTCCAATGCATAATGCGTTGAAACCGCAGTTCCTTTTTTCTCTACTTTACATATATATGATGCCTGGGTCAAAAGACCCCGACTTTGATATCTGCGGATTGTTCTGTGCTACGCACTCCCACAATTTAAGATAAATCTTTACGCTCTACAATAAAACATCTTCAAGCTTCAGTTTTGGAACATGGTGTACATTTTCCTCATCTCTGTAATATTTAAGATTATCTGTACATGACACTTCATCTATAACAACTTCTTCTTTTGGATAACCTAAGGCGATAACAAGTCTTGCACTGAGTTCAGAAGGAAGCTCCAGTCTTTTGTTAAGCTCTGGAATATTAACACTTGCAAACATGCAGCCACCCAGTCCCTTTTCTGTAGCTGATAAAAGTATAGTCTGTGCAGCTATACCCTCATCTCTTGGTGCCTGCACATCGACAGGACTGCATATTATAATATATCCTGCCGGCTTTTCTCCTTCTTTAGGACCATCCCAGTCCGTAAGTGCTGCTGCCCACTTTAACGTTGAAAACACCTGTTCATTGTCTGAAACATCACAAACCACTTTATATCTTAATGGTTGTCTGTTTGCTCCCGATGCAACATTTCTTGCTATATCAACAAGCTCCTCAAGTTCTTTAACACTTACCTTTCTGTCCTGATAGAATCTTCTATACGATCTGTTTTTAAGTACTATTTCTTTAAGTGACATATTATCAGCCTCTTTTCTTAGATTTTATTAATACTATTCTTTATGCTTCTTTTTATCAGCTCCTCATGCAGCATAAACCGCTTCTGTTCAGATGTTATGAACCTGTCAGACATGACGAATTCAAAGAATTCATCATATGGAACATACATATAATCCATAGTTTCACCAGGCTGTAATGTAATGCGTTCCTCTTTATCACACAAGTTAATATATCCATGATATATACAATGCTTGTTATGATCCGTATATTCGTAAAGAGCAATCAGTTCTTCCGGTTTACATAGCAATCCAGTTTCTTCATATAACTCTCGTGAAGCTCCTTCATTTGAAGATTCGCCAGCTATTATAGAACCTCCCGTGACTTCCCATTTTAAAGGGTTTGTTTTATTACGTGACCTCTGTGTTATAAGTACTTTTCCATCCTTTGTTACGGTATAAACCATAACTACAACATGATACACTCCGTCTGGCATAGACTTTGCCAGACTTCTTCTAACCTCGTATCCAAGCTTGTTTTCCTGTGCATCATAGGCATCCCACATTTCTTCATCTACCATTTCGATAAAGCCATCGTAGTACTGTTCTTTAAAATGCACTATTTCCTCTAACTGCTGCTTATTGTAAAGTATGTTTTCTGGTGCAACTATCCACACTGTATCAGAATCATCTCTTCTCCTTGCAACTGCAATAAGAATGCCTGCATACTCATCAACTGCAATATCAACTCCTACAAGATATGCTCTCTGTTTTTCTTCATGCTTTGAAAGTTCAAGGTCACTTTCATTTACAACATACCCGGCATTAATAGGGTACACCGACGAGGGATTATCTTCATCTGCACTTCCTAACGGATGGTCCACCTTTACCGTAACTAATTTTTCTTTCACCTTTTACCTCTTTCCTTATAGTACCTGATATTTAATATATCATAATTTACTCTTTCTTAATCCACAATTTGTCACAATCCATTATATAAAAACAGCTCTTTCAAGTCTGTAAAAACCTATAATAATGGAGAAATCATATGAAGCATACATGTTCCAAGCTTAAGTGGTCTGATAACATCTACAGCATAATCCGATGTAACCTCATTTGAAATCTCAAAATTATTCTGCATATCCTCTTTAACCTTTCCTGCAAGCTCTCTGTTATACGTAAACACAGCATTTTCAAAATGCAGGTAAAGGCTTCTGAAATCCATATTGATCGTGCCTACGACACATACTTCGTCATCCGCTACCCACTGCTTTGCATGACAAAAACCAGGTGTATATTCATATATACGCACGCCTGCTGAACATAATGGCTCATAATATGACCTTGTTATCTTATATACCATCTTTTTATCTGGTATCCCTGGTGTTACAATTCTTACATCAACGCCACGCTTCACCGCAAGTCTTAGTTCTCTTTCCATTTCATCTGTTATTATAAGATAAGGTGTTGTAATATACACATAATGCTTTGCATTCTTTAATATATTAAGATATACATCTTCACCTATTCTGTCATGTCCTAGAGGATTATCCGAATATGGCTGTACATAACATTCCTGTGATGCTGCATTATAAGTGCCATCTGTTGCATCTATATATTCATCATAAGCCTCCTGTGAATCTGTATGGTCTATAGCATTCCACATGGTAAGAAAACTTGCTGTGAGACTTTTAACCGCATCTCCTGTAAGCTTTACTCCTGTATCCTTCCAGTAACCATATGGATGAGTTATGTTAAAATACTCATCCGCAAGATTATATCCACCAGTAAAACCAACTTTTCCATCTATAACAGTAATCTTCCTGTGATCCCTGTTATTCATAAACATATTGACTATAACCTTAAGTGGATTAAACACCCTGCACTGTATTCCCTCATCTCTCATACGCTTTATAAATTCTTTGTTCAGGAAAAATATGCTTCCAAGATCATCGTAGAATATTCTTACCTCAACTCCATTTTTCGCTTTATCTATAAGAACTTTTTTTAATCTTTCAAAGCTTATCGCATCTTCTATTGCATGATATTCCATAAATATAAACTTTTCAGCCTTTGAAAGCTCCCAAAGCTGTGCTTCAAAGCTTTCCAGAGCAGTATTATAATACTCCATATCAGTATTCTTATATACAGGATATTTAGCTGTATTGCTTATATATCTGCATTGATTTGCTATGCCAAGATCCTTTTGTTCAAGCTCTTTTATAATCTGTTCATCCTGTTTAAGCTTGTTTTTAAGTATATCAGCCTCTATTCCATTGAATCTTCTTCTCATACCCTTTGTAACAATAGAACGTCCAAAAAGAAGATAAATACATATTCCAAAAAAAGGAACAGCTGTTATAACTATCAGCCATGGCATTCTCTGTGCCGAATTAACATGCGTTCCAAACACTTTTAGTGCTATAATAACAGCTATACATGTCATTATAAGTGTTATAGCTGTCGAGTACGTGTTTAACTTCGACATAAGAACTATCATCCAGCCTGTCTGTATAAGTACAAGAAGCGCTATAAGAATAAGTCTTGTTGCGCTATTTTTTATACTGGATTTTCTCTCTGTACGCATATTATGGTTCTGTTTCTGCATATGTCATCTCTCCTATAGCTTTTATCGGAATTCATGATATCAGTGAAAAAAGCTTATACCACTAACATCGTAGTACGTAATTATAGCACTAAGTTGCACATCCTGCAAACTGTGTCATATAAAGCTGATAATATTTTCCTTTCTTAGCAAGAAGATTTGCATGGCTGCCTGTCTCAGCAATCCTTCCCTCATCCATAACAACTATTAAATCTGCATCCTGTATAGTCGAAAGCCTATGGGCTATTATAAGACTTGTCCTGTTCTTCATAAGCTTAACCATGGCATCCTGTATATGCTTTTCAGTTCTTGTATCAACACTAGAAGTCGCCTCATCCAGTATAAGAATCTTAGGCTGTGCAAGAAATGCCCTTGCAATCGAAAGCAGCTGTCTTTGTCCCTGTGATATATTCTCTCCCTCTGACATGAGCTGTGTATCATACCCCTGTGGCATCTTTCTTATCATGCTGTCACAATTACTCATCCTTGCAGCCATATACATCTGTTCATCAGTTGCACTGCTGTTTGAATATCTAAGGTTATTTTCTATTGAATCTGCGAAGAGAACCGTATCCTGAAGTACTATTGCTGTATTCCTTCTTAAGCTGTCACAGTCAATATCCTTTATGTTAACATCGTCTATCTGTATTTCCCCACTATCAACATCATAAAACCTCATAAGCAGATTAACAACGGTTGTCTTGCCACTTCCAGTAGAACCTACAAGTACAACCTTCTGCCCAGCCTTTACTTCAAGGTTAAAATCATAAAGAACCTGCTTTTCCTTCGTATAAGAAAAATTAACATTTTTAAATCTGATGATTCCCTTTAAATCATCCATATTCTTCTCTCCACTTTTATCCTCAAGTGGTTCATCCATGACTTCAAATACCCTTTCAGCACCTGCAACAGCCGTCTGTATCTGTCCATATATCTGTGCAAGCTCATCTATAGGTCGTCCAAACTGTCTTGCATACACTATAAATGCTGATATAACACCTATTGATATTATATTATTAATGGCAAAATAGCCTCCAAAAGCTGCTATTATAACGAACCCCACATTATTAACGACATTCATGACAGGTCCCATGGAACCACCAAGAATCTCAGCTATTATGCCAACTCTTGTAAGTTCATCAGAAACATTGTCAAAATCTTTTACAACTGCATTTTGTCTGTTATATGCAACTACTGTTCTGTAACCTGTTACCATCTCCTCTACATTTCCATTAAGCTGCCCAAGTATCACCTGTCTTTTCTTAAAGAAGATTCGCATTGCCTTTGACAAAAGCTTAGTAGCCACTATAGTTAATATAACTGTCACACATGACAACGCAGCAAGCCGTGGGCATAAAACTACCATCATTACAACTGTTCCTATCACAGTAAGTATACCTGAAAACAAAGAACTCATAGACTGTGATACCGTAGTTGAAATATTCTCTATATCATTAGTCATTCGGCTCATAATATCACCATGACTGTTAGCATCAAGATATCTTATAGGCAGATTAACTATATTTAAGAACAAATCTTTTCTCATCCTGCTGACTATATTCTGACTTAATACTGCACTTAACTTACTCTGCATATATGTACATATGCTATGTATTATATAAATAATGACCATCACTATAAGTATGGGTGAAAGCTTATCCCATTGCCTTCCAGCTATCGCATCTATCGCATTACTCTGAAGTTTTGGCGCATATACTGAACATGCAACCACCACAACAACTGCAAGCATAAGCAAAAACAGCATTTTCTTTTCTGATACGAAATAACCCATGAGCCTTTTTAATGTTTTCTTCCCATTCTGTGGTTTTTCTACTGTCATATTTCTGTTTCCAGGTCTTCTGCCAAAAGCCCTGTAATTATTCATCTGTGCCTGTCTGCTCTCTTCCTGTTTCATACGCAAATCTCCCTATCCATAATATGATTACAGCCTATTTTTTTAACTGTGAATCATATATATCCTTATATATACTGCTTGTTATCATAAGCTGCTCATGACTTCCAACATCTGCCAGCTTTCCATTATCCATAACAACTATCCTGTCCGCATTTTTAACTGATGCTATCCTCTGCGCTATTATAATCTTTGTAATATCTTTTTTATTCTTTCCAAGCTTACTATAGAGTTCTGCTTCTGTTTTTAAATCCAATGCACTTGTCGCATCATCAAATATAAGTATCTCGGCTGGCTTTATGACTGCCCTTGCAATAGCAACCCTCTGTCTTTGTCCTCCTGAAAGGCTGTGTCCACCCTGGCTTACAATTGTCTGCATGCCATCTTTCCTGTTGTTTATAAACTGCGCTGCCTGTGCTGTATCTGCTGCCGCAGCTATATTATCTGGCGTGGCATCTGGCAGCCCCCATGCTATATTGTCAGCTATACTTGCAGTAAATATCTCTGATTTCTGCAGGGAAACTGCTATCTTATCTCTTAATACTTCAAGCTTGTAATCCTTTACATCCACATCATCAACAAGCACTGCACCTTTTGTAACATCATAGAATCTTGGGATAAGGCTTATAAGACTTGTTTTGCCGCATCCTGTAGCACCAAGTATGCCTATTGTTTCACCAGGCGATATGACTAGATTAAAATCCTCTATAACACTGGCACCTTCATTGCCAGGATATGCAAATGATACGTTTCTAAACTCAACTTTACCTTTTACTATAGTTTCACCATCATATGCGCCATCATTTATAGCCGGTTCACAGTTTAATACCTCCATAATTCTTTTTTGAGATGCTACACCTCTTGATGCCGTCTGGAATATCATAGTCATACGCATAACTGCATTAAGCACCTGTGAGCAGTATGTGATAGCCGCCATAACATTACCTGGCGTTGCACTGCCATCCATAACCTGTATACCTCCAACCTTAATCACTGCGACAACCGACAGGTTAAGAATTATATTCATAACTGGTGTCATATAAGATAGCAGTAAAAGCACATCAAGCTGTGTTCCAACAAGCTCATCATTGGCTTTGTTAAACCTTTCTGTTTCATAGTCTTCTTTTACATATGCTTTTACAACACGCGAACCTGATACATTTTCCTGCATAATATTATTAAGCTTATCAAGCTTTTTTTGCAATATCGTAAACTTCGGATTAGACTTTGCAATAAAATATATAACACATATAACTATAAAAGGGAGTGCGCATGCTATTACAAGTCCGAACTGGATGTTAAGTCCTATCATGCAGACTATACCACCTATAAACAGCATACTTGTACGCACAAATCCTCTCATGCACTGCATCACAAAATTCTGCAGCTGTGTAATATCATTCGTAACCCTTGTTATAAGAGAACCTGTTGAAAACTTATCTGTCTGTTCAAAAGAAAAAGACATAATTCTTTTAAATGTATCTTTTCTTACATCGTTGCCAAACTGCTGTGCTGAAAGGTTGGCAAACACTCCTGACATAACTCCGCATACCCCACCTGCTGCTACTAAAAGCACCATTCTTATACCTGTACCCAGTATGATATCAAGATTTCCAACACCTCCACTGTTAATACCAAGTACACCATCATCTATTATATGGCTCATAAGTTCTGGCTGGATAAGATCCATACTTACTTCACCAATCATAAAAAGTGGTGCAAGCATCGTAAATAACCAGTATTTTTTTAAGTATTTAAGCATATTCTCTCTCCTGTTTCGTATAGTCGTTAGCAAAAGCCCCACTGCTATTATACAATAAAAAGCACTGATTGGAAGATTCTTCTTTCCTTCAGTGCTTTCTTATAACTAATGCATTTTATTCTCTTGATTTTTTATATTTTTTCTTCTGTATATACATATCGGCATCAGCTTTTTTTACAATATCCTCGATATTTCTGCCTGCACCATATGCCTTACCTATAGAAGCTGATATTTGTATACCATCATACCGATTCTCATTTTTCTTATCAGCAATGCTGTTATATCTGGCTATAATATCATCAACAACGGTATCATCGTTACCTTCAAGAATAGCAACGAATTCATCACCACCTATCCTGTATATCATGCCCGCATTATCAACAGCCTTGATTATTGATGATGCTATTCCCTTTATGAGGACATCTCCACTTTCATGTCCCAGATTATCATTAGTATACTTAAGTCCATTGACATCCCAGAATATAACTGAAATCTCAGGTATATGTGGATAATAAACTCTTACCATATCAAGATACTTGTTCCTGTTGTATACATCTGTCATATCGTCTATCTCTGACATATATTTAAGATGTTCTTCATTGGCAGCCTTGTTTGCAATAGTATCTGATATATGCACAACCATGAGTACCACCGCAAAAAGCAGCATAGCTCTTGGCAATATAAAATAAAGCAGTAGCTTTAATGCCGGATTATCATTGACCGGGGCTGCATTAAATATAGTCCCTCCTGCATCTACATATTCTTTTATGGTTCCTCTCGTAAGAACAACCATATTGGCATCACACAAACCATCATAATAACCTATATAAACAGATATGGCCAGCCCTATGACACTAAGAATATAAGTGTAATAAACCATTTTTCTTTGTCCATATTGCAGCGAATATATAACCGGCAGAACAATAAGAAGATACATGTGATATGTAAGAATTGATGACTGCACGAATATAGCAATAACAATTCCAGCCATGGCAAAATACTTTGTAATCTTATTGTCCATGCCAAGTATGCTGCATATAACGACTGTAAGCACTGTTACCACAAATGTAAATAAAAGACTCATAGACATAAGTCTGCCTTCTACAGTAAATATTCCTGCACAATTCAAAATCCATGTGATAAATGGAAATATCATTGTAAAAAACTGACATTTGACAGAAAATCTGTTAGCATCTGCTTCATATGCAGTTGCTGAATGCTTTTTATTCCCCACAATATTATATATATTCATACCTACATCTCCAAATATGTTTATTTATCCATTCGTTTATACAGATAACAAAACAATTCCCAACAGTAAATAATAAATATCTGTCATTCTGACTTAATCTATCAATCTTCAAACACCCGCTTTATGCTGTCATAATGCAAAAACTCACCTTTATCTGCTATCTGTTCAATCTCTTCTTTAGTAACAAATCTGTATCCTAACGCCTCTTCTGTCTGAACATGTACATCTTCATCACTAACATCCTTAATAAACTTGTATACATCTACAAAATAGTTATCTCCCTCGCCAGGATTCTCTCTTTTATATGTAAAAACATATCCACCATCAGCATTGGTCACATCTATGCCTGTTTCTTCAAATACCTCTCTTCTTACAGCCTCCACTGACTCTTCGCCAGCCTGTGCCGCACCTCCTGATACTTCCCACCAGCCTGGTGCCCATGCCTTAGTCATAACTCTCTGCGTTATAAGGAACTTTCCATCAGGTCTTTTAATAACACCAAGTACCGTGAGATGATATTCACCATCCTTTAAGCACCAGTCATTTTTTTTCATAAGTCTGCCTGTCTTTTTCTTATCTGCATCATATATATCCCACATTTCCATAACCATAATCTCCATTTCACCAATAGTATCGTAAGCACTGTGGCAGACATACAAGCCTTACACAAACATATAATACCACGTATTTAATTATATTTATCAATTCATTCTAATAAAAGTGTACTTTATTACTATACTATAATAAAGCACACTTTTCCATTAAATTATTGTTTTTTTATTCATACATTTTTATTCATGCCACTACTTCTGATGAATCTTAACCATATGTGCATATTCACCATCAAGTTCCATAAGCTCTTTATGCGAACCTCGTTCCTTAATGCCTTCTTCTGTAAGCATAAGTATCTCTTCAGCATTCTCTATAGTTGTAAGCCTGTGTGCTATGACAAGTGTAGTCCTGTTTTTAGCAAGCTTCTCTAAAGATTCCTGGACTATCTGCTCACTTTCATTATCAAGTGCTGAGGTGGCCTCATCAAATATAAGTATAGGCGGATTCTTAAGAAATACCCTTGCAATAGAAAGTCTCTGCTTCTGTCCACCAGAAAGCTTAACACCTCTTTGTCCAATATCCGTATCATATCCGTTTTCAAATGACTCTATGAACTCATGTGCATTGGCAAGCTTAGCCGCAGCTATAACCTCTTCATCTGTCGCATCAGGTCTTCCATATCTTATATTTTCTTTTATGCTTCCCATAAACAGATAAACATCCTGCTGTACAACACCTATATGGTCTCTTAAGCTTTTTAATGTAACGTCCTTTATATCAGTACCATCTATTCTTATACTTCCACCAGTTGCCTCATAAAACCTTGGTATAAGAGAACATAATGTTGTCTTTCCCACTCCTGATGGACCTACAAGTGCTACATATTCGCCCGGTCTTACGTTAAGATTAATACCTGACAGCACCTCATCACTGCCATCCTTATATTTAAACGATACATTGTCAAATGTTATCTCTCCCTTGACATCCTTAAGTTCTGTCGCATCTGGCTTTTCCTTAATCTCTGGTTCAACCGACAATATCTCAAGAAATCTTTCATATCCGGAATATCCGTTCTGGAACTGCTCTGTAAAGTCGATAAGTACTTTAACCGGCTCTGTAAATATATTGATATACAATAAAAATGTAACAAAATCAGTCAGATTGACCCAGCCCTTTGTTATACCTGCACCGCCAACTGCTATGACTATAACATTAATCATAGTTGTAAATGCTGTAAGACCGGCATTGTATGTTCCCATATAATGATAACTGTTTTTCTTTGCCTCAAGGAAGGCATCATTTCCATTTTTAAACTTTTCACACTCTATATCCTCATTGGCAAATGATTTTACAACCCTTATACCAGAAAGATTATCTTCTATCTGCGCATTTATCTCCCCTATACGAACTCTGTTTCTTTTAAATGCCGTCTTCATTCTCTTGTTAAGGAAATATGCAAACACAAGCATAACCGGAACAAGGATAAATGCTGCAAGCGTGAGCCTTAAATCTATAGAGCTTAAAATACATAATGCTCCAACTATCTTTATAAGCGATATAGTAATATTCTCCGGACCATGATGTAAAAGCTCTGTTATATCAAACAAATCTGATGTTATTCTTGAAAGCAGCTGTCCTACCTTCTGATCATCATAAAACGAATACGAAAGCTTCTGGTAATGATTAAATATCTCCGCTCTCATATCATACTCAATCTTCGCTCCCATAACATGTCCATAATTGGATATATAATAATTACATCCCCATTGGATAAGCACAAGAATGAAAAGCACTATAACTATAATAGTAATATTCTTTAAAGCTTCATCTGCTGACATATATGCCACTTTAGATGTTATAAATCTTACTACAAGCGGAATTACAAGTGCCACTGCCGCTGACATCATGGCAAGTATCATATCTAATATAAATGTACCAAGATATGGTTTATAATATCTGGCTAATTTTTTCAGATTTTCCTTCATTAGTTTATATCCTCTTTCTTTAAAACTCTGTTCATTATAACACAACTTTCGTATATGTGTAAAAAAGACTTTTGCATTACTACAAAAGTCTTAAACATATAATATAATGATGCCGGGGTCAATAGCCCCCGACTTTGATACCTGCTAATGCTCCGCCTTCATAACCTGTACTGGAACTCCAAGAAGCACCGCCCCACCAAGTATATTGCCAATGGTAACAACAATCATGCTCTTTATTACTGATGCTGTACCAATATTGCCAAGCAGCATATATCCTATAGAAAATGTACTCATATTGGCTATACAATGCTCAAACCCCGCAACTACGAAGGACATTATTATACAAAACATAATAATAAGCTTTCCGCTTTCACTCTTTAGCTTAGTTCCAACAAGTACAGCCATACACACCAGAAAATTACAAAGAATTCCTTTTAATAAAAGCTCTGGTAATCCTGCTGATATCTTAGTATATATAAAGCTGTTATAATAATCCACCATAATTGCATGCGATGCCTTACTATATACAAACATAGCTGATAATAAAAAAGCCCCAGCAAAGTTACCAATATAACTTACAATCCATACCTTTATCATATCCACTACTGATACAGTTTTATTATATACTCCTATCGCCATAACAAAATTATTGCCGGTAAATAACTCACCATTAAGAAACACAACAAGAACTATAGCAATAGAAAACAAAAATGCTCCAAGCAGCTTTCCAAACTGCGGATATGTAGAATATAATACCGCAGCACTTACATTGGATAATATTGTAGCTACAACTATATAAAATCCTGCCATAACTGCCCGCATAAAGTACTTTCCAAAATGATTATTGCAAAGCTCCGCCTTATTCTTAGCTGCTGCTGCAACCTTCTCTACATCTGTTAATAACATAATAAACTACCCTTTTCCTTATCTTTTTGTTAGTGTACAGCTTTTACTAACAGATTGTATACACCATACACAACACAATTTTAAAGGATAACACAATACTACTTATTTTGCTACCAGCAAAATGTATTTTTCAAAGTACTTTTCTTATGTTGTCTATTCATTTATCCTGCAGCCATTTCATTATGCATATAATTTATTCTACATATAATTTATTCCGCATATATTCTGTCCAGTTCGCTTATGATATCATTAAGAGCTGAATCATTAGTTGTGTAACTTTTCCCCTTATATTTCACTTCGCCTGGCGAAATCACGATATATTTTTTATCTCCGTCTGCCTCTTTATAAGAAATTCCATAAACCCAGCCGCCACTCCTTAACGTATCACCCTTTAATACTGAGAGCAGAGAATATGATTTCAGCTTCATCCCATCAAGCTTACTGACAAGACTTTTATCATCATCATAAACCTTTCTGTACTCTCCATCCTTTCCCCTTGTTACAGAAAACTCTGTCACATCCTGGTTAATGCTGATATGCCCTGGCAGTCTTATATTTAATGCTGCAATAATTACAATCAGGACTAATATAACTGTTGCTATAACCATATACTTATTCAACGGCTTTTTATTATTTTTCCTCATTCGCATTTCCTCCTCTATACTGCATAAGCTTTTTCTTTATTTTAACATAAGCAGCGTATAATTACCAGCAATATTTTATACAAAAAGTAATGCCAAAAGTATTATCAAAAGCAACTAAAAGAGTGATACGCATAAGTAATCCTAATGTATAGGCATAACTGCGACATAATTAAACATCATTATAAAATGACATATACTGCCTGCCATAACAAAAAGATGAAATATCTCGTGCGAGCCAAAGTACTTGTGATGCGCATTGAACACCTTAAGCTTAAGTGCATATATAACACCACCTATTGTATATATGATTCCACCAGCAAGAAGCCACATAAATGCTGCTCTTGGAAGTGCATTTATAATCTGTGTAAATGATAAAACACAAGCCCAGCCCATAACAATATACAATGCTGATGATATCCATCTAGGACAGGTAACCCAGCACAGCTTGAATATGATGCCAATAACAGCTATTCCCCACACAAGAGCAAGAAGTGCATATCCGGTTGTATTATGAAGTACAACAAGACATACCGGTGTATACGAACCTGCTATCATAACTGATATCATACAATGATCAAGCTTCTTTAAAAGCTTATTAATCCTTGGTGTTGAATTAACTGTATGATAGGTTGTGCTTGCTGCATATAGTAGAATCATCGTTCCTATAAATATGGATAAGGATATAACGTGCACAATATCAGGTGCTGAAAGTGCCTTTATAATAAGCGGTGTTGCTGCAAAAAGTGCCATAAGCATTGCTATAAAATGTGTAATTGCACTTCCTGGATCTTTTATTTTAATCTGTGATACATTTTCTTTTAACTTTTCCATAACAATCCTCTTTTCTGCATATGATTTATATTAAAGTTTCTTTCACTTTGTAATGTAGTATTCATTACTACGTGTCATTATAATATCATCATTATCAAAGGAATGCAATACTATATATTTATATTTTCAAACTTTTTAATCCACACATATTAGCAAAAAATAAAAAAATACAGGAATTATTCCTGATAGTGAATAATTCCTGTAATATTTTTAATTTCTATAATTACGTTCTCTATAATTACTTAATATACTTCTGTATTCTTTCCTTCATCTGCTCTTCACCCATAATGTGAACGATAGTCCAAAGGTCTGGTGTGTTGGCACGTCCTGTCACTGCTATTCTTACAACCTCAGCTATATCAGATACATTACCCTTGAAGCTTTCAGGATCAGCCTTGTATGCCTTCATATCAGATGCAAAACCATGCTCGTCAGCTATTTCCTTAAGCTTGTTAAACCATGCTGAATTATCATCGTTGTGGTCATACTTTGAAAGATATGTCTTTAATATATCGCTGACCATATCCTCATCAAGTCTGAATTCATCTTTTTCATCATTAGAAGCGCCATCAAAGAAATATGCAATAAGCTCAAATATCTGCTTTGCATACATAAAGTCTTTTCTTCTTCTCTTAGCACCAACACCCATATAAAGACGAAGAATCTGTAACATTTTTTCCTTATCTGCAAACCACATATCTACATTTTCAGGTGCATTTTCCTTAGCCCAGTCATATAAGAAATCATATAACTCATCTTCTGAAAGCTTAGATAACTCATTCTTACAAATGTTGTGTAACTTATCCTTATCAAAAAGTGCTCCGGACTGACTCATCTTATCTACAGAGAATGGGAATTCATTAATATCCTTATCAGGGAACTTCTCATGCCACTCCTCAAAGTTAGAGTTAAGAAGTGTAAGAAGATATACCTTCATAGTGTATGGATGATATCCATCCTTTCTGTAATAATCAAGCGAAAGCTCTGGGTCCTTTCTCTTTGATAGCTTTCTCTTTCCGCCTGTTTCCTCATCAAACTTCATAAGATGCGCTGTATGTGCGTATGCTGGCATCTTAAAGCCAAGAAGGTGGAATAATTCATAGTGGATAGGAGCTGATGCAAGCCACTCACCACCACGTACAACAACAGTTGTTCTCATAAGATGGTCATCTATCGCATGTGCAAAATGATATGTTGGAATACCATCCTTCTTTAAAAGAACTATATCATGGATATTTTCTGGAAGCTTAATCTCTCCCTTTATTGCATCAACAAATGTAATCTCCTTATCAGGACTTCCCTGAGAACGAAGTCTAAGCACATATGGCTTTCCAGCTTTGATATTAGCCTCTATCTCCTCATATGAAAGATTACGGCAGGTTGCATACTCTCCATAATAGCCTGTAAGCACCTTTTTTTCTTCCTGCTCTGCTCTTACCTTATCAAGCTCTTCCTCTGTACAAAAGCATGGGTAAGCAAGTCCTCTTTCTACAAGGCTCTTGGCATATGAATGATATATTTCAACTCTCTGTCTCTGGAAGTAAGGTCCATACGCATTTCTTGGATCAGAATCATCAAAGCCTGCACCCTCATCGAATTCAATATTGAAATATCTTAATACATTGATGATAGTTTCAACTGCTCCGTCAACCTTTCTCTTCTCATCAGTATCTTCTATTCTAAGATAGAACACGCCCCCATTCCTATGTGCAATTCTTTCATCGGCAAGTGCACTATAAAGGTTACCAAGATGAATAAAGCCTGTTGGGCTTGGTGCCATACGTGTAACCTCTGCCTTATTTGGAAGCTTTCTATATGGAAACTTTTCCTCGTAATACTCTGGTGTATTAACCACCTCTGGAAACAATAACTCTGCTAACTTCTGGTTATCCATGTTTATCCTCATTTCTGCGCACGTTTTTCTTATATAGAGCTTGTGTCGTGTGCGCACAGACACAAATCCCGCGTGTGATAAATAATTTTCCACACTAATCTTGCGCTTGTACTGTTATCTATATTTAAACACAGTATTTTATTTTACACATTTTCTGTTGATTAATCAACCTTTTACCACTTATTTCTTATAACGTCACCCGATTCATATAATATTACAAGCAAGCTCATGTAGGTTTAGACCTTTTGACTCTGGTATCATATATTTAATATATTATATATAGCATAAGCCAGTCCATCATCATCATTAGACAGAGTGATATAATCTGCTGCTTCCTTTAACGCATCACACGCATTGCCCATAGCTACTCCTGCTCCTGCGAATTCTATCATGTCACAATCATTATCCGCATCACCAAATGCTGCTATATTCTTTCTATCAATACCAAGTCTGTCTGCCAAGAACCTGACCCCGGATTTCTTACCAGCATCCTTATATGAAATCTCAATAAGCTGTTTTACTGAACTAGTAATATATATATCTGGATCTTTTTCATATAATTCCTTGATTATCCTATTCTTTAATTCATCATCATCAAGCACAATATCTATACTGTCCAGTTCATGCTTATGCTCATATATAAAGCTTACTATATCCTCTTGAAGAGTTCTTGTACTTCTCACATATTCTATTGCCTTAGGTGTTGCACCAAACTTTACCGGATCAGCCATATACTCCTTAGATGCATATGCCTTTCCCCTTATGAATGCTTCGTAGGTGACCGGATATCCGACAGTATTATTAATTATCCCAGCTACTGAAGATTCCTTAAGCACATATGAATTAAGACATTTCTTATCCTTTATCTCGTATACAGCCGCACCATTGCTTGTTATCGCATATTCTATTCCAGATATTGTAACAACCTCTGAAGGAAGCGTATCAAACGCCCTTCCACTTGCAATACACACATGTATTCCTTTACTTATAGCATATTCTACTGCCTGTCTGTTAGCCTTAGATATATGTCCATCCGACTTAAGCGTTGTTCTGTCAAGATCAAGTGCAATCAGCTTAACAGGCTCTTTATATACATTAGTATTCATTAATACCTCACTACTTTCCTAATAATCTGTCAAAGGCATACTTTATTATATAGTAAGCTGATTATTTTTCCAATTACTTTTATGTAGAATAAATGTAAAATTTGCAATAAAACTAATATAAAAAGGACCACCGCAAAAAGAATATTCACATAATACATAGAATTGTAAACTTAATTCTAAATATATAATATGCAAATAATTCTTATTGCGATAGTCCTTTATCTATGCCTTCTTACTCCAGAAATCAACTGGCTCATATTCCTGAAGCTTTGCAAGAAACCCTAACCTTTCAAGCTCCTCCTGAATAATATCCAATGTACTCTCATCCTGTGCAGCTATTGTATGATAATGGTATCCTGAGGTTACATTCATAAGAAGTGTTGAACTTCCATTATTGATTTCTTCCATATATGCCTTTATATCACGTCTTGAATGAATATTAAGCTCCGCCTTAACCACACCATATACCTTATGATATACGAAAACATCCTTAACCCATCCGCCCATATCCACTATGGCATTAAGTTCCTTCTCTACATCTGCATTGGTATGCTTAACCTTGACTATTCTTGTATATTCCTTATTTCCTCTTATAACATAACCTCTGTTAGTTGAATATACATCATAAGATGCGGCTCTTATAAGTGCTATGTCCTGCACAATAACCTGACGGCTTACATTAAACTGATTAGCGAGTGCAACACCTGATACAGGTGTATCACTTCTGCTAAGAATATCTATTATTTTTTCTCGTCTTAACTGTCCATTCATAACCTGGCTTCACCCCTGCATTTACTTTACTTATATTAATTCTAACACTTATCGTTGTAGACAGCAAGCCCTATGATCCGCTCTATGCTTTATGCTGTGAACAGCCTGAATCCTGCTATATAGCACATATAACATTAGTCAACCGGATGAAGATTCTTAAGCGAAATATCCATTATAGGAGCTGAATGTGTAAGTGCACCACTTGATACATAATTAACTGAAAGCCCTGACAGCTTGGCAAGATTCTCTTTGGTCATATTACCTGACACCTCTACCTCTGCCTTGCCATCTATTATTCTCATAGCCTCAGCCATAGTATCATGGTCCATATTATCAAGCATGATTATATCAGCGCCTGCTTCTACTGCATCCTTAACCATATCAAGTGTTTCAACTTCAACCTCTATCTTTCTTACAAATGGAGCATACTCCTTAGCAAGATTTATTGCCTCTTTAACTCCGCCTGCTGCACCTATATGGTTGTCCTTAAGAAGTACACCATCTGTAAGGTTATATCTATGATTATTACCACCACCGACTTTAACTGCATACTTTTCAAAAAGTCTGTTGTTAGGTGTTGTCTTTCTTGTGTCAAGAAGCTTAATTCCTGTACCCTCAAGCAGCTTTACTACCTCACTTGTATAAGTAGCTATACCACTCATTCTCTGAAGATAGTTAAGAGCTGTCCTTTCGCCACATAAAAGAACCTTAATATCTCCCCTTACAACTGCAAGAAGCTGTCCTTTCTTTACTCTATCTCCATCAGCCGCCTTAAGTTCAACCTCTGTATTCTCATCTAATAATGTAAACACTCTTTCAAATATCTGAAGTCCGCATATAACTCCATCCTGCTTACATATAAGATTCACCTCTCCCTTTCTAGGTACAGGCATAACGCTGTTAGTTGAAACATCCTCACTTGTAATATCCTCTCTTAATGCACTTAATATTAATGGGTCTGCATTTAGTCTTAACGTAACCTGATCAAACATTTTATAATCTCCTCGCTGTATATATTAATAATAAAATTTTATTTCATAATAATCCGTATGATTTATAAATATGTATTATACACCATATTATAATTATCCCAAACTTCTGATCATGCTGTCTTCATAGCTGCATCAGCTTCGTCTATTTTCTTTCTTACAAGCCCGCTGTAGTACTTATCCAGCTTTTCTTCATTCTGATATTGATTTATATCTGTATTTTTAACATATTCATCGGCAGCAGCATCTAATATATCAGAAAGTTCATGCTCTGTCATATTATGTGCTGCTCTCTTTGCAAACACAAGGCTTTCAAGAAGCGAATTACTTGCAAGTCTGTTTCTTCCATGAACACCATTACATGCTGTTTCACCAACTGCATATAGTCTGTCCATAGAGGTCTTACTTTCGTAGTCTACCTTTATTCCTCCCATAAAGTAATGCTGTGCCGGAACTACTGGTATACACTCCTTAGTAACGTCATACCCCTGTTCTAAGCAATGCTGTACTATATTTGGAAAATGTGTCTTTAGCTCTTCTTCTGGAATTGTACGAAGATCCTCCCACACATAATCTGTCCCATCCTTTTTCATCTGCTCATATATAGCCTTTGTAAGCAGATCTCTTGGAAGAAGCTCATTCACAAAACGATTTCCATTCTTATCATACAGCTTTGCGCCCTCACCTCTTACTGACTCAGATATAAGAAAGCTTCTGTCTTTATCATTCTTTGAATAAAATGTAGTAGGATGTATCTGAACATAATTAATATCCTTTATTGCAACATTATGCTTAATAGCAGCTGCAACTGCATCTCCTGTAAGGTGTCTGAAATTCGTTGAATGACGATATAAGCCTCCTATGCCTCCAGCTGCAAGTACTGTTACATCTGCCTTAACATTTACAATACTGCCATCCTCAAGTCTGATTACAGCACCAAGACATTCATTATCCCTGGATATTATATCTAACATACGCGTATTTTCAAGCAGAACAACATTAGGAAGTTCTCTTACTCTGTCAAGTAAATGACTTGTTATCTCTTTTCCTGTTACATCCTCGTGAAATATGATTCTGTTACTGCTGTGGGCACCTTCCCTTGTATATGAAAGATTACCATTCTCATCCTTCTTAAAGTCTGCTCCTGCAGCTATTAAATCCTTTACAACATCTCTTGATGAACGAATCATTATCTCTACCGATTTCTTATCATTCTCATAATGCCCTGCTTTCATGGTATCTTCAAAATAATTATCATAGTCGGCATCATCCTTTAACATACACATGCCACCCTGTGCAAGAAATGAGTCACTGCTTTCAGCATCTGACTTTGTTATCATAAGTATTTTCTTATCTCTTGGAAGATTAAGGGCAAGATAAAGTCCTGAACATCCACAACCTACTATTAATACATCTGTTTTCATACTTTTCACTTTATTCTCCATTCTGCCATGTTTTCCATATACTAAATCTGATTTCATGACTATGATTATCCGGCAATACTTCTGTTTTTATTTTGCTGCAAGCTCAAGCATCTTGTTAAGAGGCTTCATGGCATAATCCGCAAGCTCTTTATCTACAAACACCTCATTAGTATCATTTTCAAGAACATCTAAAACCTTTTCTAATGTTACCTTCTTCATATTAACGCAGACCTGGTCAGGCTTAACTGTGTAAAGTTTCTTATCAGGTGCTTTCTTTCTTATTTCATTGAACACACCATCAACTGTTCCTATTATGAATTCATCTGCCTCTGTATCCACTACATAATCTATTATTCCTGATGTACTTCCAACATAATCTGCAAGCTCTAACACATCCTCTGTACACTCTGGATGTGCTGCGAACTTAGCCAATGGATGCTCTGCTTTCGCCTTTTCTACCATCTCCTTAGTAATAACTACATGTCTTGGGCAGCAGCCATTATTGAATATAAAATTCTTATCCGGACATTGCTTTGCCACAAAATGTCCTAGATTCCTGTCTGGAATAAAAAATATATTCTTGTTAGGCAGATTCTTTACTATCTCAACTGCATTAGATGATGTAACACATACGTCAGAATATTTCTTCAGTTCTGCTGTTGAGTTAATATAACAGACAACCGCAAGGTCATCATACTCCTCACGAAGCTTAAGTATTTCTTCCTTGTCAGCCATATGTGCCATAGGACAGTCCGCATTCATATCCGGCATAAACACCCTTTTATCCGGATTAAGTATCTTGGCACTTTCCCCCATGAACTCAACACCTGCAAATATAATTCTGTCCTGATCAACCTTTGTAGCCACCTTGCTTAAATAAAATGAATCGCCAATATAATCAGCTATATCCTGTACATCCTCATCTACATAATAATGTGCAAGAATAACTGCATTTTTTTCTTTCTTTAACTTTTCGATATCACTTACTATAGACATATGTATCTCCTTTTTCGATAAATTCCTGTTGTTTATCAAAGTGCTTTTTTTAATGTTCATGATGTATGCCTCAATTAACAACACATTTAAGATTTGAAATTTCATTTACAAATTTTACAAAGTATACTACATAACTTTACATGTGACAAGACAGTTGTAAATATTTTCTGTAAAAATACAATATCAGAATATGTCAAAATAAAATGTAGACATTTTAAGAGTATTTTAAAAGATTTTCTATGTAAAAGAGTGGATATGCCTGTAAAACTGCACTTTTACAGCTATAACAGCTTTCACAAACAGCTCAAAAAATGCCAATATTTTCACTAAAAATGTCTACATTTTTATTTTGATAAGTATTTTGGATTCAGGTTATTGACTTATAATCTATGGTAGACATTAGTTGTTCAAAAGTATAAAAAATCGAGTAGGAGGCGGTGACTAACCGCATCCTACTCGATTTAAAATTTATTTAACCTAATTTACAAATGTTTTTAATAGCCAATAAAATGTATTATCCCCACACCTTGTCAGCAATTTTCTTAACAAGTCTTAACTTAGCCCACTGCTCTTCTTCTGTAAGCTTGTTTCCTATCTCACAGGATGCAAAGCCACACTGTGGACTTAAGCACAATCTGTCAAGTGGTATATACTTTGCTGCTTCGTTTATTCTGTCAATAATAACCTGCTCATCCTCTAACTCTGGAGACTTTGTTGTTATAAGTCCTAATACGACCTTCTTATCACCTGTAACATTCTTAAGTGGCTCAAAGCCTCCTGAACGCTCATCATCGTACTCCAGATAATATGCGTTAACATTCTCCTTAGCAAAAAGTGTAGCGGCAACCCCCGTATACGCACCGCTGCTTGCATATGTCGAATGGAAATTACCACGGCATACGTGGGTGTTAATCACCAAATCCTCTGGTTTTCCTTCTATTGACTTATTATTGATATCAAGAAGTGTATTCTTAATCTTTTCAAGTCCCGCTGGTGTTGTCCCAAAGAATTTACATGCAGATGAATCTACCACCATTCCCCATGAACAATCATCAAACTGAAGATTACGACAGCCTGCCGCATATACATCCTTTATGAATTCCTTATATCCGTTTGCTATATCCTCTGCCACCTGCTCAGGTGTATCATAGAACTTCTTAGTATTTCCCCAGGCAAAAGGCATAATCATCTGCTCTAAAAACTGAGCTGGTGCTGGTATTGTAAGCTTTGCGACCGTATCCTCATCCTCAAACTGCTGCACGAACTTAAAATGTTCTATAAATGGATGTGTCTTATACACAATCTTTCCTGTAAGATATGTATCATCTATCATAGCAGCTTCTCCGTGGAATGGAAGACCTGTTTCTGTCTTGGAATGGCCTACTCCATCAAATGCCCACATAAAATCAAGATGCCATGTGGCTCTTCTGAACTCTCCATCTGTTATTGCATGAAGTCCAACTTCCTTTTCTTTCTTTATAAGCTCTGTTATCGCCTCATCCTCAACACTTTTTAACTCTTCTGCTGTAATACTGCCAGCCTCATAATCTCTTCTTGCTTTCTTTAAACTTTCTGGTCTTAAGAAGCTTCCTACGTGATCAAACTTAAATGGTGTACTTGCCATATTATCCAACTCCTGCCTTTCCTTTATCTTGTATATTGTGATTCTTTTTACTAAACATAACTTTATATATTGTCTGAATCTGCAATAGTTTTTTCGTTGGATTTAATATAACATCTGACTTACACCTTGTATAATACATAAACTTTTATGTTTGCCATAGTTTAAAACTATGACAAAATATTCAAACTATTTGCCTCATTAATTATTTTCATTAATATAGCTATTTAACAATAATGACCCTAAATTTTCCATCTTTATCAAGTTTCAAGCATATATTTTTTATATACATATCGCAAAATCTTCTCATTTCATCTTCACTAGTTTTAATATAGGCATCTGCATATATCTTCTTTGTAAGTTCCCATGCGCTTTCTCCCACAACAGAAGGCAAATAACTTTCAAGGGTCTTTTTTAACACTATCTTTTGTAATTCTGTTGCATTTTCCATATAAAAATCATCCATATCACAATGAAAAATATCTTTTTGTGTAAGTGCTTCTTTTATTCTTTTTCCACATTTTATATTTTCATAAAGCACTAGATAATTAGCCTTTGGTATTGACGATATTAGTCCCCAAAAATCAGAATCACTAGAGCATAAAATAAATGAATCAATATTTTCAATGCAAAAGGCTTCAGCAACTCCAACTGCCATACTCATATCAACCAAAGACTTCCTATCAGTTACTCTTTCAACCTCTATATGTACTACTGGAATATTAATAAGTTTTTCTATATAATCCCAAGCTATTGTAGTGTGATAATCATCATATAATTCTATTCTTGATATTTTTTTTAATTCTTCTTCATCAAGATTTTTAATAACTCCATATAATTTATAAGGATCAGCATTTTCACAATCAACTGCCATTATCACTTTTTCAGAATTTCTTATAAAATCATATATATTTTCTTTTACATTATCAGAAGCATCTTTGTATTTATACGATTCGTTAAATGTTTCTCCGTTCTGTTCATATAAAACATTTAATAATTTTGAATCAGAATACAAAATATTTCCGTAATCATCCGGTTCCCAATACATATACATTTGAAACGGATATAATTTCTTCTTTCCTTTAAACTTATTATATTCTTCAATAAGTATATCTTTTTTCTCATATTTAGGAACAACAAACATCGTTCTAATAAATTCAAATTTAACACTTTCAGGAAATAATTTCTTACATTCATCTATATTTTTATCAATTAGTCTAGTTATATGAATTATATATTTTTCTGCCCTACAATTTGTCTGAATTACCGGAATACCCCACTTATGTAATTGTTCAATTTCTTTTTGACTAAAATAACTCATCCTATCAAGATTTGACAAATTATATACCATTTCATTATCAACATTATAAAAATTCTTAAATAACTCCGTTCTAATTTTTGATAAATACCTTATAATACTAGCTTCTTTATTATTTCTTAGCTTTTCCAATATTTTCCCATAATGATGACTATAATATTCCTCTAAAACTTTATCTGGAACGCCAAGCAGATAAGCCACTATTGTTGAAACTTCAGCACTACTAACTGTTTTTATTGTTTTTTCTTTTCCAGTTTTTCTATCTTCAACTGTAATTTCTTCCTTTTCAATTTTCAACTCGCTAAGATTTTCTAATGTGTATCGTTTCTTACCCATATATCCTCCAAGAATATCTAGATATGTCTGCAATATTTTCTTATTACACATTCCCTGCATTTAGGTGTTGCACCACATATCTCCCCAAAGCCTTCCGCACAATAACACCAAATTATATAATCAATATCAAATTTTGTTAATCCTGTTATTTCTGATATCTGTCTTATCTCCTTTAAAACTTCTGCATCACTTGCCTCTCGATTTTTTGACACTCCTATTCTTTCACATCCCATAAATCTTTTAAGGTGTAAATCTGGTTTTGCATCATCAATTCCTACATTCCGTAAGTATTCCCTTGCCAGTGCAGGTCCTACCCCATACAATTTGTATTTACCAGCAGCTATATCTTTTACAATTGAATCACTATCTTTTGACGTTACATAATTATCTAATGATCCATACTCATCTTCTATACTTATTAATATACATATATTTTTATTAAGATTTTTCATCTGCTTTTTTATACTTATATTCCCACAATGTAATTGTCTTATTCCTCTTTCAAAATAATCTCCATCTAATGCCAAAATTTTACTTATGTCATAGTTAAAAAATAATTCATCAATCTGTGGAAGTTTTGGAACTACATCTGACCACTTTCTTTGATTAGTAAGCAGTGCATATATAAGTGCCTTTAAATGATCTTCAAAACTGAATTTTTTACCTTTCTCTCTCATAGATACTACACTTACATCATTAGGATTAATAACCCCTCTTTTTTCTAGTTCTTGTTTCATTAAATAAATAGCATTTATATCCATGTTAAGACCTACCTTTCATAATAAAAATCTCTGAACATCAACATACACTCTAAATAATACTGAACATCCTGCTCAAGTCTTTTTCTTCCTCTAAGATAAATAAATAATTTCTGCCTTGCTTCATTAATAGTAGCTTCATTCTTAAACCAACTAATAAAGTTTTTATCCTCTCTCCTTTCAAGATAAAAAGTATCTGTGGCAAATGTATTAATTGTAGAATCTGAGTATAACTTTTTTCCTTCTTCTTTTCTTTTAGTATCGAATTTTCTTCTTAAATATTCCTTATAATCATCAAAATACTGATCACGATATTCTCCACCTGTTTTTCTCATAACCGACAAACTCCTATTTGTACATTAAATTAATTATTTTTTTATTTCTATCAATGCTTTCATATGCATTAATAAGCTCTTCTACAATTTTTTCGGCTTTTTTATTCATTTGTTTCTGAACATTCTGTTCATGTACAGGAATCAATATTTTATTGATATTTTGAATATGCAATACCGGAGTAGTTGCACCTGCCGAAAATCTCCTTAACTCATTCTGGCCTTTTTCACTATCAAGAAAACATTTTATATATTCTGATGATATATCACTCTCATTAAATTTTAATATAAATATGTTACCTATTACCAATAATCTTTCTTGTGCTATTGCAACCTTAAATGGAACTCCTGTCTTTGTAATAAGAATATCCCCTGGTTCTGCATAATTCTTTTTAAACGACTTGTTTTCACCATGATAATACAATTTTCCCTGTACAATACCATTTATAATACTTTGTGTAACAATACACCTAATATCTGATATTTCACTTGTTACAACTCCATCAACCTGTGTTGCTGACAATGAAAATCCACGATTAGTTGTTTTTAATATTTGACCTAACTCGATAGTATTGTCATTTATATCAACTAAATATCTTGAAGGATTAAGATTATAATCATTCTCTGAAATAATATTTAGTGTCTCACTTTTGGCATTATTTTCATAATTATTTATAATCTCATTTATGATTTTATCTGAAAATATATTTATTTTCTTACCATTAACTCTATCCATTTCATACATACTACTTGCATCATAAAATTTTACTGATGTATTCCTATGACTTAATATCACAAAATATAAGCTAGCTCTAATATCATTTTCCATTTTTTCAGGTAATTTTATAACACCTTCAATATAACCATTCTTACTTAAATACTCTCTTACTATTTTTGCTTTATTTGTTGTTAATTCTTTTGCATCAACAATAGCAAATGCTGTACCTTCTTCCTTTAGTATTGAAAGTGCAAAACCACATGAATCCCAGCAATATGTAACTCCATATGGAAAATCTGGTAAATGAGAAGCTATCATATATTCAAAATCATTTCTATTACATTGAACTAATGTGTTAATAAATATTTTGTCAAAATTCTCAATATCATCAAAATCATCACGCATTGAATATACATATATATCTGAAAAGCCTTGAACATCAAGACGCATTGTTCTTACACTAGCTGCCATATAATGACTTTCATATACATATATATGTGAATTTTTATCTCTAAGTTCAGTCAAAAATTTTTCTGAAAAATTGTTAATCTGCAAAATTCTGCTCTTACTTCCAACCTCCAACTTTTTTATAACTAATTCTATTATACTATCCGATTTTTTATTATCATCAGACAAAGTCAGTACAAGTTCTTTTAATTGTTCAATATCATATTGATTTACAACTTCTAACATTTTATTCCATATGCTTACATTCTGCTTCAAATAATCAACCACATCATCTAATGGAATATATTGTGCTTCTGACCAACTCTTACAATAGCCTTCTTCATATATATTCTCTAATGTAATATTGTGATTTTTTCTATATAAATACATAAAATAAACTGTAATAGCATCATATGGTTTTTTAGCTAATAAGCACTTCTCTTTTTCTTGAATCGAAAGTTCAGATGTAATGTAATTTAGTATATACTCAAATTTATTGTTCATTATTGTCTCCTTTTTTGGAATTTATCTTCCAAATGCTTTTTACATTTCAAAGAATAGCATTATTTTTATAGCTTGTCAATATTTTTTTGGAATTTATCTTCCAATTTATTAGTCATACTTTTATTTTCAAATGCAGCCTTATATGCAACATTTTCAACATCCTTAATTATATTTTACTGTATTTCAAACTCTTTATCATGTCTGTCAAGTTTTTTAGGAGCCTTTCCTACTGTTTTTTATAACAGAATCCTTCATATTTTTAATTTTGTGTACAAAAAAAGACTTAAAGCAGATTGTTACATCTGCCTCAAGTCCTTTTCACTCAAGCCAATTATAGTACAACTAATTAGTGACATTTAGCGCTTATTTATATTTATAATATTATTTAATAAGCTATAATATCAATCATCTGAATAAATCACTATGACTCCCTGTTCTCGTTAAAATCAATATTAAATCATCATTATTATATTTATATACTAATAACCAATCTGGCAAAACGTGACATTCTCTATATCCCGACCAATTACCTTTAAGATCGTGATCCTTATATTTATCTTCAAGTTTTTCACCATTTGATAATTTTTTTATTACAGTTCTTATAAGTTCAATATCATATCCTCTGCTTTTACATAGCTTTAAATCTTTTTTAAACTTATTTGTTGGCTCTATTTTATATTTCATTTAAGAATATCCTCCAACATATCATCAACATCATCATATGTTTTACCAGCTTTTGGATTATTTATTAAATACTCTGTCTCTGCCATTGCCTTTAACGTATCCATATTAGGAGTTTCCATAGATGCTTTAAATGGAATTGCCTGTTCTCTTACCGCCTGTTTAGCAGCCATTGTGAAAAATGTTGTCACATCAAGTCCAAGATTAGACATTAACTCCTGAAGCTGACTCTTTAATTTTTCATCTATTCTCATATTTATATTACTTGTTGCCATATATATCACCTCTTTCTATATAATATGTTATTACATTGTGTATTCACTGTCAATACATATCTTTTTATCTAATGATTTATTCCTATCGTTGCTACTTCCTAAAAAATTAAAACAATATGCTTATATTCTTAATATGACATATCAATTTCATTTTACGATACACCTCTTCAACGCCTCCACATATATCTCGCCTAATCGACTAAGGGATATATTCCTATGCGTGATATATCCAATATGCATCCCACCTTCTCCTTCAAGTGGTACTGCTATTATATCTTTTCCATTAAGTTCTTTATCTATAACACCGCTGCATACTGTAAAACCGTTTAGTCCAATCAACAGGTTAAAAAGAGTAGCCCTGTCACGGACTCTTATATTCTTTTTCTTTTCTTCAACTGAAAATATTTCCTCAGAATAATAAAATGAATTATGCTCTCCCTGTTCAAATGAAAGATACGGATAATCCTGCAGCTCATTCATTGTAACCTTATTTCTGTCTGCCAGTGGATGTTTACGGCTAATGAATACATGTGGCTCTGCCTGCATAAGCTCGTGAAATACAAGCTTGTGCGACTTAATCTCCTTTTCAAGAACAACTCTGTTGAAATCATTCATATAAAGCACGCCTATCTCACTTTTCATCATAGCAACATCCTCAATAATCTCATAAGTCTGTGTTTCCCTCAGACTAAAATCATATTCATCATGTCCGTATTTTTCAATAAGGTCAACAAAGGCATTGACAGCAAAGGAATAATGCTGCGTGGATACACAAAATTCCTGCTTTCCGCCATTTCCTCCCTTATATCTGTCCTCTAAAAGTGTGGCTTGTTCTAATACCTGCCTTGCATAACCTAAGAAATCCTCTCCATCCTTTGAAATATGTATTCCTTTATTGGTCCTGTCAAATATTGTTATATTCATCTCTTTTTCAAGCTCGTGAATTGCATTCGTAAGACTTGGCTGAGAAATAAAAAGCCTTGAAGCTGCCTCAGTTATTGTGCCGGTTTCTGCTACCATTATTATATATTTTAATTGTTGTAATGTCATATTAACCACCATTTCCAAATAATTTACCTTGATGCTTTTTCACATACCTGCATTGCCTCATCCAAATTATTACTTAAGTACCGAAAAATAATCTTTATAATTAAACTGCGTAACTATGCTGTTATTATCATGTCACAGCTTTCACGTATTTTGCAAGTATCAAAATACTTTTCTTCTCTTGGAATCCACACACTCTTAAAAGTTTCCAGCTTCGCAGGATTACGTGCTTTTAACCGTTCTATTTGCAATTCCTTGGAAACATCCATAAAAACACATAGTTTATAAAAGCTCCTAAGCTTAGGATGGCAGCTATATGAACCTTCTATAACCGTTATCACATTACTATTTATCTTCTGTGTCCTCATGTATCTGTCATTATGGCAATCATAAGGTCGGTAAACTGCATTTATTCCTTCTGTCAGGGGAATAAATATTTCATCTGTCAATCTTTGAAAGTCTATATTCCCTCCTGGCTGCTGCATTACAGCTTCCGTTCTTTTCTGCATTGGAAGATAAAAATCATCAATATGTATCACATTACATTCATATTCCTTTTTCAGGCGTTCTGCAAATGTAGTCTTTCCTGCTGCACAGCGTCCATCTATTGCCATAATAAACGGCTGCTTAGATGATATTTCCTGTAATAACACACATAAATCTTCATATTTATTCATATATAATCCTCATAATATCATATGTTACTTTTCTTTTGCGCTCATTATATCACGATTCGTAGCTTTGCTACTCGCCGCTGCTATCGCAGCTATCGTGATCGTCATTCGCCGTTCGCCAGAAATCTGCAAGCAGCTTTCTGGCTCTCTTGCGCTCATTACATCATAATTTTTTCCTATAATACATATATGAGTAAACTGCTGGAAGAATACAAGGAATAACAGCTGCTGCAATGATTATCCATATATTTTTAAGTGGTGATGTAATTATTAGTACTATCCCTCCGATTACCATACATTTTCCGCCAAATCTATGCGTATTGAACCAGTTATCTGCATCGTTTAATACCCATGAAACACGAAAACCTATCGTATAGTTCTGCTTAATCTTAGGTATAAAATTACCTAATATAATATATAAGACTCCAATAAGAAGTGAACTAAAGAATCCCATATCCAACTGATATCCAAGATTATATCCATAGACAGTAGTACAGACAGCAATAGATGTTAATGGACATATCCACATAACTATTGAACGCATTTTGCCATTAATATTTTTTGCCTTTGGATCTATAGAGACTGAAATTATGCATATCAGGTGTGCAGCTGATAATATAGCTGGAAGTCCAATAACTGCAAAACCTTTAGATGAATAACCATCTGGCTGGTTATTAGCTCCCCAATGTGTTACGACCGTATCTGGTAACTGATTCCATAACAATAATCCCATAATAATTGGAAGAAGTATTATTCCTAATGTAATTAACAGCATTTTTTTATTTTCTTTAATCATATTATTTTTCTCCTTTAAATTCACTAATCCATAGCATAAGCTCTTCAAGAACAGATGCATTAAGCTCATAATAAATAAACTTTCCTTCACGTTCGTCCCGAATTAAATCAGCCTCCTTTAATACCGATAAATGCCTTGAAATAGCCGCACCAGATACTGAAAAATGATCACTAATCTCTCCTGCCGATAAGCGCGAATGTTTAAGAAGCTTAAGTATCTCACGCCTTGTAGGATCTGCAAGTGCCTGAAGTGTATTCTGTAGTGCCAAATTAACACCTCCCTGCTTGATATTTAATATTTAACATTTAACTTAAATGTTAAATATATTGTAACACAACCTATAATTATGTCAAGTAAAAAAACAGCCAGACCAAAAATGGTCTGACTACTGCTATGTATTCATAGCTTCCTTAATTTCAAACACCTTGTCAATCTCTTTCCACCCCTCACATCTTATAAACCTGTCATCAGGAAGTTCTTCACGTATATTCCATGGCCGGTTAAATACTGCAATCCTGCAGCCTTCAAAGTGCGAAACATGCCAAAAAGCAGCCGGCGAATCCTCCACTGCAAAGTCAAAAGACATTCCATATAACTGCTCTAATGTCAGATTATAAACATAATCCTGCTTACAATTTTCACGCCCATATTTATCCACACAATATAAAGGCACTCTTTCAAGCTTGTGTTCATCAAGCCAGTGCCTTGATGGTTCATATGAATTAAATGGTCTTCCAGTAATAATAAAAACCTCATGTCCCATATCAACCCACTTATTAATCGTCTCTGATGCTCCTGGCGTTTCCCCATAATTCAGAAGATTATCCGGAAAATGTCCTGCTTTCATCAATTCTTCATACTGACTATCCGTTAAATCAAAGGTTTTCTTAAGATTGAAAAACTGCACCTCTCTATATGGCACATCTATGCCAAACATTTGCTTTGCAATTTTTGTGAAAGCAAGTGCAGTTTCACATAATACATCATCAAAATCTATATATATTCTCATCTATTATTTACTCCTGTTGTAGATATGAGCAAGCTCATGTGGGTTTAGACCTCTTGACCCTTATATCATTATATTACTATATTTTAAAAAATCCCTCAAGCAGACATAGTTGTTCTTTCTACTATCTGCTTGAGGGAAATATTAACTGGTATAACAAATGTAAAATCTGTTTTTATTATGAACGGTGATGAAGCTCCTGTACAGTTCTGCTTATCTCTTCCCTGACCTTTTCATCCTCCTTAGGAATCTTGTTCAGCTTTTCAAGAAGATCTGCAGTGTTATGCTCACAACCGACTTTTCTTAATGACTCACATGCTGCAAACACAACATCCTCATCATTATCATCAACCAGCCTTAACAAAAGATCAACACTACTGTTATTATCATTAGCTCCTAGTTCCTTTGCAAGTGCAAGCTTTTCTTCCTTTGTGCCATGTACATAATCTGCCAGCACATAAAAATCATTTTTCTTTACAAGATGCTCTATCTTTTCACTAACTGTCTTTTTCTTAAATAACATATTCATTTCCTCGCTTTCATGCTAAAGGTTAAAAACCGCATACCCAAAAACGATATGTAATAATTAGCCTCTTTCTTATAACTTATTATATTATCGCGCTTAAGATATGTAAAATGTATATTTTATATAACACTTATATAATATTTACATATACATTTTTTATGGTTATACTATATCTTGAATGAAGAATTGCATAAATTACAGAACAATGGAGCAATCCTAAATCATGAAAGGACAATAATACAATGACACTTGACTATTACAGAATATTTTATTATGTGGCCAGATATAAAAGCTTTTCAAAGGCTGCCCAGATTCTTGGCAACAACCAGCCTAATATAACAAGATATATCAATCTTCTTGAACATGAACTTGGATGCAGCTTATGTGTACGAACTCACAAAGGAATATCACTGACTCCTGAAGGCCAATTATTATACGAACACGTTGAAGCTGCCATGTATCAGCTAAAGAATGCACAGGATGCCCTTAAGAAAAAACAGAGCCTTGAAAGCGGAACTATAACTATCGGAGTTAGTGACACTGCACTCAGACTTTATCTCTCAGATAGACTGGAAAATTTTCTTTCTCTATATCCTAATGTAAGGATTAAACTCACTAACAATTTCACCTCTCAGGCCATAACCGCTCTTGAAAATGGATTTGTTGACTTCTGCATTATCACTACACCATTTTCAATAGACAAAACATTTACGCAGAATACTTTATACTCATTTGAGGAAATATTAATAGGTGGGAAAAAATATGCCAACCTTTCAGAGAATATACTTGACATTAATGATTTAAGTTCTTATCCTTATATATCATTAAACGAAGCCTCTGGTTCATATTCACTATATTCAGAATATTTTTATAATAATCATCTGCAATTTGAACCTGAGATGCTTGTATATTCAACTGACCAGATTATCCCTCTTATCCGTGCCAATCTGGGACTTGCCTTCTATCCAAAAGAGCTTGCTGCTGATGAGCTTAACAAAGGAAACATCTATAACATAAAGCTAAATGAACCTGTACCACAAAGGCAGGTGTGCCTTATACAGAACCCTAAAAGAATTCAGAGCATTGCTGTAAAACGCTTTATAGATATATTGCTGCAGTAAGGCAGTGTTTTTATAATCCCATGGGTTATATTACCTGCAGTTACAATCCATGGGAAGCCTTCTCATAGTCTGTGAGCTTTTCATACATCTGCTTTATATATCCATCCTCTTTAGAATTCACAAACACTGTTTTATTGCTGCTTTTTATCATAAGCACCGGAGAATAGCCATCCCATATAAAAAGCATACATTTACCATATGTCCTGCCCTTATAATTACCTATATCATATTCGTTAGTAGAGCCTCCATTAGTTCTTGTAAAGTTATCCTTAGGCATCTCATTAAAAAGCTGTACTTCCTGTATGTCGTTTATATTTATACTACATTTATAACCTCCTCCTGCTGCCATAAATGTATCATCTGCTATATAAACATTCATCTTTACATGTATAAATGGAACAAGTACCGCCACAGTAAATATGCATGAAGCTGTTATAACAACAGTAAGTATTCCTACAAGAATCTGTGCGCCTCTGTTCGCATAGTTAAATGCATAATTCATGTCATACATTCTGTTCTTTATAAGCATATGTCTATCATTAGGATTGTAATAAAATCCGTACTTCCAGTATTCATCATCATCTACATACAACGGTGTATCATCGGCTGCCAGTACCTCTGTTCTTTTTCTTCCTGCCACAACGAAAAACACTATCATAATTATACTTCCAGTAAAATTCACGATTGAATATACAATAATATCAGTTCCATACAAAATACCATGCAGCATATACTCTGTGGCAATATAACTAAATGCTATCGTATTAAACAGACTCATCATTATAAGTCCAAGTGACACATATTTTTTATATATCTGGTTCATTGTTATATTAACATCGGAATTCTCACTATATACTATGCGTTCTCTGGAATTAACATATATATTAAATATATACAACACAACCGCTACTACAATTGATACTATAAAATATATATTCATATCTCTGAATAACATATCTGAATGTCTCACAAGAACAACTGGTATGTATATAACTGCTGTCAGTACTATAAGCATCCAGTGATACTTCATACTAACAGAGATCTTTCCATTAGAAGCTGAAAGCCTTGTATCAATATATACTTTTTTCTGTTCCTCAATAAGCCATCCATTTTTCATCTTAAGCTCATGCATTTTCCTGTGGCCGACTATGACAATAAGCTGTATTCCTACGGTATATACGAATATCCACAATATATATATGAATATCGATATAATCATATTCACAACACATATACCACATATTACAATCGATAATACGATATTAATATTGTTAAATACATTAAACTGCTTTTTTGTCCTGCTCATCAAAGAAGTTACTTCTGCATCTTCTTTCTTCTCTGCTGGTATATGGACACCCAGATACATACCTGCCTTATATTCAAAGCTTGACACCATCGTTAATCTCATAATCATTATTATAAATAAATTGGTTACAAAAAACATAACTGCCATAAATATTTCCATATATGCTCCAATCCGCAGCGAAGGAGGATGTTAACCTTTATAGCCGCTGCTTTTTCTTTTACACTCATTATATTATAATTTACTCAGTTATAACTTGCTTCTCTTCTACACACTTCATCTTAGAATATATCTTGTCACACATATTAAGAAAATCTTTTTTATCCATACCTGTTATACTTGCTTCTGCTGACAATAGCTCAAGTTCTGCTTCCAACTTTTCCCGGAACACAATATCCATATCAATATTCTTAGCAACAACAGCACCATGTCTTCTGTCTATATTTATATAGCCTTCTGTCTTTAATATCTGATATGTCTTATTGACTGTCATTGTATTAACGCCTGCATCTTCTGCTAACTGCCTTACTGTTGGAAGACTTTCACCAGGCTTTAACTCACCATGTCCTATTCCCATAACTATCTGGTTACGCAGCTGGACATATATTGGAATACTGCTGTTCATATCTAATTCGATAATCATAGTATCACATCCTCTTTAAAATGCATTTTTGTATCATTTGTATTATTCATATATAACACAAATGATATAATTGTCAATAAATTATCACATTTATGTTTTCCAAATCCTGCTCATTTACTCCTGCCTATCCATCCGTCAATCGCACAAAAAGAAAGGTAAGTGTCTGCTTAGCAGCCGCCTACCTTTCTTTTGCATTCATTACTACTTATTTTACTTATCTTCCAGCCAGCTTATCTATAATATTTCTGGCTACATATACACCACTAGCTGAAGCATGTGAAAGTGAATGTGTTACACCACTTCCATCACCAATTATATATAATCCCTTGTATTTAGTTTCAAGATTATTATCAATCTCAACTTCCATATTATAGAACTTGACTTCCACACCATAAAGAAGTGTATCATCATTGGCAGTACCAGGTGCTATCTTATCAAGTGCGTATATCATCTCTATGATACCATCAAGAATACGTTTAGGAAGCACCAGGCTTAAGTCACCAGGTGTTGCCGCAAGAGTTGGCTTTACAAGTCCTTCCTCTATTCTCTTTTCAGTACTTCTTCTTCCTCTCATAAGGTCGCCGAATCTCTGCACAATAACTCCGCCACCAAGCATGTTAGAAAGCCTTGCAATACTTTCGCCATATCCGTTACTATCCTTGAAAGGCTCTGAAAAATGCTTTGCAACAAGAAGTGCAAAGTTGGTATTCTCTGTCTGCTTCTCAGCTCCCTCATAGCTATGTCCGTTTACAGTTACTATTCCATTTGTGTTCTCATTAACAACGATTCCATTAGGATTCATACAGAAGGTACGGACAAGATCCTCGAACTTTTCTGTTCTGTATACAATCTTGCTTTCATATAACTCATCTGTAAGATGGGCAAATATAACTGCTGGAAGTTCAACACGTACACCAATATCTACACGATTGGACTTTGTTGGAATATCTAAAGCTTTACAGACATTTTCTATCCACTTGCTGCCGCTTCGTCCCACTGAAACGATACACTTGTCACAGTCCATATGCTCATCCTTATAGAATATCCTGTATCCTCCATCTATAACCTCAATATCACTTACAGGCGTGTTAAAGTAAAAGTCAATATGGTCTTTCATTTCATCATACATGTTTTTAAGAACAATATAATTAATATCAGTTCCCAGATGCCTTACAGAAGCATCAAGAAGCTTTAGCTTATTCTGCATACATAGTGTTTTAAACTTGGTTCCAGCAGTTGAATACATGTGTGTTTCTTCACCACCATGTGAGGTATTGATTGTATCAACATACTTCATAAGTTCAATAGCCTCGTCTCTTCCGATATACTCGTAAAGCGTTCCACCAAAATCATTCGTAATATTATATTTTCCATCGGAAAATGCTCCTGCTCCTCCAAAACCATTCATAATAGCACATGTTGGACACTTAATACACGATTTAATCTTCTTGCCATCTATAGGACACTTTCTTTTCTCTAAAGTATTTCCCTCCTCAAACACAGCCACCTTAAGCTTTGGTGACTTTTTCATAAGCTCATATGCTGAGAATATCCCACCTGGACCTGCTCCTATTATTATTACATCATATTTATCACTCATGCCATACCTCTTTTCCACATAACTAAACTTTACAATATTAGCTGCAATCAATCTTTTTGCTCCTGCTTTTTTATAGCATCATTAAGATTATTTTCTATCTTTTCAAGTGTAACACACATGCTTTTAAGCTCTTCCTCTGATATATTCTTACAGAATACATCTTGTGCCATATTGAATAAATCCGACACCTTATCTGCCTTTATTTCTCCCTCCTTAGTAAGCTTTATCACCCATGAGCGCCGGCACTCTGGATTACTCTCTCTTATTATAAGCCCCATCTTCTCCAGCCTGTCAAGTGTTCTTGACATAGTAGTTACATCTATCAGGCAGACATCTGACAGCTCTCTTTGTGTCATCTGTCCACCTTTTTTTAATTCATATAATATTCTTGGCTGTCCCTGTCCTACTGTTAATCCCATATCTATAAAATAAGGTCTTAAAAGTCTTCTTCTTAGCATTTCCACATCAAAAAGATAATGCCTGACCTCTCCATATTTCATACTACGCCTCATTTCTTTGCATATTTTTACACATATCAGTTAAATACTACTAATAATCATCAGATTATAACAATCTGAAATCTTTAACTAAGCTCAAACTGTCCTGTATACAGCTGATAATATCTGCCTTTTTGTTCAAGCAGCTCATCATGACTTCCTCTTTCTATAATCTGTCCTTTTTCAAGCACCATTATAGCCTTTGAGTTTCTGACCGTAGATAATCTGTGTGCTATTACAAATACCGTTCTTCCCTCCATGATAGCATCCATGCCTTTTTCTATCAACCCTTCAGTTCTAGTATCCACTGAGCTTGTAGCCTCGTCAAGTATAAGCACCGGTGCCTTTGCTATCGCTGCCCTTGCTATGGCAAGAAGCTGCCTCTGTCCCTGTGATAAGTTGCTTCCATCGGAATAAAGCATGGTATTATATCCATTTGGAAGACGTCTTATGAATGAATCTGCATTGGCTATTAAAGCTGCATTTCTAACCTCTTCATCAGTTGCATCCAGTTTTCCATACCTTATATTATCAGCTATTGTTCCTGTAAACAAATGTGTATCCTGAATAACCATGGCAAGTGATTTTCTTAAGTCATCCTTCTTAATATCCTTTATGTCTATGCCATCATAAGTTATTGTGCCTGACTGTATATCATAGAATCTGTTTATAAGGTTAATGATCGTTGTCTTTCCAGCACCAGTCGAACCAACAAATGCTATTTTCTGGCCTGGCTTCGCATAAAGAGTGACGTCATTTAATATAGTTTTTCCTGGAACGTATCCAAACACAACATTTTTAAATCTTACGTCACCACGCAGCTCAACCAGACAAGCATCTGAATTCCAGTAAGTATTAAGCTCTGCTGGCACCTTCCATGCAAATACACCCGTATACCCACTACATTCTGTAAGACTTCCATCAGCATTCTTAACTGCATTACAAAGTGTTACGCTGCCTTCATCAATCTCTGGTTTTTCATCCATCATATCAAATATACGTTCTGCACCTGAAAGTGCTGATAACAGAAAATTGACCTGCTGGGTAAACTGATTAAGCGGCATGGCACTCTGACGTACATATATAAGATATGATGACAGACTTCCAAGATCCATAAGTCCTTTAAGCGTAAATAAACCACCCACACATGCTGATATCGCATAATTAAGATATGACAAGCTTACAATAGTTGGAATCATCATTCCTGCAAAAGCAAGTGCATTAGTAGACTCTTTCCTGAAACTTTCATTCATCCCACAAAACTTCTCAAAATTCTTTTGTTCGTGGTTAAACACCTTCTCAACCTTCTGTCCCGCCATCATCTCCTGTACAAAGCCATTAATCTTACCAAGCTCCTCCTGCTGCCTGTTAAAATATTTCTTGCTATGTTTACTGTTAAACTTAATAAAGAAAAACATGATAACAAGAAACACAATAACTATGACTGATAATCTTACACTTAAAACCATCATCATGATAAGAGTGCCAAAAAGCATTATAAAGCTCTGGATTATCATAGCGAAACTGTTATTCATAGCTTCTTGTACAGTATCCACATCATTGGTAAATCTGCTCATAAGCTCACCATGTGTATGAGCGTCAAAATATTTTAAAGGAAGCTTCTGTACATGTGCAAAAAGATCATTTCTTATATCCTGTATAACCTTCTGAGATACCTTTACCATAATGCGGTTATAGCCAAATGTACACAAAGCCCCGCAGGCATACATAACACCCATGGCAATAACTGCCTTTAGAAGTCCTTCCATGTCTCCCGGTACTATAAAATGATTTACAACTGGTTTTACAAGATACGTGCCTGCCACATTCGCTCCTGCACTTATCAGCACAAGCAGTGCAACGAGCATAAACATCCATTTATAATGACCAAGGTAAACAAGCAGATGCTTTATAGCTTTCTTAGTATCCTTAGGTCGTTTATATCCAACATACTTTGCCATTATAAATCTGCTCCTTCCTTTTGTGATTCATATATTTCCTGATATATCTTATTGGTTCTTAATAATTCCTCGTGTGTTCCTATTGCATTTACACAACCCTTATCGAGTATAATTATCTGATCTGCATGCTTAACAGAAGATATCCTCTGTGCAATAACAAGCTTAGTCATATCCGGAAGCTTCTTTGCAAGTTCTTCCCTTATCCGGCCTTCAGTTGCTGTATCCACAGCACTTGTAGAATCATCAAGTATGAGTACCTTCGGTTTCTTTAATATAGCCCTTGCAATACATATACGCTGCTTCTGTCCACCAGAAACATTGACACCTCCTTGTCCCATCTCTGACTCATAGCCTGCCGGAAGCCTGTCTAAGAATTCATCTACACAGGCTATATGACAAGCTTCATCTATCTCTTCCTTCGTTGCATTTTCATTACCCCAGCGAAGGTTTGATATCAGAGAACCAGAAAACAAGGTATTCTTCTGCAAAACAACAGCAATAGCATCACGCAGATGTTTTACCGGATAATTCTTAACATCCACTCCATCTATACGCACCGTTCCCTTAGTGGCATCATATAGTCTTGGAATAAGCTGTACAAGAGTAGTCTTTGAAGAACCTGTCTGTCCTATGATACCTACTGTCTGTCCTGGCTTTATATGAAATGAAACATCTGAAAGTACGTATTCCTTTGCTTCATTTTTATACTTAAACCACACATGGTCGAACTCTATTTCACCATGCTTAACACTTATATCCTGCGAGTTTTCATCAGTAATGTCGATTTTTTCGTCAAGTACCTCGACTATTCTTGTGGCTGATGCTAAAGAACGTGTCATCATAAGGAATACATTTGACATCATCATAAGTGAATTAAGAATAAGCAGAACATAGCTTAAAAAGCTTGTCAGTTCTCCAATCTTAAGCTGTCCGTTATTAATAAGATGTCCACCAACAAAGAGAATCGCAATAATAGTTCCATACATAACGAACTGCATAGCTGGCATGTTAAGTACTGCTATTCCAAATGCCTTTTCAGATTCTGACTTAAGCTTAGCATTAACATCCTTAAACTTATCTACCTCATACTCTCCCCTGACATATGACTTTACAACCCTTACCGCTGTAAGATTCTCCTGTATACTACGATTAACAAGATCTATAGCATTCTGCATCTTTGCGTACAATGGTCTTACATTCATAATAATTATGATAAGCAAGACCGCAAGTATAGGAAGTGCCACAAAGAATACAAGGGCTAGTGTTCTGTTAATAGTAAATGCTATTGATGATGCAAATATAAGCATAACAGGGCTTCTTCCAAAAGGCCTCATACCAGTTGATACTGAATTCTGGATATTGGTAACATCACTTGTAAGACGTGTAACAAGCGACGATACCCTGAAATGATCTATATTAGAAAATGAATAAGACTGAAGCTTTTCATATTCTGCCTTTCTTATATTCGCACCAAGTCCCTGTCCGGCAAGTGCCTGGAATCTGGCGCTCCCTATTCCAAGCACAAGTGCTATGAGCGCACATAAAGCCATCTCAAATCCTTTGACATATATATAATGAGTATCGCCATTGGCCACACCATTATCTATAAGGTCAGCCATGATCATAGGCACCAGAAGTTCAAGCATAGCCTCAACAGCTATACATATAAGCGCCAGATAAGCATATTTTTTATATTGCTTCATATAAGAAAAAATTCTTCTTAGCATTATTAGTCGTACCTCCGATTGTTGTATATGCAACTATTGTAACATCAATTATTGCAATGTCAAGTTTACGATATCTGATTTGTTATATTAGGTTTGCAGCATCAGGTTTGTGATATCAATTTTTGAAATATCAAGTTGTAATATATTATTGACATCTGCATATAAAAATGATAAGGTATAGCCATAATGATTGTTAATTATTTATCAATCTTATTTTATTAGCATAGTTACATCTTGTAATGCTATACAATGTACATTTTATTGTCATCTGATTACTCATAAGATGTATATAATTATCTAAGAAAAGGGGAACTAATCATGAACAAAGAAAAAACTTTAGTTGTCGATAACATCCAGTCTCTTGAGGAGCTTATAAGCTCTGTAAAAGAGGCACAGCGCATCTTTTCGACATATTCACAGGAACAGGTTGATAAGATATTCACCGCTGCCGCCCTCGCTGCTAATAAGGCAAGAATACCTCTTGCCAAGATGGCTGTTAAAGAAACTGGCATGGGAATAGTTGAAGACAAGGTTATCAAGAATCACTATGCTGCAGAGTATATCTACAACGCATACCGTGATACTAAGACATGTGGTGTCATCGAAGAAGATAAAGCCTATGGCATTAAAAAAATCGCAGAACCTATCGGTGTTGTAGCTGCTGTTATTCCTACAACTAATCCAACATCTACCGCTATATTCAAGACTCTTATTTCATTAAAAACCCGTAATGGTATCATCATAAGTCCACACCCACGTGCTAAGGAAAGCACTATAGCTGCTGCTAAGGTTGTACTTGAGGCTGCTGTTGCTGCCGGTGCTCCAGAAGGCATAATCGGCTGGGTTGATGTTCCAAGCCTTGAACTTACCAACACTCTTATGAAAGAAGCTGACATAATACTTGCAACTGGTGGTCCTGGCATGGTTAAGGCAGCTTATTCATCTGGAAAGCCTGCACTTGGCGTAGGTGCTGGTAACACTCCAGCTATTATTGACAGTACTGCCGATGTTATACTTGCTGTCAACTCTATTATACATTCCAAGACATTTGATAATGGTATGATATGTGCTTCTGAGCAGTCTGTAATTGTTGACTCTTCTGTATACAAGCAGGTTAAAGAAGAATTCACTAAACGTGGCTGTCACTTCCTTAGTAAAACAGAGCTTGATAAGGTAAGAAAAACTATCATTATCAATGGCTCGTTAAATGCTAAGATTGTCGGTCAGAGTGCTTATAATATCGGAAAGCTTTCTGGTATAGAGGTTCCTGAAAGCACAAAGATTCTCATTGGTGAAGTTACTTCTGTTGACCTTTCAGAAGAATTCGCACATGAGAAGCTGTCTCCTGTTCTTGCCATGTATAAGGCAAAGGATTTTGATGATGCCGTAGGTAAAGCTGAGCGTCTTATAGCCGATGGTGGCTTTGGTCATACTTCTTCTATATATATTAATTCTGCAACTGAAGACGATAAGCTTGCCAGATTCGAGGAAGCTATGAAGACCTGCCGTATTCTTATTAATACACCTTCTTCACAAGGCGGTATTGGTGATCTTTACAACTTTAAGTTAGCACCATCCCTCACTCTCGGCTGTGGTTCATGGGGCGGTAACTCTGTATCTGAAAATGTAGGTGTCAAGCATCTTATTAATATAAAGACTGTTGCTGAAAGGAGAGAGAATATGCTGTGGTTTAGAGCCCCTGAAAAGGTATACTTCAAAAAAGGCTGTCTTCCTGTTGCACTTAACGAGGTAAAGACCGTATTAGGAAAGAAGAAGGCATTTATTGTAACAGACCAGTTCCTGTACAAGAATGGCTATACTAAGTGCGTTACTGACAAGCTTGATGAACTTGGCATAACACATACAACCTTCTTTAACGTTGCACCAGATCCTACCTTAGAGTGTGCCATTGAGGGAACTAAGGCTATCAACAGCTTTGAGCCTGACTGCATCATAGCTATCGGTGGTGGTTCTGCTATGGATGCTGCCAAGATTATGTGGGTTATGTATGAACATCCTGAAGTTGACTTTATGGATATGGCTATGAGATTTATGGATATAAGAAAACGTATATACACATTCCCTAAAATGGGAGAAAAGGCTTACTTTATAGCGATTCCTACTTCCTCTGGTACTGGCTCAGAGGTTACTCCTTTTGCAGTTATTACTGATGAAAAAACTGGCATAAAGTACCCTCTTGCTGACTATGAACTGCTTCCTAAGATGGCCATTATTGATGCTGATATGTGTATGAATCAGCCTAAAGGACTTACAGCCGCATCTGGTATAGATGCACTTACACATGCTCTTGAAGCATATGCTTCTATTATGGCTACAGATTATACTGATGGTCTCGCACTTAAGGCCATGAAGAATATATTTGAATATCTCCCAGCGGCATATGAAAATGGACCTCACGATGCCAAGGCAAGAGAACAGATGGCTACTGCTTCTACTATGGCTGGTATGGCATTTGCCAACGCATTCCTTGGTGTATGCCACTCCATGGCTCACAAGCTTGGCGCTTACCACCATATACCTCACGGCATTGCTAACGCACTTCTTATAACAGATGTAATGCGTTTTAATGCTGCAGAAGTCCCAGCTAAGATGGGAACCTTTTCACAGTATGCCTATCCTCACTGCAAGGAAAGATACGTTGAATGTGCTGACTTCCTTGGAATCCAGGGAAAGAACACTGATGAAAAGTTTGAAAATTTCTTAAAAGCCATTGAAGAACTTAAAGACAAGGTTGGAATCAAGAAAACTATCAAAGACTATGGCATTGATGAGAAAGACTTCCTTGCTACACTTGATGAGATGGTTGAAAATGCATTTGATGACCAGTGCACAGGTGCCAATCCAAGATACCCTCTTATGAGCGAAATAAAGGCTATGTATCTTAAGGCTTACTATGGAAAATAGATTACTAGCATAAATTACAAGAATAAATCACTAGAATAAATCACGAAAATAAATTAATGTAAGAATATATTTTCACACGCGGGATTTGTGTCTGTGCGCACCTGGCACAAACCCGTTATGTTCATAAAACGTGCGCAGAAATGAGGATTATTATGAAAAAATGTATATATAAAGGTGCATTAAAGTCAGTCTATGTTGATAAGGATAAGGCTGAGAAGGTATTTGCACTATCTTACAATAAATCTGATGTATTATATGAAGCACTTAACACAGCAAGAGTCGAGGATACAGGCCTTGATATACCACGACTTCTTAACGTATCAGTAGTTGATGGAAAGTGGACTATAACAAGCGAATATGCCAAGGGTGAAACACTAAAGGAGCTTTTAGCCAAGCATCCGGAAAATTCTGACGCATATATTGAGGCTATGGTTGATTACCAGATAGCCATAAACAAACACAGCAACCCTCTTCTGGTTGATATGAAAAGCAAACTTGAACGTCAGATAAACGAGCTTAATATTCCTGCTGATACAAAATATGAGCTTGAATCAAGACTTTCAGAGCTTCCTTACCATAAAAAGCTATGCCACGGTGATTACTGCCCTGAGAATATAATTGTTCAGACTGACGATAAGAACCAGATTGTTGCTATTACCGCTGTTGACTGGGTACACGCAACTAAGGGTAATGCTTCTGCTGATGCTGCAAACACCTACCTTACACTCAAACTAAGTGATGAAGCACTTGCTGATAAGTACATAACCATGTTCTGTGAGAAAACATCTACTGATAAGCGTTATGTTGATAAGTGGATGCCTATCGTAGCCGCTGCAAGATTAACTAAGAAAAAACCTGAAGAAAAGGAAATGCTTGAGGCTATGATTGATATATGCGATTTCCAATAGTATGTATTATTATTGTTTGATTCACTTATTCTATTATTCACAGAAAGAATCATAAATTACATTACGAAAAAACAGCTTCTAATATATCAGCATATGATAATTTTAGTAAATAACTTGATAAATAAATTAAACCATGAAGAAACACAGGGGCTTGAGTGCATAGCGCTCAAGCCCCTATTCACTATGTCAATGTACTAATAAATAATCTGGCCTTATATGCAAAATAGTTAATCTGAGTCAAATTTACGCTTCAATATAGTATAGTTATCTATATGAAAAGTCTTTAAACTATCTAATCAATACTTCTGGCATCTTATTAAATCTGCATATCAGTCAGACACCTTTATTACAAAAAACATTTAATTAATGAAACTCACTTAAAAAACAATCAAACACTCCCTACAGGCTTTGTCTTACATTTGCTGCGGCAGCAACCATATTCTTAAGGCTCTTCTCTGTTTCACAAACGCCTCTTGTCTTAAGTCCACAGTCCGGATTAACCCATAGCTTAGCTACATCAATCTTAGTAAGCATAAGCTGTATTGTCTGTGTCAGTTCCTCTACCGAAGGAACCCTTGGTGAATGTATGTCATATACTCCCGGTCCAACCTCTGTCTCGAATTCATTCTCGCGTAAGGCATCCAGAATCTGAAGGTCTGAGCGTGATGCCTCAAACGTAATTACGTCTGCATCCATATCATCTATAGCTGGAATAATATCTGTAAATTCACTATAACACATATGTGTATGAATCTGTGTTTCAGGTTTTACTCCACTTGCCGTAAGCCTGAAGGCTGGTATTGCAAAATCAAGATATTCTGAATTCCAGTCAGATTTTCTTAACGGAAGCTTCTCTCTTAGTGCTGCTTCATCTATCTGTATAATCTTAATTCCATTAGCTTCAAGATCCAGCACCTCATCTCTTATTGCAAGTGCAATCTGTGATATAGCTTCCTTTATAGTAATATCCTCTCTTGGGAATGACCAGTTAAGTATTGTTACAGGTCCTGTAAGCATGCCCTTCATAAGCTTATCTGTAAGTGACTGTGCATATACTGACCAATCCACAGTAATTGGCTTCTTGCGGTATACATCTCCCCATATTACAGGAGGTTTAACACATCTTGTACCGTAAGATTGTACCCAGGCTTTTTCTGTAAATATAAAGCCTCCAAGCGACTCGCCAAAATATTCAACCATATCATTTCTTTCAAATTCACCATGCACAAGTACATCAAGTCCAATTTCTTCCTGCCATTTTACGCATTCAGCAATCTTTCTTTTATTGAATTCTTCATATTCCTGTTTTGTAATCTTTCCTTTACGAAAAGCAGAACGGTTGGCCTTTACATCCTTCGTCTGTGGAAATGAGCCTATCGTAGTTGTAGGAAGTTCTGGTAAAGCAAACAGCTTTTTTTGTATTCTCTGTCTTTCATTTCTTGCTGGAAATCTTATGTAATCCTGTTCCTTAACCTCTGATAATCTCTTCTTTACCATTTCATTATTGCAGTCCCTTACGCTTGAAAAAAGCTGTTTGTTGGCATTTAAATATTCTTGAGCGGTTATGTCTCCACTTAATGTAGATTCACTTATTTTACTTATTTCCTTCAGTTCTGTAAGCTTTTCTTCTGCAAATGCAAAATAATCAAGATATACAGCAGATAATTTAGTTTCATTTTTTAATGTATATGGAACGTGCTGTAAAGAACAAGAAGTTGATAATACAACATTTATGCCTTTTTCTTCTAAATCCTTAATTGTATTTATTGTTTTTTCGTAATGATTTCTCCAGATGTTCTTTCCATTTACAAGACCGGCAAATAATAGCTTATCCTTTGGAAATCCGTATTCTTTAATAAACTCTGTGCTCTTCTTTCCTTCTATAAAATCAAGTCCTACTCCATCAAATGGCAGTTTGATTATGTCCTCATATACATCTCTTACATCACCAAAATAAGTCTGAAGAAGCAGCTTGCATGACCTTCTGGCATCTGATATTTTACTATATATTTTAACAAACAATTCCCTGTCTTTATCAGTCATATCCAGCACAAGAGCAGGTTCATCAATCTGAAGCCATTGTATCCCGGCATTGTCACATCTGCTTATGATTTCTTTATATGCACTTATGAACGCGTCAACGAAATCTTCCTGAGTCTTTTTACCTGTAAATCTGCATAACTTAAGAAGGGTATACGCACCTGTTATTACAGGCTTTGTCTTAATATTTAGCTTCTCTGCCTCTTTATACTCATCCCACAGCTTACTTCCAGATACTTTTATATCTGTATCATCCTCAATCTCCGGTACAATGTAGTGATAATTAGTATTAAACCACTTCTTCATAGCAAGTGCCTTAACATCACCACCGTCTTTCTGATAACCTCTTGCCATGGCAAAATATCTATCAAGTGATGATACATTAAGCTTTTTATATCTTTCCGGGATTATATTTAATAAAAATGCTGTATCAAGCACAATATCATAATATGAGAAATCATTAGATGTAATGTAACTAATTCCTGCATTTTTCTGAGTCTGCCAGTGTTTTTTCCTTAGCTCTTTTGCTGTATCAGCTAACTCATTTGCATTTATCTCCTGTCTGAAATATTTTTCAAGAGCAAACTTCAACTCTCTTAATGATCCTATTCTTGGATATCCTACAACTGCTGTCTGCATCACTATTCCTCCTGTTATATTCGTTCATATAATATTCATTCATATGATATACATTATATATTACTTCAACTAATGAGCTGTTGTTGTTATTATAGATATCCATGCAGTTCTTGTATAATACATAAAAAATTGCGTTTGACATAGTTTTAAGCTATGGCTGTTCATTTTTTATTGATTTTAATTTATTAGAAGGGTATATTTATTTTATGGTTATCAATGAACAATTATCAACGGACTAACTATTGACCAACTATTGACTAACTATTGTTTACTATGAAAGGAACTATATTATCATGGAATTAATAAAGGGCAGACCAGCCAACGAATCAGACAGACTTGCTAAAGAAATAAGAGTATATGACTTACTTGATAAGCTTGGAATGGAATATTACAGAACTGACCATGAGCCGGCAACTACTATGGAGGTATGTAATGATATCGATAAGATTCTTGGAGCACTCATATGCAAGAATCTTTTCTTATGCAACCGCCAGAAGACCCAGTTTTACCTTCTGATGATGCCCGGTGACAAAACATTCAAAACAAAAGACCTTAGCAGACAGATTAACTCAGCAAGACTTTCCTTCGCTGATGAGGAATATATGGAAAAATATCTTGATATAACTCCAGGCTCTGTATCTATTATGGGACTTATGAATGATACAGATAATAATGTGCAACTCCTTATGGATAAAGAAGTACTTGAGGATGAAGCTCTTGGATGTCATCCCTGCATCAATACCTCAAGTCTTAAGCTAAAGACCTGGGAAGTCTTAGATAAGTTTCTGCCAGCAGTCCATCACGAAGCCATAATTGTCGAACTGCCACGATATGAAGATTAATTACATTGCTTTTATAAAAATGTTTGATAAATATGTTTGAAACCGCTTCTTGTATTTACACCAGCTTTTCATACGCGATTCTTTCTGAGCCGTCATTTACGTGTATAATTCCGCACCTCTTAAAACCGTTCTTTTCTATAACGTGCTGCATTATTTTATTATCATTATGTGTATCTATTCTAAGATGATTTATGCTCTGTTCACAGAATTGCACTGCCATGGCCAGTACACCATGTATCCTTCCATCGCCTGCAACTCTGTGAATAGTTCCATATATGTCATCTGACAACCAGCTTCCACGCTCTATAACCTTATATGTTGGATCTTCTCCTATCCTAAAGAAAAACACTCCATGGACTATGCTGTTTTCATTATCTGCACCTTTCTTTATCCCATCTAGAGTTTCTGTACCAGTTTCCTCTATTACATAAAGATTACCAGCAGATATATCTTCATCTATTACCTCTTTTGACGGATTGTTATTTTTCCATTGATTTGGATTACCATTGGCTGCCATAAAGCTTCTAGCATACGCATATATTTCCATTATTCTGACTTTATCTTTTTCCTGTGCCATTCTGATTACATATTTATCCATATTCATAATACACTTACACTCCTAACAATATTATGATGTACGTGTCAAAAGTATACATTACGTTTGTGCTAGCACAAATAAGCAATTTATACTTTTGACACTTACACCATATTACCCATCAATATATCGCATTTATCGTATTTTAGCAATATAAAAGCATACATCCTGCCTGCCATATATTATAGCTGCCGTACATCATACCTGCTGCTCTTATTAATTAAAAATATAAGATGCCTGATTATATTTTCTGTAAAAACAATAACCAGACATCTCTTTCACTTACTATATGTCTATATATATAACAATATGCTGTAAATCATCTGAAATTATATTAAACAGCTATATTAGAAAGTCCTTCCAGGATTACTTACTAAGGCTTTCTACTGTTTCCTTAATAATCTCATATGCCTTATCACAATCCTCCTCTGATACTATAAGAGGTGGAACCATACGGATAATATGTGCTCCGATTGCTGTAATAAGAAGATGTCTGTCAAAGCAGCCATGCTTTACATCTACTCCACCGATAGTATCATCGAACTCAACACCAACTAATAAACCCTGATGTCTGACCTCCTTAACATGAGGCAATGTTTCTAACTTAGCGCTGAAATAATCTCCCATTGTCTTTGCATTACCAGCTAAATCCCTGTCAAGAAGTTCATTAACCTCTGCAAGAGCTGCTGCACATGATACTGGATGTCCACCAAAGGTTGTACCATGTGAACCAGGAGTAAATGCCTTTGCAACCTCAGCTGTTGCACATATAGCTCCGATAGGCATACCACCACCAAGTGCTTTAGCCATAGATACGATATCTGGCTTAATACCATAATTCATATAAGACATTACAGCACCAGTTCTGCACCAGCCTGTCTGAACCTCATCAATAAGAAGTAACATCTCATGTTCATCACAGAACTTTCTTAAGCCTGTCATGAATTCCATAGTAGCAGGATGTACACCACCTTCGCCCTGTACTGGTTCAATCATAATAGCAATTGTGTTCTCTGTGCAGGCATCCTCAAACGCTTTAAGATCATTATATGGTGCATATGAGAAACCATATGCCATAGGACCGAAACCAATCTGACATCCATTACCTGGCTGACCAGTTGCAGACATAGCACCAAATGTTCTTCCATGGAAGCCATCCTTTGCTGTTACAATATGATATCTGTTTGGTCCATACTTTTCAATACCATACTTTCGAGCCATCTTAATCATAGCTTCGTTAGCCTCTGTACCTGAATTCTGATAAAATATCTTATCCATTCCAATAGTTTCACATACTTTCTCAGCAAGCAATGCCTGAGGGATTGTATATGGATAGTTAAATGTATGCATTATATCTGAAACCTGATCCTTAACAGCAGCAACAACCTTCTCATTACAGCTGCCTGCGCTATTTACCGCAATACCTGCATAAAAGTCAAGATATGGTGTTTTATTTTCATCATATATATACATATCCTTAGCTGTTTCAGCAACAAAGTCAAATCTTTCATATGTATCAATCATATACTTACTTACTTTATCCTTAATATCTTGTGCTGTTAATCCTGTATCCTTTAATTTCATAATTGACTCCTTTCTGCGTACCCTTTGGTACGTATCCAAAAATTGTTTTTTCTCACATCTGTCAATAAATGTGTTAATAAATAGTTGGTTACTTAAGCAGTGTCAACAAATGCATTCTTATAATAACGAAAATAAAAAAGGCAAAGGCGAACAACTTGTTAGTTGTAATGGCGCCTTTGCCTTAATTAATTCGTTCTATTTATTTGACATTGATACATTAACATATAATATATTGGATGTCAACACTTCCATTTAATCAAGATAGAGTAAATTTATTGTTAGTTGGGAGAAAAAAGAGAACCTCTTGAGAAATGAGTTTCAGACCTTTAATTGTTCCAATTCTACAATCATTTGCTTTTTTTGTCAAAAAGTTTCTTCCCATCAAGGCATAGTCCACCTTATTCGGCCTAATTATTCTCTTGTTTGTAAGGTTTGTAATTGTCAAGGTCAAAGCCCGTAGGGTGCGTAGCAACCTTAACAACTACAAACCTTGCAGATTATTTATAGTTAAGGCCGAATAAGGTTATTCTCGCACTTTAAGTACTATCTATAAATTATTCAATCCTGTTCTGATTGCTGCTATCTTTCTTGCTGTCATTCCTGGTATGGTCGCCTGCAGTCTTTCAATATAGCTTCTTGACTGATTATAATGTTCTTTTATTACATCCGAAGCTGAGAACACTTTTACAGGCATATCATCTGTTCCTGTCCTGCTTAATTCTCGCTGTTTTCGACTATACTTTACTAATTCGATTATCTTGTCTCTGCCGTTATTCTGCTCGTAGCATCTCAAGCGACTCATCTGTTTTATCTGCAATTATAAGTGCTGCTGAAACTGGATCCACAACTCCACCTGTAGATTCATCATGATTGGAAATTGCTGATACAATCGTAATCCTATCCTCTATACTCATCCCTGATTCTTTTAATATCTCGTTAGCAAGCAATCCACCATACTCAGCATGATGTGACCTGTTAATCACATTCCCGATATCATGCATATATCCAGCAATTTTAGCAAGCTCTATGTCATGTTCTGAATAGCCGAATTTTTCCAGAATCATTGCTGCCGTATTTGCTACGATTGAACAATGAATATGAGAATGATCCGTATATCCCAATAATCCAAGATTATAATTCCCCTTCTTATAAATGCATAGACTTCTTTATTTTTCTTTATCTCTTCAAATGTCAAAAAACCGCCTCCCTTTTACTTTAAGTGTAAAAAAGAGACGGTTTCTCTGCTATCTTTCTATTGTAAAATCAATATAAATTTAATGTAATTATTTGTATGCTTATTCCCAAATTAGATAAAAATTCTAAGATATCTCGCATCCGTATATATCAGTCCAGATTATGTCAATATAAAATTCTCTTCACTCCCTGCAATTCCATCCATGTTTTCAAGATATTCTATATAAATTATTCCATAATTACGACTTTGAATTTCCCTTCACTGTCAATTTTTAATTGAAGATTTTTTATGTATTTTTCATAAAACCTCTTCATTTCATCTTCACTTGCCTGAATATATGCATCCGCATATATCTGTTTAGTAATTTCCCATGCACTTTCTCCTACTACTGTTGGCAGGTAACTCTCCAGCGTTTTCTTAAGCACTGTCTTTTGCAGATCCTTAGCATTTTCCATATAGAAATCATCCATTGTACAATGAAAAATTCCTTTTTGTGTAAGGGCATCTTTTATTTCTTTACCACATTTAACATTTTCATATAATACAAGATAACTAGCTTCCGGGATTGATGAAATTAATCCCCAGAAATCAGAATCAGAAGAACACAATATAAATGAATCTACATCCTCTGTACAGTAAGCCTTCGCTACACCTACCGCCATTCGCATATCAACTAATGATTTTCTGTCAGTAACTCTTTCAGCTTCGATATGTTCAACTGGAATGCTTATAAATTTTTCTATGTAATCCCAGGCAATAGTTGTATGGTAATCATCATATAAAACAATCCTTGTTATCTTTTCAAGTTCTTCATTATTAAGGTTTTTGATTACTCCATACAACTTATATGGATCAGCATTTTCACAATCAACTGCCATTATAACCTTGCCGGATTTTCTAAGGAAATCATATATATTTCCCTTAACATCATCTGACGCATCCCTGTATTTATACGATTCATAAAATGGCTCTCCGTTTTGTGCATATAACACTGTCAGTAATTTTGAATCAGAATATAATATATTTCCACAATCATCCGGCTGCCAGTACATATACATCTGGAATGGATATAAGTTCCTGTGTCCTTTGAATTTTTCATATTCATTTTTTAGGACATCTTTTTTCTCATACTTAGGAACAACAAACACTGACCTTATATATTCAAACTTAATTGAGTCCGTAAATAAACTTTTACATGCGTCAATATTTTTATCAATTAATCTCGTTATATGTAAAACATATTTATCTGCCCTATAGTTTGTCTGAATTACCGGGATTTCCCATTTATACAACTGGTCGATTTCTTTTTTATTAAAGTAACTAATTCTATCCAGATTTGACAGGTTATATACCATTTCATTATCAACATCTCTAAAATGCTTAAATAGCTCGGTTCTTATCTTTGACAAAAATCGGATTATACTGGCTGCTTTGTTATCTCTTAATTGTTCAAGCAGCTTTGCATAATGGTGGCTATAATATTTCTCCAGAATATCATCAGGTACACCAAGCATAAATGCAACAATAGTTGCTATCTCTGCCCTGCTTACTGTCTTTATTGTCTTTTCTTCTCCTGTTTCACTATCTTCAACAGTAATTTCTTCCTGCTCGATTTTTAATTCACTTAATTGTTCTAATGTGTACCTCTTTTTCTCCATGTACAATCCTCCTTGATTTCTACTCATCTGTAGTATTATTTTTGAAACACATATTCTCTATGATATTCCATATAATTTTTACTTTCCTCGTACAATGTTACTGATATTTTTTCAGTTACATTCATAAATACTCTGTCATTATTTTCTAATTTTTCAGATATAAGAATACTACCGTTATCATCAAAGGAAATATATCCACCATCAAATAATTTATCGTGATTTGGGCATAGGAGTAGTCCATTATTAATGTCTAATTTTTCTTTAGCTTCAGAAACTGCCCATGGTTTTATATGACTAGCAATCAAAAGATTATCATTCGATACTCCGCACAGACAGCAGTGTTTATATCTGTTTTTTAATTGCTCCCTAAACTTTCCTTGATTTACTCTTGCCTTTACTAGCTGTTCTTTTTCTTTGCCCTCAAGTCCAGTGTTTTCTGCTTCCACATCTATCTTATCAGCAAGTACTTCTGCTTCCATAGAATACAACTTTAAAGCAGCAACTTCATCCTTGGATTTCTTAAAAAATTTCCCTTTTACCCATTCACCTTCGACATGCATAATCCCAGTATCTTTTGGAGTATGATATGCTTCTCCTGTATATGGATAGCCCGATCCAAGAATCTTGTATGTATATTTATCTAATTTCTGAAACATTCTATCTTCACATTCAAATTTACGAATACCGTCTTTAAGATTTTCGTTATACACATTATAACAGTAATCCGTAAGCTGGAGACTTTTCCCCTTTATACCAGCATATTTTTCTTCAATTAATCCTCTAATATCCTTTGTACTCATACAATGACCTGGTCCATTTTTTGATACATAATCATTTATAACGCCTATTGTTTTTTCTCTATTCGTCATATCTATCACCTATTTCCCTTTTTGTATTATTTCCCCTATCTACTATGTCTGCAATAACTCCGTACAACACACTTTCTGCAATCAGGATATGCTGTACATATTTGTCCTTTTCCATCTGCACAGTAAACCCAGATTGTGTAGTCTATATCAAAACAACTAAGTCCTGTTGCAGCAGACAATCTCTTAACTTCACTTATAACCTCATCATCGCTTGCCTCTTCATGCACGGAAACACCCATACGATTGCATCCCATGAACCTCTTTAAATGTGTATCAGGTTTAGCCCCATCAATACCAACATTTCTTAAATATTCCCACGCAAGCGCAGGTCCTACTCCCTTTAACTTATATCTGCCAGCAGACAAATCCCTTACTATCTCATCCGGAGCCTTTGATGTAACATAATCATCAAGAGAACCATAATCATCTTCCATATCTATAAGGGTAAATATATTTGCTTTGAGATTAGCCATCTGGCTTTTAATGCTGATATTGCCACAGCGAAGTGCTCTTATTCCCTTTTCAAAATATTCTCCTGGATATGTAAGTATCTTTGACTCATCATAGTAAAAAAACAACTTGTCTATTTCAGATAGCTTTGGTTCAACATCTGACCATTTCCTCTGATTGGTAAGAAGCGAATATATAAGTGCCCTTAAATGATCCTCAAATGAGAATTTTCTTCCCCGTTCTCTTTGTGTAATAATACTCACATCATTCGGATTAATTATCCCTTTCTTTATCATTTCCTTCCTGATTGATAAAATTACATTTGCATCCATCCTATGTACCTCCTTTGCTTTTATTTGAACAACTCATTAATCTCCTGCCTTGTTTCTTTTAATCTTATATAGTATTCTTCAATTTCCATTATCATTTCTTTTGCTTTTAGGTTCAGTTCATTTTGTGTATCTTCTTGATATACGGGAATCTCAATATTATTTATGTTCTCAACAGTAATATATTTTGAATTTGAACCAGATGTAAGCCCCCTTATAATTTCCTGTCCATAATCGCTTTCAAGAAAACACTTTACATATTCAGGTGACACAACTGAATCCTCTTTAAATCTTAATATATAAATATTTCCAATTACAATGCATGTTTCCTTTGACACAGCCGCTTTGACTGGTGAAATTGCCTTTGACAATAAGACATCTCCTACCATTGCTACATTATTATCGTTAACTTTATCCCCATGATAATATTTATCAGTCATGGCAATCCCTTCTGAAATACTACTTTGTGTCACACATGCAAAATGTGAAAACTCATCTGTTACTTCTTTGTCTGCTTTTGCAGCAGGCATTTCTTTTCCCCTTCCAATATTAGCAAGAACCTCTCCTAGTCTTATTTTTTTGACATTGTCAACTACACCCGCAGTATATCTTACGGGATTTAATGAATAGTCATTTGTCTTCAACTCAACTACAGAAATATTCACGCCCTCTTTTTTATACAAGTCATATATCTTTTTAGCTAATTCTGTGCTTATCTCATTGACTCTTTTCCCTTTTTTTCGCCTTGCCTCATGCATATGTCTGGCATCAAAAAACTTTACTGTGTCATTGTTTTCTCCAAATATAACAATATATGAATTTACCCATGTGTTATCATACATTTTATCCGAAAGAGCAATTACCCCCTCAATATATCCACTCTTACAAAAATACTCTCTTACATCCCTAAGCGATTTGATTGTAAGATCTCTGCTATTCATTACAGCGACTGTTCTTCCTTTTCCCTGCTGTGATAAAATTCCATACATACATATATTCCAACCACTATTTTCATATGGAAAATCTGGTTTTTCATATTCTATTGCACCATACAGTAATCTACCTAATTTTTTTGCTTTTTCAAATTCAAATGCATTTACAAATACCTTATCTGAGGGAATTAACTCTTCTATATTGTAATATGTAATTTTCTTCTTTTCTAACACACTTGACATAACAAATGCATCAGTTAAACCCATATAGTCATCAGCCAAACCTCTCAAAGCAGATGCATGATTTGCACTATCCGTAAGAATAAGATATGCACCATAATCACATCCAACCTCTAGCACTGTATCCTTACTTGTTATTCCTAAAATCTCATTTACAATTGCTGCAATACCTGAAGGGAAATCTTCTACACTGCTAGAATTTAATACAGCATCAGTGAGTTCCTTTTTTGAATATGTATTTTTAAGACTAGCCAAACGCTCAAATGAAACTTTGTTCTTTCTAAATACATCTACTACATCATGAAGTCCTAATGGAGGAAAATCACTCTCACCGATGAAAAAACTATTTTCCTCCAATTCATCAAAAGAAGTTATATTATCATGAGTCTTTATATACCACAATAAAAAACACACATAATTGCTATATGGTTCATTTAATATAAACTCCTTCTCTCCAATATCTGGAAAAAGTTTTTTAAGTATCTCATTTTTTATTTCTTCTGAACGATTGACATTTAAAATCATATTGTCCTCCTTATTACGGTTTTTAAAAACCGCTCATATTATGAATATAATATACCAATTTATAAATGCGTTGTCAATAATTATTTTCGGTTTTTAGATACCGGGCTGTTTTTATTTTCTTTACTATGTTCTCTCAATAATTCAAATATCAGAACATTTCCTATTTATTTTAGTCACAAAATAGCATATTTCTGTCATTTTCACCGAGTAACCCCCTCATTTTCTCACTTTACTCAATAATCGAGTACATTCATTTACCCACATCTCCTAAAGTCCAGTCCTTCCCATTGTGTTTGCAACCACAATGCTACTATGACCTCTGCTGACTTCTCGTCATTCGCTGTTACTCACGATTTTCATACTCTGTTTTCAATCGCTGACGAGACCTCCCTTGGTACCACACGTTTCTTTCTCTCAATATATCTGCCACATTTACAATAGTTAATTCCGAGTAGTTATTGGAATTCGGTTTGTATGGCAACCTTATCCTTAAATATTGCCTGATGTGATTTCTGTACGTCAGACCAGAGATTTGCCTCTAGCTTCCTTCAGATTCCACCTCACGATGGACCCCCTTGCTCTTGGCTATATCCTTCCCACTACTAGGGCGGATTAGGAGCTTTCATCCATTAGAAACGTGCGCCACAAGGCGCACCACAAAAAAAGTGTGCCAGGTTCGCCCCGACACACTTTACTTAATTAACTTTCGAGATACATATCTTCAGATATATTGCTGTATGTGTGAATTCTGTCTGTCTCAAACCTGTATACCTGACCACATTCAACAATCTGTTTTTCTTCATTGCACTCAATCATAAGCGTTCCCCTAAGAACACTTATATATTCTCTTGTTTTCTCTCCATGAGCACCGCTGATATATTCCTTTACTCTTTCAATGTTTATCCTATAATCCACTAAAGCCTTGCTTCAAGTGCATCAATAACAGTCTTTAACGCCTTAATTCTGGCATACTTTTTATCATTGGATTCCAATATATGCCATGGAGCATACGCTGTATTCGTCTTCTGAAGCATTTCATCAACAGCCTCCTCATAGCTGTCCCATTTTTCTCTGTTTCTCCAGTCCTCTTCTGTTATTTTCCAACGCTTTTCAGGAGTGTTCTCCCTGTCCTTAAATCTCTCCAACTGAGTATCCTTATCTATCTGAACCCAGAACTTAACTATAACTGCTCCCCAGTCTGCAAGCTCCTTTTCGAATTCGTTAATTTCAACATAGGCTCTCTGCCAGTCATTCGTACTACAAAAGCCCTCAAGTCTTTCAACCATAACCCTTCCATACCACGTTCTGTCAAATATAGCAATATGTCCTGTCTTAGGCAGTCTGTTCCAGAATCTCCACAGATAATGTCTGGCTTTCTCGTGTGGTTCAGGACTGGCAATAGGATGAACCTCATAACCCCTTGGATCAAGTGCTTCGGCTATCCTTCTTATGTTACCGCCCTTTCCTGCTGCATCCCAGCCCTCATAAGCAATAATCACAGGAACCTTTTTCTTATATAACTCATTATGAAGCTCTCTTAACTTCTTCTGGTACATGCCAAGAAGTCTTTCATACTCTTCCTCTGAAAGACTCTTATCAAGATTAACCTCTGCCAGCTTCTTAACTGGCTTAAGTGGAAACGCATTCTGTAATAATGGAACAGACAATGCACTATTAGCAAATGCTGTATCTATACCCTGAACGATTGTTTCAAGCACCTGCAGCTGTGCCCATTTTTTATCCTTTGCATTAACCAGATACCATGGTGCACTTGAATGGTTAGTATCACAAAGATACTGATCATAAACAATCTGACATTCATCATAGTGCTTATTCTGCCATTTATCGTGCTCACTTACACGCCACTTTGTATTCTTATCTTCCTTAAGCTTATTAAGCCGCTTTTTTTGTTCTTTTTTATCTATATCAAAGAAAAACTTAAGAAGCAGATATCCATTATCTGTTAATTGCCGTTCAAATCTTTTAATGCTTTCTACCCTCTTATTATACTGTTCGTCTGATAATTCTCCTCTTAACTTCTGTCTTGTAACCTCTGACATCCATCCACTATCCATAAAAACGAACTTTCCAGTCTCTGGAATTTTTATAAAATGTCTATATAAAAATGGTTTTCTTTTCTCTTCATCTGTAGGTTCATCCATGACTGCAACCTTAAAAAATCTTGGATCAATATTTTTTATTACTTTTCCTAAAACACTTCCTTTTCCAGCTGCACCCCATCCTTCAAACAAAACAATAACCGGAAGCTTTTTTTCTTTCATCATGATCTGCTGTTTAACAAGCTTATCTCTTGCTGCTTTAAGTCTGTTTTCAATCTCTTCATCTGATGGCAATTCCATTTTATTCCAATCCTTTAACATATTAATAATCTCCTTTCCATAATCATGACAATTCTATTATTATTTTATAATGTGTAAATAAAGTATTACTATCAAACACGTATCTTTACTAGTATATTTATGATATACTGTATCTATATCTTTTTATTTACAGCTATTATACACTATAATTATAATAAACACCACTTTTTGTATATTATTTTTAATACAATACAGATTCATTAGTGTACAAAAAAAGACTGTCAGATAACTAACAGTCTTTTTCTTACGTATATTATTTATTATTCTGCTGTCTGCACCACTGGATTGTCTCTACAATACCCTTTTCAAATGTATATTGTGGTTCAAAGCCAGTATCAGCCTTTAAATCTTCTATATCTGCACACAGATACATAACCTGATTAGGACTATAAGGTATATCCCCGAATCCTATTTGGATCGTACTATCTATGCTTTCTCCCATTATATTAATATATTCTTTAAGCGGTCTTGCCTGTCCACTTCCTATACAATATATTTTTCCATCTATACCCTTCTCACCAAGCAGTCTCATAGCCAGTGCTGCATCTTTTGAATACAGAAAATCCCACATCTGCTCACCCTTCGTACATGAAGGAACTTCTCCTTTAAGAAGTCTGTCTATCGTACTCATTACCATTGTTTTTTCGCCATCATATGGTCCATATATACTGAGTATTCTCGTCCAGATATGCTTAATTCCTTTCTGCTGGCACATTATACGTGTCATCTGACCTGCGCATAATTTAGCTATTCCATATCCATTTTCTGGAAATGTTGGGGTGCTTCCATTAAGTTTCCCCTCAAATCTTCCATATTCTGCCTGTGAGCCTGCTCCTACGAATGTTTTACATCCTAACTTTGAGGCAGCTTCTACAGCATCAAGTGCATATTTAACATTTAGGTTCTGTCCTTTCATGTTGTTACGGCTGTCTCCGAATGTTCCATCCCATCCAAAATGATAAAATACATCTGCTCCATCCGGTATTAATTCTGGCAATTTATCAAGCTTAGAAAGATCACACTTAACACATTTTACTAAAGAACTTTCTTTTATTCTGTCAGCTCTTTTAGAACCAGGTCTTACAACAGCAACAACTTCAATACCATTAGCTTCAAGTTCATTAATCAAAGCAATACCTATAGAACCTGTTGGTCCTGTTATTACAGCTCTTTTCATATAAATTGTACCCATACCTTTCAAATATATCTTATTTTACTACTTTTTACCAAAAGCCCATATTTTATTTAAGAAAAAGTTAATTGGGATGTTGATTATAAGATTAATAATCGGTGCAATCATTTTGCTTACATGTAATACTGAAACCCATATAACTGATAAAACATTATTTAATATCAATCCTGTAAAACCATATGACACATATGTTTTAAATAATGCTGCCCATATATTTCTATGTTCGCCTTCTTCTTTCTTAAACACAAACTTATTATTCCAATAAAATGACCAAAGAACACTAAGTACCCATGAAACTACATTGGCTATAATATAATCAAATGTCACTCCACTTTTAGAAACAAGAACAAGCGTTACAACATAAAGTAAATATGATACTACTGTATTAGATACACCTACTAATCCAAACTGTAGAAATTCTTTAAATGTCTGTCTGGTTTTATCTGTTAAATCCTTTCTTATAATCTTAAAAAGCAATTCAACAAAAAACATGTATATTTTTTCTATAAATCCGTATATCATTTTTCCCATATCAATATATACCCTTATATCATTATAATCCAGACATTAAATATACTGTCTGGATTATAATATTATTTATTTTTAATATATAACAGACTACTGATTAACAGCTTCCTTTATAGTCTTAGCCATATAATCTATCATCTCATCTGTCATTCCTGGATATACACCTACCCAGAATGTATCTCTCATAATTCTGTCTGTGTTGTCAAGAGTGCCTACTACTCTGTAGCCTTCTTTTGTTGCTCTCATCTCATCAAAGCATGGATGCTTTATAAGATTTCCAGCAAAAAGGTTTCTTGTCTGTACTCCGTGGTTTTCGATATACTCTACAACTGCCTTTCTGTCTATTCCTTCCTTTACTGTGATAAGGAAACCAAACCAGCTTGGTCTTGAGTTATCACATGGTACTGGAAGTATTACCTTATCTTCGATATCTGCAAGTGCTGCTCTTAATCTGTCAAAGTTATGTCTTCTTCTCTCAACGAATGAAGGGAACTTCTCAAGCTGTGCACAGCCTACTGCTGTCTGCATATCTGTTGCCTTAAGGTTATATCCAAAGTGTGAATATACATACTTATGGTCATATCCTAATGGAAGTTCTCCATACTGCTTATCGAATCTGTGTCCGCAGAGGTTATCCTTTCCTGATGGGCATACGCAGTCACGTCCCCAGTCTCTGAATGAGCGGATACACTTGTTAAGAAGTGCATTGTTTGTGTATACAGCACCACCTTCACCCATTGTCATATGATGTGGTGGATAGAAGCTGCTTGTTCCGATATCACCGATTGTACCTGTGAACTTTTCTTCACCATTGATTGTATACTTAGAACCAAGTGCATCACAGTTGTCCTCTACTAACCAGAGATTATGCTTATCACAGAATTCCTTTACTGCTGACAAGTCAAAAGGATTACCAAGTGTATGTGCTATCATGACTGCCTTTGTCTTATCTGAGTAAGCTTCTTCAAGCTTTGTTACATCGATGTTATACTGTGGAATAGTAACATCTACGAATACTGGAACAGCACCATACTGGATAGCTGGTGTTACTGTTGTTGGGAAGCCTGCTGCTACTGTTATTATCTCATCGCCTCTCTTTATTCTTCTGTCACCAAGAAGTGGTGATGTAAGTGCCATAAATGCGTTGAGGTTGGCTGATGAACCTGAGTTTACTACTGATACATACTTTACATTAAGATATTCGCCAAGCTTCTTTTCAAACTCATCTGTATAACGTCCTGATGTAAGCCAGAACTCAAGTGCTGAGTCTACAAGATTCATCATTTCCTTGCTGTCATATACGCGGCTTGCATAAGGAATTCTGTCCCCTTCCTTATACTTTTTCTGGTTATGATACTTCTTGCAGTATTCATCAACAATTCCAAGAATTTCTTCTCTTGCTTCTAATTCGTTCTTGTTTTCAAACATACTTTTCTCCATTCTATATTTGTTATATTCCAAAATTTTTATATTTCCGCATTTTTATTTCTAAGATAATATATTGATGTCGGGATAAAAACAAAGCTAATAATATATCTTTTTAGCTTTAGCTTAATCATTAAAGAATTCATCAATTTCCTTATCAAGACATGCAACAACGTCTCCGCCAGATGCATATACCTTTGACCATTCTACTGACTTTTCAATAGCCATATCAAAGTTCCATCTTGGCTTCCAGCCAAATGTCGTCTTTAACTTAGAACAGTCAAGCTTTAAGAAGTTAGCCTCGTGTGGACCTCCGTCATACTTGTTTATCCACTTAAGTCCTTCTCCCCACTTGTTACAGAATGTATCAACAAGTGTTCCTGTTGTTATACAGTCACTCTCATCCGGACCTACGTTATAAAAGCCTGCATACTTCTTATCTTCGTACTGCTTCTTGGCTATCATAAGATAAGCTGCAAGTGGTTCCAATACATGCTGGTATGGTCTTGTTGAATGTGGATTACGGACAACTATATCCTCTTTCTTTACAGCAGCCCTTACACAGTCCGGAACGATTCTGTCGTTGGCAAAATCTCCTCCGCCTATAACATTACCAGCTCTTGCTGTCGATACTGCAACATCCATATCATTAAAAAATGAATTGATATAGCTGTGTGTTACAAGCTCTGAACATGACTTACTGTTAGAATATGGATCATATCCGTCTAACGGCTCATTTTCCCTGTAACCCCATGCCCATTCATTATTATGATATACTTTGTCTGTAGTTACATTAAGGAATGACTTTACACATGGGTTAAGCCTTACACATTCACATATATTCACTGTACCCATGACATTAGTCTCATATGTGTATACAGGATCTTTATAAGAATCCCTTACGATTGGCTGTGCTGCCAGGTGAAGCACTATTTCTGGCTGTGTTTCTTCAAACACCTTCTTTAAATGTTCAAGATCTCTTATGTCTCCTATTACTGAGTTTATGTTGTTCTCTACATCTGCCATAGAGAAAAGATTAGGTGTTGTAGGTGGTACAAGTGAATATCCTGTTACCTGGGCACCTGCCTTTACAAGTATCCTGCAGAGCCATGAACCCTTAAAACCTGTATGTCCTGTTACAAGGACTTTCTTTCCTTTATAAAAGCTTAAATCCATCTTTGTATATAACCTTTCTGCTTATCAACTATCTTAAAACATATAAATATTCATCTTATATAATTCTATATAATCTGCCACCTGTGAATTTACCACTTCTTCCAAGGAGCTGTTCCTGTGGCAAGATACTTCTCAAGCATATCCATCTCTCTTTTGTTATCCATGCACTGCCAGAAGCCCTTGTGCATGTATGACATAAGCTGTCCTTCTTTTGCAAGCTTTTCAAGTGGTTCCTTCTCAAAGACTGTATCATCACCTTCAATATAGTCAAATATTTCAGGATTTAACACCATATATCCGGCATTGATTGGAGCTCCATCCATGTGGCTCTTCTCTCTGAAGGACTTAACTGCATTGTCACCACCGATATCAAGCACGCCCTTCTGCTGCTCTAACATAACTGCTGTAAGTGTAGCAATCTTGCCATGGTTCTTATGGAAATCTACAAGCTTTGATATATCAACATCACATACTCCATCTCCATAAGTCATAAGGAATGGTTCATCGCCTACATACTTCTGGATTCTCTTGATTCTTCCACCTGTCATAGTGTTTAGTCCTGTATCAACTACAGTAACCTTCCATGGTTCACAGTGCTGCTCATGAATAATCATATCGTTAGTTCCCTTAGTGAAATCAAATGTGATATCACTGTTATGAAGGAAATAATCTGCAAACCATTCTTTTATTACATACTGCTTGTAACCTGCACATATGATAAATTCATCAAAACCATAGTATGCATACTCCTTCATAATATGCCATAAAATAGGCTTTCCACCTATCTCAATCATTGGCTTTGGCTTAAACTGGCTTTCCTCACTTATTCTTGTTCCGAAGCCACCGGCTAAAAGTACTACTTTCATTCTTCTCCTCCAGTCTATTCATATATTTAATATCTCTTTGGCACTTTATTAATCAACACTTCTCCAATATTCAAGTGTTTCTTTAAGAGTCTGTTTTAATGAAATGACCGGCTGCCAACCAACTTCTTTCCTAATCTTATCTATATCAGGCTCTATAATCGGAACATCAACAGGACGAAGCTTTTTTTCATCAATTTTAACTTCAATATCTCTGTCTGACATTGCTATAATCTCGTCAAGTATCTGTCTGATTTCAATGGCATGTCCTGTTCCAACATTGTATGTTTCTCCGCGTCTGCCATTTTTAACAAGAAGTGCATAAGCCTTTACAACATCCCTTACATCTGTGAAATCACGTTTTGCACTTAAATTTCCAACATATATTACTGGTTCCTGTTTTCCTTTTTCTATATCTGCAACCTGCTTACAGAAATCAGCAACCACAAACATAGGTGTCTGGTTTGGTCCAATATGATTAAATGCCCTTACCATCATAACATCAAGTCCATATGCATCTGAATATATCTTTCCTAACATATTCTGACATGACTTTGTTGCTGCATATATATTTCCAGGTCTTAACACATTATCTTCTATGATAGGACATTCATCTTTCTTTATATGTCCATATTCCTCACCTGAACCTATAAGAAGCACTCTTGGCTTTTTATCTGCATCCTTTACCGCTTCTAATAAATTCACACAACCCTTTATGTTTACATCTACTGTCAGTGTAGGATTCTTCCATGAATAAGCAACCGAAGACTGGGCTGCAAGATGGAATAAATAATCTGGTTTTTCCTCACTAAGAAGCTCTGATATCTGATTCTTATCCAGAATATCCAGATTCCTTACAACTGCTGAATCTATTGTAAGAGTTTCTTTCTCCGTCTTGGTAACTGTCACATCATATCCAAGATCTTTAGTTAAGTGTCTTACGAGATATGGTCCGACAAATCCACCCCCGCCAACTACTAATGCCTTCATTAACTACCTCTCTTCTGCTACATCAAATATTGTCAGGACAGATTAATCATTCTCTGCCCTGACTATAAACATCATTATATTTATTAATTATTAGCAGCTTCTTTCTTAACAAGTTCAAGATCATTCTTAACCATTCTTTCAACTAATTCCTGGAATGATATTTCTCTCTTCCATCCAAGCTTTGACTCTGCCTTAGCTGGATTACCAATAAGAAGTTCAACTTCTGCTGGTCTGAAGAAATCCGGATTAACCTTAAGTACAACCTTGCCTGTTGCCTTATCCTTTGCTATTTCATTAACACCTTCACCCTCAAACTCAACTTCGATTCCTGCTGCTGCAAATGCTGTCTTAGCGAATTCTCTTACTGTTCTTGTCTCATTAGTAGCAATTACATAATCATCCGGCTCATCCTGCTGTAAAAGCAGCCACATAGCCTTAACATAATCTTTTGAATGACCCCAGTCTCTCTTTGCATCAAGATTACCAAGTTCTACACAATCCTGAAGTCCTAACTTAATACGTGCTACAGCATTAGTAATCTTTCTTGTAACGAACTCTTTTCCTCTTCTTTCTGATTCATGGTTGAAAAGGATTCCTGAACAAGCATACATATTGTAGCTTTCTCTATAGTTCTTTGTTATCCAATGTCCATAAAGCTTAGCAACTCCGTATGGGCTTCTTGGATAGAAAGGTGTATCCTCTGTCTGAGGTATAGCCTGCACCTTACCGAACATCTCTGATGTTGATGCCTGGTAGAATCTGCACTCTGGCTTTACGATTCTTATAGCTTCAAGCATGTTAGTAACACCAATAGCATCAATATCAGCTGTTGTACATGGTGTATCCCATGATGTTGCAACAAATGATTGTGCTGCAAGATTATATACTTCATCTGCCTGTGATATCTTCATTGCTGATATAAGTGATACTATATCCTGCATATCTGCGTAGATAAAGTGAATCTTATCCTTGATATGATCTACATTTCCATAATCTACAACACTCTTTCTTCTCATAAGACCATATACATTATAGCCCTTTTCAAGAAGAAGCTCTGCTAAATATGAACCATCCTGTCCTGTTATACCTGTAATTAATGCGTTTTTCATAATTAATCTCCATTTCTATAAATAAAAATATACGCTTTAAACTCGCACAAAACACCTTACCACAAAATCATATTACCTGGGTCTGGCATATTGCAAGTATTTTCACGAAAGCTAAATTAACTTTTATAGTTTCCACACTTAAATCATTATATATTTACCAAATTATAAATACTGATTCTTTCCCTCTTCTCTAAGCTTAGCAAGTACTTTCTTTATCTCACCTGCGTTCTCCTTAGTAGAAATGAGTGTAGCATCCTTAGTATCAACAACTATCATGTCTCTTAATCCTACAGTTGCGATAAGCTTGTCTGCACCTTCAATAACACAGTTCTTTGTATTGACTGTAACAACATTGCCATTCACAACATTACCTTCTGAATCATTTTCTTTGATTCTTCCTACTGCAAGCCATGAGCCAACATCATCCCAGCCAAAATTACCAGCAAGTGTGTATATATCAGAAGCCTTCTCCATGATACCATAGTCAACTGACTGTGATTCAAGATTAGGGAATTCCTTTTCAAGAGTATTCTGATAATCTGCTGTACCAACTGATGCTTTGATCTTTAATAATCCTTCATATGTTGAAGTCATATACTTCTTAAAGCATGAAAGTATAGTCGATACCTTCCATACAAACATACCTGAGTTCCAAAGATAAGAACCATCTGCAAGATATGCCTTAGCTGTATCAAGATCTGGCTTTTCTACGAACTTCTCTACTGAAAAGCTCTCACCCTCTTTATTATCCTTGTTATACTTTATATAACCATAACCTGTTTCTGGGTAATTAGGTGTAATACCAACAGTTACAAGGTTCTCACCCTTCTCTGCTATATCACATGCATTAACAAATGTATCCTTAAATATATCATTGTGCTTTATAAGATGATCTGATGGAAGAACTATCATAACCGCATCATCATACTTGCTTGCCACATGAACTGCACCAAGTCCTATACATGGAGCTGTATTTCTTCCAATAGGCTCACATAAAATATTCTCCTCTGGAAGACCTGGAAGCTGCTGCTTTACAAGCTCCTTATAATTAGCATTAGTTGCAATATATACGTCCTTAATATCAACTAATGGACTGATTCTCTCAACCGTAAGCTGAATCATTGTCTTTCCATCATCTGTTAATGATAAAAACTGCTTAGGAAGGTTAACTCTGCTTCTTGGCCAGAATCTTTCCCCTTTTCCACCTGCCATTATTAACGCTGTTTTCTTCATGATATACCTCGTTTCTTATATAAATAAATATATTAATTGCCATTTCTGCGCACATTTTGTGCATATCGAGTTTGTATAAAATATATGTAGACTTCACACATATACGCTGGAAAATTATATCTCATACTGCTCATTTTGTCAATTAAACTGGCTCAAACGGTATTATAAACAACACAAAATTATAAAAGCTGTAATTCATTTTACACATAAACTACAGCTTTTATAATTAACAAATATTTTTTAATTATTCAAAAGATAATCAGAGTATATTTCTGCCATTTTGCGCCAATTAATTAAAGCTTCTCCTATATTGGCACCACACAGCTCGCGATAAATTGCCCATACAAACCAATAATATGCTATTATTGCAACATAGGCCATGTAATGAAATCTTGTTTTCTCACTATATTCTTCCTGAAGATACTCTTTTATAAATTCTTCTGCCTTATCAAAATCATACATTGCATCTACAATATAATAACCTACATCAATTCCAGGATCTGAATATCCACCATACTCCCAGTCAATAAGTATAACACTTCCATCTGGTTTTATCATCCAATTAGGTTTATATGTATCACCATGACAAAAGCATTTATCTACTCCATCACCAAGTGTCATATTATAAAGCTTTTCTATCTTTAATTTTAACTGTTCATATTCTTTAAAGCAATCGGAATCTTTTTTCTTAATCAAAGCTTCCATCTCAAGAGCATCTTCCCATGGTTTCATACCATAATCAACTTTAATATCTGCCTTATGCAATTTTCTTAACACCGAAAGTATCTTTTTAGAATCTTCAAAAGAATTATAGTCTGGTTCACGAAATTCTGGTATAAATACAGAAATTTTCCATCCTTCATTCACATCTGCATATATATATGTTGGATCAATTCCTATTTTTTTAGCTAGAATAAGTGATTTTTTTTCATTTTTTCTATTAATTATACTTTCTGTTCCATCACCTGGATGCCTGTATATATAATCCACTCCATCAATCTTGAATATGAAAGATATATTAGTCATACCTTCACTTACATTTCTAAAGTCAACTATATCTTCTTCATCGCATCTGAATACAAGCTTAATATTTCTTATTATTTCACTATGTGTATAACCTAAATATTGCGAATCAAACTTTCTTAACTCTTCAAAATAATCAAATTCAAATATATTTCCTTTTTTATACTCTCTCACATACATTGATGGTAAATCAGAAAGCTTATCTTTTAAAAGGATTTCCCAATAAGAATTATTATATTTTCCATCATCTCTGATATCTTCCATTACATTAATAAATGAATCAGAAAACTCTTTTTTCCAAAATGAGTGTCCCATAAGAATATAACCATTATCTATTGGTTTATTATCCATGCAGACTATTTTACCATCTGAGTCGACATCAGCATATATCTCTTCAGTAATAAGATTTCCACGATAACCTGAGTAATATGTAATATACTCATATTGATTAAATGGATTCTCTATATAGTAACTGTCACTTACACATATGTATGTATTCTTTAATTCTTCTTTTGCAAGATACAGGCTTTCTATATTATTCTTAATATTAAATGAATCATTAATAATAATTTTAACGCCATACTTATCCTCGAGATAGAAAAACATTTCCTTCTTATATCCAAGAACTATCGTAATATTCTTAATTCCTGCATTTTGAAGTTGTTCTATCTGTCTTTCAATAAGCTTTTCTCCCCTTACTTCAAACAAACCTTTCGGCTGTTCCAATGATAAAGGAATAAATCTTGTTGATGAACCAGCTGCAAGAATAACTGCATTATTAACCTTATATGGCTCTAAAGCTTTAATACCTAATTCAGTAAGACATCCACTCTCTTTATCAATATATCCTGCATGAACTAATCTGTTATATGCTCTAGTATCAGATAAGGCTCTGACACAATCTAATGCATACGAACAATCCGCACGGCCTATACTTCCGTTATATAAACTGTTCAATATATAAAATTCATTCTTTTTCACAGTGAATACCTCCAATGTAATTCAACTTTTATTCCTGTCCCGGATAATCTTTATATGAAGGATCCAGCTGCACAAGTTCATAGAAATTATCTATTTCCATTATATCTGACTTCTCACATGGTCTTACTTCAACATTATATCTTTCTTTGCGTAATACCAATGGTATAAATTCCCAGAAATAATCCTTACCATCTTGTTCCTCTTCATACACCTGTTTAAAATCATTTCGTAATTTTTTACTATCATCTTTATTCCAATATGATATACCATAATAATTAAAACAAAACGTATTGCCTTTTTTGTAATCAGTTATATAACCGTTATCAAGTTTATAACTCCAATCATCTGTTTCTATTGAGAATGATCCAAGAATGTTACTGCTATACTGATACTTACTAATTATATCCGGATTAGATATATATAAGTCTGCCTCACATAAATAACATTCATCAATATGCTCAAGAGCAGCCATAGCTGATGATATATTGTTTGTTTTATCATACACATCATTATCAACAAACTTAATAAAAGGATATTTATCAGTAATTTCATCAAATTTTTCTTTCTTGTATCCTCTTACCAGAGTTATATCTTTTATTCCGACTGATACTAATGCATCTAAAAGTGTATCTATTATTCTCACACCATTGACTTTAACCATTGGCTTTGGCCTGTCCAGTGTTACCGGAACCATTCTTGAACCAAAACCAGCAGCCATTATAACCGCACTTTTTACTCTATATGGCTCAAGCATATCAAGACCTTTATCTGTAATTTCTAATAGGTTTTCATTTCTTAATATTGCACCTATATTGGTCAACTCATCAAGTGCCTTACTAACCTCAGTACCTGATATTTTTAATTTATCTGAAAGTGTTCTGATTGCATAAACATTCTTTCCATTTTTTTCAAGAAATGCAAGAACTTCAAACTGATAACGATTCATAATAATCCTCATTTCTGTACACACTATTTTACATATAACTTATTTAACTATCATAGGTATGATATATATACCCAATGCTATACATGTAACTATAATTGTACATACTTTCCAAATATTGTATTGTTTATCCATCTTCTTTTTTGTTTCTCCATCTGGTTCTTCAATAATACCGATTTCTTCTTCAATAGATGGCATCTTAAATTCTTTTTTATGTGAATATAAATAATAGAATATTATACATGCAACCGTTATTATTCCAGATGTAAGAAGTGCCATTTTGTCTGCGAATATAAGCATAAAAACATATAGAACTATAGTAACGACACATCCAACAACCCCAAGTGGTGCCTTATATGGTCTTTTCATATCAGGATATTTTTTCTTAAGACCTATATATGATAAGCATCCAATCATATAACATATAGCCAGTGAAATAAGCGAAACAGAGGCTATATAGTCAATAGATCCTGTAGCAATTAATATGAAATTAATTACTCCTACTGCAATTACTGCTATATAAGGTGTCTTATACTTTGGATGAATCTTACCCAGGAATTTAGGCAATGCTCCATCCTCGGCCATAGTATATATATATCTCGCTGGTGCAGCAATTCCTGGATTAATTGTAGATAAATCACCACCGAATGCTATTCCTATACAAAGCAAAATTATAGGGAAGCCTATTAATCCTACTGCCTTTAACCCTTCCGCATATGGTGCATTAGCCACTGCAAGCACACCGTAAAACTCTTTTGGTACAAGACCAACTAAAAACCACTGGAATAATGCATTAAGTGCAAATACCATAAATACAGAAATTTTCAATGCTCTTGGTAATGTATACTGTGGATATTTAGTCTCTGCACCCATTGAAACACATGTTTCAAAACCAGTATAACACCACCATACAAGGCCAAATATATACATCATTTCATTAAAAGGTGGTAATGAATTCATAGCAATTCCACCAAAATATTCGAGATGTACCTTAGGAATCATATATAAAAACCAACACACTGAACATCCCCAGAAGAAAAACATAAATGCTGTCTGTGCTTTTCCAGACTGCTCAATCCCCCTGAAATTCAACACAAGAAATACTGCAACAAGAATAATGGCAATAATTCTTGAATCCAACCATACTATATCAATTCCAAGCTGATCAAGTAATATTTTAAAATAATTAGCAAATGCTAAGGTTTCACCAGCTCCTATAGCAACTACCGATACTATATAATGCCATCCAGCAAGATTAGCCCATATTCTGTTTAATCCTCTTTTAGCATAATTATAAGTTCCTCCCGCACATGGAAGCGCTGCTGACATTTCACCATAGATAAGACATGGCCATATTGATATTAATAATGCTATAAATGTAAATGCTATAATCCATGAGCCTACACTTCCTATCTGTGCTGAACCACACGTAAATAATCCAACTCCAACTACCGTTCCTATAGTCATACTAATTGCTTCTTTTAAACCAAGAGCCCTGACCAATTTGTTATCTCCCATTGTCTTCTCCTTTTGCTCATTAATATATACAATATCCTTATTAAAAAATTGTTCACATATTGTATTGTTCACATATCATTTTAACATCATTATTATATGTATAGTATTAGTAAAGTGAACTGTTAAAGTATACATCATCTTATATAAAAAGTAAATATTTCTTCATATAATTTTAAGCATTTCTTAACATTCGTAACACATTTTTATGATTTGATTACATAAATATCTATATTTGTTATTTTACAAAATACAATAATAATTAATCAAAAAGGTCCAAAGTATTACACTCTGGACTTTTTGATTCCACATTATAGAACATACAATTACTTATCTTCAGACTTTGTATTAATTATAATATCATCGCCTTCAACTTCTTTGCTTTTATTTTCATCTATACCAAGCTTATCACTAACCTTTTTCTTTGCCTTTCTCCAATAAATACCTGCAACAGCACCTATTGCAATTACAACACCTGCAATCGCCTGAATGGCGTATGTCATAACTGATGGATCGAGATACCCACTTACCATATTTGTAAACATTATCATTTTGATTTTCCTCCTATATTAGATTTATTATTACTAATTATTTTGTACATTATATTTTTTTATCATTTCATCATACTGATCGTATGGCACAAGAATAAAAGAGCCTATTTCATCGGCACGCTTATCTGCCGGTATAATAAGTAATGACCATAATTGTTCCTTCGCATATGCATTATCCTTAAATACATTCTCTGTGAGGTCATTAGGTGCTACATGGAATCTGACCATCTGCTTATCTCCAACTTCAAACACATTTTCACCATAAGCTGATGAATCTTTTAAAGTTGAGGAAGCGATAGTATTGTTTACATTTGTAAATGTAATCTTTGAATCACTTACAACCATCTCATCATGATTAGCATTTCTTTCCTTAACAAGAATTGCAGGATTAGAATAAAGGTCAATTCCTCCATGATCTGCCGTTATTATAATAGTACTGCTGTCATATATTCCCTTTGCTTTAAGCTCATCCATATATTCCTTTATAATTTTGAAGATACCTCTTATCTGGCTATCTACACCTATCGAATCTGAAGGAACAGCCTGTGCATTTTCGTCCATGACATATGGACTATGAGCTCCATTAAGATGATACATTACAAAAGTATCCTTATCGTTTTGGGTTGTTATGCCTTTTTCCTTAAAATCTTGATAGAATTGTGCATCATCAAGATTATAAAGATTAGAAGTATTATCTTCCAACGTAATATACTGATTAAATTCACCAGAATATAACCAGAAATTCTGTTTCAAAAACTGTGGCATAGCATAAAATGAAACAAACTTATAAAGACATTCCATAAAGCCTCTTCTTGAAGAAATGACATATTTCTGTTCCATTTTAAGATTATCAACACTATTTTTATCGCAATAGTCAAGGTAATAAAATTCAGTAAAAAGTTTAACATTACAATTACTCTTCTGCATATCCGCAAACAAAGAAGAACTTTCATATGCATCTTTATAATACTCACTTGTATCACGTGAGGCATCCATATCTATTTTTCCTGTAAGTAATGTTGGAATACCAAGTACTGTAGGAGCACCACCCGCAACTGCGTCATCAAAATATGTAAAATCTTTTAATGATTTCTTATATTCTTCATTTGGAAGAAGCATGTCTTCAAACCAGCTTGCGTCAAGTGTATCCACAACAAACATAATTGTATTATTTTTTGAAGACAATTCAAATTCACCATTTTTAGTAACAGCAAAATCGTTAGATACCACCTTATGTGTAGTTAATAATAATACAACAAGTGAAACAAGCTGCATTGCTGTTACAAACAGACTTCCCCATTTTACAATAAGTGACATAATATTTTCTTTTATAGCATAAACAACCTGAGGCACAACAAAAACCAATATCCAGGCAATTATGCTTATAATGCCATTTATCTTATACTCTGACCAGGCAATTTCCTTACCATTGAGTGAATTAAAGGCCGGATTAAGGAAATTACCCTGAATATAAAATCCTAATGCCAGGCTAAATACAAGTAATACATATGAATAAAATAATCTTTTGATTGGTATAATAAATCCAATTATATATACAATTACCAATACAGCAACTGAAACAAGCGCAATCAATGGAACAATCTTTATGTAATCAAGTGCAAAGTCATCAATATTACTTATGAATAAGGAACTTGGCATATATATAGCAAATGTAAATATAAGAAATATTGTTGGAGGTAAAAGCAAAAGTATTCTTTCTACAAAACCATATTTCTTTTTTGACTTTTCAGCTGAATTGTTATCATCTCTCATAAACTCCTCCTCAATAATTATTTGGATTCTTTATTCTTTTTATCGTTAATTTTTCTTACAACAGCGTTAATAATATAATCTGCACCTACCTGTGCACTGTTTCCAAGATTATATACATATTCATGAACAAACTCATCAATTTTTTGCTTATAATCTTCTGTATGTTTTAATATCTGATCTACCACTTCTGGAATTCTATCCATCTCATCAGGTTTCAATGAAGCACCTATGCTGTCTCTCATCCATATATTAATAGGCTCTACACCTATCTTTTCATATTCAGGATTCATTACCTTCATTGGTGTATCTATAAACAATACAGGCTTACAAGTTGTATATGCATATTCGTAACATATTCCAGACCAGTCAGTTATCATCATATCTGCTTCAAAAACTGTACTATTAGATGAAAAATCTGTCTGAATTTCTATATCATCATCATTAGCGAAGCGGTCTTTAAGCTGTTGCATACGTTCTGGCATATGTCTTACATGCTGTGGATGAGGTCTTACTGTTATCTTATAACCATGTCCTTTAAGATTATCTAACAATTCATCCAGACAACTATCAACTATATTATCTTTCTGCCATGATGGAGCAATAAGGATAGATTTAACATCAGAAACCTTCTTCTCCATTTTATTGTAATCATCTCTCATTGAATCAAGCAGGCAATATCCCCATTCAACAAGAGTTTTTTCTGGAAGTTCATATACCTTTTCTGTTTTTTTAATTTCTTCCTTTTGATGCTTACCCGTACAGAATACAGTATCAAAATGATCCATAGAACCTGTTCTCATAGTCATATTCAGACTATCCATTCCATGTGGAATGTATATATATTCAATATCTTTTCTTATATAGCTTCTTTTTATATGATAATTCTCAAGATCAGGCATAGTCATTACAACAACATCTGCATCAAGCTTCATCATCAATGTTATAAGTTTCTTTTCACCTATATAATATGCTTTAATACGGCTATTTTCTTCTGCCTTCTTAAAGATAGAATCATCAGGATCACTTGTTATGTAATGTATTACTATGTTGGTATTCTTAAGAATATATTCAATCATTCCGGCATAGTATTTGTAAAATCCATTATTTTCAGAATAGAATACAAGATGCTTATTAACAACTGAGAAAAATCTCTTATAATCAGCTTTCTCCCTCTTTGCATATGGATTTTTTTCAAAGAGCTTCTTCTTGCCAGAATTTCCACCTATGCCTTCAAGTGCTGCAAGCTCTTTCTTACTCTCCTCAAGGTCTTCATAATCAACGTATTTCTTAGGATTAATTGCCCAGTTAAGAAGATATAACTGTACAATAGCAAATATATTACTTGCAATCCAATATAAGGCTACACCTGCTGGCACAAACCAGCCAAGATATAATGAAAGACCAACTGATAAAATCATCATGCCATATTTGTTAAGTTTAGACTGCTCTGCCTGTAATACATTACTGGCATTCTGTGCAACACATAAAAGCCATGCAGAAAATCCAGCTATTACAGGTACAATAATATCTATCCCACCTACTTCTGATGGAACCCAGCTAAGATTAATTCCTAAGAAATTCATATTCAGAGTCTTAACCTCTGCAAGAATCCCAGCTATATCAACACCATTAAACTGTGACTGGAGTGCAAGAAACTGGCTTTCATATGTTCCATTCTTAATACTTTCAACTACAGCAAGCTGAATAGACGATGATTCAGGATCTACCCCTGTAAGTGAAACTATTAATGAATTAAATGCATCTATAACATCTGATGGCAAATGAAGAAGATAATCCAACGGATGATATATAACTGCCACTAAGCCAAGTAATAGAATAATCTGTACAGCCAATGGAATAAGTGATGCCAATGGATTATATTTTTCTTTCTTAAAAAGCTTTGACTGTTCATCAGCTATTGAATCTTTATCCCCAAAATGTTTTGCTTTTATCCTGTTAATATCAGGCTGCATCTTAACCATCTTAATGGAATTTTTCTGAACCCATATAGATACTGGCAAAAGCACGAATTTACTTATAAGTGTAAAAAGAATAATTGCAATTCCATAATTACTTATAATCTTATAGCAAAAGGCCATTACATATCCTAATGCACTTGATAACACATTCATATTTAACTCCTTTTTTATATATTTCACATTTTTTTCACATTCACAATTGATAATGCTAACATAAATTATATAATTAGTAAAGTATTTTAAAGAAAACAAGTATAATTGTGTGTAAAAAATTAATATAATATTAAGACTTTTTAAGATTTTATTGCCAGTATTGAATAAATTATCTTAAGCTTGTAATTATTCTTACTTATTTTACACAATATAAAAACACCAGAGGATATTTACCCAATGGCATTAAGTTAAGGGCGATGAAGAGAAGTTAGTATCGTTTTTTGATAT
>ERZ791912.6-NODE-6-length-202479-cov-42.873138_pt1 | contig 202479 bp, 157 predicted proteins | sample MGYA00510141_ERZ791912 | MGnify/ENA primary metagenome ERZ791912 (study PRJEB30046, sample SAMN00792082) | human gut metagenome | study: EMG produced TPA metagenomics assembly of the A metagenome-wide association study of gut microbiota in type 2... | reverse complement strand
TTACGTTCCAACCTCTCTTATTCTCCTTTGGCTGCTTTAGAGCTTTATGTTAAAAGTCGAAAATCATATTTTTACCTTTGTAACTTATTGATAATCAATATCTGATTTTCGTAAAATTGACTTTTTAAAGTGGGCTCAATCAATAAGGCTTAGAGTGGTCAACTAAAATCGTTAAACCACACCCTTTCCCGAACATCAATGATGACTAAGGAAGGAAGCAACAGATGCTGTTGCTTCGTTAATCTTTCAGCGAATAGGTGACAGTAGTCACAACCCTTACCTTTTTAATATAAGGAGTATTCGAGTCGCGGTCGTCGATGGAGAACTGTCCCTGGTCTGCATTCATAATCTTGTCGATCTTACTCTTGCTGTTCTTGGCAAACTGCTCGGCGGTCTGCTCAGCATTCTCTATCGCCTCCTGCATCATCTTGGGCTTCATCTTGCGGAAAGCCACAAACTCATATTTCACAGGATTATCGTAACCTCCATCCACAATGGCGATTCCCTTCTGGAGCAATTCCCCCTGACGGGCAATAAGACTGCGGATAAGCTTCACATTATTCGACGTAACGGTGATGATGGAAGTTATGTTGTAACGATAAGGATTCTTGTTTTCTCCATATCGCTCGGCATTCAGGTCGATCACCACAGGAGCATTGACATTGATCTCTTCTGCCTTCACGCCATTAGCCAACAGGAACTGGCGAATGGTACTCGTCGTATGGTTGATGGTCTGATACAACTGGGGCAGGTCATTGCCTATCTCCTTCGACAGGATAGGCCATGTCACCTTGTCGGCTTCCACCTCCTTTTCTGCCAAACCCTTAACTACTACTTTGCGGTCCTTACCTGCCAGACCCTCCAAACCCAACTTGATACAAAATCCAAGCGCAATGATGCCGATGGCTAAGATTGCTGCTTGCTTGATACCTGCATTGACATTCATGTTTTCTTTGTTATTAAGTTTTACTTACTGTTTCCTAACGCCTCAAGAAGCTGCGACAGTTCTTGAGGCACTCACTTTATTTTCACAAAATTACACAAAACAACTGATAACCAAGTATTTTTATATGTTATAATAATCTAAAATCTGCATTTTAGATGAAAACTATCAGAAAAAACAGCAGCAACCGCCTACTATATCGATTATTCTGTGTAACTTTGCAAAAGGAATTCTAAACACTGAGAAAATGAATCAAAAAGAAATATTCGACAATATCATGAGCCGTACTTCCGTGCGAAGCTTTCTCGACCAACCTGTTGAGTCGGAGAAAGTAGAGATGCTGTTGCATGCAGCCATGGCAGCACCCTCGGCTTGTAACAAACAGCCCTGGCACTTTGCTGTGATAGACGACAGGAAGTTACTCGATCAGATTCCTCATTTCAGTCCATATGCCAGCATGGCAAAGGAAGCTCCGCTTGCCATTGTTGTCTGCGGCGACTTAAACAAAACCCTTGAAGGTACGGAACAGGAGTTCTGGATCCAGGACTGTTCTGCAGCTACAGAGAACCTACTCCTGATGGCAAATGCCCTCGATCTGGGTGCTGTATGGACCGCCCTCTACCCTCTTGAGGTACGTTACAGGGGAATGCAAGAGCTGTTGGCACTGCCCAGCAACTTGATACCGCTGAACACCATCGTTATCGGTTATCCCCAAAAGAAAACAGCAGCCAAAGACAAATGGGACGAAGCTAATATCTCGCTGAACGGATACAACCATCAGCCCAAATCATTTCTATAAGAATCTAACAACATTACATCAGAAAGTGGGAGAAGAATGTCCTACACAGAAAGGCATCTACATCCACAACGGAAAGAAAATGGTAGTAGAATAATAAAGGTTTGTGCAAAATAACCTAAAACTTTTTAGGTGAATAGCACATAAATAAAAAAATATATGTAACTTTGGAGGCGATTTCAGAACATTCAAACAAAATTCAAATGGAAAAACATAATTTTGTGACGATTGCAGACCTGTCGAAGGAGAAGATAGAATACCTCCTGCAGATGGCGCAAGAGTTCGAAAAGCATCCCAACAGGGAACTGTTGAAGGGAAAGGTTGTTGCAACCCTTTTCTTCGAACCATCCACCCGTACACAACTTAGTTTTCAAACTGCAGCCAACCGCCTCGGTGCCCGTGTCATAGGCTTCTCTGATGCCAAGACATCAAGTACCACCAAGGGCGAGACACTGAAGGACACCATCCTCATGGTGAGCAACTATGCCGACATCATTGCCATGCGCCACCACATAGAGGGAGCTGCACAGTATGCCAGCGAGGTGGCACCAGTGCCTATTGTCAATGCTGGAGACGGAGCCCACATGCATCCATCACAGTGCCTGCTCGACCTCTACTCCATCTACAAGACACAGGGAACACTCGAGAATCTGAATATCTATCTCGTGGGCGACTTGAAATATGGCAGAACAGTACACTCGCTCATCACTGCCATGCGCCACTTCAACCCTACCTTCCACTTCATCGCACCAAAGGAGCTGGCCATGCCACAAGAGTACAAACTCTACTGCGACTATCATGGAATCAAATATGTGGAGCACGAAGACTTCAACGAAGACGTGATAGCAGGAGCCGACATCCTCTATATGACACGCGTCCAGAAGGAACGCTTCAGCGACCTGATGGAGTACGAGCGCGTAAAGAACGTGTATATTCTGAAACGCAGTATGCTCGCCAAGGCCAAGGAGAACATGAAGATCATGCACCCGCTGCCACGTGTCAACGAGATAGCATACGATGTGGATGACGACCCACACGCTTACTACATACAGCAGGCACAGAACGGACTCTATGCACGAGAGGCCATCTTCTGCCATTGCCTCGGCATCACGCTCGACGACATCAAGAACGACAAGACTATTATTGAATAATGTTTAGAGTTTAATTATGGGAAACAATAAGAATCAACTTGTGGTTGCCGCTATCGAGAACGGAACCGTTATCGACCATATACCAGCCGAAAAGACCTATCAGGTAGTCAACCTCCTGCAATTAGAGAAAATGGAGACACCTGTCACCATCGGCTACAACCTCCCTTCTAAGAAAATCGGCAAGAAGGGCATCATCAAGGTTGCCAACAAATTCTTTACCGACGAAGAGATCAACCGTCTCTCGGTAGTAGCTCCAAACATCGGTCTGAGTATTATCAAGGACTACGAAATCGTTGAAAAGAAGACAGTGAAAACTCCTGATACACTGAAGGGAATCGTGAAATGCAACAATCCCAAGTGCATCACCAACAACGAGCCTATGGCTACAGTCTTCCACACCGTGGATGCAGCATTGGGCATAATACGCTGTCACTACTGCGACAAGGAACAGCAACTCGGAAAGGTAGAACTTTGCAAATAACATAAAACAGGCTTCTGACATAACAGTTAGAAGCCTGTTTTTGTATAAAAACGACAAAAAGTAAGCAAATAGACTCAAAATAGCTTTTATTATTTGGCTATTACAACTATATTGCTTATTTTTGCAGTACAAATCTAAAATATAAGCTGAATCAAGCATAAAACGACTAATAATAAAGAGATTCAATGGAAAAAGACCAAGAGATTTTCGACTTGATCGAAAGAGAACATCAGCGTCAGCTGAAAGGTATGGAGCTGATTGCTTCCGAGAACTTTGTGAGTGAAGAGGTAATGAACGCTATGGGTTCTTACCTTACCAACAAGTATGCTGAGGGACTCCCTGGCAAACGTTACTATGGCGGTTGCCAAGTGGTAGATATCGTAGAGAACCTTGCCATCGAGCGCGTAAAGAAAGTCTTCAGTGCAGAGTATGCCAATGTTCAGCCTCACTCTGGAGCACAAGCCAATGCTGCCGTACTGCTCGCTGTGCTGAAGCCCGGCGACACATTCATGGGACTGAACCTTGACCACGGCGGACACCTTTCACATGGCAGCCACGTCAATACGTCTGGTATCCTCTATCGCCCTATCGGCTACAACCTCAACAAGGAAACTGGTCGTGTAGACTATGACGAGATGGAGAAGTTGGCTCTCGAAAACAAACCTAAGTTGATTATCGGTGGCGGCAGTGCCTATAGCCGTGAGTGGGATTATGCCCGCATGCGCAAGATTGCCGACGAGGTGGGTGCCTTGTTGATGATCGACATGGCTCACCCTGCAGGTCTTATCGCAGCAGGATTGCTCGACAACCCATTGAAATATGCACACATCGTAACTTCTACCACACACAAGACTCTCCGTGGTCCTCGTGGAGGTATCATTCTCATGGGTAAGGACTTCGACAATCCTTGGGGCTATACCACCAAGAAGGGCGAGGTAAAGAAAATGAGTATGTTGCTCAACTCTGCCGTATTCCCAGGTCAGCAGGGAGGTCCATTGGAGCACGTTATCGCTGCCAAGGCTGTAGCCTTCAACGAGAACCTCCAGCCTTCATGGAAAGAATATGCCACACAGGTGAAAAAGAATGCTGCAGTATTGGCCGACGACCTCATCGGACGTGGTTTCGGAATCGTTAGTGGTGGTACCGACAACCACTCTATGCTGGTAGACCTGAGAAGCAAGTATCCTGACTTGACAGGTAAGGTGGCAGAGAATGCCCTTGTTGCTGCTGATATTACCGTCAACAAGAACATGGTACCATTCGACACTCGCTCTGCCTTCCAGACAAGTGGTATCCGCCTGGGTACTGCAGCCATGACAACCCGTGGCGCCAAAGAGGATATGATGCACCTCATTGCCGAGCTCATCGAAGAGGTTCTGAATGCTCCTGAGGACGAGAAGGTAATTGCTCGTGTACGCGAGAAGGTAAATGCAACCATGAAGGACTATCCTCTGTTTGCATACTAATCAAAGAATCAAATATACTGAAAGATAAAAAAAGTTGCGAGATTACTCTCGCAACTTTTTTTATTTGCTTTTTATAAAATGAGTGCCGGTACCTGCACGGACTTATACTCCCCAAGAACGTAAGTACCTTCGTTTGGCAACGAAGCCCATTGCGTTGAGCAACGAAGCCCATTGCGTTGGGCAACGAAGCCCATTGCGTTGGGCAACGAAGCCCATTGCGTTGGGCAACGAAGCCTATTGCGTTGGGCAACGAAGCCTATTGCGTTTCTACACACAGGCCAATGTATTTTATCACACTCCGAATTACTGTACAATCTTGAAGCGGATACGCAAGGAATGAGATGCCTCGTCCCAATTAGTACCAAGCATCACAAACTTACCTATCTGTGCCGTAGAGCGTACATGCTTGCCTATGCAAGGACACACATCGTAATCGCCTATACGCACCAGACGCAAAGTCTCGCTGGCATCCTCTGGCAATCGGTCGAGTTTCACATCGGCAGGAATATGGTCGCGATCAACAAACTCATAGGTCACTGGCATATCAAGCGCTATCAACCGATTCATCTCGGTTTCTATCGCCTTCTCTTCCTGACGCGAAGGTTTGTGGTCAACGACAAAGGTCATCTTGCTTTTCTTTCGCTCAATATGAGCATTGCGACTGCGCTCGCATGAGAACATACGAACCATCAACTGATTGAGCAGATGCTCTGCCGTATGAGCAGGAGGAAACTCTTCCTTGTGATGCTCATTCAAAATAAACTCACTCTCTTCCATCTTGACATTGAATTTATAGATTCTTACTCCATAAGGCTCAACAGCCACTGGGAAACGTCCGTCTTTCTTAAGTTCTACCTTCTTCTTGTCACCAGTCCAGAGTTCTGTAGCCATCACCTCTTCCTCTGTGATATGGAAGAAGTCGAAGGCATGAGCCGGAATGGTAACACCCAACAGGCATGACTCTGTCGAGAAGTTGAGTACCACCAAGAGCACTTCCTCATCCTTCTTGCGGAGAAAGGCAAACTGAGAACGAGGGTCGAAATGCTCGGAAATGGCATTGACATACATGAGATCGAAAGTATCTCCCTCACGGATGGCACGTTCCTCATTGGCAAGTCTGAGCATCTTGCGATAATGCAAGGCAAGCTCCTTCTGCTCTGCTGTACACCATTCCTTATGAGGTGTGGCAGGCTTGCAGCCTCTTGGTTTCGAGGCAACGAGCGTGTCGTAGGCATGCGACAAAGTCGCGGGCGACCAATAGTCGAAGATGGTCGTTCTGCCATCTACCCCACTGAATCCCTCTTTGTCCATTCCCTTTTCTCCAAACTCCTGTCCACTATAGACCATAAAAGGATTCTTCTGGAAGAAAAGACTCATAGCTGCTGCCGGCAGCGCCTTACGTGCATCACCACAGAAGAAATCGCTGGCAATACGCTGCTCGTCATGATTTTCCAGGAAATAGAGCATATGCTCACGTATATCGTCGACCACCTGCCATTCGTGGGTGATACTGGCAGCAGGACGTTCTCCACGGATTACAGCACGCAGACAGTCATACATACCCAACTTGTCATAGAGGTAATCAAAACCAGCCTTCACGTAGTTGCGATACTGGTTGGGATCGTACACCTCACCTATGACAATCACTTCCGGGTAACGGGCTTTCAGTATCTGAGTGGCATACGACCAGAAGGCGCAAGGCACCATCTCAGCCATGTCACAACGGAATCCGTCGACACCCTTGCTTGCCCAGAACAACAAGATGTCAGTCATCTTGCCCCAGGTACTGGGCACTGGCTCATAGTGATAGCTGCGGCCGCCGGCATCACAATAATCCACTCCATAGTTGAGTTTCACCGTCTCATACCAGTCGTTTCTACCCGGATGGTTGTCAAAGCGGCCGTTGCCTGTTGCCTTGGCTGGACTCTCATGATAGGGTTCGTATATCTTGGCTTCTTTGGAAGAGAAAGCCTTGAACTCGGGTTTGGAGCAACGAACATCGTTCAGGTCCAGATCACCCCAAGTATAATAGAAATTATTGCGCGTAGAGAAGTGCATGTTCTTGTCATCATCTTCTCCAAGATCTCGTACACCTGCTGGTTTGCGAATGGAATGATACTCACGAGCCACATGATTGGGCACAAAGTCCATGATGACCTTCATACCAGCCTTGTGAGTGCGCTCGATAAGACTCTCCCATTCCGTCATTCTCATGCTGACATTCTCTGCCAGATCAGGATCGACGTCATAATAGTCGGTAATGGCATAAGGTGAACCAGCCTTTCCTTTCACCACCTCGGCATGCTGTACTGGAATGCCGAAAGAAGAGTAATCGGTCTGTGTGGCATGGCGAATGACTCCCGTATACCAAATATGAGTAAAGCCCATATCATGGATACGGGCTAATACTGCGTCATTGAAGTTGTTAAGTTTTCCACATCCATTCTCATCTATCGTACCATTTTCCTTACAGGTAATATTGGCATTGCGGAAAAGACGTGGAAGAACTTGATAAATAACGACTTTTTCTTTCATCTCGCGGCTATGACCTGATATTAAGCAATACCGTGAGAAGCTACTGTCTTATTGATACGGCCAATCATGCCCTGCAAAGCCTTGCCAGGACCACACTCAGTAAAGTCATCAGCACCATCAGCAATCATTGCCTGAACAGAAGAAGTCCAACGAACAGAGCTGGTAAGCTGGGCAATGAGGTTCTGCTGAATCTCAGCAGGATCGGTATGAGGCTTGCCGTCTACATTCTGGTAAACAGGACACTTAGGAGCCGAGAAAGTTGTTTTCTCGATAGCAGCCTGAAGCTCGTCCTTGGCAGGCTGCATCAATGGAGAGTGGAAAGCGCCACCTACCTTCAAAGGCAGAGCTCGCTTGGCACCAGCAGCCTTCAACTTCTCGCAGGCTGCATTGATAGCGTCTACATTACCTGAAATAACAAGCTGACCAGGACAGTTATAGTTGGCAGCAACTACCACATTACCCTCAGTGCTTACCTCTGCACAGACCTCCTCTACCTTCTCATCTGGCAAACCGATGATAGCAGCCATGGTACCGGGATTGGCCTCGCAAGCTTTCTGCATCGCATTGGCACGAGCAGCAACCAACTTCAAACCATCCTCAAAAGCCATAGCACCTGCTGCAACGAGGGCAGAGAACTCACCCAGAGAGTGACCAGCCACCATAGCAGGCTGGAACTCATCACCCAAGCAGAGGGCTGAGATAACAGAATGGAGGAACACGGCAGGCTGAGTAACCTTGGTCTCCTTCAACTGGTCGTCGGTACCAGCAAACATAATATCAGTAATCTTGAAACCGAGAATCTCATCGGCCTTATCAAAGAGTTCTTTTGCCAAAGAATTGTTGTCATAAAGGTCCTTACCCATTCCTACGAACTGAGAACCCTGACCTGGGAAAACAAATGCTTTCATTTCTTGTTTTATCTATTTAGTTTGTTACAAATGTTACGATGATAATATCCTGCAAAATGCTGAATAATAATCGGGTGCAAAGATACAATAAAAAAATGACACTTAAAAGAGAAAAAACAAAAAAATCCCAAATGCCTGAGGGCAGATGGGATTTTTATATTAATATGCTTTACAGTGCGAAAAAATATCGTACTAAAGGTCGGTGAGATTACTCAGCTGCAGGAGCCTCCTCCTCAGCAGGAGCAGCCTCAACAGCAGGAGCCTCCTCTACTGCAGGAGCAGCAACAGGAGCATTTTCTGCTACAACGATAACAGGAACCTTGATTTCAACCTCCTTGTGGAAGTGAACAGTTGCCTCGTACTCACCAATCTTCTTGGCATCCTTCATAGTGATGATCTTACGATCTACCTCGATACCCTTCTTTGCGAGCTCCTCAGCTACAGTAGCGGCGTTAACAGAACCATAAAGCTGACCTGTTGCGCTCACCTTAGCAGCGATAGTAAGAACTACGTCATTGAGAGCCTCACCCTTCTTAACAGCCTCAGCCTTGATAGCCTCGAGCTTGTGAGCCTGCTGCTTCAAATCCTCAGCCAACTGCTTTTTAGCAGATGCTGAAGCGATAACAGCCTTACCTGTAGGAATGAGGAAGTTACGACCGTAACCACTCTTTACATTCACGATATCGTTCTTGTATCCAAGACCGATAATATCTTGCTTAAGTATAATTTCCATTAATCTTTTCCTCCTTAAATTACTTCATCAAATCGGTTACGTAAGGAAGCAAAGCGATCTGGCGAGCACGCTTAACAGCCTGTGCCACGCGGCGCTGATACTTCAAAGATGTACCTGTGATACGACGTGGAAGGATCTTACCCTGCTCGTTCAAGAACTTCTTCAAGAACTCTGGGTCCTTATAGTCGATGTACTTAATACCGCTCTTCTTGAAACGGCAATACTTCTTCTTCTTTGTGTCGATAGAAGGAGCGGTCAAATAACGGATTTCTGATTTCTGATCTGCCATGATTAAGCCTCCTCTTTTTTACCAAGCTTTGCACGACGCTTCTCTGCGTAAGCGGCAGCATACTTGTCAAGTTTAACAGTCATGTAACGAATTACTTTCTCGTCGCGGCGATAAGCAGTCTCGAGCTTAGCGATAACAGTTGGCTCAGCCTTGAACTCAACCAAGCTGTAGAAGCCTGATGTCTTCTTCTCGATGTTGTAAGCCAACTTCTTCAAACCCCAAGCCTCTTTGTTCAGAATCTCAGCACCATTATCGGTGAGTACCTTCTCGAACTTAGCGACCGTTTCCTTCATCTGTTCATCAGACAAAACGGGAGTCAAAATGAAAACGGTTTCGTATTGATTCATACTACTTTTGATAATTAAAATGTTATTAAATAAATTGTTGCACCCATAGATTCCGTGTCTAAAAAACACCTCTTCCACGAAATGCGGTGCAAAATTACTACTTTTTATTCAAATAACCAAATATTTTTTGTACTTTTGCCGAAAATATTTAATTCATTGGTTATTATATCATAAAAAGAGGACTGAAATAATGAAAATAAACAAAATCAAGCAACTTTTGCCTGCACTTTTATCCATGGGTATGACATTTATCGTACTGGGGGTACTCATGCTTGCTGCCAGTTTCGTCTTTGGTATCAAAAACAACATCCTGCTGTTCGCCGGACTCTTTTTCATTGTCGCAGGAACAGCAGGATATGTATATTCGCTCAAGCAAAAGCCTTAGCTTAGTGACAGAGAAATTACTTATTCCTCGTTAGGAGTAATCAGCTTATAACCCTTACCATGGATGTTGATAATCTCAATCTGCGGATCATCTTTCAGGTGCTTGCGCAACTTGGTGATATATACATCCATAGAGCGAGCATTGAAGTAGTTGTCGTCTATCCAGATTGTCTTCAGGGCAAAGTCACGCTGCAGAATCTCATTGGCATGAGAACAGAGCAATGCCAACAGTTCATTCTCCTTGGTGGTCAACTTAGTCTGCTTCTCACCTGCAGAAAGCAACTGCTTCTGGGTATCGAAAGTAAACTTACCAATGTGGTACAGAGTTGACTCCTTATTTTTCTTACCACGTACTCGACGAAGGATAGCCTCTACACGGAGCACCAACTCTTCCATAGAGAAAGGCTTAGTGATATAATCATCGGCACCAATCTTGAAACCTTCGAGGATATCTTCCTTCAGTGTCTTGGCTGTCAAGAAGATGATTGGAATATCGGCATTAGCCTGACGAATCTCCTGTGCCAAGGTGAAGCCATCCTTCTTTGGCATCATCACGTCGAGCACGGCAATATCAAACTTGCCTTTGGTAAACTCTCTGTAACCAGCCTCACCATCGGGGCACAAAGTTGTATCATATCCCTTTGCCAATAAATACTCGCGAAGCAACATACCCAAGTTCTCATCGTCCTCGCAAAGCAAAATCTTAATTGTCTCTTCCATAATCTTATAGCTTTAATATTAATATTCTGTTTATTTTATCAATCATGAATCACATTATTTTATCAATCATGAATCACAGGCAGCTTGATAGTAAAGGTTGTTCCCTTTCCATACTCGCTATCCACCTTGATCTCACCATCATGAAGATCTACTATCTTCTTTACATAAGCCAGCCCCAGACCGAAGCCCTTCACATCGTGGACATTACCTGTATGAACACGGTAGAACTTATCAAAAATCTTCTTCAGATTCTCTTTCTTCATACCCAAGCCCGTATCTGTGATGGAGAGATATAGATGCTGATCGTCGTTCCACGTCTTCATCGTGATATCGAGCGCCTCACCTGGTTTGCGATACTTCACAGCATTATCCATCAGGTTGAAGATTACATTTTGGAAATGTACCTCATCTACATAGATAGAGGAATCCACTGCCTCGATATCGGTATACACCTTTCCGCCCGTATGCTCTACACGCAATGAGAACGAATGGGCTATATTCTCCACCATCTCGTTAAGGTCAAGTTCCTTCTTCTTGAACACAGCCTTCTTGCGGTCGAACATACTCATCTGCAAAACCTTCTCTACCAGGAAGCGCAGTCGCTTTGACTCGTCATTGATGACCGTACCCAAGTGTTTCTGCATCTGTTCGCTCTTTGATACCGAAGAGTCATTGAGCATTTGGGCAGCCAGACTGATGCTGGCTATAGGCGTCTTCAACTCATGTGTCATATTGTTGATAAAGTCGTTCTTTATCTCCGTATAACGCTTCTGTCGGAATATTACCACAATGGTGAAGATGAAGGTGATCAGCAACACCAATGTAAAGATGATACTTGGTATCATGAAGCGCACACTCGAGAAGATATAACTGTTCATGTCAGGGAAATGCACCTTCACAACTCCCATCTTAGACTGAGGATCATTGCGGAACAGTACTTGCGAATAGCTGTATTCCTCACCCTCTTCTGAAAAGTCAGGACAACGATAAACCTCGCGTCCATCCTGTGTGCTCACCGTGAAATGATAAGGAATGTTGATACCATTATTCATCATTTCCGCCTTGAGGTCCTGGTCGAGCTGTTTGAAGTTGATGCGTTCCTTCAAAGGCTTGTCTGACGCCGAATAGAGTATGGAGTAAACCACTTCGTCGAGCAACGCCTTCTGGTAAACATATCTATTCTTGACAATCTCCTGCAATGACTTCTGGGTCTCGTGCAAGGAGTTCTTGTCGCTTCGCAGAATCATGGCCTTTGGCATCTGAGCAGGATTGGTAGCTATGGTCTTCAGTTCGAAAGAAGAATAGACAGTGCCGTCCTTACCTGTCACCGAATACTGATGTGAATGCTGAACTGTGCCATCAAGCTGCCCGCTCCTTGTACCCACAGAGTCTTTCCGAGTGGCTCTGCGCTCAGTCTCATTGACGTCTTTCTCCAAATAGCGCAACGTCTCGTTCAACTCCAAGTTTCTTGAAGCTTGATACAGGGCTCTGTTGACCGACTCGTCAAACTGTTCTTTCTTCATATTCACCATCTCCTGAATATAACTCAGTTGAAGGAAAAGCAAAGCCAAGAACGAAAAGCCCATGATGATGGCAATAGTCCAAATTGTTTTCTTCTTCATGGCAGCAAAGATAGACAAATTTCTTAAACGATTAACAAATTGTCGTTAATTATTTATTCGTAATTTAATATTATTAACAATATCAATATTTGATAATTACTGATAAGCACTTATCTGAACCAACAAAAGTGCCTATCGTAATTACAGATACTCTTTCGACAAGAAAGAACAAGAGGACATGCAACAATCCGCATGTCCTCTTTCTTCTTATTATTTATTTTCTCCACTAACTATTACTCAGCCTCTTTAGCCAATTCTGCCTCGTGTTCAGCTATCAACTTGCCCTGAATATCATTAGGAACAAGCTCGTAACTTGCAAACTTGGTAGTGAAAGAAGCACGTCCACCTGTGAGCGAACTCAGAGAGATAGAGTAGTTGGAAAGTTCCTTCAACGGAATCTTCGCACTCAACTTCTGATAACCAGCCTCGCTGTCCATACCCATGATAAGAGCACGGCGGCCCTGCAAGTCACTCATCACATCGCCCATGAAATCAGCAGGAACATAAACCTCCAAATCATATATTGGCTCAAGAATCTTAGGACCGGCCTGCTTGAAAGCATCGCTGAAGGCATGACGGGCTGCCAGCATGAACGACAACTCATTACTGTCTACTGGATGCATCTTGCCATCATAAACGATAACTCTCACATCGCGGGCATAGCTGCCTGTCAGAGGACCGTGCTCGATACAGTCCATAATACCCTTGAGGATAGCAGGCATGAAACGTGCATCAATGGCACCACCTACCACAGAGTTGAGGAATACCAACTTACCACCCCACTCCAATGAAACTTCCTCGCGACTCTTGATGTTCATCTTGAACTCCTGTCCGTTGAAGGTGAATGAGGTTGGATCAGGCATACCCTCTGCATATGGCTCCACTATCAGGTGAACCTCACCAAACTGTCCGGCACCTCCACTCTGTTTCTTATGTCGATACTCGGCACGAGCCTTCTTGGTAATGGTCTCACGATAAGGAATACGAGGCTCACCGAAGACAATGTTCAACTTCTCATTGTTCTCCAGGCGCCACTTCAATGTACGCAAGTGGAACTCGCCCTGACCATGCACGATCACCTGGCGCAACTCCTTACTCTGCTCCACTATCCATGTAGGATCCTCCTGGCGCATCTTCAAGAGAGCAGCCATCAGTTTCTCTGTATCCTGAGCATTGACAGCCTTTACGGCACGGGAGTACTTGGAGTTAGGATACTTGATAAAGTCGAAACGCCACTCTGTATCCTTGCCATTCAGCGTATTGCCAGTCTTCACGTCCTTCAACTTCACGGTACAACCGATATCACCCGCCTCGAGTTTGTCGACAGGAACACGATTGGCTCCCGCACAAGCATACAGCTGTCCGATACGCTCCTTGCTTCCACGGTCAGCATTGGTCAGGTCATCACCCGACTTCACCGTACCACTCATTACCTTAAAGTAGCTTACCTCACCGATATGTGGCTCCATACCTGTCTTGAAGAAGTAAACGCTTTCAGGACCAGCAGCATCAGGAGTAATCTCCTCACCACGGGTATTGTGCAACTTTGGCATCTCGCTGACGAAAGGCACCACATTGCCCAAGAATTCCATCAAGCGGCGCACACCCATATCTTTTCCTGCACAAACGCAGAACACTGGGAAGATGCTGCGGGTTACCAATCCCTTACGGATGCCCTCGCGCAACTCGTCTTCGGTAAGACTCTCGCTCTCGAAGAATTTCTCCATCAAGCCCTCATCATTCTCGGCAGCAGCCTCAACGAGGGCCTTGTGCAACTCCATGGCCTTGTCCATCTCCTCTTCAGGAATCTCCTCAATGACAGGAGCACCACCTTCTGGCTTCCAGGAATATTTCTTCATCAATAGCACGTCAATGAGAGCATTGAAGCCAGAACCGGTCTCGATAGGATACTGTATCTGTACACACTTAGAACCATAGATTTCGTGCATGGTAGCCACGATATTATCGAAGTCACATTTGTCAGAATCAAGCTGATTGACAAGGAAGATGACAGGCTTGCCCAACTTCTCTGTGTAGCGGAAGTTATTCTGTGTACCTACCTCAGGACCATACTGACCATTGATAAGAATCACAGCCTGATCGGTAACATTGAGCGAAGTAATAGCACCTCCCACGAAGTCATCACTTCCTGGACAGTCTATGATATTAAGCTTCTTGTTGTTCCATTCTACATGAAAAACAGTTGGGAATACCGAATAGCCGTATTCCAACTCAACTGGGAAGTAGTCACTCACCGTATTCTTCGCTTCTACAGAGCCTCTACGCTTGATAATGCCTGCTTCGAATAACATACTTTCGGCAAGTGTAGTCTTGCCGCTACCCGCACTGCCCAACAATGCGATGTTTTTGATCTCATTTGTCTGATATACTCTCATGACGCTATAGATTTAATAAGGGTTATACATTAAGTTGTCAAAAGGGCGAAGTGGTTTCTTCTCCGCTTTATGGCTACTAAGATAGTGAATTTTTCCCAAAAAACAAAAACTTTAGCACTCAAAACTCACTTCTTTTAAAACATATTAGTAATTTTGCACCAAATTAAAGCAAAAAACTGGCTTACACCTTATTATATATAGAAAACAATGGCTGGACTTTACATACACATTCCCTTCTGCGAGAGCCGCTGCATCTACTGCGGTTTTTACAGCACCACATCCCTGAAGATGAGAGAGGCATACGTGGACGCTCTCTGCAAGGAAATGGCAATGAGAACCATCGACCGTGCCCTGGGCGAACCTGCACAGATAGAAACCATCTACTTAGGAGGAGGGACACCCAGTCAGCTCACCAGTCAGCAACTCTTGCAAATTTTCGAAGGCATCAGCCAGCATTATGGCTCCTGCATGGTTAGAGACATGGAAGTAACCATGGAGTGCAATCCCGACGACATCACCCCTTCTCTTTGCCATACTCTCAGCCAGTTGCCCGTCAACCGTATCAGCATGGGAGCCCAGACTTTCTCGGATGAGCGCCTTCGCTTTCTGCACAGAAGACACAATGCCCGAGAGGTAGAGAATGCCATACATTTGCTGCGGGAAGCCGGCATCGGCAACATCAGTATTGACCTGATGTTTGGATTCCCCAACGAAACCATCCAGGAATGGCAACAGGACATCGAGCACGCCATCTCGCTGAACGCCGAACACCTATCGGCATACAGCCTGATGTATGAGGAAGGCACAACCCTGTACCGCTTGCTGCAGCAAGAGAAGATAAAGGAAACCGACGAGGACACCTACCTCCGAATGTACGAGATGCTTATCGACAAAATGACCGCTGCCGGATATGAGCACTACGAGATAAGCAACTTTGCAAAACCAGGATTCCGCTCACGCCACAACAGCAGTTACTGGCATGAAGTGCCCTACATCGGACTGGGAGCTGCTGCCCACTCATACAGACGCAAGCCTGAGGTGATGAGGAGTTGGAATGCAGCCGACATCCACAAATACATCCAGACCATAACAGAAGGAAGAACAGAGCAGGAACATGAAATTCTAAACAAGGAGACAAGATACAATGACCTGATAACAACAGCTTTGCGTACTATCGACGGCATCACACTCGAAGATATAAAAAAAGAGTTCGGCGACTCTTTCTACCGAACCCTGATGACTGAAGCTGACAATCACATAGCCCGCCAGCTGATGGTAATAAAAGATGGACATCTGGCGCTTACCCGTAAAGGACTCTACATCTCAGACGACATCATGAGCGACTTCATGTTGGTGTGATACCCCTACCGTTCTTTGAAAGAACAGCCTACGGGTTAGCCCAGCCATGCCTTGAAGTTCTCCAAACTGCCCTGCTGCAGATACATCGAATAGTAATATTCCTTGATGCGTTCGACAACCTGAGCGGTAGACTTCTTCTTGCTGATGTAAGGCTTTACCATCTGCATCAAGGCAAACAGCACTGACACTATCACCACCATGATAAGCCACGACAGGATTTCACTCCCCAGCCTGATGTAAGGCTGAACAAGGATACCGATGCCAAAGGGCAGGATAAAGCACAACCAGTCCAAGGGAGAATTGAGCTGGGTCGACTCCACATACTCATCCCTCAGTTCCTTGGGTGCATTCAGTATGAGTTGCTTTTGATGCTGCTCCCAAAATTGATTGAATTCAGTTTCTTTGTTTTTTTTCTGCATCATCGTTGTTGTATACAATTTATATATTAAAGATGCTCAGCTGCGTCACATTCTCCATTTCGGTTTTCTTTATTGCAAATTTATCACAAATTAGTGAGTTCTCAAAGCTTTTTTCTCTTGTTTTACTGCTTTTTAACTGCATTTAACCTCCATTGCCCAGTTACAATGCCTGTTGCAGAATATCATTGGCATTCGCCACTCGCTCTGCCGCAGGAGGCAGCACGTCTTTCAGAGGATAATCGATACCTAATTTCTCGTACTTATAAACTCCTAATGTATGATAAGGAAGCACCTCTATACGCTCTATGTTATGAAGCGTAGACAGGAAATCGCGCAACCTGACAAGATACTCATCCTTATCCGTAATACCAGGAATGAGCACATGTCTGATCCATACAGGTTTGTCTATCTCACTCAGATATCGGGCACAATCCAGAATATTGGCGTTACTATGACGCGTCAGTTTGCGATGCTCCTCATCATCTATGTGCTTGATATCAAGCAGCACCGTATCGGTAAGTTCCATCAGACGCTCAAACTTCTCGAAGAAAGGTGCCTTACGAGTAAATAGCTGAGCCGATGTGTCCAAACAGGTTCCTATGCCTCGCTGTTTGGCCTTCTCGAAAAGCTCCAGCAAGAAGTCTATCTGCAACAGGGCCTCACCTCCACTAACGGTAATGCCTCCATTGTCGCCCCAATATGCACGAAAGCGCTCTGCCTGATCGAGCAACTCGTCAGCCGTACGCTCCTCACCTATTCCTGTCTTCCAGGAATCGGGGTTATGACAGAACTGACAGCGCATAGGACACCCTTGCAGGAATATCAAAAACCTGATGCCTGGACCGTCTACCGAGCCAAAACTTTCCACACTATGTACGAAACCTTTTGTCATATCTTTTCTATTTTATGCAAAGTTAGTACTTTATTTCCATTTATACAACTTTTATGCAGCAATTTTATAATTTTTAGGATATTTATCGTATACTCAACTATCGATAGTACGAACATGAGAAACAAGAAAAAAACAGCACAAAAGCTTTTGCATATATATTCAAAAGCCTACTCCACTTAACTGCGAAAAAATAATTTCCCAGTTGGGAAAAAATATTTTTCCAGTTGGGCGGATTCTGTTTCCAAGTTAGAAAAGGATTTTTAGGCTATTATTGCATAAAAATACGGCATAAACATGCGCTTTAAATCTGTGGTCTGACGATTTCAAATGACCACTTCTTGCATGAATAATGCCTGCACTTTCTTATGTTCGGAAGTCAGAGAAAAAGATAGCCCAGACTCTCAGAGCCTGGGCTATATAGATGATTTCTTTTACAAAAAAACTTCTCATTAGAGTTTCTCGTGAGCCTGACGGGCAATCACGTCAAGCTGCTGCTCGCGAGTAAGGTCGATGAACTTGACTGCATAACCGCTCACACGGATTGTGAAGTTCTGATACTCTTCCTTCTCTGGATGTTCCATGGCATCCATCAACTTGTCTACGCCAAATACGTTGACATTCAGGTGATGAGCACCCTGGTTAAAGTAACCATCCATCACGCCAACCAAAGTCTGGGCACGCTCCTCGTCGTTATGACCGAGAGCACCAGGACTGATGGTCTGAGTATTGGAAATACCATCAAGAGCATACTCGTAAGGCAGCTTAGCCACAGAGTTGAGCGAAGCCAACAGGCCGTTCTTCTCGGCACCATAAGATGGGTTGGCACCAGGTGCCAAAGGAGCTCCAGCAGGACGACCATCAGGCATGTTGCTGGTAAACTTACCATAAACCACGTTGGACGTGATGGTAAGGATAGAGGTAGTAGGCTCAGAATCACGATAAGTATGATACTTCTTGATCATGTTCATAAAGGTCTTCAGAAGCCATACTGCAATCTCGTCGGCACGCTCATCATCGTTACCATAACGTGGGAAGTCGCCCTCGGTCTTGAAGCTGAGTGGGAAACCCGTCTCATCACGAATAATATTCACCTTGGCATACTTGATGGCTGAGATAGAGTCTACCACATGACTGAAACCCGCAATACCTGTTGCAAATGTACGACGGACGTCAGTATCGATGAGCGCCATCTCGGCTGCCTCGTAGAAGTACTTATCGTGCATGTAGTGGATCAGGTTCAAAGTCTTCACATAAACAGAAGCCAACCAGTCCATCATGTCCATAAAGCGAGGCATGAACTCTTCGTAAGTAAGTACATCGCCCTCTACGGCACGGTATTTAGGACCACACTGCTCACGGGTCTTGGAATCAACACCACCAGAAACAGCATAGGTCAAGCACTTGGCCAAGTTGGCACGAGCACCGAAGAACTGCATCTCCTTACCGGTCTGTGTAGCAGACACACAGCAGCAAATGCTATAATCGTCACCCCATACAGGGCGCATTACATCGTCATTTTCGTACTGGATAGAACTTGTCTTCACAGAAATCAAAGAAGCATAGTGCTTGAAGCCCTTAGGCAAACGAGAACTGTACAATACAGTCAGGTTAGGCTCTGGCGAAGGACCCATATTCTCCAATGTGTGAAGGAAACGGAAGTCGTTCTTGGTAACCATAGAACGGCCATCCTGGCCAATACCACCCACCTCAAGTGTAGCCCATACTGGGTCACCAGAGAAGAGCTGGTTATAAGAAGGAATACGGGCGAACTTCACCATACGGAACTTCATTACCAGATGGTCGATCAGCTCCTGCGCATCAGCCTCAGTAAGAGTTCCCTCCTTGAAATCGCGCTCGAAGTAGATGTCGAGGAAGGTAGAGATACGACCTACCGACATGGCAGCACCATTCTGGGTCTTCACAGCACCGAGGTAGCCGAAGTAGAGCCACTGCACAGCCTCACGTGCATTCTGAGCTGGCTGGCTGATATCAAAACCATAGCTGGCAGCCATCTCCTTCAAGCCCTTGAGAGCCTTGATCTGCATAGAAACTTCCTCACGAAGACGAATCACCTCGTCGATCATCTCATGGTCACCCATGTTGGCAAGGTCGTTCTGCTTCTCCTGAATCAGGAAGTCGATACCATAAAGAGCCACACGACGATAGTCACCTACGATACGGCCACGGCCGTATGTGTCTGGCAGACCAGTAAGAATATGATTGTGGCGAACGAGCTTCATCTCGGGAGTGTAAGCATCGAAGACACCATCATTGTGAGTCTTGCAATATTTGTGGAAGATCTCGTGCAGTTTCTCTGATGGCTCATAGCCGTATGTAGTACAAGCCTGCTCTGCCATCTTGATACCACCGTAAGGCATAAAGGCACGCTTCAGAGGCTTGTCGGTCTGCAGACCTACCACCTTCTCCAAGTCCTTGGTACCCTCGCCGATATAAGCAGCACCATATGCTGTCAATCCAGATACTACCTCGGTCTCCATATCCAGCACACCACCCTTGGCACGCTCCTCTTTCTGGAGTTCCTTCAACATTCCCCAAAGGGTGTCTGTAGCTTGGGTAGGTTCTGCCAAGAACGACTCATCGCCGTCGTAGCTGGTGTAGTTGTTCTGAATGAAGTCACGCAAGTTGACTTCCGTTTGCCACTTGTTTCCTTTGAAACCTCTCCATTCTTTTCTCATAATCGGTAAATATTTAATAAATTAACAAATAAACAAAAAAAGCCCGAACACAAAAGTGCCCGGGTTTATATCCAACAAGTCGCAAAGCCGCCTTGCATGAAGCCTATAACGATACGATTATTGAACTTTTGTTTTATCATTCTTTCTTTTTATCCTTTATATTGTGATTAATACTATTTTTTATCTCTGCAAAAGACCGAAAAAGGTCTCTTTCCTGATTGAGGGTGCAAAGTTACGCATATTTTCTGAAATGACAATGAAAAGCCGCAAATATTTCTTTCTCTACTCACATTCTATACTGAAAATCATCATTTATAGGGAGATAATGAAGACCCGCCCTCACCACTTCATGGTAAGAAGCAAGCAACTCCACCTCATTAATTCACCGTAATATGGAAGCATCCCTGCTTCACCTCGTACTTCACCAAGCAGCGGTTGGCCTGTCGCATGTCACGCAACACCTCGCTGAGCACCCATTTCAAGGAGTCGTTGCGCACCTCACGCCGAGGTTCGCTTGCCGTCTGCACGGTCTTATACCTGTTGTAACACACATCAAAGGTTGTACCATAAAGATGACACGAGTTCTCGGTGGCATTACTGTTGCGTGTACGCAGTTTCGCCACATCGTCCTTGGTACGCAGGATACTGGTGACGATAATCTTATGGAGCGGAATGCCCTTGATCTGCAACGAGTCGAAATAAGCCTTGCCAATATCCTGAAGCAACACCGAGGCACGTGGCACAAGATAAGGAATGCTGTTGTTCAACTTATCAACATAGAAATAAGGGTTACTGCCCACATACACCAGCTTGCCCTTGCTGTGCTCAGCCTCATCACGGTTTTGCACCGGACTTACTCCATACTTATTGGCAGCAAGAAGCTGCACATCATTCTGATCGGGAAAGGTATTGCCAAAATGAGGGACCGAGAAAATACGATGTTTCACCACCTGCCCCTTGGAATCGAAAAATACAGAAGGCTTCATCCTCTCTACCGCCGTGGTGTCGATACTGTCGACAACTGCCGTGTCGGCCTGCGCCACCGACTTGTGAGCCAAGGGTTGTGCCACACTCGGGAAGACAAGGCGTACCAGGGCAAGCAACAAAGTTGCTGCCACAAAACCTTTCAAAAACTTATTCTTGGATAGCTTCATTTTCTATGTGTCGTTCTTTATTTTCATGCAAAGGTAGTAAAAAGGAATGAATTAGAGCCATCGACATTCCGCAAAAAGACACTCACAATACATTTTTTTAATTATTTATCATTTAGCCTACTGTTTTTTGATATTTAAGGCTCGATTTTGGGAGTATTAATTTGCTCATGTCGTGGAAAATGATTACTTTTGCACCGTGTTATATATTACATATCTTTGAACAAAAAAATTGATATAAAAAGGTTTTGATAGAGAAGCATATAGTACTCGAAGATGTAGACCCAGTGATGTTCTACGGAGTGAACAACGCTCACTTGCAGATGATCAAGTCGCTGTATCCTAAGTTGCGTATCGTGGCACGTGACAATGTGTTGCGTGTGCTCGGCGACGAAGAGGAAATGGCAAAAGCCGAAGAAGAGATAGAACGTATGAGGATACATCTGCTCAAGTACAACACCCTGACAGAGGAAGACATCCTCGACATCGTGAAGGGAAAACAGACCAAAGCCGACACCGTGAAGGGAGTATTGGTATATAGCATCAGCGGAAAACCCATCAAGAGCCGAAGCGAGAACCAGCAAAAACTTATTGATGCCTACGAGAAGAACGACATGGTGTTTGCCGTAGGACCTGCCGGTACAGGAAAGACCTACCTCAGCATCGCCCTTGCCGTAAGGGCCCTGAAGGACAAAGTGGCCAAGAAGATCATCCTTTCAAGACCTGCCGTCGAAGCTGGCGAGAAATTGGGATTCCTGCCAGGCGACATGAAGGACAAGATAGACCCATACCTGCAACCACTCTATGATTCGCTCGAAGACATGATACCTGCCGTGAAACTGCAGGACATGATGGAGAAGCACATCATACAAATAGCACCCCTGGCTTTTATGCGCGGACGCACCCTAAGTGATGCTATAGTCATCCTCGACGAGGCGCAGAACACCACCTCACAGCAGATACGTATGTTCCTCACCCGAATGGGCACCAACACCAAGATGATCATCACGGGCGACATGACACAGATAGACTTGCCGCGCGACCAGAGAAGCGGACTGAAAGAAGCGCTCAAGATTCTGGAAGGAGTAGAAGGCATCGGAGTAGTGAACTTAGGTCAGAAAGACATCGTGCGCCACAAACTGGTTACCCGTATCGTCAACGCCTACGACAAGTATGACAAGGAACGGGCTGAGGCACGGGAAGCAAGATTAGCAGAAAAAGAGAATACAAAATAATTAGAATTTAAGAATGGACGAAATGAAATGGAAAACCATATCATCGAGTCTAAATTTCAAAGTTCAAATTTCAACGTAAAATGAAAGCTTTAACAAAGACAGATTTCCATTTTGATGGACAAAAGAGTGTTTACCACGGAAAAGTACGTGATGTGTATGACATTAACGACGATATCCTCGTGATGGTCGCCACTGACCGAATCTCGGCATTCGACGTTGTGTTGCCTAAAGGCATTCCTTTCAAGGGACAGGTGCTCAACCAGATTGCAGCCAAGTTCCTGGACACAACAACAGACATTTGTCCTAACTGGAAGCTGGCTACACCCGACCCTATGGTGACCGTAGGACTGAAGTGCGAGGGTTTCCGTGTAGAGATGATCATCCGCTCTATCCTTACAGGTAGTGCATGGAGAGAATACCAGAAGGGTTGCCGCGAGATCTGTGGCGTGAAACTGCCAGAGGGTATGCGCGAGAACCAGCGTTTCCCAGAGCCAATCATCACTCCTACAACCAAGGCTGACGAGGGACACGACATGAACATCTCTAAGGAAGAGATTATCGCACAGGGTATCGTTAGCGCAGAAGACTATGCAGTCATGGAAGACTACACACGCCGCATCTTCCAGCGCGGACAGGAGATTGCTGCCAAGCAGGGTCTCATCCTCGTAGATACAAAATACGAGTTTGGCAAGCGCGACGGCAAGGTGTATCTCATCGACGAGATTCACACTCCAGACTCAAGCCGCTATTTCTATGCTGACGGCTACGAGGAGAAGTTCGAGAAGGGCGAGCCTCAGCGCCAGCTCTCTAAGGAGTTCGTTCGCCAGTGGCTCATCGAGCACAATTTCATGAACGAGCCAGGACAGACCATGCCTGAGATTACCGATGAGTATGCAGAGAGCGTAAGCGAGCGCTACATCGAATTGTACGAGCACATCACTGGCGAGAAGTTCGACAAAGCTACCGAGGAAGGCGACATTGCCGCACGAATCGAGAAGAACGTCAGCGAGTGGCTCGCTTCACACAAGAAGTAAGCTGAAGACAACAAGAAGAGTTACGGAACGGCTGTCTTTCGACCGACATTCCGTAACTCATACTATACAGTAATATTCTATATATAATATAAGGTACGCGCGAGGCATGTACAAGCAAGAGAAAATAAAGCCCTACGAAGGACAAGGCGATAAAGGGAAACTGGTAGAGGAAATGTTCGACAACATCGCCCCCACCTACGACACCCTCAACCACAGACTCTCGTGGGACATAGACAAAGGCTGGAGGAAGAAGGCCATCAAGCAGCTGGCACCTTTCAGACCTCAGAAAATGCTCGACATAGCCACAGGCACAGGCGACTTCGCTATCCTGTCGGCACAAATGCTGCACCCACTGCAACTCATCGGCACCGACATCTCGGAGGGCATGATGAAGATAGGCAAGGAAAAGGTGGCAAGAGAGAAGTTGGAACACATCATCTCCTTCCAGAAAGAAGACTGCCTGAACCTCTCGTTTCCCGACAACACCTTCGATGCCGTGACAGCTGCTTTCGGCATACGCAATTTCCAGAGTCTGGACCAAGGACTCAGAGAGATGCACCGCGTACTGAAGAAGGGCGGACATCTGAGCATAGTGGAACTGACATCACCCGTCCGCTTCCCTATGAAACAGCTTTTCCGCATCTATTCACACACCGTACTGCCCATTTATGGCAAGCTGATTTCCAAAGACCAAAGCGCCTACAGCTATCTTACAGCTACCATAGAGGCTTTCCCTCAGGGAGAGACTATGATGGAAGTGCTTAGGAAAGCAGGATTTGCCAAAACAGAATTCAAAAGACTGACTTTCGGAATCTGCACCATGTATTTCGCAACAAAATAAACAGAGCGCAAAGATAAAGAACAATACAAAACAAGGATATTATGGACAAATATGGACTTATAGGTTATCCGCTGGGACATTCCTTCTCAAAAAACTACTTCAACGAGAAATTTGAGAACGAAGGAATTGATGCCAAGTACATCAACTTCGAGATACCACACATCGAAGACCTGACAGAAATCTTGGACACCACACCCGAGTTGAAAGGACTCAATGTCACGATCCCCTACAAGGAAAAGGTTATCAGCTACCTCGACTTCATCAGCCCCGAGGCTACAGCCATCGGAGCTGTCAATGTCATCAAGGTGGAACACAAAGGAAATGACGTCAAGTTGAAAGGCTACAACAGCGATGTCATTGGATTCACCCGCAGCATTGAGCCATTCCTGGAGCCTTGCCATAAGAAAGCCCTTATCTTAGGTACTGGCGGCGCATCCAAAGCCATCAACTATGGACTGAAATCTCTTGGACTCGAGACCGTCTACGTGAGCAGATTCGAGCGCCCTGGAACCATACAGTATGACAAAATAACACCAGAGATTATCAAGGAGTACAACGTTATCGTAAACTGTACCCCTGTAGGAATGTATCCACATACAGACGAATGTCCCGAACTTCCCTACGAGGCTATGGACAGCCACACCCTGCTCTATGATCTCATCTACAACCCTGACGAGACCCTCTTCATGAAGAAAGGCAAAGAGCAAGGAGCCACCGTGAAGAACGGTTTGGAAATGTTGCTTCTGCAAGCCTTTGCATCGTGGGACTTCTGGCATCAGGAATAACATCCACTCTCTGCAGACAATATATAATTCAAAATTATTTTCTTTTTATATCAATTGATTATGAGCAACAACAGATATATGATGCGCGGTGTGAGTGCCGCCAAGGAAGATGTGCATAATGCCATCAAGAATATTGACAAGGGAATCTTCCCACAGGCTTTCTGCAAAATTATTCCCGACATTTTGGGAGGTGACCCTGAGTATTGCAACATCATGCATGCCGACGGCGCCGGCACAAAATCGAGCTTGGCATACATGTATTGGAAGGAGACTGGCGACCTTTCTGTATGGAAAGGTATTGCACAGGATGCTGTGGTAATGAATACCGACGACCTCCTCTGCGTGGGAGCCGTAGACAACATCTTGGTGTCTTCTACCATTGGACGCAACAAAATGCTCGTACCTGGAGAAGTCATCTCTGCCATTATCAATGGTACAGACGAACTCCTGAGCGAAATGCGCAACATGGGCATTGGCATCTATCCTACAGGAGGAGAGACTGCTGACGTAGGCGACTTGGTTCGCACCATCATAGTAGATTCAACAGTAACCTGCCGCATGAAGAGAAGTGAAGTCATCAACAATGCCAACATACAGCCAGGTGATGTCATCGTAGGTCTTTCTTCTACAGGTCAGGCTACCTACGAAAAGAAATACAATGGCGGAATGGGCAGCAACGGACTTACCTCTGCCCGCCATGATGTCTTCGCCAAGTATCTGGCAGAGAACTACCCAGAGAGCTACGACCATGCAGTACCAGAGGAACTGGTATACAGTGGCAAATACAAACTGACCGACGAGGTAGAAGGCGCTCCTGTCAATGCAGGCGAACTGGTTCTCTCTCCTACCCGCACCTATGCTCCTGTTATCAAGAAACTGTTGGACGAACTGCGTCCCGAAATACATGGTATGGTACACTGCACAGGCGGTGCACAGACCAAGGTACTACATTTCGTAAACGAGAACTGCAAGGTTGTGAAGGACAACATGTTCCCTGTTCCACCTCTCTTCAAGGCCATCCACGACTGCTCTGGTACAGACTGGAAGGAAATGTATCAGGTATTCAACATGGGTCACCGTATGGAAATCTATGTGCGTCCTGAGGTTGCAGAGAAGGTTATCGCCATCAGCAAGAGCTTCAATATCGATGCTCAGGTAGTGGGACATATCGAGGAAGGCAAACGCAGCCTGACTATCAAGAGCGAGTTCGGAACTTTCGAATACTAAGAGTTTAAATAACGATGGACAACAACAATATACTACAGAAATTAGAAGGCTTGGAGAGCCGATACGAGGAAGTCAGCACCCTCATTACCGACCCTGATGTGATAGCAGACCAGAGCCGATACGTGAAGTTGACCAAGGAATACAAAGACTTGGGCGACATCATGGCGGCACGCAAGCGCTACATCGACTGCCTCAACGCCATCAAAGAAGCCAAGGACATTCTCGCCAATGAGAGCGACCCTGACATGAAAGAGATGGCACGCGAGGAACTCAATGAGAACGAGACCCTACAGCCCCAAATTGAGGAAGAGATAAAGATTGCCCTTGTGCCAAAAGACCCAGAAGATGCCAAGAACGTACAAATGGAAATTCGTGGCGGAGCTGGTGGCGACGAAGCCGCACTCTTTGCTGGCGACCTCTTCAATATGTACAAGAAATACTGCGAGTCAAAGGGATGGACTGTCAGCGTGACTTCTGTATCAGAAGGTGCTGTTGGCGGATTCAAGGAAATCGATTTTGCTGTTAGCGGAGCTGACGTTTATGGCACACTGAAATATGAATCGGGCGTACACCGTGTACAGCGAGTTCCTGCCACAGAAACTCAGGGCCGTATGCATACCAGTGCTGCTACCGTAGCCGTACTGCCCGAAGCCGACAAGTTTGAGGTAAACATCAACGAGGGTGATATTAAGTGGGATACATTCCGTTCGAGTGGTGCCGGTGGTCAGAATGTCAACAAGGTGGAGTCCGGTGTACGTCTTCGCTACCCCTGGAAGAACCCTAACACGGGTGAGGTGGAAGAAATCCTCATAGAGTGTACCGAAACTCGCGACCAGCCTAAAAACAAGGAACGTGCCTTGAGCCGTCTGTACACCTTCATTCACGACCGCGAACACCAGAAGTACATCGACGATATTGCCAGCCGACGCAAGAGTCTGGTGTCGACAGGAGACCGTAGCGCCAAGATTCGTACATACAACTTCCCTCAAGGACGTGTCACCGACCACCGTATCGGTTATACCACCCATGACCTGAGTGGATTCCTCGGAGGCGACATACAAGGCATGATAGATGCCCTGACCGTAGCCGAGAATGCAGAAAAACTGAAAGAAACAGAATTGTAGAATTATGAACAGAAAAGAACTTGTAGAACAGATATTCGCCAAGAAAAGTTTCTTGTGCGTAGGTCTCGACACCGATATCAAGAAAGTGCCTGAGCACCTTACCAAACAGTATGAAAAGACTGAAGATGTTATCTTCGCCTTCAACAAGGCCATCATTGATGCCACAGCTCCCTACTGTGTTTCTTACAAACCCAACCTGGCTTTCTATGAGAGCATGGGACTGGCAGGCATGATAGCTTTCGATAAGACCATCGCTTATCTGAACGAGCACTATCCTCATCACTTTATCATCGCCGACGCCAAAAGAGGTGACATCGGCAACACATCAAAGATGTACGCCCGCACATACTTCGAAGAGTATAAGCTCGACGCTCTCACAGTAGCTCCCTATATGGGCGAAGACTCTGTGAAACCATTCTTGGAATATGAGGGAAAATGGGTCATCCTGCTGGCGTTGACAAGCAACAAGGGCAGCCACGACTTCCAGCTCACAGAAGACAAGGACGGTCAGCGTCTTTTCGAGAAAGTGTTGACAAAGAGTCAGGAATGGGGAAACGACGAGAACATGATGTATGTCGTAGGAGCCACACAAGGCAGCATGTTCACCGATATCCGCAAATGCGCTCCTAACCACTTCCTCCTTGTTCCTGGCGTAGGTGCACAGGGAGGCAGTCTGCAGGAAGTGTGCAAGTATGGCATCATCAAGGACTGCGGTCTGCTGGTCAACTCTTCACGTGGCATTATCTATGCCAGCAACGGTGAGGACTTTGCCGAGACTGCTGGCATCAAGGCCAAGGAATTGCAAGAGCAGATGGCAGAAGAATTAGCCAAGCTTTCATAAAAAACGACTACCTTTTATGGCGCAAAGAACCTCTTTTCAGGGCACTTTGCGCCTAAAAAGTGTATGTTTGCAAGCCAAAAAGCAAAATATTACGATTTAATTACAAGTTTATAAATCTTTTTTGCTATATTTGCAAGCAATAAGGAGCTAACTGGCTAATAACAATCATTGAAAACAAACAAATATGGAGTTTACCGCAAAACAAATAGCCCAGTTTGTACAAGGGCACATAGAAGGTGACGAGAATGCAATCGTCAATACCTTTGCAAAAATTGAAGAAGGTAAGAAAGGTGCTATTTCTTTCCTCTCAAATCCCAAATATACGCATTATGTATACGACACTCAGTCGTCTGTCGTATTGATAGACGAGAGTGTAGAACTGGAAAAGCCCGTTTCCACAACATTGATTCGCGTAAAGAATGCCTACGAATGCGTGGCAAAACTTCTGCAGATGTATGAATCAATGAAGCCTAAGAAGACTGGCATAGATCCATTGGCTTTCGTTTCTCCTAAGGCTAAGGTAGCCGAGGGTGTTTACGTAGGAGCTTTTGCTTATATCAGCGATGGAGCTGAGGTGGGCGAAGGCAGCCAGATTTATCCTCATGCCTACATTGGCGAAGGTGTCAAGGTAGGAAAGAACGCACTCATCTATCCTAACGTGACTGTTTATCATGGCTGCAAGTTGGGCGACAACGTAACTCTTCATGCAGGCTGTGTAATAGGTGCCGATGGATTCGGCTTTGCACCTGGTCCTGACGGTTACGACAAGATTCCTCAGATAGGCATTGTCACCATTGAGGACGATGTAGAGATAGGTGCCAACACTTGTGTTGACCGTTCTACTATGGGAAGTACCTATATCCGTAAGGGTGTGAAACTCGACAACCTCGTTCAGATAGCTCACAACACTGATATTGGCGAGAACACCGTGATGTCTTCACAGGTAGGTATCGCAGGAAGCACAAAGGTGGGCCAGTGGTGTATGTTTGGCGGTCAGGTAGGTATTGCAGGTCACATCACTATTGGCGACAAGGTGTTCCTCGGTGCACAGAGTGGTGTTCCTGGAAGTCTGAAGAGCGGACAGCAGCTCATCGGCACACCTCCTATGGAGCAGCGTTCATACTTCAAGTCACAGGCCATCTTCCGTCGCCTGCCCGATATGTACAAGGAGCTCAACGACCTGAAGAAGCAGGTGGAAGAACTGAAAAAGAAGTAATAGAAATAACAAGGCACGAATGATACGGATGACACACAGAGTGTAACGCCACTAAGGCATCCGAAAAAAGAAAAAATCCGTGAAATCCGTGCCTAAAAAATAATATAATTATGTCAAAACAAAAGACTCTGAAAGGCAGTTTCTCACTTTGTGGAAAAGGCTTGCACACAGGATTAAGCCTCACTGTAACTTTCAATCCTGCAGCAGAGAATACCGGTTATAAAATACAGCGTATCGATCTCGAAGACCAGCCAGTCATCCAGGCAGTAGCTGAGAACGTAGTAGAAACACAACGTGGAACAGTGCTTGGCAAAGGTGATGTGCGAGTAAGCACCATAGAGCATGGTATGTCTGCTCTTTATGCGCTCGGCATCGACAACTGTCTGATTCAGGTAAATGGTCCAGAATTCCCTATTCTCGATGGTTCAGCTGCTTTGTACGTAGAAAAGATTCAGAGCGTGGGCATACAGGAGCAGAATGCAGAGAAAGACTACTATATCATCCGTCATAAGATAGAGGTGAAAGACGAAAGAGGTTCGGTCATCACTATCCTGCCAGACGAAGACTTCAGTATCACAGCCATGTGTTCGTTCGAGAGCAAGTTCATCAACAGTCAATTTGCTACACTCGACAAGATGGAGACCTATGCAGAGGAGATTGCTTCTGCCCGTACCTTTGTTTTCGTACGTGACATCATGCCATTGCTGCAAGCCAACCTGATCAAAGGTGGCGACCTCGACAATGCCATTGTGATCTATGAGCGCCAGGTAGAGCAGGCTCAGCTTGACCAACTCGCCGACCATCTTAAGGTTCCTCGCATGGATGCCAACAAGTTGGGCTATATACAGCACCGACCTCTGCAGTGGGAGAACGAATGCACACGTCATAAGCTTCTCGACATTATCGGCGACATGGCTCTTATCGGTAAGCCTATCAAGGGTCGCATCATCGCTACCCGTCCTGGTCATACCATCAACAATAAGTTTGCCCGCCTGATGCGCAAGGAGATTCGCAAGCACGAGATTCAGGCTCCTATCTACAACCCTAACGAGGAGCCGGTTATGGACAACATACGCATCCGTCAGCTTCTACCCCACCGTTACCCAATGCAGTTGGTAGACAAGGTGATAGCCATGGGTCCAACCAGCATCGTTGGTGTGAAGAGCGTAACAAGCAATGAGCCATTCTTCCAGGGTCACTTCCCTGAAGAGCCAGTCATGCCTGGTGTGCTGCAGGTAGAAGCCATGGCACAGTGTGGAGGCTTGTTGGTGCTCAACCAGTTGGAAGAGCCTGAACGCTGGAGCACTTACTTCATGAAGATAGACGACGTGAAGTTCCGCAAGAAGGTAGTACCTGGCGACACTCTCCTGTTCCGTGTAGAGCTGCTGGCTCCTGTACGCCATGGCATCAGCTCAATGAAGGGCTATATGTTTGTTGGCGACCAGGTAGTGGCTGAGGCAACCTTCACTGCACAGATTGTTAGGAATAAGTAAGAAAACTATCCTTTGACATGCAACACAGGCAAGAAAAAATATATAAAAAGCCTCTCTGCATGTGAGACTTGAATCAACAATAGTTAATTAAATTGTAAACAAGAAATATGAATCAGATTAGTCCTTTAGCATTTGTTCATCCTGAGGCAAAACTCGGAGATAACAACATCATCGGTCCTTTCTGCTATATTGACAAAGACACCGTTCTGGGTGACAACAACGTGATGCAGAATTCTGTAACCATCCATGTGGGAGCACGAATCGGCAACAACAACGAGTTCTTCCCAGGTGCCAGCATCTCTACCAAGCCACAGGATCTGAAGTTCCGCGGTGAGCAGACGACCTGCGAGGTTGGCGACAACAACAGTATTCGTGAGAATGTAACCATTTCCCGTGGTACTGCCTCAAAGGGCAAGACTGTTGTCGGAAGCAACAACCTCCTCATGGAGTGTGTGCACGTGGCTCACGACTGTGAGTTGGGCAGTGGTTTGATCATAGGCAACTCTACAAAATTTGCCGGAGAGGTGGTAGTAGACGACAACGCTATCGTCAGCGCCAATGTTCTCGTTCACCAGTTCTGCCACATTGCAGGATACGTGATGATTCAGGGTGGATGTCGATTCTCACAGGACATTCCTCCATATATCATTGCCGGTAAGGAGCCAACAAGATACTGCGCACTCAACCTGGTAGGTCTTCGCCGCCGCGGTTTCAGCAACGAACTCATTCAGCAGATTCATGAGGCTTACCGCCTGCTCTACTCTAAGGGCGTGCTGAAAGAAGGTATCGAGGAAATCAAGAAGAACCTGCAGATTACCCCTGAAATACAGTATATCATCGACTTCGTTGAGAACTCCAAGAGAGGTATCATTCGATAAAAGTAAAAAGGTAAAAAAGTAAAAAGGTAAAAAGAGCATTCTTGCTTAAGTTTATGAAACGAGCAAGGATGCTTTTTTCTTGAATATAAAGAATGATTCAACTTTCGCATGATATGAAGACATTGATTGTGGTCTTAGGTCCTACGGGTGTTGGCAAAACGGAGCTTTGCCTTTCGCTGGCAGAGCATTTAGGCACGCCTATTGTCAATGCAGACTCCCGTCAGATATTCGCCGAGCTCCCTATAGGAACTGCAGCCCCTACTGCCGAACAGCAGAAGCGCGTGAAGCATTATTTCGTAGGCAACCGCCACATCGAGGACTATTACAGTGCTGCCCAATACGAGGCTGACGTGATGAAACTCCTAAAAGAGGATATCTTCAAGAATCACGACGTAGCCCTGCTCACAGGAGGAAGCATGATGTACATTGATGCTGTATGCAATGGCATCGACGACATCCCCACCGTACGTGATGACATCAGAGAATGGATGAAAGCACGTCTTGCCAATGAAGGGCTCGACACTTTGGTGGAGGAACTGAAAAACCTCGACCCAGAACACTGGGCCATAGTAGACAAGAAGAATCCACGTCGCGTGGTTCATGCCCTGGAGATATGTCACCAGACAGGAAAGACCTACACATCCTTCCGTACCAACAAGAAGAAAAGCCGTCCTTTCCGCATTGTCAAGATAGGACAGAACAGAGACCGTTCCGAACTGTACGACCGTATCAACCAACGAGTTCACGTCATGATGCAGGAAGGTTTAGAGGCAGAGGCAAGAGGCGTATATGCCTATCGTGATCAGACAGCCCTGCGTACTGTGGGCTACAAAGAGATGTTTGCCTATTTCGACGGCGCCATCGACCTGCATGAAGCGGTACGCCAGATACAGTCGCACAGCAGAGAATACATGCGCAAGCAGCTTACATGGTTCAAACGTGACGAGACGATACAATGGTTTCACCCCGATAATATTAAAGAAATCATAAAATATGTAGATAGCTGCTTGAAGATGGAATAATTTTACTACTTTTGCAAAGAAGTTTAAAAGAGTATTCAATATACAACAACAATGAACAAAATCAAGAACTTAGCAGCATGGCTGTGGCGCAAGTTCCGCGCTTTCTGGCCATGGTACAAGAATCTGTACCGAGGCAAGGCATGGTATACCAAGACTCTCATTGGCATAGCAAGCTGCATCGTGGCTTTCATACTGTATTTAGGTGCAGTGGATATTAACTTCCTCTGGCTGTTTGGTAAATCGCCAGGTTTCTTCTCTGGCATTACGAATCCTCAGACCAGCGAGGCTTCTGAGATTTACAGCGCCGACGGCAAGCTGATAGGTAAGTATTTCAACGAGAACCGTACTCCTGTAAAATACGAAGAGGTAAACCCTGCCTTCTTCAAGGCTTTGGTCGACACCGAGGACGAGCGCTTCTACAAGCATTTGGGTATTGACCCCATCGGACTCTTTGGTGCCATGAAGGATGCCTTGCTGCATCACGATGCACGAGGAGCTTCTACTATCACCCAGCAGTTGGCAAAGAATATGTTCCGCGTCCGCTCCCAGTACTCTACAGGTTTGCTGGGCAAGGTGCCCGGTCTGCGCATTCTCATCATCAAGAGCAAGGAATGGATTATAGCAGCCAAGTTGGAGGCTGTCTACACCAAGAAGGAAATCATCACGATGTATGCCAACACTGTAGATTTCGGTTCCAACTCGTATGGCATCAAGACAGCGGCAAAGACCTACTTCAACGTAAGTCCTAAGGAACTGACTACCGATCAGGCTGCCGTACTCGTAGGTATGCTTAAGGCTACCACCTATTATAATCCACGCACCAACCCTGAACACAGTCTGGAACGACGCAACGTGGTGCTCAACAATATGGTACGCCATGGTGACCTGAGCCGCGAAGAATACAACACCCTCAGTCAGGAGCCTATCAAGCTCGACTTCAAGGTGGAGGAAAACTACGACGGACAAGCCAAATACTTCCGCGAGGCTGTGGCTGACTATCTGGCAGACTGGTGCAAGGACGAGGGTTACGACCTGTATACCAGCGGACTGAAGATATACACCACGATAGATACCCGCATGCAGAAGTATGCTGAAGATGCCGCACGCAAACAGATGCGACAGGTACAGCAGAACTTCAACAACCACTGGGACATCTACCGCAAACAGGATACCAACTGGCTTCGTCAGGAACCCTGGCAGGACGAAAAGCATCAGGTCATCCCCAACTTCATTCAGGGCATTGCCGAGCGCCAGCCTTTCTATAAAGCTTTGATTGCCCGCTTCCCCAACAATCCCGACTCTGTGAACTATTATTATAAGGAGTGGGTTCACCCAGTCAAGGTATTCGATTACGACAAGGGCACCATCACCAAGATGATGACATCCGAAGACTCCATCAAGTACATGACCACCTTCATGCATTGTGCCTTTGTGGCCATGGAACCACAGACGGGTGCCGTCAAGGCATGGGTGGGCGACATCGACTTCGACCACTGGAAATACGACAAGGTGACTGCCGAACGCCAGCCTGGTTCTACCTTTAAGCTCTTTGTCTACACCGAGGCCATGAACCAGGGTCTTACGCCTTGTGACAAGCGTCGCGATGAATATATCTCGATGGATGTCTACGACAAGAAGAAACATGAGATGGTGAAATGGACCCCATCCAATGCCAATGGTTCTTTCTCGGGCGACTCCATCCCACTGAAGAGTGCATTTGCCAAGAGTATCAACTCTGTAGCAGTGCGCTTGGGTCAGGAGATGGGCATCAAGCGCATCATAGAGACAGCACAGAAGATGGGTATTCAGAGTCCGCTCAACGATGAGCCTTCTCTGGCTCTTGGTTCGAGCGACGTCAACCTCTTGGAATTGGCAAACGCCTACTGTACGGTTGCCAACAACGGAAAGCATCATGACCCAGTCCTGGTGACAAGAATTGTAGACCGCGACGGCAAGGAGGTATATACTGCCCCATCAACCGAGGAACAGGTGATTCCTTACAAGTCTGCCTTCCTGATGCAGCAGTTGCTGCAGGGCGGTATGCGCGAACCAGGTGGAACCTCACAGAGTCTGTGGGGCTACGTGGGCAATGTTCGTGATACTGAGTTTGGTGGAAAGACCGGTACATCCAACAACCACTCCGACGCCTGGTTCATGGGTGTGAGCCCTAAGCTCGTAGTAGGTGCATGGGTAGGAGGAGAATACCGCTGCATCCACTTCAGGACGGGTGCTCTCGGACAAGGTTCCCGAACGGCATTGCCTATCTGCGGATACTTCTGGCAATACGTGATGAACGATCCTGCCTTCCAGAAATACCACGGCAAGTTTGACAAGCCTCACGACGAGGACATCACCCGCGACATGTACATCTGTGCAAGTTATGTGCCCAAGGCTAAGGTTGACACCACTCAGGTAGACAGCACTGCACTCAACGAAGAGATCATCCTCGACGAGAACGGCAACCCTGTCATCAAGGAGATACCTGCCGAAAAGAATGAGGCAACAACAGGAACTGCCACAGAGAAAAAGCCAGGCGAGGAACAGGGCGAGAAGAAAGAAAAGAAAAAGTCACGCCCCACAGAGCAGGCCATCAAGTTTGACGACTTGTAAACCGCGCCAGGCTCTATAGTGACAGAAAAGAATAAACACAACCTAACAAAAATCGGCGATTTTCTGAAAGATGGGAATCGCCGATTGTCATTTCAAAGAAACAGGTATGGCAGAAAAAGACCACTCAGCAAGCCAGTCTGCAGAAAATAATATCGACCTGGATAATCCTGAGTTGCAGAATGCACTCCAGATTATACAGTACACCCGGCGCTCACTCTTCCTCACAGGAAAGGCAGGCACCGGCAAGTCCACCTTTCTGCGCTACATAGCTGCCCACACCAAAAAGAAACACATCATTCTTGCACCCACCGGTATTGCTGCCATCAATGCCGGAGGAAGTACCCTGCACAGTTTCTTCAAGATTCCCTTCCATCCGCTGCTGCCCAACGACAGTATGTTCAGCGTGCGCAATATCCGCAACACCCTGAAGTACAACTCCGAGAAAATTAAGATCATACGCGAGGTGGAACTCATCATCATCGACGAGATCAGTATGGTGCGTGCCGACATCATAGACTTCATAGATAAGGTGCTGCGCATATACAGCCGCAACATGCGAGAGCCTTTCGGTGGCAAGCAACTGCTTCTCGTGGGGGATATCTATCAGCTGGAACCTGTCGTGAGAGAGGAAGACCGCAGGCTTCTCTCACCTTTCTACCGCAGCAGTTTCTTCTTCGATGCCAAGGTGTTCGAATACTTCCAGTTGGTGAGCATTGAGCTGAGAAAGGTTTACCGACAAAGCGACCCTGTGTTTATCAGCATACTCGACCACATTCGCACCAGTCAGGTTCCCATGAGCGACCTTCAGAAACTCAACCAGCGTGTGGGAGCCCGACTTGACGAAAGCGACAGCAAACTCGCCATCACCCTTTCCACACGCCGCGACACTGTAGACTACATCAACGACAGTCAACTCAAACTGTTGCCTGGCGAATCTACCCTCTTCCGAGGCAATATCCAGGGCGAGTTCCCTGAAAGCAGCCTCCCCACCCCAATGGAACTATATCTGAAGACGGGCGCACAGATCATCTTTATCAAAAACGATATAGAGCACCAATGGGTCAACGGAACCCTGGGAACCATCATCGGTTTCGACGAGGACGATGATGCCAAGATATACGTGCGAACAGAAAATGGACAGGATGTCATGGTGGAGCCTGCCGCATGGAGCAACATGAGATATCACTTCAACGAGGTGGAGAAAAAGATAGAAGAGGAAGAGATTGGCCGTTACGAGCAATATCCCTTGCGGTTGGCGTGGGCGATTACTGTCCACAAAAGCCAGGGCCTTACCTTCAATCAGGTGAAGATAGATTTCACAGGGGGCGTCTTTGCTGGAGGACAGACCTATGTGGCACTGTCACGTTGTACCAGTCTGGAAGGCATCAGCCTGCAGGAACCCATCAGACAGAACGAGGTCTTTGTACGCAACGAGGTGAAGCAGTTTGCCCGTCACTACAACGACCAGTCTACCATCAACACGGCTCTCACCCAGAGCAAAGCCGACAAACAATACCATGATGCCTCCGCAGCATTCGACCAGGGCGACATGCAGGGAGCACTCGACAATTTCTTCCTTGCCATACACAGCAGATACGACATCGAGAAGCCAAGTGCCAAACGACTGATACGAAGAAAATTGGGAAAGGTCAACTCCCTGATAGCTGAGAACGAGCAGCTGCGCAAAATCATCAGGCAGAAGGAGGAAGAGAAAAAGAAACAAGAGAAATTCCTGAAACGCCTGGCAGCAGAATACACTTTGCTGGGCAAGGAATGCGAGAAAGAAGGTATGTCGGCTGCTGCCATCGCCAACTACAAGAAAGCACTCGAACTGTGCCCCGAGCATCCCGAGGCTAAAAGAAGACTAAAAAAGTTGAACCCGTAAATGGATTCAACTTTTTTTCTTTTTATCTTGTCCGCATTCTGATTCAAGATCAGTTCTATTTTCCTATCAGTTTCTTATTGACCTTGAACCGGTCGAAGCCCAATCCATAGACACCGATAACAGCACTCTGGCTGACAAACGCAGAAGGGTCAATCTCATCTATCAGACGGAATATCGTCTGCGACTCACGCTGACGGGCCAGCACAAAGAGCATGTGCACATCCTTGCCACTATAGCATCCATGACCGTCCATCACCGTACAGCCTCTGTCGGCAGCTGTATTGATGGCGGCACTCAGTTCCAGATACTTGTCCGAGATGATGAAGAACTGCACCGATCTGCGAAGTGTGTTCACCACATGGTCTACACAAACTGAGCAGACAAAAAGGCACACATAGCCATAGATCACCATCTCCCAGTCTTTCAGCACCCAGTAGGAACTCGTGACAATACACAGGTCGCAAATCATGATGGCATGACCCAACGAGATGTTGTAATACTTGTTCACCATGGCTGCCACCGTATCTGAGCCACCCGTAGAACCATTGCTCGACAATCCCAATCCGGCACTGCATCCCATGAAGAAAGCTCCCACCACTGTTGCCATGAACGGCTGGTCGTGCAAGAGCGTGATCTCGTTTCCGCCATGACTCTCAATCAAGCGGGTGACTACGGCAAAGACTGCCACGGCATACACCGTCTTCAGGCAGAAGCGCCATCCCAATGCCCTATAGGCCAATACCAAAAGAAAAATATTGAGACCGAAATAAGAAAACGATACAGGAATACCGAAGCCCCAATACAGGATAGAGGCTATACCGCCTACACCGCCCATAGTGATATGGTTGGGAAGTAGGAACACGTTAAGACCGATACTTCCGATAACCATGGCTAAGGCTATCACTATGTAATCACGTATCTCATGAATTTTTGTTTTCCTCGTCATGATGCTGTTTTGATTATTTTTTGATTTTGAAGTGTATATTATTTGGTATATTTCTTGCCAAGTCCCTTGGCGAGTCCGCCCTCACTGGTCTCCTTGTAGAGCGAAGGAAGATCATGACCCGTCTGGCGCATCACCTCCACCACTTTATCAAACGACACACTGTGATGACCGTCGGAGAAAGAGGCATACAAGTCGGCATCCAAGGCTCGGGCTGCAGCAAAGGCATTACGCTCGATACAAGGTATCTGAACCAGTCCGCATACCGGGTCGCAGGTCATACCCAAGTGATGTTCCAGACCCATCTCGGCAGCATACTCCACCTGGGCAGGACTTCCACCAAATAACTGGCAGGCTGCAGCCGAAGCCATCGCACAGGCCACGCCTACCTCACCCTGACAACCCACATCGGCACCACTTATCGAAGCATTGTGCTTGACGATGTTGCCCACAAGACCGGCAGTAGCCAAGGCTCTCAAAATGCGCTGTTCGCTCATGTCGTGAGCTTCCTGCATGTGATAGAGCACCGCTGGCAACACGCCACAGGCACCACATGTAGGAGCCGTAACGATGGTTCCTCCAGATGCATTTTCCTCGCTCACTGCCAGGGCATAGGCATAAACCAAACCTCTCGACTGCAGCGAGGCGCGATAGCCCTTGGCTTTGGTGTAATAAGTGGCAGCCTTACGAGGCAGATTCAGCGGACCAGGCAACACACCCTCATGGTCGAGACCGCGACGAATGGCTTCCTTCATGGTCTGCCATATCGTCTTGAGATAGTCCCAGATTTCCTTGTCCTCACATTTCTCCACATATTCCCAGAAAGAGCGGCCGTTATCGTAGCACCAGCTCTGTATATCGCTCATCTTGTTGAGGTCGTACACTTCGGAAGCTCCCAGTTCATCATGACCGTCAATGCCATCCGAAAGGGCTCCACCGCCAATGCTGTAAACCGTCCACTCGTCTATAATATCACCATTCACGTCCCTGCCAACAAACTTCATTCCGTTGGGGTGAAAGGGCAAGAACACCTGTGGCTTCCAGATAATGCTGACAGTGTGATGTGGATGAAGCACCTCCTCTATGGCGACATCCGTCATGTGTCCCTTGCCTGTGGCTGCCAGACTGCCATACAGAGTCACCTCATACGAAGATGCGTTGCTACAGCGTTCCAAAAAGAGTTGGGCAGCACGCTGGGGTCCCATCGTATGACTGCTCGACGGCCCCTTGCCTATTCTATAAAGCTCGCGTAATGATTTCATATTCTATACTAACTTTCTGCTTGTTTAAAACAACTATTTTCCGATCTCGTTCTATCAAGTTGCAAAATTACAAATTTTAATAGAAATATCGGCAAGTTTAATCAGAAAAATCAGCAAAGGCAAATAGAAATAACTTCTGCTCTCTTCTAATCTTCAAATCAATCCACGACAAGCAAACTGTTTAAGAACGTCAAAGAGAAAACCCCAATAATTCAGCCTTTTCCTTCTTCATTATATTCTTCAGTATTATCATCTTCGGTAATAAGCAGAGAAGCAGGAAAGGTATGTCCTTCCAATATTACTTTTAGGTTCTTGTAAATACTGTATGGAGGATCTTCTACAAGTTCATCGTTGTCATCAAAATCTATATGTCTGTACTGTCATTTCTCACAGCTAAATATTTCTTGAGATTGTCTTCAATTTTTTGCTTTATTTCCACTCTAAACCAAGCGGGCGAAATCACTTCTATATCTGGAATAAAGGAGAATATCAATTGGCGTAACTCGTTATTTGGCTTTACCTTGATGGAAATGACATGATTATCCATATTGACAACTTCTTGCGAAGAATGAAGCGGTTTTGACAGAACGTATGGAAATCTGTTTGCTTCGAAACGCAACACAAAAGTTTCTTTAGGTGTTTTCTCATCAAGAAGAGTAACACCAATGATATCATCAAAAGATGTCGCTTAGGGTAAGGCAATGGCAGAGAAGCTGCTGGCGGAATAAAACCAGAATCTATTCATTATGAATGAAAGATTTTAGACGAAAGTGTTCGTTCTGAGTGAAAGGTTTTTGATAAAAGTATTCATTCAGAATGAAAGATTTTTAGACTTTCTCTTGCTGCTTTCAGATATTTTTCTTATTTTTGCCCACGAATCATAAAATAGTGGAGCAATTCATAAAATAGTGGAGCAATGAAAGAACTGTTAAAACAAATTATATTTGAGCAGCAGGACAACTGCAGGCATCTTATGCAGGATGCTATTCCTCGACACATAGAAGAGGAATGGCTTACCACCACGGAAATCCTTATCATAACTGGTGTAAGACGATGTGGAAAGTCGGTGTTGCTGCAGCAACTGCGTGATAAGTTGGAGGAGAAAGATTTCTTCTTCAATTTTGACGATGAGCGTCTTGTAAACTTTAAGCTTGAAGATTTTGCAACCTTGCAGGAATGCTTCTTTGAGCTTTTCGGCGAGCAGCACACCTATTACTTTGATGAGATTCAAAACATTGCGGGTTGGGAAACCTTTGTCAGACGTCTTTACAATGAAGGCAATAAGGTGGTGGTGACAGGATCCAATGCCCGGATGCTGAGCAAGGAGATGGGCACTCATCTCACAGGGCGTTATATCTCTGTGGAGGTTTATCCTTTCTCTTTTGCCGAATACCTGCAGCTGGAGCATATTGAGCCTTCGCAGAAAGATTTCTATCTGATGGCGAGTCGTTCCAAACTGTTGGGACATTTCCGTGATTTCTTGGAGAGGGGTGGTTTCCCGAAGTATCTTCAGACGGGTTCCGTCAGTTACCTGTCCTCACTTTATGAGAGCATTATCTTCCGGGATGTGATGGCTCGCAATGGTCTTACAAACGACAAGGAAATTAAAGAACTTGCATTTTATCTTGCCAGCAATGCCACCAAGCGTGTTACCTATAACTCGCTGGGAAAGATAGTGGGCATTCGCCATCCCGAAACCATCAAGAACTATCTGGAATATATTCAGCAAACCTACATGATATTCCAGTTGTTGAAGTATGCTCCATCGGTAAAGACCCAGATGTTGAGCCCGAAGAAGGTGTATTTTATAGATAATGCCATCATCAGCAGGATGGGTTTCAATGTCACGGATAACAATGGTGTAAAACTGGAGAATGCCGTTTTCATCGAATTGCTGCGAAGGGGATACGACTTGTTCTATCATGCCGACAAGAAAGAGTGTGACTTTGTGGTGAGAGAAGGTGTAAGGATTACCCAGGCTTACCAGGTTACGGTGAAGATGGATGATGAGAAAACCCGCAAGCGTGAGCTAGAGGGCCTGCAAGAGGCGATGGAAATCTATGATTTGTCAGAGGGTTACATCATTACGCTGAATGAGAAAGAGGAGCTTACCGTGGATGGTAAGGCGGTGCATATAATTCCTGCTTGGGAATGGATGCTGAAGTAATTTTCTTTTTGAGCGGGAAGGTGATAAGGAATAAAGTTTAAGGACGGAAGAACTACTGTTAATCCAAGTTGTTGTTCTTCCACTCTTTGCTTTTGTTTCTGAGTACTTCGCTTACAGGCTTCCATTCCTTCCTACATATTTAAAATGTGCATTTTTTGCCGAAAAATCATATTAATGGGAGTTTTCAACTATTGCCGTAAATGTTCTATTTAGCCTATAAAAGTTCTATTCAAAGCCTTGTCTTTGTTCTGTTTTGCGGACTAAAATCGTTAAACCACAGATAAATCTATGTTCTAAACTTTAGAACATAAGTTCGATACTTTAGGACACAAGTTCTAAACTTTAGAACATAAGTTCGATACTTTAGAACATAGATTTATAGGCTAAAGAAAACATTTACTTCCCTTTCTGTAGAAGTGTTACTTAAAGAGCACTGTTGTGCCATAAGCAGGCATTTTTGCTGCATCAGCATTTATAAGAACAGCATAAATACTTATAAAATCAGCATTTATAAAAAGCAATATGTCGAAAACAAGAATCTTATTACTTTACACATCCTGAATCAACGTTTTCCCTAAAAAGTGAAAAGGCCATCCTCACGGACAGCCTAATACATTTATACAAAAACATTATGAATTCTTTATTATTAGCGAACAAGATTCTACTTTATCAAAATCAATATATCTATCTAAAAGCTTCAAACAGTTAATTCGTAAGACCGGCCGCTGCCTGAGCCTTGCGACACTTGCGCTCACAATAGCGTTCGCACTGTGCACAAATGTCATAGCCTAACATGGCACCCAAGATAAAGTCTTCTTCGGGTGTCAGTTGGCTGAGAGGTTTGTTAACCATCAGACGGATAGCATCCAGACACTCAGGCTTGCCAAAGAACAAGTTCAGTCGACCATTGCCCACAGGCTGAACGATATAACTGATGTTCTGACTTTGCAATCGGGTTATGGCAAAAGACTCAAATCGCTCGTTGAAGGTGAAAAGCACCATGCGGCGCACACCTTTTTTATATTCATATATATGATTCATCAGAACCTTCATGTCCGTTGGCATCACTTCTTTCTGTTGCATAATATCCGTCTGTTAGTTAAAAAAATGACTGTGTTACAGGAGCATTCTCCTATTCCGCATTACATTAAAGCGAAGGCTTAATGGCCTCAAGCCAAGCATCAATGCGTTCCTCGGTCTTATCGTCCTCGTTGACATCGTCAAGAGCAAGACCTACGAATTTTCCATCTACAACCGCATCGCTGTCATCGAAAGTATAACCCTCTGTCGATACTCCTTCGAGAACATTGGCACCACCCTCTTTGGCAGCATCATAAAGTTCCTTCATTCCGCCACAGAAGGTATCAGGATAAGACTCAGCATCGCCACAACCGAAAAGAGCGACCGTCTTGCCGGAAAGACCGGCTGACTTCAACAGGTTGATGCCATCGTACCAGTCGTCCTGCAACTCGCCTGCTCCCCAGGTGGAAGTTCCCAAAATAAGGTTGTCATGTTCTGAGATGGCGGCCTCGTCGATGCTGGATACATCTACTGCACTGGCGCCCAACTTACCGGCTATTGTCTCTGCTATGCTCTGGCAGGTCCCTGTGGAAGAGCCATAAATTACAATTGTTGATTTCATACGCTATAATTACTTTAGTTACATTATTTCTTGTTTACGGCTGCAAAGATACGGCGATTTTTCCAATGCCGCAATACCTAAAAATAATGGTTTGGCATGAATACCTACATATTATGACTCGACTTTGGCTGGTTCTATCAACAACAAAAAAACTGCGGACAGATTGCTCTGCCCGCAGTTCTCCTCATATAATCTCTCTCTTACTTTACATAAAAGTCTTACTTGATGCCACGATTTACGAGAGTGACGTTCAGCAACATCAGATACTTGCGATACTGAGTGTTTGAAAGGATGACGTGCATGTACTTCAAGTCCTTGTTGATGGCCTTGTCGATCATAGCCTTGCGGTCGTCACCTGCTGCTACGGCAGCATTCATCATATCTGCAGTGAAGTTCTTGTGTACATCAGCTACAGCCTCAACCTGGTCGATGTTCAAACCGAGAGCATCAGACAAGCTGTTCATGTTTACATTCATGTTGAAAGCAGCTGTTGCTGTTGTTGCACTTGCATTCTCATCTGCTGCAAAAGTAGTTGTCATACTGAACAATGCTACTGCCAAAATCATCAATTTCTTCATAATCTTTTTACCTTTCTTTTCTTTAATTCTACATTATCCTTACTAATCTCTTTGTGTATGTCTTTCTGAAAGACACTGCAAAGATACACACAATATGCTGTGCACGCAAACATTTCAGCTAAAAAGAAAGACTTTTAGTCGTATTTTTGACATAAATCAACATGAATATCCCCTTCTGGCTTACTTATCGTAAGATTTCGCACAAAATAACTAACATAAGCAAAGTTCTCTGAGCCTTTTAGCTTCAACATTGTTAATCACCTGGCTACAGCCATTGCTTCGGCTATATTAGAGAATACAAAGCAGCAATAATGCGACATTTTGAGCGATTCATTCGTTAGTCTCAGCAAGATTTCGTATCTTTGCAAACTAAAAATATACATATAAAGCCAAACAGAATCAATGGAAGAACAGAATCATATAGACAAAGCGCTTGCCTTCATGGAAAGCCTTGAAAGATTGCACAACCAGCTAAAAGCTGCCGAAGAGCAACAAAAATTGCTACTGGCTCATCTGCTCGACCTGAAGAAAGAGGGCAAGACTGACTCGGAAGAGTATGCCCAGACATCACAGCAGAGCAAGAACCTGCAAGACATCATCGACAAGTGGCGCCCCATCTATCTGGAACGCATGGAGATGGTGAAAGATGTACAGAACAAAAAGAGAGACAAGAAATAACAGATAATAATAACAACAATAATAATAAAGAATTAACATGGAATCAAACAAATTCATCAGCGTATCATACCAGTTGTACGACATCACAGATGGTAAGTCTGACCTCATCGAACAGACAAGCGACGAGCGCCCATTCATCTTCGTTAGCGGCATGGGAGTAACTCTGCCAGCCTTCGAGGAGCAGATAGCCAACCTGGCTAAAGGCGAGTCTTTCGACTTCACCCTTACACCAGAGCAGGCTTATGGCGCACACTATGCAGAGCGTGTCATCGACTTAGAGAAGGAAATCTTCACCATCAACGGCCAGTTTGACGCACAGCACGTACAGGTAGGCGCCATCATTCCTCTGCAGAACGAGGACGGCAACCGCTTCAATGGTGTGGTATTGGAAATCGGTGACAGCAAGGTGAAAATAGACCTCAACCATCCTTTGGCTGGCAAGACTCTCAACTTCAAGGGGGAGATAACAGAGAGCCGCGAGGCTACTGCCGAGGAAGTGGCAGGAATGGCAAAGCTCATGAGCGGAGAAAGCCACGGCGGATGTAGCGGTTGCAACGGACACTGCGGTGAAGGCGAATGCGGTGAAGGTCATTGTGGCGGTGAAGGTCATTGTGGCGGCGAAGGCCATCATGGCGAAGGCCACTGCGGTTGCCACTAATTCTTCTTTCAAAAGGTCAACATATCAACTAAGCAAGAACTTTAACAACAGATAGACAATGAGGAATACTTTTGGTCATCTCTTTACCCTCACCACCTTTGGCGAAAGTCATGGAGTGGCTGTGGGCGGTGTCATCGACGGATTTCCTGCAGGCATAGATATCGATATGGAGTTTGTACAGAATGAACTGAATCGACGTCGACCCGGACAAAGCCATATCACCACATCACGCAACGAAGCCGACAAGGTGGAGTTTCTCAGTGGTGTGTTCGAAGGCAAGAGTACGGGAACACCTATCGGTTTCGAAGTACGCAACACCAACCAGCACTCGCAAGACTATGAGAACATGCGATGCCTGTTCCGTCCGTCGCATGCCGACTATACCTATTATAATAAGTATGGCATACGCGACCATCGTGGTGGAGGCCGCTCTTCTGCCCGCATCACCATTGCCCGATGCGTAGGTGGAGCCTTGGCAAAACTTGCCTTGCGCCAGTTGGGCATCAGCATCACTGCCTACACATCTCAGGTAGGCGACATCGCATTGGAAAGAGATTACCATCTGTATGACTTAAGCAAGACTGAGGACAACATCGTGCGATGCCCCGACCAGCAGAAAGCCAAAGAGATGGAAGAGCTCATCGCCCAAGTGAAAGCCGATGGCGACACCATAGGAGGCGTGATTACATGCGTCATCAAGGGATGCCCGGTAGGATTAGGCGAGCCGGAATTCGACAAGCTGCATGCACAGTTAGGCGCAGCCATGCTGGGCATCAATGCTGTGAAAGGCTTCGAATACGGTGAAGGCTTCGACGGTGTGACGGCACGAGGCAGTCAGCAGAACGACAAGTTCGTACCAGGCATCACGACTGCCACCAATCACAGTGGAGGCATACAGGGAGGCATCAGCAACGGACAGGACATCTACTTCAGGGTAGCATTCAAGCCTGTTGCCACCATCCTGAAAGAGCAAGACACGGTAGACCTGGAAGGCAATGCCACCAAGCTGACAGCACGGGGCAGGCACGATCCATGCGTTCTGCCAAGAGCCGTTCCTGTGGTGGAAGCCATGGCAGCCATGGTCATCCTCGACAGCTATCTCGTCAACAAGAGTGTGAAGCTATAAAATAATGAAAAGAAAAAGAAGACTCAGAAAGAAACGCATATTTACTATTTGCTTAGTCATGGTTATCGGCATCTCTCTGCTGACACGACGCTGCGTCACAAGTTGCTCGGACAACAAAGCATCGGTTGCCGATACACTGCCTAAGGCTCACCTCAACGACTCACTCAACAACTCTCTCTCTGAAGGCAAAGCCTACCACGAAATGGACTCGCTCATTGAGCGATACCTGAAGAGATGGGAAATCAATGGCGCCCAACTGGTCATCACCCGCAACGACTCTCTGCTGTATGCACGAGGTTTCGGATGGGCAGACAAGGAGAAAGGCATCAAGATGCAACCATCCATGGTAATGAGATATGCCTCGGTATCGAAGCTCATCACTGCCGTGGGCATCATGAAACTTTGGGAAGCTAAGAAATTGAGTATGGGCGACAAGGTTTTCGGACCCAAGGGAATTCTGCGAGACACCTTATATAATAACAGCATCAAGGACAAGCGGTACTACGACATCACCGTGGAACAACTGTTGCGCCATCAGGCTGGATTTACCAACTATGCCGGCGACCCGATATCTTCCACCCGCTACATCATGATGCAGAACCGTCTCACTACGCCTCCCGATCATCCTACGCTGCTCAAGATTCTCCTGAAACGGCATTTAGGATATACGCCTGGTAAAGGCAAGTGCTACTCCAACTTTGGATATATCCTCCTATCGATGATTATAGAGAAGAAGAGTGGCATGAGATATGAGGACTATATGCAGAAATATGTACTCAACCCTGCCGGATGCTACGACATGCACATCGCCGGTACCTACTATAAGGACCGACGTCCCAATGAGACGAAGTACTACATGCACCAAGGCAGCATCCCTGTATATGAATACAACAACAGCGGTAGAATGGTGGAGAAATGTTATGGCGACACAGACATCCCACGTCTGGCAGGAGCCGGAGCATGGTGCGGTTCGGCAGCTGAACTGAGCCGACTGATAGCCAGCATAGACGGTATGCCCCACGTAAAGGACATCCTCAGCAAGAAGAGCGTAGACTTTATGACCCGGGAACAGCCAGACCACCAATACTCCATCGGCTGGAACTACACACCAAAGAAAGGACGTCCCTGGATCCGAACAGGATCACTTGCAGGAACCTCTGCCCTGATTCTGAAATACGACGACGGACAATGCTGGATTCTCATCACCAACACATCGACATGGAAGGGACATGGCTTCTCCAACGACTCGATGGCTTTCTTTGAGAAGATGCGCAAGAAGTACATGGACAACATGCCTAAGCAAGACCTCTTCCTGCACGTGAAATAAAAACACAGAAAGAGAAAGAAGAAAAACCAACGGGCATGACAAAGCCGACAAACAAGAAAGAACTCAGCAAGAAACCCATAAAACAGAAAAAGGATACATCCTGACTGGATGTATCCTTTTTTGTTTTTATGATGTTTTCTACTTTATCAATTAGAAAGTGTACTTCACACCAACCTGACCACGCCAACGGCTGTAGTAGTCGCTTGCATATTTAACAGGATCGGTAGGTTCGTAAGAGAACGAGAAAGTACCGTCGCCATTGTATGTGATAGGTGAGATAAACTCGCTACCATAGCTGGAGCTCAAGGTTCTACCCCACTTCTTGTTCAAGAGGTTGGCTACGTTCATGATGTCCATAGATACCTCTAAACGATGTACATACTTACCTATCTTGATACCAAACTTCTGGTCGAAATGGAAGTCGAAGTGACTCTCGAATGGCAAGTTGTCAGCATAACGCTTGTAGAACTCACCACGGTGATTCTTCACATAGCGTGTATTGGCCAACCATTCCTTCATGTTCTGGCGCTGCTGCTCAGGCTCGATGCCTTTGATTTCCTTAAACTGCATTTTGTCAATTTCATCATCTGTAGGGATGTAAATCAAGTCGTTGCTTCGGCTGTTATCACCATTGATATCACCCTTGTACAACAGAGAATAAGGAGAACCACTCTGACCCTGATAGATAAGACCTACAGTAGTAGTAAAGAGTTTCTTTGGTCCCCAGTTAAGATGATAGAAGGCTGATGCCTTTACGAGATGAGGAATATTGAACGCACTATTAGCCAACTCAGGGTTGTTAGAGAAACGGTAAGTGTGCGTGTTGTTCCAGTTGCTTAAAGCTTGCGATGAAACTGCACTGCTGACAGACTTCGACTGTGTGAATGTATAAGATGCACTCAAGTCGAGACCGAAAGCGAAGCGCTTGGTTCCTTGCAAGGACAAGTTGTAAGAATAACCCTTGCTGGTATTATACATGGCGTAGATGCCACTATACTTAGAAGCCGACTTTACTTTTTGGTAAGAAGGACGGCTTTCCCAAGGCAAACCCAGTTCCTGACCTACAGTCTTGCCAGACTCCTCGTAAGCCAAGTTCTTGTAATAGATGTCATTGAGTGTTTTGCTGAAGATAGCCTCAGCTGTCCAATCAATACCGAGCAAATTGAAGTCAAAGCCTAAGTTAAGACGCAAGTTCTGCGCAAACTTAAAGTTCTTATCGAATACATCAACCTCCTGGCTACCTGAAGCTTTCAGGTTTTCTGTATTTTTATTCTGCTCATTAGGATTGAGAATCAACTGTACGTTCGGGTTCTTCTGTACATTATACTTAGAAGTTTGAACACCTGTGTTAGAGAAGCTGTTGCTCAACCATACGAACGGGATTCGTCCAGTAAAGACACCTACACCACCACGAAGAATAAACTTTCGATCGTTCTTGATGTCCCAACGGAAACCAACACGAGGACTCCACATAGGAGTGCTCGACAACTTACGGTTGGTCTTGAAACTATAATCATTGTCTGCTGCCCACTTGTTGAATTCAACATTCTCGGTAGGTGCATCGAAGAATATTGGGATATCCATACGCAAGCCATATGTCAGCTGGAAATTGTTCGTAGCATCCCACTTGTCTTGGAGATAGAAGCCCAACTGTGCTGCACTGAATGAAGGTGCCCACATAGCATTTCCGGTAACATCAATATTACCCTGTGTAACTGCATATGAAGCAATCTTAGAGCCATCGGCTGTACCATTAACTACATCGAAGAAGTCTTGTGGCGAATTGAATGTATAAGCACCATAAAGGTTAGGCAAGAAGAGGTTAGAGAACTTATAGACCTCGTTATGAGTACCAAAGGTAAAGGCATGGCTGCCACGAAGCCAAGTTAGGTTGTCCTCGAAGGTATAAACATCCTGATCGAGACCATTAGCCATAGAATAACCCTCATTACCAATACCAACGCTACCCTTGCCAACATTGCTTATAACAATAGAAGGAGCAGCAGCACCCGAAGTACGCTGGTCGCGTACACGTACATAAGAGAAACGAGCCTCATTGTTCAGAGATGGTGAAAAACGGCTCTGTAACTCAGCAGCAATTGTATGAGTCTTAGATTGGTACTCATAGAGATGATTTGTGGTATAAAGCGAAGAGATACTACCCAAGCCTAAGTTTCGCTTGGCGTCTACATAGCTCCAGCGAATAGAGAACTTGTTGAACTCATTGATGTTCCAATCCAACTTGACACTGGCTTTGTTGCTCTTCTCATACTTATCTTCGTTAGACCAAGAAGGATGATAGTCTAAGCCCTGACGCTGAGCAAGATCTACGATGGCATCCATAATCTGCTGAGCTACATCGGAATCAAACTTGGCATTCTCAGAGCCATAACCATACTGTGTAGGCCAGGTCTTCTTGTTGTTCTCATAGTTGGCAAAGAAGAACAACTTGTTCTTGATGATAGGACCGCCCAATGTGAAACCGAACTGATGCTCGGACTCATCCTCAATAGGATTTCCAAAAGTTCCATCCTGCAACTTGTAGTGGCGACCAACGAGGTTTTCGTTGTTGCCATAGTAATAAGCACTTCCGTGGAATTCGTTGGTACCGCTCTTGGTAACTGCATTAATGGCACCACCAGTAAAACCACCCTGACGAACATCGAATGGAGCAATGTTAATCTGGATTTGGTCTACCGTCTCCATTGACACTGGCTGGGCGTTAGCCAGTCCGCCATTGCTACCATTAGGAGTCAAGCCAAACACGTCATTGTTCATCACACCATCAATCTGGAATGAGTTGTAACGATTGTTGATACCTGCAAAAGACATGGCACCAGACTGACCATTGGTAGACACCTGCGCATTCATGCGGGCAATATCAGCAATACTGTGGCTGATACTTGGCATTTCAGCAATCTGCTGCGCATTAATACTCTGAGCAGCACCTGTCTTAGTACCATTAAGGCCAGCCTTGCCAGATACTACAACTTCCTGCAACTCGCGTGCATCCTCCTGGAGAGAACAAGAAAGGTTCTGGCTCTCACCCAAGTTCAAGGAAACATCCTTGAACGTCTTAGACTGATAGCCAATGTAAGATACCTCTACTTTGTAAGGACCTCCAGGACGCATACCCTGGATTGAGAAACGACCATCCATGTTGGTCACTGCGCGATAAACAGTACCTGATGGTTGGTGGGTTGCTGTCACCGTAGCACCGATGACTTCCTCGCCTTGCGATGTCACCTTACCACTGATACCAGAGGTGGTTACCTGTGCCATAGCCACCGAAACTACGAGCACCAGCATGGCGATAAGCAATTGCAATCTTTTCTGCATACTAAAAATGAAATTTAGTTAATAATGAGGAAGCATAAACTTCCTATTTTTATATTATGCTGCAAATTTAAACAAAATTTTTGATATAAATGTTACAGAGACATGAAAAAAAAGTTTTTTATGCAAAAAAAATCCACACTAACGTTTTAGTGTGGATTTCTTACAGCTTTTTAGTCTTTGCGAAGCCATATCCGCATCACTTTGCGGCGGATTGCTATCATGTTGAGTACCGATACTATCAAGAACAAAACCAATCCCAAAGCAATGGCGGGACACATGGTTCCTTCCTCTATATCGGGATAAAGGGCTTCTATAAAATCCATGTAATAATCACGGATGAAGAACAAGATGCACCATGCCACAAGGAGCACCACCACATTGAGAACGATGGTAAGCCAAAGGTAGGGCATCGCCACATTGCCAGGACTATAACCTATGAGCAAAAGGTTCTCCAACTTGGAGGAGTTCTTCTGTACCAAAAGGTAGATGCTGAGCATCAGGATATAGAAACTGAGCACAGAGATAACCAAACCTATCACCATGACCATCAGGACTATCATCCTCAGAAAATAAGTGGTCTTCTCGGCATCCAACTTATCGGTTTCCACCTCATAGCCATTGTCTTCAAGGTATTTGGTAATATTCTCATCTCCAGGATTGCCCACCTCTACGATAAGTCGTGTAGGGTCGCTATGCTCTTCGGGAGCAAACTCATGGTTGCTCCAGTCCATGAATGCCTGTGGCACAAGTATGGTATTGAGGCGAGAAGAGAAGCCGATCACCTTTCCTTTGAACTGTTCTTTCTTGCCACCTGCCTGAATGAAAATATGGAAATCTATCATTCCCATCAATCCGTCGCTGATCTTTGGAAGCGAATGACTCTGTGCAAAACCAAAGTTGTACATATTAATATAGGTACGCGGAAGGATGATGGGCACTTCCTGACTACCTGGCTCATACTTCCAATCCTTGAGAGGCACATCGACAAAACCGTCGGGCACACTTTCGAAAAAGAGTTCGCTATTGAGCACATTCACGCCATTGACACCCATCGAGGCATCCACCTTGTACTCGGTAGAGGTAAACTTTCCTATCTTCTTGACAAACTTTTGCGAGGAGATATCGTCCACATCACTGCCAGAGAAGGTATTGGTACGACCACTGAGGGTGTTGCCCATACCTATTTTCTTACTCATGATGAGGTAGTCGGCCTTCATAAAACTGTCTTGCTGGGTGAAGACAGGCAGCACATCCTTGTAAAACTGAAAGCCGAAAAGAACAATGAGCATACCGAAAAGGTTGGCAAAGGCAAAACCTGCAAACTGTGGTATGCTGATATGCTGACGTAATAATTTCCAAACGAGTTCCATTACACCTTATTATATATATAATGTATGAAGTACTATTTGTTATAAATCTCTCTACAGCATCAAGGTCTTCTCGTAAGGCAAGTCCATATGCTTTCCGATACTGGTAACTATGACGCCTGCACCTTGTGCCTTGGCCTCCGCCATCATGATGTCGCCCATAATACGTGAGTTATTGTCGTCGAGATGACTGATAGGCTCATCAGCAAGAAGAAAATCGAAGGGCTGGCAGAGAGAACGGATCATAGCCACACGCTGCTGCTGTCCAAACGACATGCGACCTATCTTGGCATCCACCTTGTCGGCTATTCCCAACATGTCAAACCATTGGAGTATCTGCTGACGACTCTTGAAGCCTGTGAGTTTGTTCTTGATTTCTACGTTTTCCATCGCCGTAAGTTCTGGAAACAAACGCAACTCCTGAAACAGATGACTGATGTGGCGCTTGCGTATCTCTACCCAGTTGGCTACCTTATAAGCGGCCGTATCATCCTTATCAAACATCACGCTGCCGCTATAATCGTGACGATAGCCAACCACATAACTGCAAAAGGTACTCTTGCCTTTTCCACTGTCGGCCTCTACAAGATAAAGATGTCCCTTTTCGAAAGAGACATCCTGACTCCATATCTCAGAATGAAGGTCATCACGCTGGGCGAAGACCTGTGGGAGAACGGAACGAAAGTTGATTGTGTTCACTTTTTTATATATTGTATATGTTTAAAGTTTTTATGTTGTATACCTTATTTCTTTATTGCAAAGTGTAGACCATGGCTTTGAGCTGTCCAAACAAGGGAGCCAGGAGTCCTGTCACAGCCTGCAAGGCATTATCGCCAGAGCCCGCCTTTCCCAGATTGACAACCATGACCATCTTCTGACCTTTTATCATCTGCTGGATGTGTTGGTCGATGGGATGATTGGAAGGAAGAATGGAGTATTCTGCCGAAAGCTGGTCGTTACCGCTAAAGAATTGTTTGTCGTCAGATACTCCGAAGTAGAAACTGGTCTTGCCACTGGAATAGCAGTAGGCGTTCTTCTTCCAGTTGCCGATGGTGCTTCCCTTGGGGCACGACTGTTTCCAATAGTCTATATCCGAAAGCCACTTGGCATGACTCAGCCTTGCCGCCATCGTCATCTGCATATTGTCGGTACCCAACGATGGCATCACAATGGCCATATCGCCATCCACACTCCGAATGATATTATCCATGTCGATAGCAGCATTGATGCCCATCAACAGTGTCTGCAGTCCCTGGTTGCTCTGCACCAAAGGCAGGAAACGGGTTCCTTCCACATTCATGAAGATACCTGCCAAGGCATCATTGGGCATACTCTTCACATAGTCACCCTTGATAGGACGATAAACTGTCTGCGACTGCTGCAAGGCCTGGTTAATGCTTTTGTTGAAAGAGAAGGTCTTGCCCGATATCTTCAGAATACCATTCTCTACCTTCATGCCTGCGGCTATTACTATCTGTGAGGCATCGGCATCCTTGGGAGCACCAAGGGTGAAAGGTGCCACAAACTTCTCGGGCAGAGCCTGGACCTGAGCCACCATGGCTATGGGCGAATCGATGCTGTCGAGTTGGGCAAAGAGTCTGGACGACTTGACACCTGCATCCTCGTCGGCATTAAGAAACCTTACCATTTGTCTTTGCAGGTCAGCACGGGCATCTGCCACTACTGGTCCCATGACAAGCAGTGCCTTAGATGAGAAGCCTACCAGCCATGAATCTTTCAGCACGGCAAAGTGGAAACCCTTGCGCTCTGTCAATTCTGTGCAAATATGCTTTTTGGATAATTGATTGAGCCAATTACTGATATTGTCCTCATCGGCTACCTTGGCACAGAGTCCCAAGTTGCCATCAACAGTTTCAAAAAGGTAGAGTTTCTCTGTAACATCGATACCACAGTCGGAAACATTCTCCACATGCAGCATCGACTTCAGAATATTCTCTTTGTCTACCCCTTTGCCATCACCATCCGTCGTTTGCATGTCTACCGAAATGAGGGCAGTGCTCTTGGATGGTATGGCATTCAGGTAATCGTTATCCGAACAAGCTGCCATCAGCACGATTTGCAGAAGTGCGATGGCATAAAGAAAAACATTTTTCATTTGCATCATAATCTTTTTACTCTTCAACTCTCTCTACAGGCGACGAGCCAAATTGGCCATCGTCACAGCCACCAGTCCGGCTGTCTCGGTACGAAGTCGGCTGGTGCCCAATGTCACTGACTCGTATCCTGCCTTGACAGCCATACGAACCTCATCTATCGAGAAGTCACCCTCAGGGCCAATGAGCACCGTCACGTCAGCATCCTCATCAGGACAGGTCTTTGTGAGTTCTGTAAAGAGGTCTTTCTTCTCGATTTCCTCATAGCAATGACAGATAAACTTCCTGCCCTTGCGGGGTGTGTTGATAAAGTCGCGGAAATTTACCATCTGGTTGACAATGGGCTTCCACGCTTTATGACTTTGCTTGACTGCAGAGACGATGATCTTATCAAGCCTTACAGTCCGCATCACCTTGCGCTCGGAAAACTGGCTGTTCAGGAAGGAGAGCTCGTTGAAGCCCACCTCGGTAGCCTTCTCTGCCATCCACTCTATACGGTCCATCATCTTGGTAGGAGCAATGGCCAAGTGGACATGCCCACGCCAGGCAGGTTGCTGCGGCATCACCTCCTTCACCTCATACATACAGCGCTTGGTGGCAGCCAATGTCACCTCGGCACGATAGAAGTTTCCCACACCGTCCATCAGGAACATCTCGTCACCACTCTTGATGCGCAATACTCTCAGGGCATGAAGCGCCTCATCCATTGGCATCTCGGTCTCGGTAGCCGCATCGGGCACATAGAAAAATCTGGTCTCTTTCATCAGTCTGTCATTAGTTTGTTTCTGGTTTATCTCCCTTGGGATGTCGCTTTTTCAGCTCATCACGCAGGCTGGAAGCCAACTCGTAGTTTTCGTTCTCTATAGCTTTGCGTAATGACTCCTCCAACATCTTGTCGGTGATGACATTCACTGGCACAGCCATCTGTGTGAAATTAGGATTGTATTCTGCCGATTGTTTGGTCATCAAACCACGATCGGCATAAATCTCCATTCCGGTAATGAGCGACAGCAGGATGCCATCCGTACAGCGTATATTCTTCTTCTCGCCTGTCTCTGTGTTACGAAGACATGACATATACTTGCCTTCATGCAAAGCATAGATTTCGAAACGATAGGTGAGAAGAAATGAAAATGGCATCAGTTCTGCCAACACTTCAGGAAGCAAGTCATTTCTCTCCTTTATCATATTGGGATCCATGCGTAACCTGATCTGATAGGCCTGATGGCGATCACAAGGTATCACCAACTGACGTTGCTCTGCCACATCCACAAGCACAGCCAACACCAGATTGTCGGATCCCAATATCTGGGATAATCCTTTGAATTTTAATCTTACGTTACACATTTTTCTTTCAGTTTTATTTGCCCAGTCGCATCCTCAGGAATACGACTAAGCTTTCTTGGGTCTGAATATAACAGCAAAAGATACTGCTACTACCAATGCATAACCGGCAAAAATAAGCCAGCATGGTGCCCACTGGGTCACACCATTTGCATCGGTATAACTATTGACAACAGCCTGAGCCGACAGGGTTCCTACTGTTGCTCCGATACCATTGGTCATCAACATAAAGAGTCCTTGCGCACTGGAGCGGATAGAAGAATCCGTGGTCTTGTCGACAAACAGAGAGCCTGAAACGTTGAAGAAGTCGAAGGCCACACCATAAACCAACATGGAAAGGACAAACATCCATACACCACTGCCAGGATTGCCTATTCCGAAGAGACCGAATCGCAACACCCAGGCAAACATGGCTATCAGCATCACATTCTTGATGCCATAACGATTCATGAAGAACGGTATCAGCAGGATACAGCACGTCTCGCTGATCTGAGAGAGCGAAATAAGGATATTGGCATGGTTCACACCAAAGGTACCCGCATACTGTGGGTCGGCTCCAAACGAGGTGATGAATGGATTGGCAAAGCCATTGGTAATCTGCAGACTTACACCCAACAGCATGGAGAAGATAAAGAAGATGGCCATGCGCTTCTCCTTGAACAGAGAGAAGGCACGCAGTCCGAAGGCATCCACAAAACTCTTGGTCTCATCCTTGGCGCTGACAGGACATGCTGGCAACGTAAAGGTATAAAGGAACAGAATGCAGCTGACCACACCAGAAGCAACAAACTGATTCTGATTGGGCTGGAATCCCATCAAGTCGACAAACCACATCATACAGATGAAACCTACCGTACCAAACACACGAATCGGAGGAAAGTCTTTTACCGTATCCATACCCGCAAGAGTCAAGGCATTGTAAGCCACAGAGTTGGTCAAAGCCAGCGTAGGCATATAGAAGGCCACGCTGAGTGTGTAGATCCAAAATACCATACCAAGATTACCGGTCATTCCCATATAGGCTGCACCAAACATGAAGAGAGCAGCCATGAGATGACAGAAGCCCAACAGCCTTTGTGCCGGCACCCAACGGTCGGCAACAATACCCATAAGAGCAGGCATAAAAATAGACACCACGCCCTGTACGGCATAAAACCATCCTATCTGAGAAGCCATTCCGATTTTTCCCAGATATGTTCCCATAGATGTCAGGTAAGCTCCCCATACTGCAAATTCAAGGAAGTTCAATAACGCTAAGCGTACTTTCAAGTTCATTTTGGTAATAGTATTTTTTCTGTTTCCGCAGGTTCCGGACAGATGTTGCCAGTTTCCGACACATGCGAAATTTGGGTTATTTATATAACTGCAAAGATAACGAATATTATTGAAATAAAAACACAAAACGCAAAATTATCCGTTCCAACATGGGATATTTAACAAATTATGTGTAATTTTGCAGCCTGTTTAATTAAATAAGAGAGAGATGTTATTCAGTTTTTTTGTTACGTGTAATAAGATAGGAGCCTTTACCCTGGGCGGTGGCTATGCCATGATTCCTATTATGGAGAGAGAGTTTGTCGACCGCCATAAGTGGATGGACAAACAGGAATTTATGGATATTATGGTAGTGGCACAGGCCACACCGGGCATCTTTGCCATCGATATGGCAAGTCACATAGGATATAAGCTGCGCGGAATATGGGGAGGCATCGTGGGAGCTATAGGCATTGCGCTGCCTTCCATCATAGCCATCATCATCATTGCCATGTTCTTCAGACAGTTCAAGGACAACTACTTGGTGGAGAAGTTCTTTGCCGGCATCAGACCGGCAGTAGTAGCCCTCATCGCTGCTCCTTGCTTCAAAATGGCAAAAACTGCCAAGATAAATCGCTACAATGCCTGGATTCCTGTAGCCAGCTGCGCCCTCATCTATCTTTTAGGCGTCTCACCCATCTACATCATCATTGCGGCTGGCGTGTTGGGATGGCTGTATGGAAAGATGAGAAAGGTAAAAAAGTAAAAAAGTAAAAAGGTAAAAAAGTAAAAAGGTAAAAAAGTAAAAAGGTAAAAAAGTAAAAAGGTAAAAAGAGCATTCTTGCTTTTAAAAGTAAAATACAAAGACTATGTTATTTCTGAAATTATTCATCATATTCACGAAAATAGGTACGTTCAACTTTGGAGGTGGCTATGCCATGCTGTCGCTCATTCACAACGAGACTGTCGTAAAAAACCAATGGTTCAGCAATGCTGAGTTTACTGACATCGTAGCCATCAGCCAGTCTACACCGGGACCTATCGGAATCAACTGCGCCACATACGTGGGTTACACTTCCACTCTGCATGCTGGTTATCCCGAATGGGCGGCGATTCTGGGAGCTATTCTCGCCAGCTTGTCTATCATGTGGCTGCCTTTCGTCATCATGATTCTCATCAGTCATTATCTGATGACACATAAGGACTCTAAAATAGTGAAAGATATCTTTGCCGGACTGCGCCCTGCCATCATAGGACTCATTGCTGCCGCTGCCCTTCTGCTGATGAACAAAGACAACTTTGGCTCACCTCAGGACAATCCCAATGTCTTCGGAATCAGTATTGCCATCTTCGTACTGGCTTTCTATCTCACCGCTTTCAAGAAAGCCAACCCCATCCTACTGATGCTGACCTTTGGCTGCTTGGGACTGATAATTCTCTAACAGAAAGCTTCCTGAGGCATAAAAAGAAAATCCTCACTCAATAAAGCCACTTGCTTTGTTGAGTGAGGAAAAAAAAATTGATTGTCTCACGACAACCAATCTTTTATTAACCTTAATAATCTAATACCATGAAAAACACATTGCAAATGTACTACTTTTATTTAGAACTCCAAATGTTTCTATAAAGAAAATGTAACTATTTAACCTTCCTTAAATATTTTACCATTCCAATTAAATTTTCTTTGCACTTTTATGGCATTAATTAGCTTTTTATCTTCTGCTGAGAGCAATGGCAGAGCAAGACGGAAAACGATGGCATTCTCATGCTGCATGAGCAATGCACTCATCATCCTGGTCTCTATCATCGCCTTGAGTTCTTCAAAACGTGACACACTCATCGTATCTGGTCTTTGCAACAGACTTTCACAAACTCCTTGAATGTCTTCTCCATCAAAACAATGAGTCATCTCGAGTTGTTGCCACTGCTGATCGAAGAACATCACCTCGCTCTCCTTTTCGGGTGCTGCCAACGTTCTTACCATACAAACGATGGAGTCACCACCAGTTTGTGGCAACTTTTTTAATTGTAAGGTACAGACTCTGCTGAGTCTTATCTGCATGAAATCATTGGTCAGCGTATCCATAACACTTGTATCACCCAACGACGTAGTGACCTCTGCCTTTACCTTCATATCCTGCAATTCCGTAAACTCTACACGCATATTCTGCGTGAGGACAGGAACCAAGGAATCTGGCATCGACACCCAGAGTTCTCTCAACGACTTGGCTTGTACTGCTAATGCCACCACAAGGGCACAGAGTACGGTAAATATCTTCTTTTTGTTCATATCTTTTCTGTAGTTTACGACAAAAGTACGGAAAAAAAACATAATCCACAACTTTTCTGCTGTTTTTCTGCATTTTTCCACTGACATAAGACGTAACAGAAAACCATTACCAATTTTATTTTTGTCTTTATACATTTAAAGTAACTACTCAGCATATAGCCATATGTAGTTACTTTAAAATCGTTAAACCACATCGAAATCTCCGTTCAAAGCCTCTGAACGGACATTCAAAGGCTTTGAACGCACATTCAAAGGCTCTGAACGGACATTCAAAGGCTCTGAACGGACATTCAAAGGCTCTGAACGGAACTTTTATAGGCTAAAGAAAACATTTATATAATATAGGAGAAAAAATCTCCTGTATTAAGCGATAGTTTCTTTGGGTTGTAAGGCTGATAACACAAGTATAGTATTTGTAACTATCAGTTCTCCATATGGGTGCTGAGTAGTTGCCATTTACACCTTATTAGATAAAAAAAACTTAACGAGCGAGAATAAAAAATGGAAACAGTTGGATAAGAGACAATAAAAGTGTATTTTTGCAGAACAAAGAGAGATACCCCACACATGTTGGGTAAAAACAAAAAGTCAATAAACATTTGATTATGAAAATAAAATTTATCATGGGACTTGTATTAGTTCTGTTTGTATCATTATTTGTTGCATCATGCAATAATGACGACGAGGAATCATTGGAGCAAGAATGGGCTCATGTATTGGATAATCATGGAGTTGCATACAATTTCAGTGACAATAGAAACTGTTTCGGTGATGGCGGTGGCATAGGTCAAGCGGACTTTGACAATATGTTCATTGGGCATGGATGGAAGCACTATGCTACATGGGAAATAGACAAGAACGGCAAAAGAAAGTCTGCTGAATATTACAGCAACATGTTAGGCTTAGCTCCAGAACAATACTATTTTGATAGTAATACGAAACTGACTACATATTGTCGTTCTGACATCTCCGGTGGCGCAGTAAAGAAGAATGAAGTTACTTATAGATTTTTAGATAATTACAATGGTACGTCGCGTACAGTCTTGTTGCTTGACAACAACGAATATATTCAGATAACAGGATGGATGTTAGGCGCTCAACCAAGTTTCTGCATGGTTCATCCGTTGGGAATAAAAGCAGATGGAACAACCGTCTATGGTGTTTCTATCTATGTGCAGATGACAGACAATGAACTGAAGGCTATGCAGGATAGTGCCAAATAAAAATATCGATCAAGCATTATGAAGAACCTTCCATACATAGTGTTCAGTTTTCTTATGCTTTGTGCATTGTGCACAAGCATAAGCAGCTATCACCGAACAGAATACATGATAGCCCAGGATGTTAATCAGGCTTTGAAGCAAGTTCTTGTGAAAATGCCTGACAATGTGGTTACCACAGACACCATACGCTGTTATCGCAACTGCCTCACCATTGCCGAATTGAAAGATACGGCAGGTATTGCCATGCGTACTGTGCGCAGAGATGGACGTTGGGAAACCAAGATGGTGGCAGAGGCTAATTGCAACTTTGCTACGACTTTCATGATGTCCGACCAAAAGGCGTCGGGCTCTCTTTTGTTTATCGGGATACTATGGCTGTTAGGTAGTTTGTGGTATGTAAGAAAGAATAAGCCGGAGCTGATAGTTCAAGGTTTGGCGTACGGAGGTATTGTGTTTCATGATGATAAATTTATGACCGTATCAGGTGAGGAGATACGTCTTACTCCAATGCAACACTCCCTGCTCGAAATGTTCATAACGACAGATTCTCATACGCTATCGAAACAGGAGATTTGCGACCAACTATGGCCTAAGAAACCTGATGCAAGCGATACACTTTATACGCTAATCAAACGTATAAAACCTATCATAGAGACACATAGCACGCTGAAAATCGAATCAGATCGGGGTAAGAGTTATAGTTTGAAACTCAAATAGATAGGTATTTGTCAGCCAATTGTCAGGGAAATGTCAGACTAAATAATTGGCTATCTTGTAAAGAGGATATAAATTTGCGCCATAAAACAAAAAATGGTGCAAAATGAAACGATTATTAACAATTTCAATTATTATGACTTCTGCATTCTCCGCTTATGCTCAGAATGTAGACAAGACTATCACGCTTGATGAAGTAACGGTAAAAGCCGCTAAGGTAGTAAACAAATCTGACGGCATGCTCATCTATCCTACCGATGCACAGAAGCAGGCTTCGAACAATGGTTACAGCATTCTTGAGAAACTCACACTTGCCAATATTCGTATTGACAACATCAGCCATACTATTACTACTATTGATAACAGAGGTAGCGTTCAACTGAGAGTAAATGGCATTGTTGTAGGCAAACAGGAGATGTTGGCTCTCAATCCAAAGGATATTGCCAAGATAAACTTTATAAACAACCCCGGCGTTCGTTATGGCGAAAGCATTGCCTATGTAATTGATATAGTTACACGCAGGAGCGAGAGCGGTTATACTATTGGTACGGACATAACTTCGGCTCTTACCACCTTGCAAGGCGACGGCTCGGTGTATGGTAAATGGAACCACGGAAAGAGTGAATGGTCGCTTTCGTATGATGTGAGTGGATATAAAAACAAAGGCGAAAAGAGCAAGCAGTTGGCAGAATACACCTTGACAGACGGCAGTATCTACACTATTGAGCGAAACGATGTGGAGTCGCTTAGAAAAGCTATAGCACACGAGGCAAAGCTAACCTACAACTGGGCAGACTCCACAGCAACCGTCTTTCAAACATCCTTGAGTGGGACTTTCAATAACACTCCCGACAACTATAATATTAAGGACATCACGGATGGCAGCCGCCAATACAGAGCGACAAGCAGGGATGACGACAAGAGCTATTCGCCTGTATTGGATATTTATTTCTTTCGTCAGTTCACTCCACGTCAGTCGTTTACAGCCAATGCTGTTGGTACCTATATCTCCACACAGACCAATAGTTTCTATGATGAGGGAACACCCTATCAATATGCGGTAGACGGCAAAACGGCTTCTTTGCTTTCTGAAGTAATATATGAGAACAGACTGAAGCCCTTTACTCTCTCCACAGGTCTGAACTATAGTTACAAATATACCAAGAACGACTATCGGGGTGACGCTTCCTCTTTGACCAGGACGAACAACAACCGCCTGTACGCCTTTACCGAAATCAAGGGCATGCTAAAGCAACTGCGCTATACATTAGGTACAGGTGCGAGTTATATCCATTACACTCAGAACGGTCACAGATACGACTACTGGACTTTCCATCCCAAGGCTTCGCTGACATATCAGTTCAATAACAATATGCAGTTGAGTTATACATATCAGATGCAGGACAAAGTGTCTCGCATTGCCATGACCAGTGATGCTACCATCCGCACCAACAGTATGGAATGGACAGTAGGCAATCCCGACCTGAAGCCTTCACACGACATGGACCATCGGTTGCAGCTATCATATAACACCCAACGATTGCAAACCTTAGTGGAAGGCTACTACAAGCAATGCCACAAACCTAACATGGCACACTACGAACGGACCGATGACAATCAATTCATCTATACACAGATCAATCAAAAGGAAATAGACGTATTGGACGTCATGGCATACGCCAGCTATTGGCTCTTGCCCGAGAAGCTTCAGATGGCCGCCAACGGAGGAATATACAGATGTTTCAATTTCGGTTACAACTATACACACTGCTACACATCATGGTACTACGCAGGCAACATCACGGCGTATCTCGGCAAATTCACATTGCAAGGATATGTTGATAACGGCAACCGATTCTTAGAGGGCGAGTCGAAAGGCTACAACGGAGCCTATTCCGTCTTGAAAGCATCCTACACCTGGCGCAACTGGCAATTCTCTTTGTCATGGGTCAATCCATTCCGCAGTCATTACAAGTCGTACGAGAACGAACTGCTGAACCGAAATCTCTATAAACGCACCATCGGCTATTCCAAGGACAGCGGCAACCAAGTGTCACTCAACATCTCCTGGCGCATCAACCGAGGCAGCAGGCATAAGTCGGCAGAAAAGACAATCAGCCTCAGCGATAAAGACAATGGTATCATAAAATAGATATGAACGATTTCTTTATACAATAGAAAGGCATATGAACAGACAAAAAAGCCATCGCTGCAGTAGTAGCGATGGCTCATTATTTTATATAGTTTTAAATTATTCCTCAACAGCAGCCTATAAGACATTATAGGCATAAATTAATACTTGAATATAAAAATACCATCGGAGATACCGCTTTACAGGTGAAGCTGAATGGTTCGCCTGATGGCTGCGACCAATGAGGGAAATGTATAAGATTCATTGTTATTCTGCCATACTGGGTATGGAGAAAACATATTGAGGCGAGTTAAATTAAATGGTTGCATAATAATTTTCTGCTTCTTTACGTACTTTGGCAAATTCTTCTTGAACTTGTTTCTCCAGTTCCTTTTTTCTCTGAACCATATCACGAAGTACAGCTATTGCTTCTTCACGATTTTTTATTTTTAATGCCATATTATATCCTTTCTTTAAACATTCTTTTGGCAAAGATACAAATAATATTTGTATTCGCCAAAAGAAATCTTTATTATTTAATCCTCTATTTTTAATATTATATCCAAATCACTCTCGAAGAAGATTTGAGTTTCGTATGATGTATTTCTCCAACAATTTAGGACGTACATTCAATGCTTTGGCGAAAGCGTCCAACTGACAAGCATAGCGAGTTTCATAATAGCTACGCTCCATTTGGTTCTTAGAATTTGCCAAATCTTGCAAGATGTCTCGAAGGTATCTCTTCACAACATACTTGTACCATTCCAACTTTTTGCCTTTTTTGTCAGTAATATCTGCCATAATCAAATCTGCTTTAAAGGGTTTAACAATAAAATTATTCTGGATTTCCTGATTCATCTGCCTTTTTAAAGACTTTCCGTTTCGTTCAATCCGAGTTCTTTTTAGAATCATTCCGGCATAACCGTCATCACCTAAGCCTTTTTACGTGCTTTAGAAGATGGCAGCCCGGAAAGTGTGCAGCATCCGTAGTATGGGGTGTTGTTCGCAACGCCCCTGAAGAATGTTCGACCTATCTCCCTTGCTGCTCTGGAGTGAAGAGAAGCTTTGCTCCTGGGCAGTTTCGCGGTGTTTTGCTGAATACACAGCTTTTGCCGTGCATGAAGAAAACTTGGCGAAAGGGGTTGTGTCAATATAGACATATTGATGTATGACAATATAGATGTATATACATTAATACTAAAATATAGATATAAGGTAAGGAGTACATAAATGATATGCCACAAAAGTTACAACTTTATAAAAAAGCAATTAGAACAATGACCTTACTTTTTTGTTTGACTATATAAATGAGCAAAGGAATAGACCTATAAATAAAGAGAGTTGGTTTCGGTTGCGCACATAGATATACAGAAAACAAAACATATAGATATATAAACATAAATATCGCTATGCGTGCATACGTATATAAAAAAAGCATCGTCGATACCGCTTTACAGGCAAAGCTGAAAGGTTCGCCTGAAGGCTGCGACCGAATAGGGAGCAGCCGGAAAGAGGTGGCTCAAAGCCACCTCTTATTTACAAAGAAACCTAAAGTTCTTGTAGCCATTTCTTGCCTAACTTGGTGTTATTCCATATCAATCACACTTTATCACCACAAAGCGACTTTACCTGCAATTCCTAAATCAAGTGTCGCAGTAGCAATACCCAATGCTTGGAAAACACGACTTAGCGTGGGAAGTGTTATTGTGCTATTTCCTTTTTCTAAACGTGAAATTTGTGCTCGTTGTACACCAATACGTTCACCGAGCTGCTCTTGGGTGAGATTCTGTGCTTTACGAGCTTTACGAATTGCTTCGCCCAAATAATAGGCATTAACATCTTCTTTGAGCTGCATTTCCATCATGTCACGCTCTTTAGTACCTGTCTTGCCCCAAACTTCATCAACCACTTCAGAAAGTGGTGTCAAATGCATCTGTGCCATATCTATCAATGTTTTAATTCAAAATATTGTTGTCTAATCTCTTCTGCCTTTGCAATTTCTTTTTGGGGAGTCTTTTGGGTCTTCTTGACTATACCATGTGTGGCAACAATCAAAGTTCCAGTCTCCGTGTCCCAAAAAGAGAATAGGCGATAGCAGTTTCCATTGAATAAAGTACGAAACTCCCAAATTTCAGAGTTTTCTATTTTTTTGAAGAGTTCCTTATCAACAATGCCATGTTCGATTTTCTTATAATTGTAGGTTATTTTCTGCTGAACCTTCAACGGCAAAGAACGAACAAATGTCAGGGCTTCATCCAACAAAACCACTTGTATTTTATATCTGCTCATTTTATTTATAGTTTCTGCTTACAAAGATACAATTTTGTTTCCAAGCGACGAAACAAAACAATAAATTTATCTGCAATTTAACATTTATTTTACCTCACCAACCCCAATCGGGTACAAATCATACTGTGGGAATTTCTCACAGTATTAATAACTTATTATTCCAATTTGTACTTTCAAAGTGGAGCGGTGGTTAGCCACTCCTTTACCTTTGCTTAATCTCCCACTCCTTTTCTGTGATGCTGATTTCCGTGCAATTGTCAGAATATTCATCATAGATATGGAAATAGCCCGGAACATCCTCTACATATCTTATCTTGTAAATCCGTAATCATTACTTCTTGATGTATTTCTCCAACAATTTGGGACGTACATTCAATGCTTTGGCGAAAGCATCCAACTGACAAGCATAGCGAGTTTCATAATAGCTACGCTCCATTTGGTTCTTGGAATTTGCCAAATCTTGCAAGATGTCTCGAAGGTATCTCTTCACAACATACTTGTACCATTCCAACTTTTTGCCTTTTTTGTCAGTAATATCTGCCATAATCAAATCTGCTTTAAAGGGTTTAACAATAAAATTATTCTGGATTTCCTGATTCATCTGCCTTTTTAAAGACTTTCCGTTTCGTTCAATCCGAGTTCTTTTTAGAATCATTCCGGCATAACCGTCATCACCTAAGCCTTTTTACGTGCTTTAGAAGATGGCAGCCCGGAAAGTGTGCAGCATCCGTAGTATGGGGTGTTGTTCGCAACGCCCCTGAAGAATGTTCGACCTATCTCCCTTGCTGCTCTGGAGTGAAGAGAAGCTTTGCTCCTGGGCAGTTTCGCCTTGTTTGCGGAATACACAGCAACGCCGTGCATGGAGAAAACTGGCGAAAGGGAATTATACACGTATAGATATATTCCATATAACACTTATATAGAATAATATTGTTTCCTTATAAGGATTCTTATTACTATATATATGTATTCTTTCTATACAGTAACGTGTAATTATAGATAATGGTCATTCAACCATACGACTATAGGTTTGAGTTTGTCCTTTATCGACATTCTCAATCTTGATAAGAACCATTGCTCTTGATGGAACCGTGCTTGGAAGTTCTTTCATCAGTTTACCTGTTATTTCGTCCACGTTGTTAAAGCCAACATCAGTGAACTCGCTAACTTTCCTTCCTCGATAAAAAATAGAACCTTTCATCATCTGACGGAACGAGAAGCGTTCAAAGGCGTTGTCATCGTCCTTTGAATAGTCTCTTGATTTGTCTTCGGTGAAGAAAATCTTCTCCAAGACTTTCTCGTTCAATGCCCAAGCAGGAGAGAAGTCAATCTTGACGTAAGTTCTCGTTATGCGATGGCGGTCTGAGTGGTTCATGGCAAAGCCAACCTCGTCAATAGACGCTCCACATTCATTCTGGGCTACCGTAGCCCACGTATGACGGAACGTATATACACAATACGCCTTGTTGTGAGCGATGCCAAGGCTTTTCTCACAGATTTGCTGTATGCCACAGTTGATGTTGGCCTCAAAGCTGTCGCTACTGGTCATACGCTTATGGAAGTCGAATAGATAAGGCGAGTTGGTCTTGTCAAGATACTTGTTGAATATAGGTTGCAATATACCGGGTACCTTCATTTCTATGTAAGCGTTATCTCTTCTGAACTTGCGAGTTTTGGCTCGCTCGTAGCCTATGATGCCATCATGGTAGTTTTCCTTTTTCAGATTGAATATGTCAACCGTATTCATTCCTGCAAGGCAGAGTACCATCATTGCAACATCATGTCCAAGCTCCGCCAAGGGCTTGGTGCGGTCGGAAGGTGGGAGAGGAGCAGCAAAGAAAGCTCGGCACTCTTCCATGGTTATGGCTCTCTTCTCTGGAGTGTCCGACTTTGGAATTTTCACTTTCAACCACGGATTTGTTGTTATTCGCATGATACCATTGTCATAGTCGTTGAAATCAAGCAAACCATGCTTGAATATCTGACGGACACACACCGGGTACATCTCCTTGGCTCTTGCTGTTGTGGCAAGAGACTTTATCCATCCATTGATGAACTTGGATGTGAGTTGCGAGAACATGACCTTGTTGGAACCTGCATAGCGTTCCAAATGTTGGTAGGCAAGTTCATAGTTCCTCGCATTGCGCTCCTGTCCATTGTTGTATAGGTTTGCATGGTATTGTCTTGCATAGTCTGAGAAACAGACATCGGCTGTGCCACTTTCAAGGTAGGCGATGACATCATCGACACTCCCTGAGCGGATGGGCTGCTTGTTGAGCATATCGGCGAAATGGGCTATCTTGACGGTACAGGCTTCGAGGACAAAAGGATCCTTGACCTCATGGTTCTTTTTGTCCACCGATTTTGTTTCTACGATTTTGTCTGTTTTCAAATATTTCACCTTGCGGTTGTGGGTTACACGAATGTAAACAGGCCAAAATCCATCCGTCCGCTGAAATCTTGCTATAATCTTAAATGTTGCCATAATTATTTTGTAAACACGTTGTAAACATTACTTTTAAATATTAGAAACATATTGTAAACATCCATCATCATTTGTAGCATTTCAGTGGTACTTCCGCTAAAAACGAATTAAGTGGAAAGTCCTCTGTTACAAGGACTTTCCACTTAATTTATTGAGAGTCAAATATTTGCTATTATTCCTCAACAGCGGCCTGCGCCGCAGCCAAACGTGCGATAGGCACACGGAATGGAGAGCAAGACACATAATTCAAGCCTACCTTGTGACAGAACTTAACAGATGAAGGCTCACCGCCATGCTCACCACAGATACCACATTTGAGATCTGGACGAGTGCCACGACCCTTCTTGACAGCCATCTCCACCAACTGACCAACACCTGTCTGGTCGAGAACCTGGAATGGATCGACATTCAGAATTTTCTTCTCCAAGTAAACTGGCAAGAAGCTGGCAATGTCGTCACGGCTGTAGCCGAATGTCATCTGAGTCAAGTCGTTAGTACCGAAACTGAAGTACTCAGCCTTTTTGGCAATATAGTCAGCTGTAAGGGCAGCACGAGGAATCTCAATCATGGTACCTACCTTGAATGGAATCTCAATGCCTTCCTGCTCGAAGAGTTCCTTGGCTGTGCTGCGGATTACCTGCTCCTGCATATCAAACTCGTTGACGATACCGATGAGAGGAACCATGATTTCTGGCTGAGGATCGAAACCTTCCTTCTTCAACTGGATGGCAGCACCCAGGATAGCCTTTGTCTGCATGGCGGTAATCTCTGGATAGGTATTACCAAGACGGCAACCACGATGACCCAACATTGGGTTGGCCTCACTCAGAGAGTTGACACGCTTCTGGATTTCCTCAACAGAGATACCCATCTCTTCAGCCATCGTCTTCTGACCTGCTAAATCGTGAGGAACGAACTCATGCAGAGGAGGATCGAGCAAACGAACGTTTACAGGATGACCGTCCATAGCCTTCAAGATGCCATAGAAGTCCTGCTTCTGATAAGGTAGAAGCTTGGCGAGAGCCTTCTCGCGACCTTCCTTCGTACCAGAAAGAATCATCTCACGCATGGCCTTGATCTTTTCATTCTCAAAGAACATGTGCTCAGTACGGCACAAGCCGATACCTACAGCACCAAAGTTGCGTGCCACCTCAGCATCATGAGGCGTATCAGCATTGGTACGAACTACCAACTTAGTGTATTTATCGCAAAGGTTCATCAACTCAGCAAAGTCGCCTGTCACCTCTGCAGGCTTGGTCTTTACCTCACCGTTATAAACCTCACCTGTAGAACCATTCAGAGAAATGAAATCACCCTCGCGAAGCAGCACTCCGTCGATTTCTACAGTACGGGCCTTATAGTCTACATTGATTGCGCCAGCACCTGACACACAGCACTTACCCATACCACGAGCTACTACGGCTGCATGAGAAGTCATACCGCCACGGGCTGTCAAGATACCTTCGGCAGCATTCATACCAGCCAAGTCCTCAGGACTGGTCTCGATACGAACCATGATTACGCGGTGTCCACTCTCGTGCCACTTCTCTGCATCATCTGCAAAGAATACAATCTGGCCGCTTGCAGCACCTGGCGAAGCAGGCAAACCGCGAGTCAGCACCTTGGCCTGCATCTGAGCAGACTTGTCGAATACTGGGTGCAGAAGTTCATCAAGCTTGTTGGGCTCACAACGCTTAAGAGCTGTCTTTTCATCGATTTCGCCCTCGTGGAGCAAGTCCATGGCAATCTTAACCATAGCAGTTCCAGTACGCTTGCCATTACGAGTCTGAAGGAACCAGAGATGGCCTTCCTGTACGGTGAACTCCATATCCTGCATATCATGATAGTGCTTCTCCAACTTGTTCTGGATATCATTGAGCTGAGCAAAAATCTCTGGCATATTCTCCTCCATGGAAGGATATTTTGTGGCGCGAGTTTCCTCGTCAATGCCCTGGAGTTTTGCCCAACGTATAGAACCTTCCTTAGTAATCTGCTGTGGTGTACGGATACCGGCAACCACGTCCTCACCCTGGGCATTGACAAGATACTCACCATTGAAGAGATTCTCACCTGTTGCAGCATCACGGCTGAAGCAAACTCCTGTTGCTGATGTATCGCCCATATTACCGAATACCATGGCCATAACAGATACAGCTGTACCCCACTCTGCAGGAATGCCTTCCATCTTGCGATAGAGGATGGCACGCTCGTTCATCCAACTGTCGAATACGGCACAGATAGCGCCCCAAAGCTGATCCATAGGATTGTCGGGGAAGTCCTTGCCTGTCTGCTGCTTGATGGCTGTCTTGAATGCCTTGACGAGTTGCTTCAGTTCTTCGACTGTCATTTCGTTGTCGAGAGTAATTCCGCGCTGTTTCTTCACGTCCATGATAATAGCCTCGAATGGATCGATGTCTTCCTTGTTGACAGGCTTCATGCCAAGCACAACATCGCCATACATCTGTACGAAACGACGATAGCTGTCGTAAGCGAAGCGCTCATTGCCTGTCTTGCGAGCCAATCCCTCTACTACCTCGTCGTTCAAACCAAGGTTGAGGATAGTATCCATCATGCCTGGCATAGAAGCACGGGCACCAGAACGAACACTGACAAGAAGAGGATTCTCCACGTCACCGAACTTCGAGTTCATCAAAGTCTCAATATGCTGAACAGCCTTCTCTACTTCTTCTTTGAGAAGGGCTACAACGTCTTCCTTGCCTTTTTCAAAGTATTCATTACAAACATCGGTTGTGATAGTAAAACCTGGAGGAACGGGGACACCAATAAGATTCATCTCTGCCAAGTTGGCTCCCTTACCACCAAGCAAGTTTCTCATGTCGGCCTTGCCTTCCGCCTTACCATTACCAAAGGTATAAACTCTTTTTACACTCATAGTTGAATAGGTTTGTTATTTTTAGTTATTGTTTTTTTATGATGCAAATATACAACTTTTATTCTGTTCCACCAAACATAAAACCAACTTTTTGCTATCTCCACATTACATTTTAGGTTGTTTACGTACACACAGACACATTTTAAAGAGCAAACAATGCTACTACTCTATAAAAGCATCGTCATTCCGTATTCGGGGACTGTCTTTTTGCCTACCTGGCCATTACGACACAAAAGATTCCACGGCTCTATACACCTTATTATATATAGAGACCATGGAATATAGTAATGATTGCCAAGCGGGCAACGTTAAGAAAAACGATTACAGCTTGGACAGACGATCCAGATAATATTCTCTTACGTCATTCCAATGATAGTAAGGCCACATATCAGTCTTCACAGCCACATGCACTTCCTTCTCATTGTGAAGGAACTTCACCAGGATGTCGCCTTTCTTGTTCTCGAAGAAAACAATCTGGATATTCGCCGCCATCGGAGAAGCCTTGAAGTCGCACCAATGCTTGTACACCTCGGCAGGTCCAGCTACTGACACATCAAAGTTTTCTACCTGCAACAGCGCCAACAAAGGAATCACGTTGCCGTCATGACCGAAACGCAAAGTGGCGGCAATCGAGCGATTCTTGATAGCAGAGTCTGCCGACTCGATGATATTCCGGACCAAAGACTTAGAGTTTGCCATCACAAGCCCCTTGCTTGCCAAAGGATTGGCATTGCCGATATAGAATCGGTAGTTGACGCACTGCCACAAATCGAACATTTCCTGTGCCGTGAACAGATCATAGAAAGACAATGGAGTCTCAATGTCCTGCATGTCTACTGCAATCCAGTACAAACTCCACATCAAGTCACGAGGATTTACCTCACAACGTATAAAGTCGGCATTGGAGAAGAGTGAAGCCACCAGACGGTCGGGCTTTACCTGAGCCTCTTCAAACTTACGATATTCCTCTACCCATGGACCTTTCTCCCCATGAGTGAAAGCATTCGACTTGTCAGAATGATAGTTAAGATAATTCATGTATTTCTCGCTCATCTCGTAGCTGATGTCGAGCTGAGGATACAATCCCTTGAGACGGTCGCCGAAAGCAACCATACTCATTGCGCAACGGTAAACCACTGTAGAACGGGCAGAAACGTGACGCTTGCCACGGAACACCTCAGGGAAGTTCTTTGCCATTCGCTCAGCGATACCCTGATGCTGACGCACACCAAGAGGAGTCAAATCTCCTGCACGTCCCTGAGCTTCAGCCCAAACCTGTCCCAGACGGTTCAACACATCCTTGCCCAATGTGGTAAGGCCGTTCACAGCATCAGCTTTCTGCATCAGTTGGAGAACCCACAGATAATCTCTGTCGCCCAAAAGATAACGTGAACCATGTCTTCCGTAATGGCTCACATAAAACGGCTTATAGCCTTTTGGAGCCGGAGTCAACTTTGCTTCTACCTTGGGATAAGCCAGATAAACACCACCAGCCTTATTCAGATCTGCACTAATTTCCTCAAAAGTTGTCTGCGCATGAATGCCCAGACCAAAAGTAGCCACCATGATGGCTAATACTTTCATTCTAAGTTTCTTCATGAATTCGTTTAATTTATAGTTTTAAATTGTCAGTTAGTGTACATTGATATAATGTTATTTCTTCTGCTTGAAACATTTCTTGCTCTAAACGACTACAAAGATAATACAATTAAACGATTCCACCATCATTTTTTCCCCAAAAAACCTCAATATTCGGCTTTTACTCTGCTTTAGCCCGATTCCAGCCATCATAGACGACCAAAGCCAGTCATAATAGACGACCAAAGCCAGTCATAATAGATGACCAAAGTCGGTTGTAATAGATGAGCAGGACAAGACACAAGAAAAGAACGACATCGGACACAAATAAAACCCGACAAGTACTTAGTAACCAAACGACTTGCAGAAAGACTAAGGATAAAAAATATCTACAAGTCTTTCATGGTTCACATTTTTTTTGTAACTTTGCAACCAAAATTTAAAAGAATCATGGCAAGAAAGAAAAAACCATTACCATTACTCGAAAATGTCACCATAGAAGCCGTAGCCGCTGAGGGCAAGTGCATCACGCACGTAGACGACAAGGTTGTCTTCGTCCCTTTCTGTGTACCAGGCGACATAGTAGACCTGCAGGTAGTAAAAAAGAAACATAAATACTGCGAAGCCAAAGTGGCTCGCTTCATCCAGAAAAGCAAAGTTCGTCAAGAGCCTATGTGCGAGCATTTCGGCATCTGCGGCGGCTGCAAATGGCAGAATCTTCCCTACGAGGAGCAGATAAAGGCCAAACAGCAACAGGTGGAAGACCAGCTCACACGCATCGGAAAGATAGAACTGCCCGACTTCCGCCCTATCATGGGAAGTGTAAAGACTCAGGAATATCGCAACAAGATAGAGTTCGGCTGCAGCAACAAGCGCTGGTTCACAGCCGAGGAACTCGCCCTGCTGCCAAAGAAAGAAGACGACACTGTGACCTCGCTCAAGGAACGCCATGCGCAGAATGCTATAGGTTTCCACATCACAGGCGCTTTCGACAAGATTTACCCCATCAAGAAATGCTGGCTGATGGACGATCTCTGCAACGAGATTCGCAACTTTGTCTTCGAGTATGCCGATTCACATGACTATACTTTCTACGATCTCCGTGAACAGCACGGATTGCTGCGCGACATGATGATACGCAACTCCAACACTGGAGAATGGATGCTCGTATTCCAGTTTCATTACGACGAGGAGGGCGATGAGCAGAAGGCTCTCGAGCTGATGCAGCAAGTGGCCGACAAATTTCCACAGATCACATCACTCATGTACGTGGACAACCAGAAGGGAAACGACACCTTCAACGATCTGGAACTGAGCCTCTTCAAGGGCAACGACCATATCTTTGAGTTGATGGAAGACCTGAAGTTCAAGGTCGGACCAAAGAGTTTCTATCAGACCAATACCGAACAAGCTTACCACTTGTACTGCGTGGCACGCGAGTTTGCCAACCTTACAGGCAAAGAACTCGTGTACGACCTCTATACAGGAACAGGAACCATTGCCAACTTTGTGGCACACAAAGCCAAGAAGGTAATAGGAATCGAATACGTGCCTGAGGCTATCGAAGATGCCAAAGTCAACTCGCAGGTAAACAATATCGAGAATACGCTCTTCTATGCAGGCGACATGAAGGACATTCTGACAAACGACTTCATTGCACAGCATGGGCGACCCGACGTCATCATCACCGATCCACCACGTGCAGGAATGCATCCTGATGTCATCCAAGTCATCCTGAATGCTGCACCAGGCCGCATTGTGTATGTAAGCTGTAACCCAGCCACTCAGGCACGCGACCTTCAACTGATGGACGACTATTACAAGGTAGGAGCCGTACAGCCCGTCGACATGTTCCCTCATACACCGCATGTAGAGAACGTGGTACTGCTTGAAAAGCGAAGCGATGCCGACATCAAGCAGAAACTCAAGGAGCGCAAGGAACGAGAGCAAGCGATAGCAGAAGCCAAGGCTGCCAAAGAGGCTGAGGCACTTGCCAAGGTTGAAGCTCAAGCAGAAGACCTGACCGAAGAAGAACAGAAAGCCTGCCAGGCTTAGCAATATTCTCCCCCAACAACATTCCCTCCTCGGTAATTCTGAAAGAACATGGATTTCCGAGGAGGATTTCTCCAAGAACAACAACACAATCTAAACTTATTAAGTGACGAAAAGAACAAATAACATTTTCGCCATTACTAAACCAAAACAGAGAGACATATAAAAAAATGAAAAGAGTATTCCTGATGGCGACTCTACTCGCCATGACTTTATTCTCGGCCTCAGCGCAGGAGAAAGAAAAGAGGTGCATACAACTGCCCTCATGGTTAGACAACCTGAATTTGTCGGGCTACGGCATGACACAGTATCAATACATCGGACAGGAAGGAGCAAAATCCAATACCTTCAACATCCGCATGGCGCGTATTGCACTCGAAGGCCGCATAGCTGGAGATTTCTACTGGAAAACCCAGATACAGTTTAATGGCAACACATCCAACTTGGGCAGCAGTCCAAGAATGGTTGACCTGTTTGCTGAATGGCAGAAATATGAGATGTTCAAGGTAAAGATCGGTCAGTTCAAAAACCCATTTACCTTCGAGAACCCCATGCACCCCATCGTACAGGGATTCATGAGCTACTCACAGAATGTAAGCAAGCTGGCAGGTTTCAGCGACCGTGCCGGAGAACACGCCTCCAATGGCCGCGACATCGGACTACAGTTGCAGGGCGACTTCCTCAAGAACGCCAAAGGCCGTAACCTGCTGCATTATCAAATAGGTGTGTTCAACGGACAAGGCATCAACACAAAGGACGTAGACAATCAGAAAAACATCATTGGCGGAGTATGGGTCATGCCTGTCAAAGGAATGCGCATCGGTGCCTTCGGATGGACTGGCTCTTATGCACGCAAGGGAACATGGAATGACGACGAGCAGGGCAATATCGTATATCAGAAAGACGCTGCCGGAAACCCTGTTCTCGATGAAAAGGGAAATCCGAAAAAAGAAACTTTCTCGGGCGTACGCAAACTGTCACAAAACCGATATGCCTTCTCCTTCGAGTACAACGTGAACGACTGGACACTCCGTTCAGAATACATTCATTCCACAGGTATGGCATTTGCCAAAAGCATCACCAACCACGGAGATGCCAACTCGAAAGACTGCAATCTGAACGGCAAGATAGGCAATAAGGCCCAGGGCGTTTATGCACTCGTCATTGCCCCTATAGTGAGCAAGAAGCTCTATGCCAAGGCACGCTACGACATGTATCAGGCCAACGGCAAGACCGACATGATGAGAACCCAATATGAGGCTGGTCTGAATTATCACATCAGCAAGAACTTCACCATCCTCACAGAATATGCGCTCATCAACGACCGCACTCTGCAGAAGCACAACTACTCCATGGCAGACGTAGAGGTTTGCTTCCGATTCTAAGGAAAACCAAAGCATAGGAAAGCAAGTCTGATCAACATAAAAAACTTTTTCGTTAAGCCAAACGAGCAGGGTAAAACTTGTTTTTACTCTGCCGCCATAACGAGGAAAGATGCCCGTAAGCAAAATATATTCAAGAAAAAACGACTTGGCAGAAATGCCAAGTCGGAAATATTAACTATAAGTAAAAGAGTATGCAAATGGAATCAGAACAAAGTACACATCGTACACACCATTCGCACCATACACATCAACACAGCAGCACGTCCATGCGTGCATGCAGCCCACGACACAAAAAGCGCTTGATATTTAGCAAGTTGCTATTCGCTTTTCTTCTCGTTTGCGCCCTGCTTGTCATTGCCGTCTGCGTATGGATTACGATTTATGGCATTTACTAAAATGAATAGGAGAAACCCACAGAGGCGAACTCCTTAAATTGCCAGTAGCTTTGACCATCCTTGCGTTGGGCCCCATCGTCGAATCGAGGATAGATAAAAACATTAGTGGAGATGTAGCGATTGAACTGAAAGGTTATCGTGTTCTCCCACTCTAATTCAGCACGCTTGTATGTGGTATAACCATACAAGCGTGTTTTCCATCTCAAGTTGTCAGCAAGCACCCAGTTCAAGTCAATCGTACATTCCGAACCATAGTCGGTCATTCCATGATGTCCCTCATCAAGACCATATCGGGTGGCAAGGTCAGCACGACCAACATACTTCCAGTTAAGCGCAAAAGGTGCTATATGCACACTTCCCTTAAGACGGTGGTTGAGCCAGTCTACAGAATAGTCCATACCGGCAGAGAGGTTGAGATTGAATGGCGAGAAGAAATCAGAATAAATCTTTTTGTCATTACTCTTCACACCATGCGTAAACTGAGTCTGGGCTATGAGCTGCAGAGTGTAGTACCAGCGCTTGGTGGCCTGCAGACCAACCTTGCCGGTATAACGTATCAAGTCTTCTGTGGTTTTGTACTTGTGAATAGTATCGCCACGCGATGTCTGATAACCAAGACGCAATTCCAACTTGTTGTCCCACTTCACTTTCTGCTTGTTGTTGTAGTTGGCCTGCATGGTTACACTACCCAAGAGCGAATAGTTACTCTCGCCTCCCTTATACCAGTTGTCCGACACATAGTTCTGCAAGAACTGAAGATAATAGTCGCCCCTGAAAGTCCAGAAGTTAGGCTTCGTCACCAAAATATCCATCGGAGCCACAGTAGGCTCAATAGCCACTGGTGCGACCTCTTTAACAATATCTGTAGCAACATGACGTGGAGCTGGTTCAGAGACAATCGGTGCACCCACACTCTCAAGGTGACTTTCGTGCACTCTCACCAAGTCGGGACGGTTCAGATACACATGCATCAGAGCCTGGTCGATAGCCGCCTGCAAAGAATCGGCAACAACACACATCCCCGAAGCAAGCCGCAGAAAGCGGGCAGCAGGTTCATGATAAAAAGTAAGAGGAACAAAGAGTTGCGAATAACAACTATTGATCTTGGGCTTCACCAACGAGTCAATACGCTGTCTGCTTGCAGTCAACGAGTCCATATATTCTGCCACCCTGTCTTTCTCTACCTTTTTCTTACCGTATCCACCCCTTTGTGCACACACCATTCCTGTCACACAAAAGGCCAACACTAATATATAAGATCTTAAATTCATACTAAGCTTATTCATATTTGGGCACAAAGGTAACAAATAAATCATAAAAGCCACGCCAATATTTACAATAATTTTGGCTAATTCATAATTTTATAGTAACTTTGCAGCCAAAATATTCTAATTTAAATATAAAACATCGTGGCTGAAACAAAGTACATCTTCGTTACCGGTGGTGTGGTTTCTTCCTTAGGTAAAGGTATCATATCATCATCCATCGGAAAGCTTCTGCAAGCCAGGGGCTACAACATTACAATTCAAAAGTTTGACCCATACATCAACATCGATCCGGGCACACTCAATCCATACGAGCATGGTGAGTGCTATGTGACGGTAGATGGAATGGAAACGGATCTTGACCTCGGTCATTACGAAAGATTCACGGGCATCCAGACAACAAAGGCCAACTCGCTCACTACAGGACGTATCTACAAGGCTGTTATCGACAAGGAACGACGTGGCGACTATCTTGGCAAAACCATACAGGTAGTTCCTCACATCACCAACGAGATAAAACGCAATGTAAAATTGCTGGGGCAGAAGTATCACTACGACTTTGTCATCACAGAGATCGGTGGCACTATAGGCGACATAGAGAGTGCTCCATATATGGAAGCCATCCGACAGTTGAAATGGGAATTGGGCAAGAATGCTCTCAATGTGCACCTTACCTACGTGCCCTACCTGAAAGCAGCTGGCGAGTTGAAGACCAAGCCTACCCAACACTCCGTCAAGGAACTGCAGAGCGTAGGTATTCAGCCCGACATCCTGATTCTCCGCACAGAGAAACATCTCGAAGAGGGCATACTGAAGAAAGTAGCAAGTTTCTGTAATGTGGATATCGACTGCGTTATCCAGAGTGAAGACCTGCCAAGTATCTATGAGGTACCTGTCAACATGCAGAACCAGGGACTCGATACCGCCATCCTTCGCAAGATGGATGAGCAGATAGGCGAAAAGCCAGCATTAGGTCCTTGGAAAGCATTCCTCGACCGACGCAACAACGCCACAGAGGTTGTCAATATTGGTTTGGTGGGTAAATACGACTTGCAGGACGCCTACAAGAGTATTCGCGAAAGCCTTTCTCATGCAGGAACCTACAATGACCACAAGGTGAATATCACATTCATCAATTCAGAATATCTGACAGAAGACAATGTGGCAGAACGACTGAAAGGTCAGGACGGTATAGTCATCTGCCCGGGATTCGGTCAGCGAGGAATAGAGGGCAAGATAATAGCTGCTCACTATACCCGCACCCACGACATTCCCACCTTCGGCATTTGCTTAGGCATGCAGATGATCGTCATCGAGTTTGCCCGCAATGTCCTGGGTTACAAAGACGCAAACTCTCGAGAAATGGACGAGAAGACTCCACACAATGTCATCGACATCATGGAGGAGCAGAAGAACATATCAAATATGGGTGGCACCATGCGATTGGGAGCATACGAATGTGTGCTGAAACAAGGTTCGCGCGTGTTCAATATTTATAAGAAAGAACACATACAGGAACGTCATCGCCATCGCTATGAGTTCAACAACAATTTCCAGCAGGAGTTTGAGAAGCATGGCATGATGTGCGTGGGACGAAATCCCGAAAGCGACTTGGTAGAAATCGTAGAGATTCCAGGCCTGAAGTGGTACATCGGTACTCAGTATCATCCAGAATACCAGAGCACCGTGCTGAAGCCACACCCACTGTTTATGGACTTCGTCAAAACAGCAATTGAAAACAAAAAATAAATATGAACAAAAACAACATTATCGGTTTCCTCCTGATAGCCCTTGTACTGATTGGGTTCAGTTGGTACTCACAGCCTTCTGCCGAAGAGCAGAGAGCAGCATTCGTTCAGGACTCCATCGCTAAGGCAAAACACGCCGAGATGGAAAAAGCTAACAAGGCTGCGGCGCTGCAGCGACAGGCTGAAGCTAAAGCCAAGGTTGAGGCTGACTCAACAGCCCTCTTCTACTCGGCTTTGAAGGGCAAGTCTCAGAAAATCGTTTTGAGTAACGAGAAAGTTGAGCTGACCCTCAACACCAAGGGTGGTACTGTCGAGAAGGCTGTAGTAAAGGGTTATGTGGGTCACGACCTCAAGGTGAAAGACGGCTCAAAAGACAAGAAGGACGTAACTCTCTTCGATGGCAACGACCAGAGCCTCAAGTTCATGCTCGAGGCTAAGGAAGCCAACATTATCACAAGTGACCTTTACTTTACTCCATCAAATGTCACAAAGACATCTGTCACCATGACAGCAGAGGCTGCTCCGGGCAAGACTCTCACTATGACTTATACATTGGGCAAGGACTACATGCTCCACATGAGCCTTCAAGCACAGGGCATGGCTGGATTGTTCTCACCTAATTATAGCAAGATAGATGTTGACTGGAGCGACAAGGCCCGTCAACAGGAGCGCGGCTTCATGTTCGAGAACCGTTACACTACCCTCACTTATCACGATGTTGAGGGAGGTACCGACCATCTGAACGAGACAAGCGAGAAGATCGACGAGAAAATCGAAGAAACCATCGACTGGGTGTCTTTCAAGAACCAGTTCTTCTCTGCCATCATGATATCCAAGGACAACTTCGACAAGGATGCCTTCATGACTTCTATCCCTCAGGAGAAGGGCTCCGGCTATCTGAAGCAGTTCCAGGCTAAGATGAAGACGGCTTTTGACCCAACTGGAAAGAAGGCTTCTGAGTTTGAGTTCTACTTCGGACCTAACGACTTCCAGATTCTGAAGAATACAGAGAAGGAAAGCACCTTCGGCAAGGACCTGGAGTTCCAGAAGCTTGTATACTTAGGATGGCCTATCGTCCGCTGGATCAACCGTTTCTTCACAATCTATGTATTCGACTGGTTGAGTAAGATCTTCCCTATGGGTATCGTGTTGATTCTCATTACCCTGCTCCTCAAGCTCATCACCTACCCTATGGTAAAGAAGAGCTACATGAGTTCTGCCAAGATGCGCGTACTCAAACCAAAACTCGAAGCTGCTACCGCTCAGTATAATAAGCCAGAGGATCAGATGCAGAAGCAGCAGGCTATGATGGCTGAATATGCCAAATATGGTGTAAGCCCATTATCTGGTTGTATCCCTATGCTGATTCAGTTGCCTGTTTGGGTTGCAATGTTCAACTTTGTGCCAAATGCTATTCAGCTTCGTGGTGAGAAGTTCCTGTGGATGAGTGATTTGAGTACCTACGACCCCATCATCGAGTGGAACACCAACATCTGGTTGATAGGCGATCACCTGAGCCTTACCTGTATCCTCTTCTGTGTAGCCAACCTCCTCTACTCTTGGATGACCATGCGCCAGCAGCGCGACCAGATGGTAGCCCAGCAGGCTGATCAAATGAAGATGATGCAGTGGATGATGCTCATCATGCCTCTGATGTTCTTCTTTATGTTCAACGACTACTCATCTGGTTTGAACTTCTACTACTTCATCTCTCTGTTCTTCAGTGCAGCCATCATGTGGACCTTGCGCAAGACCACCAACGACGAGAAGCTCCTTGCTATCCTTGAGAAACGTTATCAGGAGAACAAGAGCAATCCTAAGAAGGCAAGTGGCTTGATGGCAAGAATGCAGGCTCTGCAGGAATTGCAGCAAAAACAGCAAGCAGAACTTGCACGTAAGCAGGCAGAATTGAACGAGAAGAAAAAGAACCTCGGAAAATAAAGAAACTTACAACACATAACAAATGATTGTTTGTTCCCCATAGGTGTTACACCTTATTATATATACCTTATTATATATAGGCAAACTTCATTAAACAAGAAAGAGTGTAATGAATCACTTCACGAAGTATTCATTACACTCTTTTTTTTAGACATAAATAAACAAACATCTACGATAATAACCTTTATTCCATTTCATAAAAACACCACTAAATTGAAAAGATGCATCTTCAGCTGCCATATGTTCTACAAAGTATCGATAAAAAAACATTGAATAACTCTAACAAGAAAGACAAGTTTACTCCCGAAAAGGTATAATTAGTTAAAACTTATTATATATTATACCTTTTCGGGAGTATTTTCAATTATTCTTTGTATATTTGCCACCGAATGGGTATAATATAATACATTTTCCTTCATCACATTACCCGAAAGGGTATAAAATGAGTATCATAATTGCCAAGAAACAAAGAATATGAGCGATACATTATCATCATACGTAAAAGAAATGCGCAAGCAGTTCGGATTGACACAAGTCGACCTGGCTGCCAAAGCAGGCGTAGGACTCAGATTCGTACGCGAACTGGAGCAAGGCAAAGAAACACTACGCCTCGACAAGGTAAACCAAGTTCTCTTACTTTTCGGACAAAAAGTAGGACCTATTCCTATCCAAAAAGAATAAATTTCATAAACATAGATTCTCCAGAGGATAGTAGATTTCTCTGATGATAATGACAAAGAAACGACAAACCACAACTCCCATCTAAAAACGCAAGATATGAAACAAGGAAGAGTATATCTCTACGACCAATACGTGGGAATGTTGACTGAAGATGAGACAGGATTTACCTTTGCATACGATGCCAATTATCTTGCATCAAAAACAGCAGAGGCAGTTAGTTTAACCCTCCCACTTTCCGAAGAGCCCTACCACGACACCGTGTTGTTCCCCTTCTTTGATGGTCTGATTCCAGAAGGGTGGTTGCTGAATATTGCTGAAAGCAGCTGGAAAATCAATCAGCGCGACAGGATGTCGCTCCTGTTGGCTTGCTGTAGAGATTGTATAGGAGCAGTAAGCATTATTCCTGTTGAAGATAACGAAACCACAATGAAGTAAACATCCACCAATAAATAAAGAAAGAAAGGACAACCGTGTATGGAGAAATGTTTATATTGCTATAAGCCCTTAAAAGTAGGTCAGGTGGACTACCATCCAGCCTGTGCACGCAAGCTTTTCGGAACTAAGGAAGCCCCTCTCCTACCTTATGTTAGAAAAGAAATAGGCGATTTGGCCAAACAAGTAGTCAGAAGTCAAACTACACTCACAGGGGTACAAGCCAAGCTCTCGCTCGATGTCAACCCTGGAGGCAAGAATGAACCTTCGCGATTTACCATTGTCGGACTATGGGGGAAATACATCCTAAAGCCACAGACAGAGCGATATCGTTGTCTGCCAGAGATAGAAGACCTCACAATGCACCTTGCCGAGGCTGCCAAGATAGCAGTGGTTCCTCACGGATTGATACGCTTTGCCGATGGCGAGCTTTGCTACATTACTCGAAGAATAGATCGTCTGGAAGAGGGACAGAAAGTACCGATGGAGGATATGTGTCAGCTGTCTGAACGACTTACCGAATACAAGTATAAAGGTTCCTACGAGCAGATAGCCAAACTTATCAAAAAACATTCATCCTTTTCACAGCTCGACCTTGTCAACTATTGGGAAGTTGTCATCTTTTCGTGGATAACAGGCAATGCCGACATGCACCTCAAGAACTTCTCGCTATACAATAATCGCAAAATGGGCTATGCTCTTACTCCTGCCTACGATTTACTATCTACCAAGATTGTGATGCCTGAAGACACGGAGGAATTAGCATTAACACTCAATGGCAAGAAAAGGAAGTTACAGAAGTCTGATTTTATCAAAGTGATGACAGCTTCTGGACTTAGCGAAAAGGTTATCAGTAATATGGCAAAGAAGTTCCGTCGTTCCATCGTTAAATGGCTTGACCTCATCGATGCCTCTTTCCTACCCGAAAACATCAAGAAAGGATACAAGAAACTGATTCTCAGCAGGGTGATGGCGTTGAGATAATTATCTCGATGTGCTACTGCACTCACAGACCACATACATCAAAAACAGAATATAAATAAAACAGAATAAGAAATGAAGAAAATATTATTATCATTATTGACAGCCATCAGTTTTGGAACTACAGGCTGCTCTGCACAATCGGACAGTATTGACACATTGGCTCCACAAGCCTTTATCAAACAGGCTAAAGCCGATACAACAGCCATTATTCTCGATGTACGCACACCCGAAGAATACAAAGAAGAGCATTTGGCTGGAGCCCAGCAGCTCGACTTCCTCAATACATCGGTCTTCGATGCTGGTATCAAATTGCTCGACAAGTCGCACACCTATTATGTATACTGCCGAAGCGGCAAGCGCAGCCACAACGCCTGTATCAAAATGAAAAAGCAGGGCTTAAAAGTATTTGACATGGAAGGAGGAATCCTCAACTGGAAAAAGTTAGGAATGCCTACAACTAAGGAATAAGTTTCCTCAAAAAATGGAATTAACACGTTATATAATGTGAGATAACTACTTCTATTAAATTCCACATAGACTTCAATAGGCGCTTACTATTCTATAACGAAAAAGCCTGAGAAAATGTCAAGCATCATGCAAGCATATTTCTCAGGCTTTTTTATCTTTACTTTGTCAAGTGCTATTTCTTCAGTACGGGCTCGCAAGTGATATTGACACCGAGTTTCTTGAAGATACGCTGGTCTACATCACTCAACATCACAGTGCAGTGAGCCTGACAGCCACGCAACTTAGGCAACTGCTGTAAAGCCACACGACAGTTCTCGTCGTTCTCGGAAAGAACAGAGAGTGCCACAAGTACCTCGTCGGTATGAAGTCGTGGATTATGGCCACCGAGATAATTTACCTTGGTATGCTGAATAGGCTCTATCATTGACTGAGGAATAAGTTTCAGTTGATGGTCGATATTACCTAAATGCTTGGTAACATTCAGCAGCAAGGCAGCACTACAGCCAAGCAGTTCGCTGCTGTGACCACAGATGATGGTACCGTCTTCCAGTTCTATAGCAGCCGATGTATGTCCAGTTTCCTGCTTGTGATTCTTGGCAGCCACAGTCACCTTACGATAATCGGTAGTAATCTTAGCCTGGTTGAAGAGCATCTGTATCTTGCTGATTTCCGCGTCATTGCAGGCTCCAGCTGCCATCTTGTTGGTGGCTGCATAATATCTACGTACTATCTCATCCTTGGATGCCTCACAGCAAACCTCATCATCAGAGATGCAGAAGCCCACCATATTGACACCCATATCTGTGGGCGACTTATATGGATTGCTGCCATAGATACCTTCGAAGAGTGCATTGAGCACAGGATAAATCTCCACATCGCGGTTATAGTTGATGGCTATCTTGTTGTAGGCCTCTAAATGGAAGGGGTCTATCATGTTCACGTCATTGAGGTCGGCAGTTGCTGCCTCATAAGCGATGTTGACAGGATGTTTCAATGGCAGATTCCATACTGGGAAAGTCTCAAACTTGGCATAACCGGCACGCACGCCACGCTTGTTCTCATTATACAACTGGCTGAGGCAGACTGCCATCTTGCCACTGCCAGGACCTGGAGCAGTCACAATAACCAATGGCCGCTCTGTCTCCACATAGTCGTTCTGTCCGAATCCCTCGTCCGAGGCTATCAACTTCACATTATGTGGATAACCTTCTATCAGGTAATGACAATAAGTCTTGATGCCCTCACGCTCTAAGCGCTGCTTGAAAGCGATGGCTGCAGGCTGACCATTGTAATGAGTGATGACTACTGAACCTACCATGAAACCTCGATGCTGGAACTCGCCACGCAGACGAAGTACATCTTCATCATAGGTAATACCCAAGTCGGCACGTTTCTTGTTCTTCTCAATGTCGGCAGCACTGATAACTATCACTATCTCTATGCTGTCGCTGATTTTCTGAAACATACGCAACTTGCTGTCTGGCTGAAAGCCTGGCAAAACGCGGCTGGCGTGGTGGTCGTCGAAAAGTTTACCACCCAATTCGAGGTAAAGTTTTCCGTCAAACTGTGAGATTCTCTCTTTAATGTGCTCTGATTGAATTTTCAGATACTTCTCGTTATCGAAACCTATCTTCATCGTTCTATTTGATATAACTAATTGCTGTTAGTTTTGAATTCGGATGCAAAAGTACAAAAAAGTATCTGAATATCAAAAAAAATAAGTACCTTTGCACACAATAAAGGAAAAAAACGACAGGAAGCCTCAGCACCACAAGTACAACAATATAGGGAGAGTGCCATTTCTGCCAAATCAAGAGATATGAGCGAAACTCAATTTCACTCAAAGAAAACTTAAATATAAAAATACAACCGACAATGGAAAAGAAATTACGTGCAGCTTCCATCTGTGTACAGGGAGGCTATGAGCCAAAGAATGGAGAACCTATCGAAGTGCCCATCATTCAGAGTACCACATTCAAGTATGACAATTCTGAAGAAATGGCCATGCTCTTCGACCTGAAGAAAGAAGGATATTTCTATACCCGACTCCAAAATCCCACCAACGATGCTGTAGCCAAGAAAATAGCACAGCTCGAAGGCGGTGTGGGAGCTGTATTGACAAGTAGCGGTCAGGCTGCCAACTTCTATGCTGTATTCAACATCTGCGAGGCAGGCGACCATATCGTTACCTCCAACGAGATTTATGGTGGAACCTTCAACCTCTTTGGTGTGACACTCAAGAAACTCGGCATAGAATGCACCTTCGTCAATCCCAACGACAGCGAGGAAGAAATACAGAAGGCATTCCGCCCCAACACCAAGTTGTTCTTTGGCGAGACCATCAGCAACCCAGGATGTGCCGTTCTCGACATAGAGAAATGTGCACGTATAGCTCATAAGAACGGTGTTCCTCTGATTGTGGACAACACCTTCGCCACACCAATCAACTGTCGTCCTTTCGAATGGGGAGCCGACATCGTTACCCACTCCACAACTAAATACATGGACGGAACAGCATCACAAGTAGGCGGTGTAGTAGTAGACAGTGGCAACTTCGACTGGATGGCTCACGCCGAAAAGTTCCCTGGTCTCTGTACCCCCGATGACAGCTATCATGGTCTGACCTACGTAAAGGCCTTCGGCAAGATGGGCTATACCACCAAACTCGTAGCCCAGTTGATGCGCGACCTCGGAAGTATCCCTGCCCCAATGAACTCTTTCATCCTCAACTTGGGACTTCAGACTCTTCATCTGCGTATGCGCCAGCACTGCGAGAATGCGCAAAAGGTGGCAGAGTTTCTGCACAATGACTCGCGTGTGGCTTGGGTTCACTACAGCGGCTTGAAAGATGACGCCTACCACGAACTGGCGCAAAAATATCTTCCCAACGGCACTTGTGGTGTAATCGCCTTTGGCTTGAAGGGCGACCGCGAGACGGCCATCAAGTTCATGGACTCACTCGACATGATCAATATCGTTACTCATGTGGCAGATGCCCGCACCTGTGTGCTTCATCCTGCCAGCCATACCCATCGCCAGCTATCTGACGAGCAGTTGAAAGAAGCCGGAGTTGCCCCCGACCTCATCCGCCTCTCCGTAGGCATCGAGGATGTCGAGGATATCCTCGACGACATCAAGCAGGCACTCGACAAGATATAATCTTGAAGCTCCACTTTAAGGGGAAGAATAAATCAAGAACGAGCCTCATTCTTCAGTTCGAAGGATGAGGCTCGATTTGTTTTATAACAAATAAAAAACCCCTATTGGCTGATAATGTACTTCAAAATACCAATTGTGGCATATTGAGTTTCGGCATTATCAGGAATCTCTATGAATTGGAAATCCTTGGTGTTGAGTGGTTGCAACTCTATCTTCGAGTGAACCTCCACACCCTCCTCGTTCACCATTTTTTCGCTATGATATTTCTTGATAGTGTACTTGCCACCATATTCATTGAAATACTCGTTAGCCTGAGAAAGTACGATTTCTCCCTCACGAGAGCCACCCTGATAACGCTCGAACACACAGAGATCACCATCTTTAATTTTAGGGAGCATAGAGTCACCCTTAGCATGCACAATAAACATATCCTCGTTTGGCTTGAAAGGCAACGAGGAAACATCCACCCATCCTTCAGCCTCGGGCTGTTCACTAATCTCGAAATAGCCACAAGCCGCCCTAACAGAATAGAGAGGAAGATAATGAACAAAGCGGTCGGAGGCAGGGACAGAAGACAGAATCTTAAAATCATCGAAAAGGTCCTGCATGCGATTCCATCCATCAGTACTGCCACTCCGATAAGAATACTCTGCATGAGCGTTATAATACCAAGTACCATTCGCCTCAATCACGATGCCGCCAACATAGCAGTTGAGAGAATTCTCGTTGAGCAGGGCAATCCGCCTTTGCAGAGCCTCAGCCTTGTTTTTCGTCTCACGAGAAGACGCTGTCTGCCCACCTTTGGTGTCAAAGATTCCGACAGTTCCATCGGTTTTCCGAAACACCCAGTCGGGATAGAAAAGAGCTTCCTCCTGTCTGTCTTCGTTGAAGTAACGAATGGCAAGCCAGTCATTACCACTATCTCCATTCTTAAACCACCATTCTATCGTGTCTTGACTGTCAAGATACTTGGCAAACGCTTTTTCTGTCTTTCTACCAGTATATTGCTTACCGAGGAAGAACGGATGCAACAGAGACTTTTGCTCCTCCAGCTCATCATGCTCCTCCGTGTAAGCGTACATTTTCTTTAGCACGAATGGATGGCTCTGTCGCTTTTCGTTTTCCTCTCTGCGCTTTCTCAGCTGTTCCTCCAGCAAAGGATGATAAGCCTTCAAGGTGTCTGTGATGAGACGACGAAACAGGCTCGATGATTCCTTGTGGACGGTGTCGGTCAAGAAGATACGATACCATTTGTCCTCGTATTCATTTCTCAGTGCATAATACTTAAACCACAGGCGCAGCGCACTCTTCAAAGTAGGAACTGAGCGCACGATGTTTCCCACCTTACAGTCGTTGTCGGTCTGAGCTCGCAGAATTTGCACCAATGTAAAAGAGAAAAGTTTCTGCACATCGCTCTTGCTGCATTCGAGCACCACCCCGTTTGCCTCTTTCAGTTTCACCCCGATTCTATCATAATCCTCGAAATGAGCGTCGGAGATTATCTCATGCATGAAATCGCCATTCAGATTAAGCCCCTTTGCCTTGAGCTTGTCCATCACCTCATCATCGAAGTGATCATCTTCGGTGATTCCAAAATATTGGTTGAAGGTGTCGAAAAGACATTGCTGGAAATCACCCGACTTTCCCAGGTCACCATAGTCCACACGAGAGAGACTGTCCGTCATGAGTCGTGGGTCTATGACATAGTCCTTGCCTTTCTTGTTGAAGGAAATGAGCGTCTTTGGTTTGTTGCCACCCATCTTGCTATAGTCAGCCTCAACGACCGCCTTGCGAGAGAAATTGGTGTAAAGATAACCATTGCGGAAGACTTTCGAGACCTCCTCGCCCATGATGGGCACACGGAGGATTCTGCCGATAGTCTGGGTACCGAAGGTTTCAGATTTCACATCGCGAAACATAACCAGTATTTGTGCACGTGGGCAATCCCAACCTGTACCAGCTGCAGTCTTGAAGAGCAGGTACTCATATTCGCTGTCGTCGCGTTCCAGCCCCTCAGGCTTAGCCTTGCCTGAGAACCACGATGCTATTCTGTCAGCCTTCACTCCCTGAGAGATGAGATATTCCTTGGTTATCTGTTCCTTGGTCGGTTGCCCCTGCTCCACCAATGCCTCGTCGTCATTAGGCAACTGGATGATGACCAGCGGATTGACCTTCTTGCCGAAAGCCTCGATCTCAGCTTTCAGTTCCTTGCGCTTTTCGATGGCAAGTTTTAGCAGCACATGGTCCTCGTCCTCTCCCCTATATTTGTCGAGGTCTTCCTTAGTCTGGGTAATGATGCTCTCCTTGATCAGTCCTTGGTTCACCACGTCCTCGTGCTTGATAAAGACATTGGACTCATATTCTGCTGCCTTCGCCACAATCTCCGGCGGAGGCGTAGCCGACACATGTATGCTCACCTTCGGGTCAAGCTTGCTGATTACATCACGATTGGCAGCCTCGGTCACGTTGAGGTGGCATTCGTCAATGATGAAGATGATCTCGATGCCCTTGCTATGGGTATTCTCCACGAAATCCTCAAAGTAGACTCTGCTCTCGTGGCGCTCGTCGGGATTTTCCGGGCGACGATAAATACGGTCTTCCGCCTTCGTGCTCACCAGTTTCTGCCAGTTGATAAAGAGCACGTCGTTCTTCTGGAGCGAACCCAGGCTAAAGTCGTCGATGGTGAGGAAGCGACCGTGCCTGCTCGTAGGGAAATAGACATCAAACTTATGCTTGCTTTGCATGGCGAGGTCGTCGGAGAAAGTAATCCACACATAAGCCACCTCCCTATCCCAGTCGGGTTGCTCAGCCAAGTCGCAAATCATCTTTTGGGTCATATAAGTTTTACCGCTTCCCGTTGGCGCTTTCAAGACGATAGGAATCTGACGCTCATCAAGAGACCACATGGTCTTGACATTATTTACTAGTTGGTCAACGGCTTCTATCTGAAAACGTATTTGTTTCATATTTCCTACGCATTTAATGATTTGTAAATATCTAAAATGGGCTGAGGAATGCTCTTGAGGTTTACCCCGGAAAGGTTTTCAAAATAAGAATCAAACGAGCCCACGTCCCCCCAACTGAAAATGTAGACATTCTTGATGCCTTGCAGCTTTTCCACTTCCTCCACAAACTCATTGAAGAACCTAGGCCGATAATCCTCCTTGAAATATACAGCAGTCCACAAATCGTGGTCTTTGTCCTTGAAAATCTGATAGTTCTCTGTCTTCATCGTTTCGTAAAGCGTGTTCTCAGCCAAAGCTAGCAAGCATCCAGCCTTCTGGGCAAGGATGGTCTTGTCGTTGTCGGTAGCTTGGCTGACGGAACTATCCCCTACGAACGAGGTGCGATAGTACTTGAGGGAATTGCCGAGAGGAGGACATTGCTTTTTCTTGGAAATTTCTCCTTGCAATACAAGCACCCCATCTCTCACTTGGACTGTAAACGAATTATAAGCATGCTCATTTTCATGCTTGAGTCTGTCTATTTCTTCGAGATAATCGGGAACTTTCTTCAACGATATCGGTGTAAGTTCTTCCTCAAACAATACTTTGGCTATCTTTTTATCCGTCACATAACCTCCTATTACGTTCTCTATTCGCTTTCTCGTAATCTGAGTAATCGTCTCAAAGCCTGCATTAAATACGCCCTTGCAATTATCTTTGGCGACCTTCTTACCTTTCTTGAAACAATAAGTTTTCTCGGGTGCCTGAACAAGAATCACTTGACCAGTATAACCACCATCCATGTACGCATGAGCAGTAGACCCACTACCTGCGAAAAAATCTAAAACGACAAGGTCTTTGTTGTCGCCTTTTGCAATTTTCAACAGATACTGGATAAAAGCAATGGGCTTTTTACCTCCATCAAAAGGAACTCCTCCCTCCGTTCCAACAAGGTTAAAATCCTGTTCGAAGTCCAAGAAATTAGGGTATGGAATTTCTTTCGTGTCGTTTCGCTTCAAAGGAGCTCCTTGAAAATAAAAGCCATTGGCATGCTCGCTGTCACTCCTAGAAAGAAAATATCTACCATCCCTGCCATCATCACCCATACCAGGAACTTTATAAACGACATTAAACTCATTGTTTCTTTCTTCCAAGTAGCTCATGTGGAATCGCCCAGAGCTATTGCCAGTCTTGATGGAACCACGAATATTGATTTTCTTCAGGTGCTCAAAACTTGGCTCGCACTCCACTATTCGATATTCGCCTGGGCGAAAAACTTTCACATCTTTGCCACCCATATTGATTATCTTTGGGTTATCCGTCAATTCTTCGATTTCATAAATATAATCCCTAGGGTCAGAATTGTCAACGATGCGCTTGCAGATTTCAAACTTATCAGATTTTCTATACATCAAGAGCAACTCCGTGGTCTCATGGATAGGCTTATCGCCCTTGAGTATTCTGTTTTCATGGCGAACCTTGATGGTTATGGTTGTAATATAGTTGGAATAGCCAAAGATACTATCGCACAGCAACTTAAGGTTAGCATATTCTTCTTCGTTAATGCTGATGTAGATTACTCCATCAGCTTTCATCAAAGAGCTTGCCAGCTTCAATCGCTTATCCATAAACGACAACCAAGAGCTATGTCTCAAAGGATGATTCTTTGGCAACGGCGTTCCATCGGGATACTTATCCAAGAACCTCTTGTCCTTATAGGTAAATCCATCACTACCAGTATTATAAGGAGGATCAATGTAGATTACATCCACCTTGCCCTGGTGGGTATAATTCAGGCAAGTAAGGGCATGATAGTTATCTCCCTCGATGAGAATATGAGTAGGTTTTCCATCATCATTTGTGATGGAAAGCTCAGGGACTTCCTCCAGAATTGGGATGGCATTTTCGCCATCCTTGTCGAATGCCTCAGGCACATCAATCCAATGGAGCCCGAAGCGATGGTCTTGCTTCAACTGGGCGTTGAGATAAGCCACCTCGCCTTCCAAGTCCTTGATTTTTCGATGTAGTACGTCTATGTTTTCTGTCATTCCGTGATAGTTGTTTATAGTTGCATCCAACTATCATCAGGCTACATGCAAATTAGGAAAAGGCACAAAAAGAAGGGTGTGAACCTTTCTTATGGTCTTCCGTGGCAAGCGTAGGAAAGTCTGAACCACTATCCGATTATAAGAATGTCCACACCCTTGTATCGGGCATGAACATTGACCTTACAAATCGGATAGTAGGCTCACCTATGCTTACGACAAGTGTAGCCAACCATTATTGGTGTGGTTGCTTATTCAGAACTAAAGTTTCCTACGCTTTTTCTGGAAGACCACAATAATAGTCAATGCTTTATGTTTTACCAAAATGTCTTGGAGATGGTCATCGGCCAAATCCATGTGCAAAGATACGAATAATAATTGGAATCTTCGCCAAAATCTTGTTATTTCGGAAAATTATCCTTATTTTTGCAGAACAATATAAAAAAGGTGTAAAAATATGGTAGAGAATCAATCAACGAGCATTCGAAAATATCCTAAGCGCATCCCTTACGGCATGATGAACTTCAAAGCCGTCATAGAGGATGACTGCTACTATGTCGACAAGACTCCATTCGTGGAGAAGATTGAAAGAGCCAACAAGTTCTTCTTCTACATCCGCCCTCGCCGATTCGGCAAGAGCCTCACCCTCTCCATGCTTGAGCATTACTACGACATTAATCGAGCAGACATCTTCGACAAGCTCTTCGGACATCTCTACATCGGTCAACATCCCACACCCGAGCACAACAAATATCTTGTCATCAAGCTCAACTTTGCGATAGTAAATGCAGAACTGAAAGACTATAAAAAGGGATTAGACGACCATTGTCGTATAGCCTTTAATTTTTTCTGCGATGTATACGCACAATATTTGCCAAAAGGCATCAAAGAAGGCATGAACCAACTGGATGGTGCGGTCAAGCAACTGAACTTTCTGTGCCGTGAATGCGAGAAGACCAACGCCAAGGTGTTCCTCTTCATCGACGAGTACGACCATTTCACCAACAAGATTCTTGCCGAGCCCAATTGCCTGGACAAATATCGCAAAGAAACTCATGGCGAGGGATACTTGCGCACTTTCTTCGACACGATCAAGGCTGGTACAGATTCTACCATTGCCCGTGTATTTGTGACAGGAGTCAGCCCTGTCACATTAGACGACCTGACCAGTGGATTCAACATCGGCACCAACTACACTCTGAGTGCCCAATTCAATGAACTGACGGGATTCACGGAGAAAGAAGTGCGTGACATGCTCGAATACTACTCCACCCAATATGAGTTCAACCATACCATCGATGAGTTGATAACCATCATGAAGCCATGGTACGACAACTATTGCTTTGCACTCAAGAAGTACGGCAAAGTGACGATGTACAACTCCAACATGGTGCTTTACTTCATCGACAATTATGTGAACAATGATTGTGAAGTGCCCGACCACATGATAGACGAAAACATCCGTACCGACTACAACAAGCTCCGCATGCTCATCCGCAGAGACAAGGAGTTTGCCCACGATGCCTCTATCATCCAGCAACTGGTGCAGCAAGGTTACATCACAGGCGAACTCAAGTCGGGATTTCCTGCCGAGCTGATAGGCAATCCCGACAATTTCGTCAGCCTATTGTTTTACTTCGGAATGGTCACCATCGACGGAACATACAAAGGAAAGACCAAATTTATTATTCCAAACGAGGTTGTGCGCGAGCAACTATTTACTTATCTGCTCGATACCTACAAAGAAAACGACCTCTCATTCGACAGCTACGAAAAGAATGAGTTGGCAAGCAATCTTGCTTATGATGGAAAATGGAAGGCATACTTCCAGTACATTGCCGATAGCCTGCATAAATACGCCTCCCAACGAGACCATCAGAAAGGGGAGTATTTTGTGCATGGCTTCACGCTTGCCATGACTTGCCAAAATCAGTACTATCGTCCTATCTCCGAAAAAGATACTCAGGAAGGATATGCTGACATCTTCCTATGTCCGCTGCTCGACATCTATAGCGACATGACCCACTCTTATATTGTGGAACTCAAGTACGCCAAATCGAAAGATACTGATGCACACATCCAACAGCTTTTCAAAGAAGCCGAGGTTCAAGTGAACCGCTACGCTCAAAGCGAAGTGGTCACTTCCGCCGTGAAGACCACCCAACTTCACAAGATTGTCGTCATCTACAGAGGTACAGAGATGGTGGTGTGCGAAGAAGTAACCAACAATCAGTAACTCCCGCTCACGCCTCTCTCTTCACCCACACCTTGTGGCTGTGACGACCATGCGAGCAGATGGGCGACTGAGGGTCGTCGACAATCTGCTTCAGGTCGTTGGAGGCTACCGTACGACTCATATTGTTGAGCTTGGCATAGTCGTCAAGACTGATAAAGCCATTCGTCTCTATCACTTGCAAGGCTCGGGCTATGCGCTCTTCACGGGTGTAATTGCTTTTCAACACTCGTTTCACTCCACCCATGTCCCGCTCTAAATACTGGTCAGTCTCAAGCTTCACTTCCTTGACAAACTCGGGCGCAGCCTTATAGTTGACGTCCTTCACGCCCACCCTGCGATAAATCATCTTGTCGTCCTCGTCTCGCATCTCGGCAGGCTTGTCGTCCTTAAACTCTAACGAGAGCGAATAATGACCCAGATTGCCTAAGTTGACATTATATCCCATGGAGAGCATTCTCACCAGCATGTCCTCGACATCTATCAGCACAGCCTCTACCATACTGGGCGACGTGCCCCGATGATAATCATGCATCATCTCGACAAACTCCTTGCGCGACAGGGTACGGTTGATTATCATCTTGGGATACACCCTTCGCTTACCATCATGATGCACGTCCGGCATCTCTTGCAACTTGTACTTAGCCATATTTTTGTTCCTTTCTATTGATATTTGTTATTAAATGGGTTAAAATTGTTTCTGACCACGCAATAAAGTTATGTTCTAAACTATCGAACTTATGTTCTAAACTTTGGAACTTGTGTTCTAAACTATCGAACTTATGTTCTAAAGTTTAGAACATAGATTATACAAAGGCAAAGATACAATTTATTAAGGAATAAAACAAATTTTATCCTAAGTTTGTTACTTTTTCTCCGCAAATATGACATTCGCTCCTCATCATTCGATAAAATGCCGCCCATGGGTACATTTTGCACAACTTTCTTGCTGCTTTGGAAAATTATCATTATTTTTGCACTATGATTACCATATATGGGATAAATCAAACAACAACATAAAAAAGACATGATTAAAACAATGATCTTAGCCGCTGCCGCTCTTACGATGAGTGGCACTATGGCTAATGCACAAACAATGATTGAAAAGAACAACATCAAGGTGGAAAACCACCTGATGACGCCTGAGGCTCTATGGGCCATGGGGCGAATTGGTGGTGCCGAGGCTTCGCCCAACGGCAAGCAAATCGTGTACCAAGTAGGTTACTACAGCGTCAAGGAGAACAAGGGTCACCAGATGCTCTTCATCATGGACGCCAATGGAAAGAACCAAAAGGCCCTCACCACTGATGCCAAGAGCGAGAGTGATGCCGCATGGATTGCAGACGGAAAGAAAATCGCCTTTATCCGCAACGGACAGCTCTGGAGCATGAACCCAGACGGAACTGACCGCAAACAGCTCACCCATGACAAGGCCGGTATCGAGGGATTCCGTTTCTCACCAGACGGCAAGAAGGTTATCCTCATCAAGGAACTGCCCTACCACGGCACCATCAAGGAAAATCCATCCGACCTTCCCCTGGCTACAGGCCGACTCGTTACCGATATGAACTATCGCCACTGGGATCACTACGTGGAGAGCATCCTTCATCCTTTTGTAGCTGAGGTGGCTGAAGACGGAACTGTCAATGAGGGAGAAGACATCCTGAAGGGCGAACCTTACGAGTGCCCTATGGCACCATTTGGTGGTATCGAGCAGTTGGCTTGGAGCCCAGACTCTAAGACCATTGCCTATACTTGTCGCAAGAAGGAGGGATTGCAGTATGCCATCTCTACCGACTCTGATATCTATCTATATAATATAGGTACGCGCGAGACGAAGAACCTTTGCAAGGAAGCCGGCTATGTGGAGCCTAAGGTAGATGCTACCAAGAGCATGAAGCACCAGGCTGTCAATGCTCCGGAAAACTTGAAGAACAATCCTGGCTACGACACCAATCCCCAGTTCTCTGCCGACGGCAAGTATATAGCATGGCAAAGCATGGCACGAGACGGATACGAGAGCGACCGCAACCGACTCTGCATATACGATCTCGCCACTGGCAAGAAGAATTACGTAACAGAGAAGTTCGACTCAAATGTAGAAGGATTCACATGGAACAAGGACAACAGGAGTCTTACCTTTATAGGCGTATGGCACGGAACATTGAACCTTTACCAGACCAACTTCAAGGGTGAGGTAAAACAAATCACCAACGACTGGGCTGACTATGGAAGCGTTTCGCTTGCCAATAACGGCAACAAGATTCTCGCCACACGTGCAAGCATGAGCCATCCTACCGACATCTATATGGTGACACCTGGCAAGAACGCAAAGACCACCAAGGTGGAACAGATAACACGTGAGAACGACCACATCCTGAATCAGTTGAACTTAGGCAAGTGCGAACAGCGCTGGGTGAAGACCACCGATGGCAAACAGATGTTGGTATGGATCATGTTGCCTGCCAACTTTGATGCCAGCAAAAAGTATCCTACCCTCCTCTTCTGCGAAGGCGGACCTCAGAGTCCTGTCAGCCAGTTCTGGAGCTATCGTTGGAACATCCAGATCATGGCAGCCAATGGATATGTCGTAGTATTACCTAACCGTCGCGGTCTGCCTGGTTTCGGAAGCGAATGGAACGAGGAAGTATCAGGCGACTGGACAGGCCAGTGTATGAACGACTATCTGTCTGCCATCGACGATGCTACAGCCAACCTGCCTTATGTAGACAAAGACCGCCTGGGTTGCGTAGGCGCCAGCTTCGGAGGTTTCTCTGTATATTATCTGGCTGGTCATCACGACAAGCGCTTCAAGGCTTTTCTTGCTCACGATGGAGCTTTCAACCTCGAAAGCATGTATACTGACACTGAGGAGGTTTGGTTCTCCAACTGGGAGTACGATGATGCTTACTGGAACAAAGACCGGACTGTCAACGCCAAGAAGACATACGAGAACAGCCCTCACAAGTTTGTAGATAAGTGGGACACTCCTATCCTCTGCATTCATGGCGAGAAAGACTATCGCATCAATGCAAACCAAGGTATGGGAGCCTTCAATGCGGCTCGTTTGCGTGGCATTCCTGCCGAGTTGCTCATCTTCCCAGACGAGAATCATTGGGTATTGAAACCACAGAACGGAATTCTATGGCAGCGTACCTTCTTCGGCTGGTTGGATAAATGGCTGAAGAAATAATCTTTTGAAAGAAAAAACGATATTGGCAAAAGCCATTTTCATTTAAAACAAGAAAAAAACGAGGTATCAGGCGTAACCTGTTACCTCGTTTTTCCTTATAGATTTTTAAGCCATTTTTTACCAGATTTGGTACTCAACCAGATATTCAGTATCAAAGCCACTACTCCTGTACCAGCCAATGTCATTATTAATGCTTCCATATCTTTACATTTTAGAAATTCTATACCCAACCGTAGACAACAAACTGGTGGTAATTAAACCAGTAACAAAGAGCCAAATTGCGGTAGCTGTTACATCTTCCTTTAAAAACATAGTTACTACATCTCCCACAACCATAGCTGTGAAAGTTGCCTTAGCCAAATCATAGAAGAATTTACTTAAGTTCTCACGGCTATACCTTAACTTTTCTTTATCTTCTCGAGCTGTCATACGCTTTTATATTTAAAACACAGCAAAAATACAACTTTCTTTTCAAACAAACAAAGAAAAAAGAGTTTTTTAGGAAATATAAAAAAAATCTTGCTTTGAACGTATCAAAGCAAGATTATATACGATTTAGCTCACGCGATTCAACTTCTTGATGATAGAGAAGATGAAGAGAGCTGAGACCAAGCAGATACCTGCAAGAACGCCCCAAATTATAACGAGGTTGAAGTTCTGACCCCACATGATACCTGGCACCATAACCAACTGGTTACCGATAGCTGTTGCACCGAACCAGAGACCCATCATCAAACCTGCATACTTAGGAGGAGCAACCTTCGATACAAACGAGATACCGATTGGAGAGAGCAGAAGTTCAGCGAAGGTAAGGATGAGATAGGTAGTAATCAAGAGATTTGCACTGACACGTGTACCCTCGGTAGTAGGGTCGCCCTGTGTCAAAGGAAGCTCCAGACCCATTGAACCTACAGCCATCCATACAAAACCGAGAGCTGCAACGAGCATACCCAAACCAATCTTCTCTGGAGATGTAGGCTCCTTGCCTATCTTGTTTAGCCATGAGAACAAAGCAACGCTCACAGGTGTCAAAGCCACTACGTAGCATGGGTTGAACTGCTGAAAGATAGGAGCCTCAACATCTACAGCACCTTCCATGGAGTTGTACTTGTAGAAGAGGAAAGCAATGGCTGCAACGATAACGCCGAGCGAGATGCCCTTACCCTTACCTGTCTTGCTCTGTGCCAAACCGAAACTTCCGTAAACAACAAAGATGCAAGCTACGAGGTTGGTAACGTCGAATGCCATTGACTGCAGACCCTCTGAAGTCTTCAGCGTATAATCGCGTGCAAAGAGTGTCAGCGTATTACCATTCTGATGGAAAGCCATCCAGAAGAAGATAACCACAGCAAATACCAAACAGAGGCAAATAATGCGCTCCTTGGTCTCAGCCTTTGAAAGTTCGTTTGTCTCCTTAACAGAAGCCTTTTCGTCCTTATTCTTGGTCTCTGAAGCGAGAACGTGCTTGTATGTAAAACTGAAGACATAGTAGATAGCGATACTTACGATAAGTGAAGCACATGCTACAGCGAATGCGAAGTGATATGAGTCCTCTACTGACACGCTCAAACTTTCCTGCGCCCACTTCATAATCTTGATGGCTGCAGTAGGAGCAAACATAGCACCGATGTTGATAGCCATGTAGAAGAGAGAGAAACCAGAATCACGTTTGCTGGCATACTGTGCCTCATCGTATAGACGACCTACCATCACCTGTAGGTTACCCTTGAACAGACCAGTTCCCAAAGCAATAAGGATAAGCGAAATGCCCATTGCGGCAACAGCTATTGTGTCTTTGCCAAGAGGGAGCGAGAGAACAAGATAACCGATGAACATAATGAAGATACCTGTGGTAACCATACGTCCAAAGCCAAACTTGTCGGCAGCGATACCACCGATGATAGGCAGGAAATAAACCATCATCAAGAAGGTAGAGTAAATAGTACTTGCCAATCCAGTTTCAAAACCGAAGTTAGCCTGCAAATAGAGTAGGAACACAGCGAGCATGGTATAATAACCAAATCGCTCACCCGTGTTAGCCAAAGCTAAGGCCCACAGACCTTTTGGTTGATTCTCAAACATAATTATTTTTTAGTTTTATTTATAATGATTCTTTCGATTCAAGTTTTTTACATAATATGGTTGCAAAGTTACACATTTTCTTTGAATATACAAACAATATGCATTAAAAAGCGCCATCATCATATCGTTCTTCAACCTTTTGAGCATACAAAAAGCAGGAAAACAGAGCCTACATCTTTCTTAAAGTAGCTAAAAAACACATGGTTATGCAAACTTTTTCTCTTTAAAAGCTAATTATATTGTATTTTTTTTGTAACTTTGCAACCCGAATTCAAGGAATAGCGATTTTCCTACGTATCATTAGAACAAAAACATCAAGGTAAAAAGAAGATTTATGAGACAACTTAAAATCAGTAAAAGTATTACCAACCGCTCCAGTGAAGCACTCGACAAATATCTGGTAGAGATTGGTCGTGAACCTATGGTCTCTATCGATGAAGAGATAGAACTTGCCCAGAAAATACGCAAGGGAGGCCGTGAGGGAGAGCGTGCCAAGGAGAAATTGGTAAAAGCCAATCTTCGATTTGTTGTATCTGTTGCCAAGCAATACCAACATCAGGGTCTGGGTCTTACCGACTTGATTGATGAGGGTAATATCGGTTTGGTGAAGGCTGCAGAGAAGTTTGATGAGACTCGTGGTTTTAAGTTTATCTCCTACGCAGTATGGTGGATTCGTCAAAGCATTCTGCAGGCTATCGCTGAGCAGAGCCGTATTGTTCGCCTTCCCCTCAACCAAGTTGGAGCTCTGAGTAAGATCCAGGCAGAAATCAGCAAGTTCGAACAGGAGAACCAGCGCAAGCCATCGGTAACAGAGTTGAGCCAGATTACCAAGATGGAGGAAACCAAAATCGACCAGACCATCAAGGCCGACAACCATCACATGAGTATCGATGCTCCATTCGGTAGTGATGATGACGACAATGCAATGGTTGACGTAATGGCATCGGGCGATGACAGCCGAACAGACAAGCATGTTGATTTCGAGTCTATGAGCCAGGAGTTGCAGCGAGTGCTTAGCACCGTTCTGAAAGAGCGTGAACGCAAAATCCTTTGCTACTGCTATGGTATTGGATGTCACGAAAAGGGTCTGGAGGAAATAGGAAGCGAATTCAATCTTACTCGTGAGCGTGTACGCCAGATACGCGAGAAAAGTATCATCAAATTGCGCGATAGTGGCAAGATCAAAATCTTGATGAAATACCTTGGGTAATTTAAGTGAAGAGTGAAGAACGAAGTATTCTTTTGCTTTTCTTCACCAGGGTTCGAAGACGAAAGAAAATTAGATAAAACTAAGTTGCTCATAGCAACGAAAGTAAAAGGGCAATCAGTTGGTTCATCCCAATCTGATTGCCCTTTCTCTTTCAATATCATATATATAAAGAATCGACTTTTGAATTCTTCACTCTTCGTTCTTTACTCTTCACTTTGTCAAGAAGTTTCCATCCTTGTCAATCAATCCAGAAACACCATCCTTCACAGCCTCGAAGTATGGATATTCGTCACGAAGGCAAATCTCATCATATAGGAAGTCGGCTACTACCGTATCCTTGCCATCAGGCATCACGAGTCCCATTTTACCATCTTTCTCTGCTATGACAGGCATGATTGTCAGATCGTCGTTATAGATATAACAGGTACGCAAGAAATCGTAAACGGGCGAAAGCAGCATATTGCCCTCGTGGTCTTTCATTCCGAACTTACCATCTTGCTCTATCACCTCATGATACTGTATGTACTTCGCCTTGATGCGATGATAATAAAACACCATCTTTCGCTTGTCGTTGACAAAATCAAGCATGTACTGAAATGTATCACAATAGTTGGCCACCGATCGCACAAGAATCATCTTGAGATCCAGACCGTCCAACGCCTTGCGATTCAAATCTATATACTTGGCAATAGCCTTTTCTTTCTCGGGAACTGAAAGACTTGTCAGTTTTTCCTCGAACTTGATCATAGCCTGTTTGGTGCCCGACATACCTTTGATATAGCGGTGAATCTGGCGTCCCATCTCGGCACAGATAAACTTGTCTATCTCCTGCTGCTCTATAGGATCAGCATACTCTTTAATTAAAGATTCGGGTGTAGCGTTCATGGTTGTTTCCTTTCTTTTTTAGAATTATACTTTCAAAGATTCGGAAGAACAAAGAGCAAACGAATTCTTCACTCTTCGTTCTTCACTCTTCACTTCATTTATTTCTTCACATTAGGCTGCTGCAGGCCATAGCCCTTGCGCTTGTCTTCCAACAAGAGGAGGAAGGAGATGACGATGGCAATCACGCCAAAGGCTGCAAAGATGGTCATCGTCTCAGTATAGTCGATAACACCATTTGCACCCGTGTTTGCCTGGTTCACCTTACCAATCCATACTGGAATAAGAGCCAGTCCGATATTCTGAATATAGAAAATAAGTGCGTATGCAGTTCCTAAGAGTTTCATTGGAATGATCTTTGGCACGGATGGCCACATGGCTGAAGGCACCAATCCGAAGGCAATGCCCAGGATGAGCATCATCACGATGGCAAGCACCCATGAATTGAGCGGCAGGGCAAAGACTACGTGTACCAGCGTAAGGAGGCAACTGCCGATAATCATCAGCGTGGCTCCCTTGCCATACTTATCGTATATACTACCAAAGAACGGTGTAAGGAAGATGGTACCGAATGGCAACATCGCAGGAATCAGACCTGCCACATTAGCATCAACACCATATTTGAAAATCATCAACTTGGTAGCAAATTTCAGGAATGGGAATACACCTGCATAGAACATCAGGCAAAGGAATGCCACATACCAGAAACCTGTAGTCTTGAAAAGACGCCCCAAGTCTGAAAACTTGAAACCTTCTTCTGGCTCAGTAGCTACAGCAGCAGCTGAAGCATCCTCCTTCTTGTCCATCACGCAATAAACCAAATAGACCAAGACTCCGGCACAAAGCAAGACTGCACCCAAAGCAACAGAAGCAGACACACCGCCCATTGCCTTGGCAAAAGGAAGAGAAAAGCCTAAGGCAGCAGCTGTTCCCAAACGAGCCGTAGCCACCTGCACTCCCATAGCCAGAGCCAACTCATGACCCGTAAACCATTTCACGATAACCTTGCTCACAGTGATACCACAGATCTCGCAACCCACGCCGTAGATGGCGAAACCAAGAGCGGCTATCACTACCTGTGTACTATAAGTACCAAAGAATGGTACTGCTACAGATCCGGCAAACTCATGACCTACAGCATACCACTTCAACAAGGCTCCACCAAACATCAGGACGGTAGAGAGAACACCTGTAAAACGGATACCGAACTTATCGAGGATAAGACCACCGAAGAAGAGGAGCAGGAGGAACACATTGAAGTATCCGTAGGCACCTGAGAAGAAGCCATACTCATCCGAACTCCATCCGAGTCCGAGACCATTTTCAGCTCCCTTGGCTGCTGTCAAGAGAGGCTCAAGTGGAGACATTACATCTGTAAAAAAGTAACCGAACATCATCGTGACGCTCACGATGAAGAGGGCGGTCCAGCGAGCTGACTTCGAGTCGCTCAATTTCATCTGAATTTTTTCTGTTGTACTCATTTTATATTATTACTTATTTTTCCATAACCATCACCAGAAGGATTGTTCTGCCCTTAAAGTAACACTTAAGAGCTGCTTTCCGACAATAGAAAGTTACTTTCTCTTCACGTTCTTGGTACGAGTGATATCAAAGAGATAAGAAGCCTTTACAACTATCTGTCCGAAGTTACTTTTTCCGAAATAATCCTTCTTGGAAGAACCATAGATATTGCCTAAACCATAATAGTAACGGCCTTCGAGCAGGAAATGTCCCACCTTGGGAATACTGTATTCCATACCAGCACCTGCAGCGATTCCATAATCGAGTTTCTTTTCTACAGGCATATCGTACTGAGCAGTGATATTGCTTACCCGGTCGTTTTCGGTTGGTGTGGTCTCATCGAAGTTGGTCGTGGTACTTTCATTCAGATAAATTCCGATCTGCGGGCCTAAATTGACAAAGAAGTTGAAGCCACGCTCCTCCCTTCCCCATGCCAGATGAGCAAAGACTGGTATCTGTATATAAGTAATATCACGCTGATATTTCAGCGCCTCACCCGTTCCACTGATCAGCACGGCATTGTTTTCTATGTCAAGTATGTCTTCTGTCCATCCCACCTTGGCATAATTCACCTCGGCATAAACCGAGCAAATGGTCTTGAAGTATTTTTCGCATACGTAGCGCAAAGACACTCCGCCCGTGATACCGCCATGCTGCTTTTGCTGCACCGTAGGAGTAAAGCCCACCTTACTGAGCACATAGCCACCATTTACACCTATGGCAAAATCGCTACGATGCTCACCTATCTGTGCCTGAACCGTTGTAAGACTGCAGACACTCAGTGCCACAACCGCTATTATATGTTTTATGTTCATTGGTCTTTATTTCTTCTGTTCATGTCTATTTTCACTTGCCAACAAGCGACTTCATCAATATGTCACAGCCTCAATCTGTCTATTGAAGGTATAGTGTATCAACTGCAACAACTGATTGCGATAACCTCCCTTGGCAGTTTTTACGAAACGAAGTGGAGTCTGCACAGGCTGCTCACCCACTATACTGCCAGTCCCTACAAAGTTTCTACCTTGTTTCTTGATGCCCTGTATGAAGTACATAGCATGGTCGTAACCCGTCAGAGCAAAGCTTGGCTGTGCTATCATCATTGGCACATGGAACCACCGGCTGTAGTTGCGCTCCAACTGCAAAGTACGTGCAGAGTTGGCATTATAGTAGAAAGTAGAAGGAATGTATGTATCGTACTTATAGAAACGGTCGAGATTGTACTTGGCATACATCAGCCACTCTGTATAACCGAAGAGCGACACCACGGCTCCTGGATATTTAGCATCCAGTTCATCCAACTTGTTGAGTACGGCTGTAAGCTGTGGCGAACGTCCAGTATTGAGTACCACCACATTGCGGACTGAAGGGGCAAAAGCCTTGGCAAACTGATCGATAGAGCTGTTCACATTGGTAATGCTGTAGTTTATCTTTCTGCGTTCCAGTTCTTTACGAAGTCCGAAAGTGAAGTTTCCCTTACGTGAAGTACTGTCATTACAGTCTACGAAGATGGGATGGGCACTTGGGAAACGTTTCAGGAAAGCCTGGATAGTAGCCTCGTTGAGCTGCTCCGGGCTCTGATATACTTGGAATATTTCCTTGTTGCGCTCCACATCATCGCCAGTTATTGAGAAAGGAATCACCATCTTGATGCCATAGGTCTTACAGAATCCTGCCAACGCACTCACCTGCTTGGAATAGAGAGGGCCGAATATCACATCGCACTTGTTGGCACCTTCCTGTAAAAGCGTGGTACGGATATCGGCATCAATAGGAACGTTCCAAGCATGTATATCTGTAGAAATGCCCTTCTGCTTCAATGTTTCACAAGCCATCAGGATGCCTCGATAATACTCCACCATTCGTCTGCCATCGCCATCTACATCATGAAGAGGCAACATAACCCCTACCTTCACAGTACTTGCGGTTTGGGCAACAGTTACCTGCTGGGCAGCTTTCAAGTTCTTACCAGCAGCAACTGTCTGAGTCCCCTGGGTGTTTTTTTCGTAAGGAATAAAGAGGGTATCACCCTTCTTCAATACATATCCTTCCTGTTTCATCTCTGGATTGGCATCCATCAGTTCTGGCAGACTCAATCCATACTTCTTGGCAATACTGAAGATGGTATCCTTCTTCTTCACCGTATAGATGTCGCGCCATTTAATGCTCTGCGCCAACATGACAGAACTCAACATCAAGCCCAAAACGAGCAACAGATATCTTAATTTTAGTCTCATAACGTCGATATTTTGGTTATTCATGTGCAAAAATACAAAAAAACTCTCAACCAGCCATATTCATGTCTCATCTTTTTAGTATCTTTGCACAAAATAACGCCTCACAAGGCAAAAACGACATTTAAGATATGAGATTGAACACCCGATACACATTTCTGTTATGGGCACTCCTCGTGCCGGTCATAACACTCTGGGCAGACGACTATCCAACCGTCAATCCAGTTGTGACGTTCACCAACAGTGAAGGAGAGACAAGTACTGACCTTACCTATACGGGCTCAGCCCCTGTCAAAGCATCATGTGTGGCCAACCCCGAGAACACGACTGGCTGGGATGGCTATTACGAATGGCGCATCTATCACGATACCGAGGAGACTCCCTATATAATAAGGTATGAGCAGGACACCGAACTCGAGTTTACTCAGAGCGGAACTCATCGTATCGTGCTCTACGCAAAGTTTACGAAAGATGGCGAGGTGCAGGAGTTTCTCACCGACGATTCTCCCGTTACGGTCACCATCTCAGAAAGTCAGCTACAGATGCCCAATGCCTTCAGTCCCAATGGAGACGGTATCAATGACATCTATAAAGCCAAATCGGGATATCAGAGTCTTATAGAGTTTCATGGCTACATCTTCAACCGCTGGGGACAAAAACTTTTCGAATGGCGCGACCCTGCCGACGGTTGGGATGGCACCTACAAGGGCAAGCCGGTTAAGGATGGAGTCTACTTCTGCCTTGTCAAGGCAAAAGGAGCCGATGGAAAAGAATACAATATCAAGCGTGATGTCAACCTGCTGAGAGGTTACATCGAAAACCAAACGAATTCAGGACAATAATGCAATCAGAAGAAGAAAAGATAAATGTGTGGGGAGCCCGCGTTCATAACCTCAAGAATATAGACGTAGAGATTCCCCGCAACTCACTCACCGTCATCACTGGTCTATCAGGATCGGGCAAGTCATCCTTGGCCTTCGACACAATATTCGCCGAAGGTCAGCGTCGCTATATAGAGACTTTCTCTGCCTATGCCCGTAACTTCTTAGGCAGCATGGAGCGACCCGATGTAGACAAGATTACTGGTCTTAGCCCTGTCATCAGTATCGAACAGAAGACCACCAACAAAAATCCACGTTCCACGGTAGGTACCACAACCGAAATATACGACTATCTGCGTCTGCTATATGCTCGTGCAGGAACAGCCTACAGCTACCAGAGCGGTGAGGAAATGGTGAAATACACTGAGGAGCAAGTCATCGATATGATACTCAACCACTATGCAGGGAGACGAATCTTCCTACTTGCCCCTTTAGTGCGACAGCGCAAAGGACACTATCGTGAACTTTTCGAAAGCATGAGGCGCAAGGGCTATCTCAATATCCGCGTAGACGGAGAGATACTCGAACTCACACGAGGCATGAAGGTCGACCGATATAAGAATCACAACATAGAAGTCGTCATAGACAAACTTGCCGTCAGAGCTGAAGACGAGGAACGATTGCGCAAAAGCGTAGCTACTGCTATGAAACAGGGAGAAGGCATGGTGATGGTCATAGACAAAGACACACTCGAGGCAAAGAATTTCTCCAAGCGACTTATGGACCCCATCACGGGTATAGCATATCAGGATCCTGCGCCCAATATGTTCTCATTCAACTCGCCCGAAGGTGCCTGCCCCCACTGCAAGGGATTAGGCAAGGTAGACCAGATAGACATGGAGAAGGTGATTCCCGACAACAGCCTGAGCATCTACGAAGGTGGCATTGCTCCATTAGGCAAATACAAGAATCAGATGATATTCTGGCAGATTGAGGCTGTACTCGACAAGTATGATCTCAAACTAAAGACACCTATCAAGGATATTCCTGACGATGCCATGCAGGAAATACTGAACGGCTCACTCGAGAAGGTAAAGATTGCCAAGGAGAAGGTACATACCTCCTCCGACTATTTCTGCGATTACGAAGGTGTGACCGAATACCTGCGCATGGTGATGGAGAACGACGACAGCTCGGCTGGAAAGAAGTGGGCAGACCAGTTTATATCCACCGTTGTATGTCCTGAATGTAAGGGACAACGACTCAAACGCGAGTCGCTCTCTTTCAGGATATGGGACAAAAACATATCAGAAGTAGCTAACCTCGACATAGATGAACTGCGCGACTGGCTCGACCAAGTAGAGACGCACCTGCCACCTATGAAGGCCAAAGTGGCTCATGAGATTATCAAAGAACTGCGCTCACGTGTCACCTTTCTTCTTGACGTAGGACTCAACTATCTGTCACTCAACCGTCAGTCGGCTTCTCTCTCGGGAGGTGAAAGTCAGCGTATACGTCTTGCCACACAGATTGGAAGCCAATTGGTCAATGTGCTCTATATCCTCGATGAGCCCAGTATAGGTCTTCACCAACGCGATAACGAAAGACTCATCAACAGTCTGAAAGAATTGCGTGACTTGGGCAATACCGTCATTGTGGTAGAGCACGACCGCGACATGATGCTGGCTGCCGACTATATTGTAGATATCGGTCCTAAGGCTGGTCGCAAAGGAGGCGAGGTGGTCTTCCAGGGCACTCCTGCACAGATGCTCAAGACCCATACCATTACTGCACAATATCTCAACCACGAAATGGCTATCGAGTTGCCTGCCCATCGTCGTAAGGGTAACGGCAAGAGCATCATCATACATGGTGCCAAGGGCAACAACCTGAAAAATGTAGACGTAGAATTTCCTTTGGGCAATCTGATTGTCGTAACAGGCGTAAGCGGTTCTGGCAAGTCAACACTCATCAATGAGACACTGCAGCCCATCCTATCCCATCACTTCTATCGCTCGCTCAAACAGCCCATGCCTTACGACAGCATTGAGGGTATCGAGAATATTGACAAGGTGGTAAATGTAGACCAAAGCCCCATAGGACGAACCCCACGCAGCAATCCAGCTACCTATACAGGCGTGTTCAGCGACATACGCTCGCTTTTCGTAGGACTGCCCGAGGCCAAGATAAGAGGATATAAACCAGGGCGTTTCTCCTTCAATGTAAAAGGTGGACGATGCGAAGCCTGTGGCGGCAATGGTTACAAGACGATAGAAATGAACTTCTTGCCGGATGTGTACGTTCCCTGTGAGGTTTGCCACGGCAAACGATACAACCGTGAGACATTGGAGGTTCGCTATAAAGGAAAGAGTATCGCCGATGTACTCGACATGACCATCAACCAGGCTGTAGAGTTCTTCGAGGCCGTACCACAGATATTGCAGAAGATTAAGGCTTTACAAGACGTAGGATTAGGATATATCAAATTAGGACAAAGCTCCACCACCCTCTCAGGCGGTGAGAGTCAGCGAGTCAAGTTGGCTACAGAGTTGTCAAAACGTGACACAGGCAAGACACTCTATATTCTTGACGAGCCTACCACGGGCCTTCACTTCGAAGATATTCGTATCTTGATGAATGTACTGCAGAAATTGGTAGACCGCGGCAACACGGTCATCATCATTGAGCATAATCTCGATGTTATCAAATTGGCAGACTACATCATTGACATGGGCCCCGAAGGAGGCCGTGGCGGAGGAACATTACTTTGTGCCGGCACTCCCGAGAAAGTGGCTAAGAGCAAGAAAGGATATACTCCACGCTTCCTGTCAGAGGAACTGAAATAAACATTAGACACAACACATTAAACACTTAAGAAAATGGATAAATTACCTCTCAATGACATTCCCATGCTTGTGAGTGCCATTAATTTTCTGCTTCGAGATCACGAATTCGAAACACTTGACCAGATTTGTTATCACTTCAATGTTGACAGAAAAGAACTGGAAGCCAAAATGGCAACACAAGGCTTCGAATGGTCGGAAGAACAAAAGAAATTTTGGTAAAAGTTACGATTATAACATTCAAGTTTCACATGTTCAGAAGTTATAATACAATTCAGGCTCACCCTATCAATCAAGGTGAGCCTGAATTATTTTATGGTCTATCCTATATTACAGGATGTTCTGCTCAAGAACATCCTGCATGGTTTGCTTCAAATTCATCATATCGTTCATCGTTTTATTTCTTAATAGGAAATTTATACGACAATACCATCAGCAAGAAGGCAATAACAGCAGGGAAGAGAGAGAAGAGCGACCAAACCATCATAAGCACAGAGTCGGTGATGGAAGTAGGATCGATGACAGTATTTCCCATCTTGTCTGTTATCATATTGGCTCCAGCCCAACCCAAGAAAAGAGCGATGAGTGAACCTGAGATAGCGGTACCAAACTTCTGCGACATCGTACCCGAGGAGAATATCAATCCTGTAGCTGAGGTTCCGAAATGCTCAGTATGATAATCAGCCACATCAGCATACATCGACCACATCAATGGTGAATAGATACCGATACCTATGGAGGTGAGTATCACCAAAGCTATCATCACCCAGATATAATCAGGACTCATAGGAATAAAGAAGAAAGCAATAGAAAGGACAAGACACAACAATGCTGACCAGAAAAAGGCCATACGCTTAGAACCTACAGTCTTAGTAAAGACTGGAGATAGTCCACCAAAGATCATACAGGTTACCTCACCGAATGCCATAAACACAGTATAGTTGATAATGAGTCCTTCTATGGTTACATTGCCATGCAGACAATACTCAAACATATAGCCAGCCACTGCATAACGGAAACCATTGAAGAAATTAGTACATACAGCAATAGCTGTCATATACAGCCAAGCCTTGTTGTGCACAAGATCAGCAAACTGACGGAAAGAGAACTTCTCTGCACGTTTGGGCTTGAGTCGCTCCTTGGTAAGGAGTCCGCAGATAAGTGTCATCACAGCTGCCACCACACCAAGCATGGCTCCTATGACTGCATACTGATGAGCATCACTTCCACCCACCATCTTCTGCAGATAAGGAAATGAGAGCAGAGTGGCAAAACCCATAGCATAGGCTCCTACCATACGAAAAGATGAGAACTGGTTCTTTTCGTTGTCATCTTCGGTCATCACACCAAGCAGTGAGCCATAAGGCACATTGACCATCGTGTAAACTGCCATCATGAGCAAATATAAAGTATAGGCATATACTCGCTTGCCCATCGGACCTAAGTCGGGAGTATAAAGCAGCAGGGCAAAAATAAGACCGAAAGGTATGGCTCCGAAGATAAGCCAGGGACGATAAGTTCCCCAACGACTCTGAGTTCGATCGGCTAAACTTCCCATCAGAGGATCAGTCACGACATCAAACATACGAGCAACCAACATCAGTACTGCCGCATCAGCGAATGTGAGGCCGAATACATTGGTGAAAAACAAAGGAAAGGCGATAGACATGACCTTCCATACGATGCCACCAGCAGCGGCATCACCCAGCGCATACGCTATTTTTTCTTTTACACTTGCCATTGATATTTTGTTTTTTGTTATTGTCTTATACATGAGAACCTTCTTCCCATCCTCCGTTTCCGGTGGCGAGAAGAAGGTATCCCGAATCTTTTTATCCTTAAAAGCGGGATTCTCACCTTCAATACTAATAATACGTACAATAAGCCGGAATCCCCTTTTTTTTTCATATTTTACTTAGTTCCCTGCGTTTGCTTGTTCTTTTCCACCAACTTCTTGATGGTCTCAACGCTGAGAGCATTACGATGGCAAAATTAGCGTGTTTTTACAACCCCCAGTGTACGATTTGGTTAATTTGATATGTACGAAATGTTATTTTTGCATGGTATATTAACAATAAAAGCCCATAATCTGGGCTTTTATAACATTTAATGTAGATGATAACTCACTAACCCTTTCATGGGCGCCTTCAGTATCTGAGAGACTGTAAGGTGATGATGTTGTTCGAAGACTTGTCGAAGCGGTTGCTCGAAGTAGTGGGCTATGCTTCCCACAAAAGCAACAGAGAGCGATGATGCGTTTTGAGAAGAATCGACAGACGAAAGATAAGGTGTGATGTTGCGCTGATAGAACTGTTCGAAGGCTTCGACCACCATTTGATGCAAAGCCTCGGCATGAAGACGCAATGTTTCTGTGCGCAGGCTCAAAACTTCTGCATGCCGGCAACTGTTGTCTGAGGCGGCTGCCTCTTCTACCCTTTTCATCTGCATAGAAATGAAAGGAGCGATGGAAGCCAAGTATCGGTTGGCAAGAGGCTGACGATACACCTTATTTATAATAGAGGGATAATCGAGTCCCGACCAAGAGAGATATTCCTGCTTCAGACTCTCGGGCAGGGCACCCTTGAAGATGCCATTGAGAAACATTTTACCCAAGACTGCCCCACTACCCTCATCGCCAAGAATGTAACCCAGCGGAGGAGTGTTGAGAAGAATATGTTCGCCATCATACAGACAACTGTTGGCGCCTGTGCCTAAGATGCAGGCTATGCCTGAACGTCGTCCCAACAAGGCTCGGGCTGCACCCAACAAATCGCTCTCGGCATGAACCTCTGCTTGTGGAAATTGTTGGAACAGTAGATGCTCCATGCGCGGCTTCATAGATTCGGTAACACCACTACCATAAAAGAACACACGTGCCGGTACTTCAGGTAAAGTGAGTTCCTCGGCCAGAATTTTCCAGATGTCATCATCGGAGAGATGGAAAGGATTGATGCCCTGTGTCTTGCCGGTGAACAGAATTTGCCCAGCATCGTCCACAAGTGCCCAATCTGTCTTGGTGCTTCCGCTGTCAGCTATGAGTGTTGTCATATAATGTGTTTAAATGTTAAGTGTTAAATCGTATCTGCAAAAGTAATAAATTTAACGGGAAAAACAACATATCGTATCGAAAATCGTAAAAAAGGAATTATCTTTTTGCTTCTTTCTTCATTTTTGCTTAACTTTGCAGACGAATAAAGAAGACTATATGAAGAAATTATCGATAATCATCCTGATGTGGGTGGCATTCCTGCTGCCCAGCCATGCCGTGCTCAAAGAGGCCAACCTCGACACAACGCTCTTCATGCTACGTACTGAGCTGACGAGCTATCATCTCGACTTCGAGAAGCAGAACGAATATGCCAAGCAGCAACAGCAGCAAATCATCAAGGAACTGATGACCATCATGGCACAAGCCGACCAGAACTCCATCATGCTCTACTCGCAGCGCAACGGTTACATCTTCGACCTGACATACGCCTGCCACGAAGCTACTGAGCAGTTTGATAAGTTCAAGTCGAAGGCGGCACCGTTCAGAGGACTCATCAATAAGAATAATATAGAGGTGGCGCGATTTGACTCGCTCATCAACTATCTGTACAACATGAATACAATGTTCATGAGCAAGGAGGCACAACTCAACCGCAACGTAGACCTCACCTTGGCAGTGAACATCCGCCGACAATTAATAGAGCGACAGCAACAGTTGCAGGACTATATAAGAGCCTACGACATAACCGAGAGAAAACTGAAGTCGCTCAACGACTATGCCAACCAACGATATGCCGAGATACAGAACAGCATCTTCAACAATGGTGGCGACAACTATCTCACTATCCTGCGGCATGTAAGCAACCATTACAGGGAAGCCAAGACATCGGTGGCAGAGAAATACAGACCAGCTCCGGGCATGATGTCGCAATGGGACGTGAGAATCATCTTCATCCTCTTCAGCATCATCATTTTCTATGGCATTGTCTCTATTGCCCTCAACCTTTTTACCATCCGCATCGTGGTGACACAATTGGTGAAACGAGGTCGTTTTGAGAGCATCAAGGACAACTTCATGGCCAAACGTACCTGCATCATTATGGCGATGACGGTCGTGACCTTTGCCATTCTCTTGGGCATCATACGCATTACAGCTCATCAGAACTTCGTTATCATGGCATGCGGCCTGCTCGTAGAGTTTGCATGGCTCATAGGCGTGATTCTGATTTCACTCTTGCTCCGCGTGGGCAACGACCAGATAAAGAGCGCCTTCCGCATCTATTCTCCCCTGATGCTGGTGGGCTTCCTCGTCATCACGTTCCGAATCATCTTGATACCCAACAGCCTGGTCAACTTCATTTTTCCCCCTATCCTGCTCGTCTGTTCGCTGTGGCAAGCAAACGTCATCAAGCGCCACAGTAAGCTGGTACCGAGAGAGGACAAGATGTATGCCTACATCTCGCTCTGTGTCTTTGCCGCCAGTACCTTCTGTTCATGGATAGGCTTCACCCTGCTGTCGGTGCAGATCATCATCTGGTGGATGATGCAACTCACCTGTATTCTGAGCATCACCTGTCTGAAAGACTGGATGGAAGTCTATGCAGAGCGCAAGAACCTGAAGCAGAAGCCTATTACCGACAAATGGATTTTCCGGTTTATCAACAAGGTGCTGATTCCTGCAGGAAGTGTCTTGTCGTTTATCGTGGCCATCTATTGGGCAGCCGACGTATTCAACATGAGCGACACCACATGGATGATTTTCAACAAGGAATACATCAGAACCAGCAACTTCACAGCCTCGCTCTTTAGCATCAGCCTTGTGGCTTGCCTGTTCTTCCTGTTCAACTATATCAACATCACCACCAACGATCTGATGCGCCATCACTTCGAGAAGCAAGACCCTGCCTCGGCAGCCAGCAAGATTGTGATGTTTAAGAACGTGCTACAGGTTATCATCTGGGGCATTTGGCTAATGGTTGCCCTCAACGTCTTCCAGGTTGGCAAGTCATGGCTCTTGGCTATCTTTGCCGGTTTGTCCACGGGTCTGGGTTTTGCATCCAAGGACATTCTGGAAAATATCTACTATGGAGTCTCACTGATGATGGGACGTGTGAAGGTGGGCGACTATATCATCTGCGACGGCACGCGCGGACGAGTGAGCAGCATCAGCTACACATCGACCATGCTCGAAGCTACCGATGGTTCGGTGATAGCCTTCCAGAACGCACAGCTCTTCTCGAAGAACTACAAGAACATGACCCGAAACCATGGTTATGAGCTCGACGTCTTAGAGGTTGGCGTGGCTTATGGCACCAATGTGAAACATGTGAAGCAGATTCTTATCGATGCCTTGAACCAGCTCGACTGTATCTATCATGAGAAGGGTGTCAAAGTCGTGCTGAAAAGCTTCGACGACAGTTGCATCACACTCAAGATTCTGGTCTGGGTGAATGTACTTACACAGTATGTGGACGACGGCAAGATTATGGAATGCATCTACGATACACTCAACGAACACAACATCGAGATTCCATTCCCTCAGCGCGAGATAACTATCAAAACCGCATCAGCCGAAGAAACCAATGCTGCAGAATCGGCACTGAATGCGAAAGCATAAGTACTGAGCACGAAACATGGAGCATTAAACAATTCACACCCAACATTGAGTATTTAACACTTAAACATTAAAAGAAACAACTATATGGCAACATTCATTGCAGGTCCTTGCGTCATCGAATCAATGGAACTGTTAGACACAGTAGCCCAGCAACTCGTACGCATCAACCAGAAATTGGGTACAGACATCATATTCAAGGCTTCGTTCGACAAAGCCAACCGTACAAGCATCCATTCCTTCCGTGGTCCTGGACTGGAGAAAGGACTGCAGATGCTTGCAGACATCAAATCGAAATACGGTCTACGCATCACGACCGATATTCACGAGAGTTATCAGGCAGAAGCAGCAGGACAGGTGTGCGACATACTGCAGATACCAGCCTTTCTGTGCCGACAGACCGATCTCTTGGTGGCTGCTGCCCATACAGGTAAGACGGTAAATATAAAGAAAGCACAGTTCCTCAGTGGCAGAGATATGAAATATCCTGTAGAGAAAGCCCTGGAGAGCGGTGCCAAGGAAGTATGGCTCACAGAGCGAGGCAACAGTTTCGGCTACAACAACCTGGTAGTTGACTTCCGCAACATTCCCGACATGAAAGAGATTGTGCCCACAGTCATCATGGACTGCACACACAGCGTACAGCGCCCCTGTGCAGGCAACGGAAAAACAGTAGGCGACCGCAAGTTCGTTCCAGCAATGGCCATGGCTGCAAAGGCTTTCGGAGCCACAGGCTATTTCTTCGAGGTTCATCCCGACCCGGACAACGGGAAAAGCGATGCTGCCAACATGTTGGAACTCGACAAACTTGAAGTATTAATCGCTGACTTATTGGCTTAGCAGCTATATCTTTTCAGTTTAAGTATTTATAAATCATGACAGAAAAAAACAAACATATAGAGGACAAGACTATCCGTCACTATGGCGAAGAGGCTCTGCGCGAAGAGGCCGAAGCCATATTAGACCAAATAGCATTGTTGGACGACAACTTCGAGAAGGCTGTCGACCTGATGTACCACTGCGAAGGAAAAATCATCGTGACCGGTGTAGGAAAGAGTGGACACGTAGGAGCCAAGATCGCTGCCACCCTGGCATCGACAGGAACTCCTGCCTTCTACATTAATCCACTCGACGTTTATCACGGCGACCTGGGTGTGATGACTGATAAGGACGTGGTTCTGGCGCTGAGCAACAGCGGACAAACCGACGAGTTGCTGCGATTCATCCCCATGGTGCTCCACATGAACGTACCTATCATCTCGATGACAGGTAATCCTCAATCGCTGTTGGCAAAATACTCCAACTACCACATCACGGTGAAGGTGAAAAAGGAAGCCTGCCCGCTCAACCTCGCTCCTACAAGCAGCACCACAGCCGCACTTGCCATGGGCGACGCCTTAGCCATTGCGCTGATGCAGGTACGCCACTTCAAACCACGCGACTTTGCACAGTTCCACCCTGGTGGAGAGTTGGGCAAGCGCCTGCTCACCACAGCCGAGGACGTGATGAAGAAGGAAGACCTGCCTATCATTCCTAAAGACATGCACTTGGGCGAGGCCATCATTCATGTGAGCAAGGGAAAATTGGGACTGGGCGTATCGGTAGACAAGGAAAACCGTGTCATCGGACTTATCACTGATGGCGACATACGTCGTGCCATGGAGAAATGGCAGGCAGAGTTCTTCAACAAGACTGTGAGCGACATCATGACGACATCTCCCAAACACGTGGCGCCAACCACCAAGATTACAGAGATACAGCACATCATGCACCAATACAAGGTACACACCGTATTGGTGATGGACGACGAGAAACATCTTCTGGGCATCGTTGACCACTATGCCTGCATGGTGTAAAAAAGAGAGGAAACAACATCAATATTTCAGAATGAGACTCAGATACCTGTTATTAACTGCAAGCATCATGCTGTTCTCCTCGCTGTGTAGCGCACAAGACAGTTTACTGCTTGCCGACAATCATCACACGATAGAGAGTAGCGACTCGGTCATTGTCAAACAATTGAGGGAGAAGGGAATTCGTTTCTCCCACAACAACTCCGTCACGCTCCTAATGAACGGTCAGGAGAAGTTCGACGATCTGTTCCAGGCCATCCGCCAGGCAAAGAAAAGTGTGCACTTAGAGTATTTCAACTTCCGCAACGACAGCATCGCCGGCTTGCTCTTCGACCTGCTTGCTGAGAAAGCAAAGCAGGGAGTCAAGGTTAGAGCCCTCTATGATGGTTTCGGTAACTCATCCAACAACAAACCTTTACGCAAACGACACATCAAGGAGATTCGTGCCAACGGCATAGAGATTTATGAATACAAACCAGTGAAGTTTCCCTGGGTTCACGCCATCTTCAACCGCGACCACCGCAAGATTGTTGTCATCGACGGACAAATAGCATATACAGGCGGTATGAACGTGGCCGACTATTACATCAAGGGAACAGAGGTTGTGGGTTCCTGGAACGACATGCACTGCCGCATCGACGGTGACGAGGTGAACACGCTGCAGGCCATCTTCCTGAAAATGTGGAACAAGGTGAGCGGACAGCATATACATGGCGCAGAATACTTCCGTGCCAAACGTCAGGACTATCTGGTAGACGGACTCAAGCCAGACACCACAGCCACGGCTTATCACAAGATGGTGGGCATCATCAACCGCGAGCCACACATTTCGAAGGACATCATACGTTACTTCTATGTCAACGCCATCAACGATGCACAGGACAGCATCAAGCTCATCAGTCCCTACTTCACCCTGAGTCACAAACTGAAGAAGGCACTCAAGAATGCAGCCAAGCGAGGCGTGAAAGTGGAAATCATGCTCTCCACCAAGAGCGACATTCCCCTGACGCCCGACTGTGGATTCTACAATGCGCACAAGCTGATGAAAGCAGGATGCCACATCTGGATGTACACACCAGGATTCCATCACACAAAGATTATCATGGTGGACGGTAAATTCTGCACGGTGGGAAGCGCCAACCTCAATGCCCGAAGCCTGCGCTGGGACTACGAGGAGAATGCTGTCATCATTGACCCACAGACCACCAAGCAGCTCACCGACCTCTTCGACAAGGACAAGGCTGACAGTTTCCTGCTCACCGAGAAGAAGTGGCACGAGTGGCGAACTGGCTGGCAGAGATTCAGAGGGTGGTTTGCCGCCAAGGTACTGACACCGTTCTTATAAACAGGAGATTTACAGGAGTTTAAGGGAGTTAAGGAGTTAAGGAGTTAAGACATATGCTTTATTGCTAAGAAGCAGAAGACTATAAAGCATTTGTTTTGAACATTGAGCATTAACTTCCGCAACATCTCCACAACTCCTCGAATAACTTTAGATAAAAACAAAAAATAGAAATCATGAACGAAGAAGCAATGAGAGCCCTGCATAAGGACGACAGGATGCAAGGCAGGATGCCCGAAATGGCTATCATCGAGAACAACACACTCGCCATGATGGGACTCAAGCAATTATTGGAAACCGTTATGCCGATGATGAATATTTGCACCTTCGGCAGCTTTGCTGAGTTTGAGTTCAACAATCCTGACCGCTTCATCCATTACTTTGTGTCCATGCACATTGTACTGGCGCACCGTAACTTCTTCGTACAGGGACAGCGAGCACACCACACCATCGTGCTCACGCCCAGCAACGACCCCAACTCACAGCTCAACGATTTCCATTGTCTCTGCGTGAGTGTGCCCGAAGAAACACTTGTAAAACATCTGCTTGCCCTTCAGAAGATAGGTCATCCTCATGGCGAACACCTCCCTGCCATGCCCGTAACCGTCAAGGAGAAAGTTCTTTCCGACCGCGAGACCGAGGTGTTGGCACTCGTGGCACAAGGCAAAATAAACAAAGAAATAGCCGATACTTTGTGTATCGGCCTCTCTACCGTAATCACGCACCGCAAGAACATTCAGGAGAAATTAGGACTGAAGTCGGTCTCCTCACTTACTATCTATGCCGTGATGCATGGCTATGTGGACATCAACAAGATATGATGCCAGCTTATAATTTTACACTCGAAATATCCACCAGATTGTTGACGATAGCATAGATAGTAAGACCGGCAGGTGAATGAATCTGCAGCTTACGGGCTATGTTGCGGCGATGAGTAATCACCGTGTTGATGGAGATAAACAGATGGTCGGCAATCTCCTTGTTGGTCATGCCTTGTACCAAAGCCACGATGACGTCTTTCTCGCGGTCGCTCAACTGCTCATCGCTCTGCGGTGTCTGGTTGATCATATTGGATATTTTAACACTCACATCACTTTGTTTCAGCTTTCGTTCCTCGTTGCGCACGGCAGGAATGAAGATTTCCTCCTCTACCTGCGAATGCTGGTTGAGCCATTCCTCGTTATTATATATGTCGTAAAGTGTGGCGCTAAGCTGATTGTTGTGCAATCCGTCAGAAGGCAAATACTTGATGATGATATTCTTCAACTCTTTCAGTTTCAGGTCTATCTGCACGTGATGCTTAGAGAACGTCTCGATGTCGAAGTTGGCTGGTGCTGTACCGTCGATAAGCGACTGCACGTAAGGGAAGACGGTTTTTTCCTCATACTTCATATGATTGGTGATGCTGTGTGCATACTCATCGTATAGTTTGAGAATAAGTCGGGCCAGATTGTCGTTCTCGTCGAGCGCCTCCACCAACTCTTTGCGAATGAAAGGCAACTGAAAATCAATGTAGTAAGCATGCGATGCCTTGAGATAATGCAGTAGTGTAGGCAACGACAGGCGCGAAGCATTGTCGTACTCCTTATAGCCATTGATGGTGAAGTTTACCACCGCTAAAAAAGTATAAGTATCCACCGCCTGTTCCTCGCAAACCTCTCTCACCGTTTTGTCGCCAAAGCCCAGATTGATACCGAAACTACCCAAGCTCTGAAGGATGTTGTAATTATCGCGAATAATGCTGATCATCTTGTCATCAGCTTCATACATCTTTTGATTTTTCATCGTTGTTGTATACTTTTAAGACCTAAATCATGTACGTTTAAGAGCGGACATTCATCATGTTTTTGTTTCCGCTGCAAAATTACAAAAAACATCTGAAACTTGCAATACCTAAAAATGGGGATGCGACAGTTTACCAACTTTTAAGTATTGCAAGATTTTTTAAAACCCCGTACCTTTGCACCCGAAATCGAGAAAGAGCGCGGTGATGATTGCCACTCCCGAGCGGCAGAGCTGCGTAATTCCTTATCAAGCTTCAGGGCTTTAAGGAGATACTAAGCCTCTAAAGTGTCGAGACCGCAAGCAGACATCCGCGCTCTTTTCTTTTATTTTAGGATAAAAAAAGATAACATTTAAAAATGAACATTTTAAGAATTGGATTGATGTCCGCTGCGTTGGTTGCAGGGTTGGCAAGCGCCAACGCACAAGTAGTTGCAGCCGACAGTGTGATGCAACATGCCAACGGAAAGCGCCTCAGCATAGGCGGCTATGGCGAAGTGGCTTTCAGCCGTAACTTCTACAGCGACAGCGGCAACCGATACAGTTCAGCCTCGCTCCATAAGGACGACCCCAGCCATGGACGATTCGACATTCCTCATGCAGTCATCTATTTAGGCTACGACTTTGGCAAGGGCTGGACATTCGGCACTGAGATCGAGTTTGAGCACGGAGGCACAGGTTCTGCCATCGAATATGAGGCAGAGGAGGCTATCGAGTTTGAACAGGAGCAGGAGAAAGGCGGTGAGGTAGAGTTGGAACAGTTCTGGATTCAGAAATCATTTGGCAAGTTCCTCAACATCCGTGCCGGACACATCGTAGTGCCTGTAGGCCTGACCAATGCTTATCACGAACCCCTCAACTTCTTCACCGTATACCGTCCTGAGGGCGAGAACACCATTCTGCCTTGCACTTGGCATCAGACGGGAGTTTCAGTGTGGGGACGTCATGGCGACTTCCGCTACGAAGCCCAGTTCCTTGCTGGACTTGATGCCTATCAGTTTAGTTCGCTCAACTGGATCAAGCCTGGCACCACGAAGCCTTTCGAGTTTGAAACAGCCAACAAATATGGCTTTTCTGCCCGTGTCGACAACTACACCATCCCTGGGCTGCGCATCGGTTTGAGTGGCTATTTCGGACAATCTATGCACAACAGTGTGCCCCACGATATGGAGAAAGGCAACAACAAGAAGCTGAAGGGCAACATCTTCCTCGGAGCACTCGACTTCACCTACAAGGCCCACAACTGGATGGCACGTGGCAATGTAGACTATGGCTACGTGAGCGATGCCGCTGCCATCAGCAAGCTGGTAAAGCCTGGCGTGCAGTATGTGAAGCCTTACGAGACCAACCAGGCTTTCGGAAGCCATGCCATCGCCACCATGTTTGAGGTGGGCTACGATGTATTCTCACAGATAGAGAAGTTGCGTGCCGATAACCAGAAACTGTATGTCTTCGGTCACTACGAGTATTACGACTCTTATCTCAACAACACCACCAAGCAGTACACCAAGCGACAGATCTTCGCTGGCGGTATCAACTACTACCCCATCAAGCAAATCTGCGTGAAAGCAGAGTACAACCTGCGCAAGTTCAGAAGCCAGTACAACGACGAGCCTGCCCTCAACATCGGCGTCGCCTACCAGGGTTTCTTCCTGTAATCGCAGAATGAGGATTTCGATCTAAGAAACATACACAACTTTCGCAAATGGGGAAGTTAAAGAAGTTAGAGAAGTATACATTCATTAATAATAATAACATAAACAAATGAAAAAAATTCAGAAATTGGCCTTGTCATTCATGATGGGTGGCTTGGCACTCTGCTTTGCATCATGCGGCAGCGATGACGACACAACTTTCGATCTGCCTGACGTAGGTCAGGCTACAACAACCATCAACTCGTCTGATCTCGCGATGCAGAAAACCACCAAGGCTTACGTCGAGAATGTGGTTTACCCCACTTACCAGGCTTTGGCAAAGAACTCACGCGAACTTTACACCACCTGCACAACGCTCTACAAGGCAGCAGAGGCTGGCACCATGACACAGAGCCAGATTGACGCAGCCTGCGAGGCTTTCAAGAACGCACGCCGTGAGTGGGAGCGCAGCGAGGCATTCTTGTATGGTTCTGCTACCGACAACAATATCGACCCACACATCGACTCCTGGCCACTCGACCACGATCAGTTAGTTTCTGCTTTGACCAATGCCAGCCTCATTGAAGGCTTCAAGAGCGATACTCCAGAGAAGTTCGTTTCCGACAAGAACGAGCAGTTCCAGTCTGTATTGGGCTTCCATGGTATGGAGTTCGTCCTCTTCCGTGAGGGTCAGAACCGCACAGTTGATGCTTTCAAGGCCAATGAGACAGAAAAAGGCATGACCTCAGTAAAGGGCATCGACGAATTGGCATTCCTCGCTGCTGTGGCTGGCGATGTGAAGAACATGACAGCCATGCTGGAGTTCACATGGATGGGCGACGCTGCCAGCAACGACACCAAGCAGGTGCTCCAGGACAACAGCTACGTATTCTCAAGCATGCGCTATAAAGGCTTCGTCGCATCCAAAGGCACCATGTGCTACGGTCAGTATCTGCTCACCCCTGCACAGACCACAGGCTATCAGTCTTGGCCAGGCACCATCAACCAGATCTTCGTTGGCGGTTGCTCCAACATCTGCAACGAGGTACAGGAGCAGAAACTCGGTCAGGCATGGCGTGTATTAAACAATCAGGGCGGAACAACCGAAGACGGTGAGGCTGAGTCAAAAGACTACATCGAGTCGCCATACAGCCATCGTTCTTTCGTAGACTACAAGGACAACCTCTACTCTATCAAGAACACACTCTATGGCACACGCGACGTCAACGCCACCTCTCCAGCAGCCAACTCTATCATGTCGCTTCTCTCAAGCCTCAACTATCCTGACTTGAGCAAACTGCAGAATGCACTGACCGCAGCCCTGAAGTCACTCGACGACGCAACAGCTGCACAGGGTTACTTCCTGGCTGACCCAGGTTCTGCAGCGGTAAAGAATGCCATCGACAAGATCAAGGATCTCGATGACGAGCTCAACAAAGCGGGTACTTGGATCAACCTCCAGAAAGCTCAGTAAAGTCATTAGGAAGTTAAGAAGATAAACGATAACATATACGTAGCCTTGAGTCATTGTGCACAAGGCTACGTTGTGCGCAAGATAAACTTTATCCAAAAAAGGAGCATTATGAAAAAGAAACATTATTTGGTATGGTCATTTGCTGCGGCATTGGCCATGATGTTAATGAACAGCTGCTCCGATGAGAACAGCAACCCACAAAAGCCCGACAACCCTATGGAATCGGATGCCAACTATGTAGGCAAGGCACAGGATGGTTTTACCGCCGAGGAATGGTATCCTGGTGGCGAGCTGGGAACCACCGAGAATGTCAACTCCGGCTGCTATGAGGACGAAGCTCCTGCCGTCAACGAGCAGGGACTGCACGACAATTTCAAGACGGGCGAGATGTTCTTCGAGCGCCAGTACACCATCGACAATGGTGCCTTCAAGGGCGTAGGTCCTGCCTATCTGCGCAAGTCGTGCCTCGACTGCCACCCAAGCTACGGACACGGCATGCGACAGGACAGCTATGCCATCGCCTATGGCAACGGTAACGGCTACCTGATGGCCATCTACACACCCGACGCACCAGGAAGCAACGACGGAAACTATATCGGCGAGGTGACAGGTATGCCCCAGACAGGCGCTGTCGACCCCTTCAAGGCTCCTATCGAGGCCGACAAGATCAAGATTCAATGGGAGCACGTAAGCGCTATGGAGAGCGGACTGGCCATGAAGTTCCCTGCCGATGGCGAGACCTTCGACCTCATCTATCCTGAGGTGACCATTCCTTCAGAAGCCTTCCATACCAACCCTGTTCCATCCAACATCGCCGTGCGCTTAGAGTCTACCATCGGTGTGATTGGCACAGGTCTGCTTGACGCTATTCCACAGGAGGAAATCGAGAAGCAGTATGCCTCTGAGGCAGCTTACTTCAAGAGTGCCGGTATGGACATATCAGAGCATCTCAACCCTAAGTTCTGGGATGCTGCTGGCGAAAAGATGGCAGCCGGTGCCTACTACTCTACCTGGGGCACTGACGGCCAGTTTGCCGATGGCGGCGAAGGCAAAACGGGCGTATACAAGGCCATCAGGCGATTCACCTATGCCCTGACACGTGCCTCTCTGCAGGACGGTCCTGGCGCCAATGCCATCTGGAACATCACCAATGTGAGCCGTCCAGACCGCCCCAAGCTCTACTCTACAAAAGCATGGGCAAAGGCGATGTCGGAAGACCCAGAGGTGATTGCCAAAATCAAGGCAAACCCACAGTCACCCTATTATGCCGACGGTACTGATGCGGGCATCAAAGAGGCAGTCTACAACCTGCTGTTGCCTTCCACCAACCAGTTCGACAACCAATGGCACAAGTTCCAGCCCGAGATGACAGCCAACAACTTCTACGACTTCATGGTATGGCACAGAGGTCTGGCCATTCCGCGTGCACGCAACCTGAACGACAAGGACGTACAGCGCGGCAAGAAGCTCTTCATGGAGTGGGGCTGCGCCAGCTGCCACCGCCCATCATGGAAGACAGGCGATGACAACTACTGGACTCCTAACATGATAGCCGGCAAACCATTGCCACGCTATAAGAACCAGACCATCTATCCATACTCTGATATGCTGCAACACAAGTTGTACATGAAGAACGACATCCATGGTTCATGGTGCCGCACCACTCCTTTGTGGGGACGCGGACTGTCACGTATGTGTACCGGAGCTGAAGACCGTCTGCACGACTGCCGTGCTCGCAATGAAGTAGAGGCCATCATGTGGCACTGCTATAGCAAGAATAGTCACGCCTATCAGTCTGCCCTCAACTTCTACAAGGCATCGAAGACTGACCGTGATGCAGTGGTTAAGTTCCTGCAGTCTATCTAATATTCTGCAAGCTACATTTCATAAAACAATTTCTTGAAAAACTATTCCGCAAGAAATATATGAATCAACAAGATAAAGGACAAAGTGAATCGCAAAGATTCGCTCTGCCCCTTTATCATATTGAACAACCCTTCTAATAAGGATAAAAAATCAACAAATAAAAATAGAAACATTTATGAATCAATTTTTGAAGACAAGTGTGTTTTTGATGAGTTCCGCCTTACTATTAGGCTCATGCTCCGATGAGAACAGCAACCCACAAGAGCCCGACAACCCTATGGAGTCGGATGCCAACTATGTAGGCAAGGCACAGGATGGTTTTACCGCCGAGGAGTGGTATCCAGGTGGTAAACTGGGAACTACAGATAACGTATCCTCCAACTGTTATGAGGATGAAACCCCAGCAGTTACCGATCAAGGTTTTACAGCACGTTTCAACCAAGGCGATTTGATGGCAAGTACGCCATACACACTGAGCAATGACCCTTACAAAGGATGGGGGCCTTGCGCCTCTCGCCGTGCATGCGAGTACTGTCACGCAGGTGGTTATGCTCATGGTCACAGCCGCAGCGACTTCAAGCCAGTGATGGGCAATGGCTACATCGTATCTGTCTATTACCCAGACGCACCAGGCAGTAACAATGGTGAACCAATCGACCAGCTCACCACATTTACCATGACGATGGCAGAATCCCCATTCTTGCCACCATTGAATCCAGACAAGGTTACCATCACTTGGAAAGACGTAACCTCTATGCCAAGTGGACTTGCCATGAGATTCCCAGATGGAGAAACTTTCTCATTGCATTATCCAGAGGTATCCATTCCACAGGATGCCTTCAATGTAGATCCTCAACCTACCAATTATGCCGTTCGCCTCATCGCATCTTGCAACTTCCAAGGTTTGGGTTTGATCGATGCCCTCTCCAATGAGGACATTGAGGCTCAATACAAGGCTGAGAGTGAGCACGCAGAGTTGAACCCAGAGTTTTGGGACAACAATGCCAAGAAGTTGAAGGACAATGCCTATGCAGAGGATGCTTTTGGAAAGAAATTCGTGAAGCGTTTCAACTATGACCTCTTGGAGGGATGCCTCCAGAACGACGTAGCTCTTTGGGATGAGTTGAACATCTTACGCTCTGACATCAAGCATATTTGTTCTACACCTGCCTGGGCTAAAGCCATGTCAGAGAATAAAGACGTCATCGACAAGGTGATGGCTGAAGGTAAGAATCCTTCCTCACGCTTGCATCCATATTATTATGACGGTACAAGAGAAGGTATCAAGGAGGCATTGGCTTACTTGCTCTCACCAGATGACAACGTCAACCTCTACGACAACAAGTACTACAACTTCAAGCCTGAGATGACAGACGATCAATATCACTCTTTCATCGTTTGGCATAGAGGTATCGCCGTACCACGTGCTCGCAACTTGAACAATCCTAGTGTACAGCGTGGTAAGGAACTATTCATGAGCATGGGTTGCACCAATTGTCACAAGCAATCTTGGACAACTGGTCCTGACAACTATGGTCGCTCAAAGATTATCGAAGGCAAGGACCTTCCACATTACCCTGGACAGAAGATTTATCCATATTCAGACTTTATCCAGCACAAGTTGGATATGATCAACGACATTCATGGTTCATGGTGCCGTACCACTCCACTTTGGGGACGCGGTCTCTCACAGATTAACAGTGGTGCCGAGGATCGCTTGCACGATGCTCGTGCTCGCAACGAGGTAGAGGCTATCATGTGGCATTGCTACAGCAAGAACAGCCAGGCATACAACACTGCAGTGAAATTCTACAACTTGCCAAAGGCAGACCGTGATGCCGTAGTGATGTTCTTACGCTCCATCTAATATTTGTAAGTTCATTGCTATATTAGATTACAAAACATTACCAATAAAGAAGTTGCCAAGTTTCATCGTGGACTTGGCAGCTTTTTTACATCATATCGTGTAAATACTTGTCTAAAAAGCATTGTCTTCTCAAAAGGAAATCGTAATTTTGCAGCAGAAATACAAAAATCAACAAAATAGGAGGTATTATTATGGCAAGACCAATCAGAGAATGGCTTTCTTCCTATAACAAACATACGCGATTAATGTTTTTCGACATGAACGAATTGTATTAACAAAATGGTCAAAAAGATTATTTTCACCCTTTACATTCTTGTTCTCCTTAGCATGGCTGTCGCCACCATCGTGGAGAAGAGCCAGGGTACAGACTATGTCCATGCCCACTACTATGGCGCATGGTGGTTTATATTGATGTGGGCAGTAATGGCAGCCCTCGGTGTATTCTATATCATCAAGCGAAAGGTGAAGCGTGCCTCTACGCTTGCACTCCACCTCTCCTTTGTCATTATCCTCGCAGGCGCACTGCTCACGCATATCTCCGCCAAAAGAGGAATGATTCATCTACGTATTGGGCAACCGACCGATACCTATATGGCAGCTTCCGATTCGCAAGATGGCATGGGGATGCAAGAGGAGAAACTACCTTTCTCGCTCTGCCTGCAAAACTTCGAGACGAAGATGCACGATGGTACACAAGCGGTCGCTGACTACTCTTCCAAGTTTACTGTGACCGACGGCAACGATAAGAGCGAAGGACAGGTGTCGATGAATAATATCTACTCTCATCGCTCCTACCGCTTCTACCAGTCTTCCTATGATGAGGACGGCAAGGGAAGCGTACTCGCCATCAACGCCGACCCATACGGCATCCCTGTCACCTATACAGGCTATGCCCTCCTCTTCATCTCACTGATTTGGATGCTCATCGACCCTAAGGCAAGCTATCGCAAACTATTGGCAAGTCAGCTGCTGAAGAAGGGGGCTTTGATGATTGCCTTGCTCTTCGGAATGGGAGGAATGGGATTCAACCATACTTCCTACAACCAAATGATGGCAGCAGGTTGTGGTAGTTCTGCCATGGAAGAAATCTCAGAAGGCTCTACGCTGGAGAATCTACAAAGCGTAGTCTTGCCAAAGGCTACCGCAGAGAAGTTTGGCGAGTTGAATATCCTCTATAACGACCGCATCTGTCCTGTTCAAACCTACGCACTCGACTTCTGCAAGAAGATATATGGTGCTAGAAGCTACAAGGGACTGACAGCCGAACAAGTTTTGACCGGTTGGATATTCTACGGAGACGAATGGGCAAGCGAACCCTTCATCAAGGTGAAGAGTGGAGAGTTGAAGACAGCGATGAACTTGCCGGATTATTGCTCCATCAACCAGTTCTTCAACAAGGAGATGGGCGGTTACATCATCGGCCAATATGTGCAGGAATATTACAATGGGGCACAAGACAAGTTCCATCAGCAAGCTGCCGACATCGATGGAAAGATACAACTCATAATGGACTTGCGCCGTGGCGTATCGCTCAAGGTATTGCCTTATACCTTCCCTAAGAATGTACGTGCCACCAAGGAGAATCCATTCATCAAGGCTGGTACCACCACTTGGTTCTCGCCTTCCGACCGATTACCTAAGGCAGTGGAACATCAGCATGCGCTCTATATCACTAACGTCTTCTCGTTGCTCTATGGCGACGTAAAGGCAGGAAACACGGAGCGAGTAAACATCTTCTTCGACAAAATGAAGAAATACCAGGAAGTGAGCGGTGGCAACTCCTTGCCTTCGAAGACCCAATATAAGGCAGAGCGCATCAACAATGCCTTTCCATTCGCTACCATCCTCTTCATGGTGAACCTGACGCTGGGCTTCATCGCCCTCTTCTATACCATCTATCGCATGACCAAGAAGCGCAGTTTCAAGGCTTTGGACATCGCCCTCCCTATCCTATTGGGCATCTCCTTCCTTGCCTTGACCTTTGGACTTGCGCTAAGATGGATCATCAGTGGCAACGTACCTTTGTCGAATGGATATGAGAGCATGTTGAGCGTAGCTTGGCTTGTGATGCTGATTGCCCTTTTGATGCAGTTCAGAATCCGCATCGTGATGGTATTTGGATTCTTATTGTCAGGCTTCTTCTTGCTCGTAAGCCACATCAACCAGATGGACCCAGCCATCGGGCAGATGATGCCAGTATTGAATAGTCCGCTGCTCAGCATCCACGTCAGCATTATCATGATGAGCTATGCCTTGTTGTCACTCACTTTCATCTGTGGCATCATGGGTATCTGTATGCGCAGCCACGGCGAGGAACTGCAAGCATTGAGCCGTGTCTTCCTCTATCCAGCCTTGACCTGTATGGGGTTTGGTATCTTCATCGGTGCAATCTGGGCAAACGTGAGCTGGGGCAACTACTGGAGTTGGGATTCCAAGGAAACCTGGGCGCTCATCACCTTTATGATTTACGCCGTAGTGGCTCATACACAGAGCCTGCCCCTGTTCCGCAAGCCCATCGCCTACCACGTCTACATGACCCTTGCCTTCCTGAGCATCGTCATGACATATTTCGGAGTAAACTACTTCCTCACGGGCATGCACTCGTATGCCTAAGAGGAAGTTTTTCACCATATTACGACATAATCGTATGCCTAAAATGCGATAATGACTAATGACTAATGACTAAACTTAATCAGTCAAATCTTCAGAGAGACAAATCTGCTTCCATTAGTTCACTAATAGAGTTATATGGAGAGATGAATCTATATTCACCTATGGTTGCTGTTTGCTGCATAAACCTTGATGTAAGTCTTATCTCTGATTCTTTACAAGTGCTCCAAGAGCCCTGCAGAAGGCATCTATTATGACCAAGAGAGGTCATAATAGATGAGCAGCTTTGGTCATCTATTAAGACCCACATGATGACACTATCGAGGGAAAGACATATGTCACATTAGTCATTTTAATTTTCCGAATTATAGTCATTAGTCATTAGTCATTTTCGAATTTTGACTTCGCCCATGTCGTAAGAAAAAAGGGAGCCGTCTCATCAGACAGCTCCCTCGATATTAATCAAGTGTTATTATACTTTCGATTACTTGGCGTATGCTACGCTGCGGGTCTCGCGGATAACGGTGATCTTCACCTGACCAGGATAGGTCATTTCGTTCTGAATCTTGGTGGCAATCTCGTCAGAGAGCTTAGTGCTCTCCTCGTCGTTCATCTTGTCGGCTCCCACGATGACGCGAAGTTCACGTCCTGCCTGGATGGCATAGGTCTTGGTAACACCAGGATAACTCATGGCTATGGCCTCAAGGTCGTTGAGACGCTTGATGTATGCCTCAACAATCTCGCGACGGGCACCAGGACGAGCACCAGAGATAGCATCGCAAACCTGAACGATTGGAGCAAGAAGAGTGTTCATCTCCATCTCGTCGTGGTGTGCACCGATGGCATTGCAGATATCTGGCTTCTCCTTGAACTTCTCGGCAATCTTGGCACCATACAATGCGTGTGGCAATTCACTCTCCTCATCAGGCACCTTACCAATATCGTGCAAAAGACCTGCACGCTTAGCCTTCTTAGGATTCAAGCCCAACTCAGATGCCATGACAGCACAGAGGTTGGCTGTCTCGCGTGCGTGCTGCAAGAGGTTCTGACCATATGATGAACGGTACTTCATCTTACCAATGATACGAATCAGCTCAGGATGCAAGCCGTGGATACCGAGGTCGATAGCGGTGCGCTTACCGGTTTCGATAATTTCATTCTCGAGCTGCTTCTTCACCTTGGCTACAACTTCCTCAATACGGGCTGGATGAATACGTCCGTCGGCTACCAACTGGTGGAGGGCCAGACGACATACCTCGCGGCGCACGGGGTCGAAGGCAGAGATGACGATGGCCTCAGGAGTGTCGTCTACAACAATCTCGACACCAGTGGCTGCTTCCAAGGCACGAATGTTGCGACCCTCACGACCGATGATGCGGCCCTTCACCTCGTCGTTGTCTATATGGAAGACACTGACAGAATTCTCTATAGCCGTTTCTGTGGCCACGCGCTGGATGGTCTGGATAACGATCTTCTTGGCCTGCTGGTTGGCATTGAGCTTGGCATCGTCCATGATCTCGTTGACGTAGCTGGCAGCATCGAGTCTTGCCTGATCTTTCAGGCTCTCGATGAGGCGCTGCTTAGCTTCCTCAGCGCTCAGACCAGAGAGTTCCTCAAGCTTCTCCTGCTCCTGACGCTGCATCTTCTCCAACTCCTGCTGCTTCAGGGCAAGGAGCTTCTTCTCGTTCTCCACGCGCTGGTTGTTCTGCTCTACCTCCTGCTTGCGGCGGCCGAGCTCTTCCTGGCGCTGGTTGAGCGAAATCTCACGCTGCTTGAGCTTGTTCTCGCTCTGCTGAATGCGTGAGTTACGCTGCTGCACCTCTTTCTCCAGCTCTGCTTTCTTGTTGAGGAACTTCTCCTTTACTTCGAGCAGTTTCTTTTCCTTCACTACTTCCGCCTCCTTGTTGGCGGCGGCGATCATTTCGTTATATTTCCCTGTAATGACATAACGGAAAATAAAAAACCCTAAGGCTCCTCCCAATACGAGGGCTACAAGGGTTGCTATGATTGTTACTACCATTATTTTATTATATATAAATGATTTATTAATATTCTCGCCTGTGCAACAGCTACTGCCCGGCATCCTTAAGACAACGGGGCAAACTAACGGACGGAGAAAAAACACTCTTACTACTTCAGGGTGTCCTCAATCTCGGCAGTAAGGCGGGTGAGAATATCGTGATAAGGTGCAGTATCGTTACGACCCGACTCCTTCTCATATCTCAAGGCGATATCGAGGAGCGACATGTAAAGAATCTCCTTGTCGCTCTTGCGTCCCTTGAAAATCTTGGAATACGAGTTGACAATATCGTTAATCAGTTTGCCTGACTTACGATAGTACTCCTCGTCCTCTCGCGGTATCTTGACCGAGAGGTCGGTGTCATAGATATGTAATCTTATGAGTAATTTCTCTTGTTCCTGATCTGCCATCGCTCCGACTTATTGATTGCTCAGTAGCGTTATACACTTGTTGACATCACGGATGAGCTTGGCGACGCGCTTCTGCGTAGCTTCCATGTCGGCATCCGAAATTGTCATCATCTTAGCCATTTTCAGGCTGTTGTAATCGTGCTCTGCCTGTGACAACTTCTCCTGCAGCGCCTTGATTTGGGCGTCGCGCTCATCCACCATCTCGTAGAGCTCGGCATTCTCCTGCTTGAGCTTTCCAAACTCAAGAATCAACTGCCTAACACGTGTGGCAAACGTATTGATTGTCTTTTCATCAGCACTCATTACTCTCTATTTTGGGTACAAATATAGCGGAAATATTTCAAAATTGCAAATATTCCGTCAACTATTTGTGAATTTGATACAAATTAAGTGAAATTACTTGCTCAACTTTCCCTTTGCCTTCTCGATTTCCTCATCGGATGGACGTGGCTCCTTCTTGGCAAGCATCAACACCTGGAAGGCGAAATCGGTGACCCATTGCTGGCTGAAGCACAGCTGCTTGTCGAGCTGACGAAGCTGCATGACGGTCTTCACCACACTGGCGTCGTTGAAGTCATTCTTGTTGAAGATATCGTCGACGGTTTTCTGAGTCATGGTGTAGAGCGCCTTCTTCATGAAACCTGGCAGACGGAGTTTGAACTTCATCAGGTTGCCCAGAAGCATCATGAGGTCCTGGGTGAAGGTCTGGAACTGGATGAGATAAACATTGACATCCTGCAACTTGTGACACTTCTTGCGAATGCTCTGGTCAATCTCCTTGAAGAAATTGTCATCGGTATCATAGACACTCTTCATCATCTTCTTGACATGCGCCTTCTCGCCCAGGCCCAACTTGTTGTTCTGGGTAGGAACGCGGAATGTAGTCTTGAAGGCACGAAGGTCGGGCAACATTGCCAAATTGGTGATGCCCAACTGTGAAGCAAGGGCTGCCTGGAAATACACTCTGACAAGCGTCATGTAGTCTTCCATGCCGCCTACTTTTTTATCCTCGGTCTTGCGGCCGAATAGTTTTGAAAATACTCCCATTATTCGTTATTTATGATTCATACAAATTAAAATTACTTGCAAAAGTACAATAAAATTACAATATATCAAAATTGACGGGGTGTTTTTTGACGTAAATCATTTTTTTACTACATTTCTGGTCTTTTTTTATACCTTATTAAATAAAAATAATTATCTTTGCAGAACATCTCAGCAAAACATTCAAGCAAACTTGATGTTATGCATTCGATTTGCTGTATCTTTGCAGAAAATACGCTGCATCTCAGCAAAACATTCAAGCAAGCTTGATGTTATGCATTCGATTTGCTGTATCTTTGCAAAGCAGAAACGGGAACAGACTATCCCTCAAGTAAGAGGTGAGAATAACTTAATCATGAAGAAATGGAAAGAAACAAAGGTAATATACTGGTCAAAAGAACTGTCATTGTAGTAGACTTTGCCATTCTCAACCTGGTGTTGCTGGCATATATTCTGCTCACACCAGACATTTCGCCAGCAGCATTCGACCTGTCAACGAAAATGACTTTTTTCGCAGCCAATGCATCGATGTTCATCGCCGAGAGCATGTACTCTACCATTATCCACATCAGAAGGGTGAGTTTCATGCAGGTGTGCAAGCGCACCTTCTGCTTGAGCGGACTGGCTTCCATCCTGTTCTTTCTTTCCATCAGACTCCTGATCAACTATGGCGGACTGTTCTATTTCAGTTTGCTATTTTTGGGCTCGTTCTACGTCATCCTTGTCTTTTCAAGGGCACTGGAACTGGAGGTCTTGAAATATTTCCGCACCAAAGGCTACAACAGCCGCACTGCCATCTTCGTGGGCAACGACCCTGCTGTGCTCGACATATACAACACTCTGGTGGAAGACCCTTCGGCAGGTTATCGGGTGAACGGATACTTTGCTGATGCCGACATTGTCGGAGCGCCCAAGGAGTTTGTACGGTTGGGAAACTTGACAGAACTGAACAAGATCGTGGACAGCTCGATCAACAACACGATTCACGGAGCACCTACCAATATGCACGAGATGTTCTGCTGTCTGTCGCACGACCAGTCGAAGGAGGTAATCAGGCTGATGCAGTACTGCGACAAGAACGTGATTCACTTCTACTATCTGCCACGCCAATTTGAGGGCTACAAGCTGCACCTCGATGCGCTGCAGTTTATGGGAAAGAGTCTGTACACCAACCATATCGAGCCGCTGTCGAACACCACCAACCGTGTCATCAAGCGCTCGTTCGACCTGGTGATGAGCGGCATCGCCTGCCTGTGCATGCTGCCATTCATCCCCATCATCGCGCTCATCATCAAGCTACAGAGCCCCGGCCCCATCTTCTTCCGTCAGGACAGAACGGGCATCAACGGCAAGACCTTCAAGTGCATTAAATTCCGCTCGATGCACATTAACAAGGATGCCGACCTGGCACAGGCTACGGAGCACGACCCACGCAAGTTTGCCTTTGGCAACTTCATGAGAAAGACCAACATCGACGAGTTTCCGCAGTTCCTCAATGTGCTGCGAGGCGACATGAGTATCGTGGGTCCACGACCACACATGCTGCACCACACCGAGATATACGGCACCATCATCAACAAGTACATGGTGCGCCACTTCGCCAAACCAGGCATCACAGGATGGGCACAGGTGACAGGCTATCGTGGCGAGACCAAGGAACTTTGGCAGATGGAGGAACGCGTGCGACGCGACATCTGGTACTTGGAGAACTGGTCGTTCTGGCTCGACATACGCATCATCTTCCTCACAGCCAAGAGCATCATCATGCCCGACAAGAAGGCGTATTGACAGAAGTTTCAAAACTTGAAAAATTGACACAATAAGAAACAACATAAACTAAAGAATATGAAAGGTATCGTTTTAGCAGGTGGTTCGGGCACACGCCTCTACCCCATCACGAAAGGCATCAGCAAGCAGTTGATACCTATCTTCGACAAGCCCATGATCTATTATCCCATTTCGGTACTCATGCTGGCTGGCATCAGGGAAATACTCATCATATCCACTCCCTACGACTTGCCGGGATTCAAGCGCCTCTTGGGTGACGGAAGCGAGTTGGGGGTGAAGTTCGAATATGCCGAGCAACCATCACCCGACGGACTGGCACAGGCTTTCATCATCGGCGAGAAGTTTATCGGCGATGACAATGTGTGCCTGGTATTGGGCGACAACATCTTCTATGGCGCAGGTTTCTCAGCCCTGCTGAAAGAGAGTGTGAAGGCTACCGAAGAAGGAAAGGCGAGCGTCTTCGGATACTATGTGAACGATCCAGAGAGATACGGCGTGGCAGAATTTGACAAGGACGGCAACTGCCTCAGCATCGAGGAAAAACCAGAGCATCCGAAGAGCAACTATGCAGTGGTGGGACTCTACTTCTACCCCAACGACGTGGTAGAGGTGGCTAAGAACATCAAGCCAAGCGCACGTGGTGAGTTAGAGATAACCTCCGTCAATCAGCATTATCTGGGCAAGAACGTGCTGAAGGTACGCACCCTGCAGAGAGGTTTTGCATGGCTCGACACCGGAACACACGACAGTCTGTCGGAAGCCAGCACCTTCATCGAGGTGATTGAGAAACGACAGGGACTTAAAGTGGCTTGTCTGGAGGAAATAGCCTTCAAACAGGGATGGATCAACGCCAAGCAACTGGAAGAACTCGCCAAACCAATGATGAAGAACAACTACGGCAAGTATTTGCTCGAACTGGCCAAAAGATAAAATGCCTATATATAAATATGTATACCTATTATATATTATAAAGAAAAGATCAACATAATGGAAGAAACAAAGTATCTGAAACAGGAATACCTACAAGATGAGGAGGAGAAGTCTTCTTTCGACATCAAGCAGATTTACACCATTCTGGTGCTCAACTGGAAATGGTTTGTATTGTCCATCATCATCTGTTTAGGCGTTGCCTACATTTATCTGCGATACACCACGCCTATCTATCAGGCACAGGCAAAGTTGCTCATCAAGGACGAGACACAGTCGAGAAACAGAGGCAACAGTATCATGAACACCTCCAACCTGGGCATTATTTCCAACTCGACTGGTATCGACAACGAGATGGAAATCCTAAGCTCATGCAACCTGGCGCAGCAGGCAGTCACCGACCTGAAGCTCTACGTCACCTATCGCCATCCGGGCCACATCAAGGACGCCACCTTGTACCGAAACCAGGAAATCAACGTCGACATGGACCTGGTTCACCTGAAGAAGTTGTGTGCGCCTATACAGTTGAACATTACCCGCGAAGGCAACAACTATCATGTGACAGGAACCTACTATATGCCTGCCGGTGAGAACACGCAGGAGGTGACAAGCAAGAACATCAACAGGACTTTCAGCCGCCTGCCAGCCATGATTGGCACACGTGTGGGCATCATCACGCTGACTCAGAACGAATATCGCACACTTGCCGATGGGCAAGTACTCGAGGTGACACTGAGCTCGCCAGTATGGGCAGCAGGCAAGTATGCCGGCAGTCTGACCGTAAGCCAGACTTCGAAGACTACGACTATCGCACAGCTTGTGTTGAGCGATGAGTTCCCACAGCGTGCCATCGACTATCTGAAGCAATTAGCTATCGTCTACAACCGACAGGCCAACGAAGACAAGAACCTCATTGCCGTGCGCACAGAGCAGTTCATCAACAACCGTCTGGAGAAAATCAACGCCGAACTGGGCAACACAGAAGGTGAGTTGGAAAACTTCAAGAAGCGCAACCAGATGGTGGAACTGAAAATAAACGCCACGCAAGCAGTATCGAATGCCGACGAGTTCAGCAAGCGCCTGACAGAAGCCAACACACAGCTGGCATTGCTCGACGAGCTGAACAAATACATGAATGAACCCAACAACAATCATCAGCCCATCCCATCCAACGTGGGTCTGAGCGACGAGAGTGCCACTGCACTCATCAACGAATACAACAGAATAGCCCTGCAACGCAACCAACTGCTGCACAGCGCCAACGAAACTTCGCCTACTGTGACACCGCTCACAGCACAGCTCGACGACCTCAGCTCGTCAATCCGCCGTGCCATGAAACAGGCACGCACCAACATGGAGATTCAGCGCAACAGCATCGCATCGCAGGCCAACAAATATCAGGGACAGATAGGTGAGACACCTGAACAGGAGCGAATGCTGACACAGATAGGCAGACAACAAGAAGTGAAGTCTGGACTTTACCTGATGTTGCTGCAGAAGCGTGAGGAGAACTCCATCTCGCTTGCCGCCACAGCCGACAAAGGTAAGCTCATCGATGAGCCTGTATTCAGCGGAAAGATAAGCCCCAAGAGCTCTATCATCATGCTCATCGCCTTCGTATTGGGCATCGCCATTCCTGCCGCCATCCTCTTCCTGATACAGCTCTTCCGCTACAAGATTGAGGGTCACGACGATGTGGAGAAACTCACCACACTGCCTATTCTCGCTGATGTGGCAGTGGCAAGCGACAGCGCAAAGAGCAAGGCCGACATCGTGGTGCACGAAAACAAGAACAACCTGATGGAGGAAATATTCCGTGGACTGAGAACCAACCTTCAGTTTATGCTGAAAGAGGACGAAAAAGTCATCATGTTCACCTCTACCCAATCAGGCGAAGGAAAGACATTCACAGCATCGAATGTGGCCATCAGTTTCGCCCTGTTGGGCAAGAAAGCCATCATTCTGGGTCTCGACATCCGTAAGCCAAGACTGGCAGAACTCTTCGAAATCGACGACCATCATCATGGTATCACTCCGTTGCTCACCAAAGACCACAACACATGGCAGGACATCGAGGCACAGATTATCAATTCGGGTGTCAACAAGAACCTCGACATACTGATGGCAGGACCTATTCCTCCAAACCCTGCTGAGTTGATTGCACGTCACAGTCTCGATGACATCATGGCGCAGCTAAGAGAACACTACGACTATATTTTGATTGACACAGCTCCAGTAGGTCTTGTATCCGACACACTGCAGATTAGCCGCATCGCTGATGCTACGGTTTACCTGTGCCGTGCAGACTATACTCCAAAATCAAGTTTCGATCTCATCAATGCGCTGAACCACGACAAGAAGATGCCTAAGATGTCGATTGTGCTTAACGGTGTCGATCTGTCGAAGAAAAAGTATGGCTACTATTACGGCTACGGAAAGTACGGCAAATATGGCAAATATGGCAAATACGGCTCTTACAAGGGTTACGGCAGTTCTGTATACGGGAGCTATGGCAACTATAACAACAGCCACTACGGCGACCAGAACGACAATAGCGTAAAACGTTAAAACGAAAACGACTTATGGCAACAATAGCAGTAGACTTCGACGGCACAATAGTAACTCACGAATATCCCAAGATAGGACGCGAGATTCCATTCGCCATCGAGACGTTGAAAATGCTGATAAGAGACCAGCACCGCCTCATCCTGTGGTCAGTTCGTGAAGGCGAACTGCTGCAGGAGGCTGTGGACTGGTGCAAGGAAAGAGGAGTTGAATTCTGGGCTGTCAACAAGGATTATCCTGAGGAAAGCTACGAAAACAACAATCATTTCTCACGTAAGCTCAAAGCTGATTACTTCATTGATGACCGTAACATTGGCGGTCTACCCGACTGGGGACAGATTTATCAGATAATCAGCCAGGGAAAAAGCTACAGAGCGCTCATCAGAGAAAGCATGGGCGCACAACAAGAGCATCACAAGAAAAAGCACTGGTGGAGTCTGTAATACTTTCCTAAAGAAAAAAGCATTTAATTGAAAGGATTTTCGATGAAGGATTTTCGCTGAAAGATTTTCGCTGAAAGAATATCAAAGGCTGCGACACAAGGATAAAAATCCTCGTTGTCGCAGTTTTTTTTGTAGTGCAAAAAAATGAGAAAAAGCTTACAAAGCTATTTCCAACTTTCCAAACAACCGTAAGATATAATCGTTTCTCTACTTTATAGTTTCTATCAGTATAATGCAATAGGCTTCAACTGCTTACGAAGCCGCTTTCATTGCTCTACGCAATAGGCTTCATTGACTATCGAAGCCGCTTTCATATTTCGAGGCATTTCTATTCTTTCCAGATATCCCATCATGCATTGTATATTCTGAATCTACTACTTTAGCAGAACTTATAAGAATAAGAATAAGAAAAAGAAAAAAATGAGGGTGTGTCATAACACCAGTTAATGACACACCCTCAAAAAAATATTGATACGTTTTGTTCTGAATAATCAGAAAACAGGTATTTCTAAAGAATTAGAAGAACAAGTAGCGGTTGTCAACTACATGAGCCTTCATATAAAGCTCGTTCATGAAGTTTCCTGCATACTGCATTGCCTTCTGACGGCACTTCTGCTCCATAGCCTTCTCGTCGAACTTAACAGAACGATTGGTCTTGTTAGTAACCTGGAAGAGGTAAACACCGGCATTGCCCTTAACTGCATGAGCAGAGAAAGCACCCTTCTTGGTGGCAGAAACAGCACCAGAGAGAGCTGGCTCGCTGGCTCCAGTAGCTGCGACAAACACAGGAGCTGCGAAAGTAATCTGGTTGACAGAAGAAACCTTGCCACCCTTAGCCTTGGCAGCTGCGATGCTCTTCACACCATTCAACTTCTCCTCGATCATCTGAGCCTTCTTGTCCTTGATGACCTCAGCCTTCACCATCTCCTTCACCTGAGCGTCGTCCAATCCGCGGTAACCGATACGATGAATCTTATCGAGAACAATAACCAACAAGTGGTTGTTGTCGCCACACTCATAGAGAGGAGAAACTGCACCTTCCTTGCTGTCAAAGATCCACTTCAAAGCTTCACGTGTAGCGTGGATGTTGGCTACATAGTGAGCATTAGTTGTAACGTCCTTCAAGTCCTGAACCTTATAACCGTTCTTTTCTGCGTTCTTGAGCAAGTCCTCAGACTTCTCGTTGGCGCTTACGAAGCTTGAGAACTTGTTGTAAGCAGCACGATAAGTATCCTGTGAGAAATCGATAGGCTTCTTGATCACAGCAGCCATGTACTTCTCTACCATACCCTTCTTGTCGAGAACCTGGAGAACAACATAACCCTGCCCCAACTGAATCGTGTTCAAAGCATTGACAGATGCAGTATTCAGAGTATTGATGAAAGTCTTGTTGTCCTTGTCCATGCTCTGAGCAAACTCATACTGCTTGGTAGTCATCCAAGCCTTCTCGCCTGTCTGACCGTACTTCTTGGCAACAGCCTCGAAGTCAGCACCACCGGCAATAGCTCCCTGGATAGAGTCAGCCTTCACCTTAGCCTCGGCTACAGTATTGGCAGCCACCTGGATGGCACGATACTGGATTGAATCAGGCAACTGCTGCTTGCTGACGAGCTTGACGATATTCAAAGTATTGTCCCCAGCATTAACCTTCACTGCAGAAGTAGCACCCACTGCGAGAGAATCGAGTTCAGAGGCGATATCTGATGGGAAAGCTGTCTTGCTGACAGGCAAACCAAGGTAAGCCACAGTAGAAGCAGACTTGCGTACAACCTCAGCAGGATCGGCTGCCTCTGCCAACTGCTTGTGGAAAGAAGCGAACTCCTTGTTGAGAGCTACGCGGTCAGTCTGAGAAGCACTTACCTCTACATCAACGAACTTGATGTCGCGGCTCTCTACAGGCTGCTTGAAACGAGCCTTCAGTTCATCATACTTAGCCTTCAGATCGCTTTCCTCAACCTTCACCTTGTCGTCCTGAATATCAGAGTAAGGGAAAGCAGCCAACTGAATCTGGCTCTCCTCGTTCTCCTCCTTGAAAGCCATCTTAGCCTCTACAGGGTTAGAGAGGAAGCAGTGAGCCAAGAGAGACTGATACTTCTGAGCCAAAGTCTGCTGACGAAGCGTCTTCTCGATGAACGACCAATACTTGAAGATTTTGTCATACTGCTCCATCATCTGTGCATTGGCAGAAGGATTAGCCTTCTGAGCCTTGTAATCAGCCAAGAACTTCTGGAGAGAAGCTGCATCGAAGCGGCCAGTCTGCTGATTGACGAATGGAGTCTGCTGAAGCATAGGGTTAGTACCTGTCTTCAAAATATCCTGGAGCTCAGCGTCTGTTACGGTAAGACCCAACTTGCTGGCTTCCTTAGCCACGATCTGGTTCTGAACGTATGTGTTCCAAACCATATCCTTGATTTGATTCATCTGATCCTCAGGGAGATTTTCCTGTCCCTGCTGCATCTTGATGACTTCGGTGTACTCATCGAGCAACTTCTGAAATTCCTGTACGCTGATTTTCTCACCTAACACTTCACCGATTTGCTGGCGCTCGTTGTTCTTTGCAGAATCGCACGAACGGAAGCCTTCCTCGGCAATGAATGCAAAGAGGCCAAAACTAATGATACATACCAGTATCACGCCTCTTTTTCTAATTGTTCCTAATGCTGCCATTACGTTTTAATTATTATTTTTGTTTTTATTTTTTGTTTCTCGTTGAAGACTCATTATCAGAAATGTAGCCAATTGCTTGCAAAAATACAAAGAAAATCGCAAATAAGGGAATTTTTTACTATGTTTTTTAGCCTTATCAAGCAAAAACTGCAATTTTTATAAATAAAAAAAGCACTTGTTGGCTTAAACAAGTGCTTTTTACTGCAACAAATGCAGACGTACCAACTCTATCTTGCGGGATGTGGACTTGATGATTTTGAACTCATACTTACCGAACTTGATGATTTCGTTCAGCTTTGGGAAACTCTGATATTCGTGCAGAATCAAGCCACCCACAGTCATATATTCATCACTCTCGGGAAGATCAAGATCAAAGAGTTCGTTCACCTTGTCTATCTCCAAGCGTGCTGACAGCAGATAATCACCGTCCTCGGTCTTTTTGGCAACATACTTGGACGAGTCGTGCTCGTCTTCTATATCGCCGAAGATTTCCTCCACAATGTCTTCCAGGCTCACAAGTCCGCTGGTTCCACCAAACTCGTCAACCACTACACCCAACGACTTCTTCTGTTGCAGGAAAATCTGCATCAGCTTCTGTGCCTGCATGGTTTCGGGCACAAAAGGCATTTTGCGCACATGGTCTTGCCATCGAGCAGGATTGCGGAAGAGTTCAGAGCTGTGGATATAGCCGACGATATGGTCGATATCCTCTTCGTAGACAATGATTTTAGAGTTTCCGCTCTCTATGAATTTCTGGCGAAGCTCATCGAGCGAGGCATCGGTCTCTACGGCCTGAATTTCGGTTCGCGGCACCATGCAGTCGCGCACCTTTGTGTCGGAGAAGTCGAGTGCATTCTGGAAGATCTTCACCTCGTCATCGATATCGGAGTCTTTCTCTGCATTATCAATACTCGACTGCACCAGGTAGTCGAGGTCAACCTTCGAGAAGCCTTCGTCCTCAGCCTCCTTGTCCATCTTCACTCCCACCAATCTCAACAGGATTCTGCTCAGGAAAGTGCTGAACACACTGATGGGCCACAGCACGACATAACAAACATAAGCCATGGGGCTGAAGAAGTTCAACAGTCGGTTGGGGTTCGCCTTAAAAAGGGTCTTGGGCAAGAACTCGCCCGTAAAAAGCACGATGATGGTCGAGAGAATGGTATCAGCAGGCACAGTGAAAGCCGCATCCATACCATGAAAAATTGTATTGTCGAACAATCGCGCTATCAGTATGCCATACACCACAAGAGCGATATTGTTGCCCACGAGCATGGTGCTGACAAAGCCGTTGGGATGGTTATAGAAGAGCGAGACCAATCGCTGGGTCACCCCGTTCTTGTTCTTGTCCTTATCCATCTCGGCAAGCATTCGGTTGGAAGACACAAAGGCTATCTCCATGCCACTGAAAAAGGCTGAGAACAAGAGCGTAACCAATATGCCTATCACAAGATTTATTCCTACTTCCATATATTTTTGTCTGTTTCTGTCATGACATTAGTGCATCAGAGGGATGGTAGTAGCACGCTGCGGAGTGGCTCTCTGTCGAAGGTTTCCCTTCACCGAGTCGGGCTGCGAGCGCAAGGTATCGCTTGCTCCCGAGCCTGTCATGTCGCTCTTCTCGAAACTACCCTTCGAGTTGCTCACATAATAACGCGTCATCTTCTCGTCGCTCCAGAAGTGCGTGCCCTGCAAGGTACGCTCAGGCGTGATGAGCTTACTGAACACATGGCTCGACAGTTCGTGCTTATTCTCATCCCATGTAAGTTGCTCGCTCATAAAGCGCAAGCCGTCCTTGGTGAGAATTCTCACACGACCATAGAGTTTCCATATTCTGAGCTGGTCGAAGTAATAAGCCGTGTCGCACTGTATATAACTGTTGATATGAAACTTGTCGTCGAACTGCTCCAGGAGTATGCCTTTGTCAAAAATCCATTGCGACGGATGCTTGTTGACATTCACCTCCCATCGCTCAGTAACAATGCGATACTTGATGACGCCAGAGTCGCTGATGAGTGTGTTGACACCATAAGAAGTCATCATTGCCACGGAGTCGCGTGCCCTGATGGCAGGAGCCGTATGCTCCACCTGCTCCTGACATGCAGCCATCAGCAGGAGAGCGATAAGTCCATATATAAAATGCCTTGTTCTATACATTAATAATATATAAATAATTCAAGTTTCGCCGGAGGGGAGTCTTATACGGGAGTTTTTCTAAGGAATTTTTCTAAGGAGCTTTTTTAAGGAGTTAAAGGAGTTAAGGAGTTAAGGAGTTAAGACAACAGCTTGTTTGCTTGACAATCAAACAATAAAGCATTTATACTCAAAACTTCTCGCAATTTCCAAAACTTCACTCTCTTTTCAAAACTTCTCGAAAGTTTTCCAAACCTTTCTCACTTCAGGAAATTCCTCTCACTTCAGAAAACGGTCTGATACATCTCTCATCTAACTTCGAGGCTTCCTGAAGTTTCCCGAACATTCCGAATTTTCCGAAAACAGCATTCAGCACAGAAATTCCGTACTGTTTACTGCATCTTCCACTTCTTGAACCAATCCTCGTTGAAGGTGAAGCCTATGTTGATGCGGAAAATATTCTCCTTGATAAGGTCCTTGGCAGAGCGTTTCACCCACTGACCGCTGATATTGAGGAATGAACGGCTGTTGTAGGAGTTGACGATAGGAATACCGAAACCGGCACTTACCGCAAATTCCTTGGGTCCGTCCTGTCCATTGATTTTCACATAAGGAGTGGTGTAGCTCACACCGGCACGATACTGTACTCTCTGCAAGAAACGGCGGCTGTACTCGCCATAGCAGTACTGTGCACCGAGGTTGATCTTATGACGGTTGCTGTAGCAGCCGTCCTTCAGCACATAGTTTCTTCCGTCGAAGACAGGCGCCTTGAGGTCTTCCCACATCTGTAGAGTGTAGTCGAGACCCACTTTCCACCGTGCCGCATGATTCCACATCAATCCTGCTCCCACCATGTGAGGCAGTTCAAAAGCCTTGTCAATAGAAAAGGATGTGGTGTCGAGCGAGCCATCCATGGCATTTGTCTTCACCTGATACATATCGGCGCTGGCACCTAAATTATGCTTGGGCGAATAGGTAAGACCCAGTGTCACCCAGTCCTTCTTCGACACACGCTGCGTATACTGCACACCGAAGTCGAGCTTATAGCTTCCCACTCTTGCCGAATAGTTGCGCGAGAGCGAGTTGATATACGAATTGCTGTAGCTGTTGGTGACGGTACGGTTGTACTTGCCCCACAGGTAAGAGATGTTGGCACCCACCGACAGTCCCTTCACTGGCATGTAGCCCAAACCCACGTAAGCCTGATGGAATCCCTCATCACCCTCATAAGTATTGGTGTAATAATCTTCCTTGGTTTCTTCGTTCACCCATCCCGACACAGAATAGTTATAGCCCACGTTGGAGAAAGGCAGGATACCGAAACTCACACCCATGTGGCGGAAAGCACGGAAAGCAGCAACCACATAGTCCAAGTTGGCATTCTTGGCGTTCTTCTTCACGCCGTTCTCATTGAAGTTGCTGATCTGACCCGAGATACCGGCATCGAAAAGGAATGTCAGCGAGTCGACCGAAGAATAAGAAGCCGGGTTGATATAATTTACCTGATTGTGCTCATGAAAGCCAAGTCCCACTCCATTCATACCTGCATTGAAACCAGAAGTCTGGTCGGACAATAAGCCCAACCCCCACTGACTGTATGGAGAATTCATGCCGCTCTGGGCATTCACTGCCAGAGCCAAGCTCATCATGAGAGCCGCCAAAAATAGTTTTTTCATCCTATGATAATTGTTCAAAATTATATTCAGAGTGCAAAAGTATTGAAAAAAATCGAGATAAAAGAAGGAAAATCCAAAATAATAAGGTATTTTTGCATCGTGAAACGTTTTAAATATAATTTTAGGTGCATTTTTGCCGTTTTGTTAATCATTTTAACGACTAAGGCTTCTGCACAACAGACGGAAGCACCCCAATGGGTCGACTCCGTGGATATTTCACTCCTGACCTGCGGACCGGGACAGGAGGTTTGGTCGTATTATGGACACACCGCTCTTCGCATAGAAGACCGTGCCCATGGCAGTGACGTGGCTGTCAACTGGGGCATGTTCTCCTTCAACCAGGACTTTTTTGTGCTGCGCTTCGTCTTCGGGCTCACCGACTATCAGTTAGGCATCATCCCCATGGATCGTTTCATGGCGGAGTATTCCTACGAAGGCAGATGGGTAAGACAACAGCGCCTTGCCCTGACACGAAACGAGAAATGGAACATCCTTACTGCCGTGGAGAAGAACAACCTGGAGGAGAACCGCACCTACCGCTACAACTTCTTCTATGACAACTGCACCACACGTGCACGCAACATGATCATCGACCACTTGGCGACCAACAGCACCAACTTCGAGATCAAAACGACCCTCTCCACCTATCGTGAGGAGATTCACCGCCTGAACGCCCATCACCGTTGGGCACGCTTCGGAAACGACCTGCTCCTGGGCTTCCGAGCCGACCGTGCAATAAACAAACAGGAATGGGAGTTCCTGCCCGACAACCTCTCCATGGACTTCGCAGTGGAAGCCCGTAAGGACACAGCCCAGCAGCCTATTCCGTCGACAACAGTTTATCCACAAGAACCAAGATACATCAAACTGGTAGACAGCACCTTCTATCTCATTTCACCCAAGGAAGTAGTGATGGCTGCAGATGCAGACAAGGAGAACTCTCAGACAGGAACTACTATAGCCGACGTCATCTCTCCTTTCGTGGTAGCGACAGGCATCTTGGTGATTGTTATCCTGCTCAGCCTCACGGAATGGCGCAGAAAGAAGAATTTCTGGTGGATTGACACAGCCCTGCTCGTACTTACCGGACTGCCAGGACTGATTCTCCTTGCCATGGTGTTCTCGCAACACCCCACCGTGCAGATCAATTTCCAGACACTCATCCTCAACCCGCTGAACCTCATCTTCGTATGGAGCGTCACCAAGAAGATGCGTCAGCATCGTGTGCACTGGTATTACAACGTATGGGCAGCACTCATCGTCGTGGCACTTTTCCTGCAGATATGGCAGGACTACGCTGAGGGCATGGTCATTTTGGCATTATCTTTGCTCGTCAGAGTAGCAGTGAAGTCAACTCAACTCGACTTGCGAAGAAAATAGACCTCACAAAGAATATAGACTTCACGAAGAAATCAACCTCTCAAAGGAAAATCATCAACACGAAGCCAACAAAGCTTCATAACAAAAAATAGAATGGTAAACAGATATATCACCGCCCTCTTGGTTGTCCTTGCGGCAACAGGCATGGAAGCGCAGACCTATCAGCAGGCACTGAGGTTTGCGCTCACCGATATATCCTACGATGAGTTCATCCAGCAGCCCGAGGCCAAAGCGCTCGAAGAAGACATTCTGAGCGTCATCAAGGCCATCAAGGAAGCATCCGAAGACCATCAGAAAGCACAACATCATTTCCCGTCGGCAATACAGAAAGCCGACACTTCTGCCAATCTGACAGAATCCAATCCTTATATTTGTTTTACTCCCCCCACAGAGCCCAAATATCAGGCTCCATACGGAAGTATTGTTATTCGCGGACCCGATTTTTAACATTTATCACCCAAAATGTTGCTGATTTACAGATATTATTTGTACCTTTGCAACCCTGAAAACAATAAAAATCAACGAATAATAATAAAAAACAATATATAAAATGAACTTTAACAAATTTCTGCAGTCATTATTCGGCAACAAGTCTTCCCGCGACATGAAGCTCATCCAGCCTATCGTGGAGAAAGTAAAGGCCGAGTATCCTAACATCAAGGCCCTGAGCAATGACCAGCTTCGTGCAAAAACCAAGGAAATACAGCAGTATGTACAGAACGCCGGCAAGGCTCAGAGAGAGAAGATTGCCGAGCTGAAAGCCACTATCGAAGACACACCTATCGACCAGCGTGAAGATATCTTCAACCAGATAGACAAGTTGGAGAAAGAGGCACTCGACAACTACGAGGTTGCCCTCAACGAGGTGCTGCCTACAGCTTTCAGCATCGTGAAAGATACAGCCCGCCGATTCGCCGAGAACGAGGAGACTGTAGTCACAGCTACTGAGTTCGACCGCGAGCTGGCAGCCAATCCTGCCAACGACTTCATCACCATCGATGGCGACAATGCCATCTACCACAACCACTGGACAGCAGGCGGAAACGACCTGAAGTGGGAAATGGTTCACTACGACGTACAGCTCTTCGGTGGTACGGTGCTGCATCAGGGTAAGATTGCCGAGATGGCTACGGGTGAAGGTAAGACCCTCGTCGCTACACTGCCTGTGTTCCTCAACGCCCTCACTGGCAACGGTGTGCACGTGGTTACCGTGAACGACTATCTGGCCAAGCGTGACTCCGAGTGGATGGGCCCACTCTATATGTTCAACGGACTCTCTGTCGACTGTATCGACAAGCACCGTCCCAACTCCGACGCTCGTCGCAAGGCTTACATGGCCGACATCACCTTCGGTACCAACAACGAGTTTGGTTTCGACTACCTGCGCGACAACATGGCGACAAGTCCTGCCGACCTCGTACAGCGTCAGCACAACTACGCCATCGTCGATGAGGTCGACTCCGTGTTGATCGACGATGCCCGTACACCTCTTATTATATCAGGTCCTATTCCTAAGGGCGACGACCAGATGTTCGAGCAGTATCAGCCATTGGTAGAGCGCCTGTACGAGGTACAGCGCAAGCAGGCTACCGAGCTGCTCGCCGAAGCAAAGCAGAAGATTGGCGAAGGCACCAAGAACAAGGACGCCAAGATGCTCGAGGACGGATTCCTCGCCCTCTACCGTTCCTACAAGGCACTGCCTAAGAACAAGCCTCTCATCAAGTACCTCTCTGAAGAAGGTATCAAGGCAGGCATGCTCAAGACTGAGGAATACTACATGGCCAACAACAACCGTGAGATGCCAAAGGCCGTGGCTCCACTATACTTCGTCGTAGACGAGAAACTCAACTCTGCCGACCTCACCGACAAGGGAACCGAATGGCTCGCCAAGCAGGTGAACGACCGTGAGCTCTTCGTGCTGCCCGACATCGCCACAGAGATGAGCCAGCTCGAGGCACGCACCGACATCAGCGACCAGGAGCGTCTCGACATCAAGGACGAGATGATGGCTCACTACGGCGTACAGAGCGAGCGCGTTCACACCTTGCAGCAGCTCCTGAAGGCCTACACCATGTTCAACAAGGACGACGAATACGTCGTGATGGACGGCGAGGTGAAGATTGTCGACGAGCAGACAGGCCGTATCATGGAAGGCCGACGCTGGAGCGACGGCTTGCACCAGGCTATCGAGGCCAAGGAGCATGTCAAGGTAGAGGCTGCCACACAGACCTTTGCCACCATCACCCTGCAGAACTACTTCCGTATGTACCACAAGCTTTCGGGTATGACAGGTACCGCCAGCACCGAGGCCGGTGAGTTCTGGGACATCTATAAGCTCGACGTGGTAGAGATTCCTACCAACCGCCCAATCGCACGCCACGACCTCGACGACCGTGTCTACAAGACAGCCCGCGAGAAGTATCGTGCCGTTATCGACGAGATCGAGGAGATGCGCAATGCCGGTCGCCCAGTCTTGGTAGGTACAACATCTGTTGAGATTTCAGAATTGTTGAGCAAGATGCTCAAGATGCGCAATATTCCTCACAATGTGCTCAATGCCAAGCTCCACCAGCAGGAGGCTCAGATCGTAGCCGAGGCAGGACGCTCTACCAACGGCAAGGGTGCTGTCACCATCGCCACCAACATGGCAGGTCGTGGTACTGATATCAAGCTCACCCCCGAGGTGAAGGCTGCAGGCGGTCTTGCCATCATTGGTACCGAGCGCCATGAGAGCCGCCGTGTAGACCGCCAGTTGCGTGGTCGTGCCGGTCGTCAGGGCGACCCAGGCTCTTCTGTCTTCTATGTATCTTTGGAGGACAAACTGATGCGTCTCTTCGCCTCTGAGCGTATTGCCAAGGTGATGGACCGCTTGGGCTTCGAGGACGGCGAGCGTATCGAGAGTCCAATGATCAGCAAGAGCATCGAGCGTGCACAGCGCAAGGTGGAGGAGAACAACTTCGGTATCCGTAAGCACCTCCTGGAGTACGACGACGTGATGAACAAGCAGCGTACCGTGATCTACGAGAAGCGCCGCCACGCCTTGATGGGCGAGCGTATCGGTATGGACATCACCAACGTCATCTGGGACCGCGTGCTCTATATCATCAACAACAACGACTACGAGGGCGCCAAGGAGGACTTCCTCAAGATCCTGGCCATGGAGATTCCATTCACTGCCGAGGAGTTTGAGGGAATACAGCGTGAGGAACTTTGCGAGCGTGCCTTCCAGGAGGCCATGGCAAGCTTCAAGCGCAAGACCGAGCGCATCCAGGCCACAGCATGGCCTATCATCCAGCAGGTGTACGAGAACCAGGGCGCTATGTACGAGCGCATCATGGTGCCTATCACCGACGGCAAGCGCATGTACAACATTGCATGCAACCTGAAGGAGGCTTACGATAGCGAGGCTAAGAGCGTAGTAAAGGAATTCGAGAAGAACGTTGTTCTCCAGATGATCGATGACGACTGGAAGGAGAACCTCCGCAAGCTCGACGAACTTCGTCACTCTGTACAGAACGCCAGCTACGAGCAGAAGGATCCATTGTTGATCTTCAAGCTGGAGAGTGCCAAGATCTGGGACGGCATGATCAACGATATGTACGACCGTATCAGCAGCATTCTGATGCGTGGACAGATTCCTGTAATGGAACAGGAGCAGCAGGTTCAGGAGGCAGCACCAGAGCAGCACACCCAGCAGAACTACGTAGAGAGCAAGGTGGATATCGATGCTGAGCGTGCAGCACAGGAGGCAGCAGCCAACCAGGATACCCGCGAGGGAGCTGACCAGGTGAACCGCACTCCATACCGTGCCGAGCACATGCCTCGTCCAAACGATCCATGTCCATGCGGCAGCGGAAAGAAGTTCAAGAACTGCCACGGCAGAAACATCTAATCACCAGAAAGGATGATAAGTGATGACAGCGAAATCTTGCCATCACAAGAAATAATGATAAGAATACCTAGATTTGATGATACTCTCATCATTTCTAGGTATTTTTGTTATAAAACTACATCATTGCTACCAAGTTGCAAATAATTATTAGTATTTTTGCAGTCGAAAAGAAAAAAGAGCTGGCAATAAAGCCAGTTTCTAGAGAAAATAAGGTTAATTCAAGGAAAGATATATGAAATTATCAGAACTTAAAACAGGTGAAAGCGCCGTTATCGTCAAGGTTTCAGGACACGGCGGCTTCCGCAAGAGAGTCATCGAGATGGGATTCATCAAGGGCAAGAAGGTAGATGTGCTCCTGAACGCCCCACTCCAGGACCCTGTGAAATACAAGATCATGGGCTACGAGGTGTCACTCCGACACAGCGAGGCCGACCATATAGAAGTGGTTTCCATCGAGGAAGCCAAAAATGATGCACAGCTCTGCAAGGCGGATGAAGAAGGCCGCAAGCAGGTAATCGATTCGCAGGCTACAGATGCCAGCGAGAACGATGAAAAGGCACTCGGCGACAAGATGCTCGTGGCTGAAAGAAAGGATTCTGCCAGCAACGAAGCCTTGGCTGAACAGGAAGCAGAAAGACTCCACCGCGTCATCAACGTGGCACTGGTGGGAAATCCAAACTGCGGAAAGACTTCATTGTTCAACTTCGCATCGGGTGCTCACGAACGTGTTGGAAATTATAGCGGTGTAACCGTGGATGCAAAGGTGGGCGAAGCCGATTTCAACGGCTATCACTTCAATCTGGTAGATTTACCGGGCACCTATTCGCTTTCAGCCTATTCTCCGGAAGAACTCTATGTGCGCAAGCAGCTCATCGAGCATACGCCGGATATCGTCATCAACGTCATCGACACCAGCAACCTGGAGCGCAACCTCTATCTCACCACTCAGCTCATCGATATGCACATCCGCATGGTGTGCGCTCTCAATATGTTCGACGAGACCGAGAAACGAGGCGACAACATCGACTACGACAAGTTGGGCGAACTCTTCGGAATACCTATGGTTCCTACCGTCTTCAAGAACGGCAGAGGCGTAGACCAGCTCTTCGACACCATCATCGAAATGTACGAGGGACGCGAAGGCTCCAATGCCCACTATCGCCACATCCACATTAACCACGGACACGAGATAGAACACGGCATCGAGCACATACAGGAATATCTGAAGGCCGATGACAGCATCCGCCAGCGCTACTCCACCCGATATCTCTCCATCAAACTACTCGAGAACGACAAGCATGCCGAGGAATATGTGAGCCACCTCAAGTCGGCAAAGGAAATCTTCGCCGCACGCGACGAGGCTGCACGACGCGTCAAGGAGGAAACCATGGAAGACAGCGAGACTGCCATCATGGACGCCAAGTACGGCTTCATACACGGAGCCTTGCAGGAGGCTGGCTACGAAACGGGAAAGGCCAAAGACACCTATCAGGTGACGCATCTCATCGACCGCATCCTTACCAACAAATACGTGGGATTTCCCATCTTCGTACTGCTCCTGTTCATTATGTTCTCAGCCACCTTCGTCCTGGGCGAGGTGCCTAAGGGATGGATTGAGGACGGAGTGGCTTGGTTGGGAACAGTCATCAGCACCAGCATGCCCGACGGACCGGTGAAAGACATGCTCGTCGATGGAGTCATCGGAGGCGTGGGAGCCGTCATCGTCTTCCTGCCGCAGATTCTCATCCTCTACTTCTTCATCTCCTACATGGAGGACTCTGGCTATATGGCACGTGCTGCCTTCATCATGGACAAGTTGATGCACAAGATGGGACTTCACGGCAAGTCGTTCATCCCACTCATCATGGGCTTTGGCTGCAATGTGCCAGCCGTCATGGCGACACGCACCATCGAGAGCCATCGCTCGCGACTCATCACCATGCTCATCCTGCCGCTGATGAGCTGTTCGGCGCGTCTGCCTATCTACATCATGGTGATAGGAACCTTCTTCGCCCTGCAGTATCGCTCGCTCATCATGGTGTCGCTCTATCTCATCGGCATCCTGCTTGCCGTCATACTGAGCCGCGTGCTCTCCAGCTTCGTCATCAAGGGCGAGGACACGCCTTTCGTCATGGAGCTGCCACCCTACCGCTTCCCTACCTGGAAAGCCATAGGCCGACACACCTGGGAGAAAGGCAAGCAGTACCTGAAGAAGATGGGTGGAATCATCCTCGTGGCAAGCATCATCGTGTGGGCGCTGGGATACTTCCCCCACAACGAAGAGTTGGAACAGCAACAACAGCAGGAACAGAGCTACATAGGAAGAATAGGCAAGACCATTGAGCCTGTCTTCACACCTCAGGGCTTCGACTGGAAACTCGACGTAGGACTCATCTCTGGCGTGGGAGCCAAGGAAATCGTGGCGTCCACCATGGGCGTGCTCTACAGCAACAACGACAGCTTTGGCGACGACAGCGACTACAACGATGAGGACGGCAAATACGAGGTACTGAAGAAGCAGATGACTGCCGACCTGCAGAAGACCTACGGCTATAGCGATGCCGAGGCTGCCCATAAAGCGAGTCTCACCGCCTATTGCTTCCTCCTCTTCGTACTGATCTACTTCCCCTGCATAGCCACCATCGCGGCTATCAAGGGCGAAACGGGCAGTTGGAAATGGGCTGGTTTTGCCGCCATCTACACCACCGTCCTGGCATGGATCGTCTCGGCCCTCGTCTTCCAAATCGGAAGCCTGTTGTAAATTTAAGTCAAGAATTAGAGAATTTAAGAAGGCATTCCTGCTGAGCTTAGGATTTAACGAGAATTACAAGAAGGCATTGCGGTAGAAATTAACTGCAATGCCTTCTTGTAAAATCGTACCAATTCCTAAAAAAATCAGCAGAAATGCCTTCTCTAACTCTTGACAAAATCAAGAACTCATGACCAAATTAATTCTCTAATTCTTGACAAAAAACTTTTCTTCCGGGATAAATTAATTCTCCAATTATAGACAAAAAACTTCTATTGACGATTCTTTACCCGCCTGCTCAATATCGCGATGATCAGTCCCAACAACGAGGCGATGCTGAGAGCCACACGAAGATTGAAAGCCTCGGCAAGCCAGCCTATCACTGGAGGACCGATGAGGAAACCGAAGAAGCTGATGCTCGACACGATGGTGATGGCGATGCTCGCCTTGACAGTGCCCAACTTGCCCGCTATGCTGTAGCAGATAGGCACAGACGACGAAATGCCGAAACCCACCAAGAGAAAGCCCAGAGTGGCTGTAACAAGGTAAGGCAACAACGTGGCGAGAAGCAGGCCGCACAGAATCAGCAGTCCGCAAACCTTCAGCACTTTGGCGGCGCCATAGCGCGTCACGAAACCATCGGCCAAGAAACGTCCCAAGGTCATGGCACCCATGCCTGCCACATAACCTGCGCGGATGAAAACCTCGTCGGGCTTCACCACCGAAGTGAAATACACGCCACTCCAGTCGTAGACTGTCCCCTCACAGAACATTCCCGCAAAACCCATCAGACCCAAGAGGAAGAGCACAGGGTCGATGGTTCTGAACGAGAACTTGGGCACGTCTTCCTCCTCAGCCCTCGCCTGCTCGTCGTTCACCAGGAAGTGGAAACCAGCAGCCAGGATCAGCAGACTCAATGCCAGCACCGTTCCGAAATGAGCCTCTATCGGTAGAACCGTATTGGCAAACACAGCACCCACGATGCCGCCAGCAAAACCACCCAGACTCCAAAGGCCATGAAACGACGACATGATGTTGCGGCCATACAACTTCTCCACTAAGCACGCCTGTGTGTTGGTGGCAATATTCATCAGGTTCGCCATCATGCCGAAACCCACAAGAGACAGCGTAAGATGAAAAACCGTGCTGCTGCAGCCCATAGCGAGGAGCACGGCGGCATAAAGCACCTCGGCAACCACCAACATCTTCTTGCTGCCCAACTTGCTCACCAGCACACCCGAGAAACCCATCATCAGCAGTTGTCCCAAAGGGATGGCGAGCAGAATGCTGCCCAACTGGCCATTGTTGAGATGCAGCAGATGCTTCACATCCGGAATACGGCATGCCCAACTGGCAAACACCAGTCCCGGTACAAAATAATAAGCTGCCACAGCCACTCGCTTGCGAGCCAAGTCGCTCAAATCACTCATTCGAAATGTCATCCTATATATCTTTTAACATGAAACTTAAAAACGCGGCTGCAAAATTACGAAAAAATAAACTTTCATCCATCGATTTTTTCCCAAAAAGATAATGCCTTGTCAAAAAATAAGTGTAACTTTGCCCTTCGAACAACAAGAAAATCCAACGCAAGCATAAAACCTTGCCAGTACAGAACAAATAAAACTAAGCGAAATGAAGAAACAAATCCTTGCAGCAGCCCTGCTGCTCCTCGCCCTCACCCTGCCAACACAGGCAGCCAAGAGACAGAAAACCAACACCCCACAGCAACTCACCTTCCAGCACCCCTGGCAGGGCAAACGAGTGGCCTACTTCGGCGACTCCATCACCGACCCCAACATCAAGGCTTCAAAGGTGAAATACTGGGGATTCCTGCAGCAGTGGCTCAGCATCACACCCTACGTCTACGGGGTGAGCGGACGACAGTGGAACGACATTCCCCGCCAAGCCGACAAACTCAAGGCTGAACATGGCGATGACTTCGACGCCATCCTCATCTTCATGGGCACCAATGATTTCAACAATGGCGTGCCCGTAGGCGAATGGTACACAGAAACTTTCGACAGTGTGAAAGTGGCACGCCACAAACCTGGTGAAATGGTGCAGCGCCGTCACCGCCACTTTGTCATGGACAAGAACACGCTCAAGGGCCGCATCAACATCGCCATGTCGAAACTCAAGCAGATGTATCCCACCAAGCAAATCGTTGTGATGACGCCTGTCCACCGTGCTTATTTCTGCTCGGGCGAGAAGAACATCCAACCCGACGAGATGTACGAGAATGCCCGTGGTGTCTTCTTCGACGAGTACGTCAAGGCTGTCAAGGAGGTAGGCAACGTGTGGGCTGTTCCCGTCATCGACCTCAATGCCCTCTCGGGTCTTTTCCCTCTCTACGATGCGGGCGCTCAGCTCTTCAACAAGCCCGACACCGACCGTCTCCACCCCAACGATCCGGGTCATGAGCGCATGGCAAAAACCATCCTGTATCAGCTCGCCTCCCTGCCCTGCGTTTTTTAGGTTTCCATCTTTCTTGGGCTCTTCTTAACACCTTTTGGGGTCATAATAGACGACCGGCGCCTGTCATCTATTGTGACCTCCCTTGGTCTTAATAGACGACCTCGCGGGAGCATGAGTGCAGGTTTTTCATTTTGTCAGAATATTGAGTACTGATGAAGAAGCGATTATCTTATCACCTTCACCTCGCCATTCTTGCTCAGTTTCACAATGCTGGAAGGCGTGTGGGGCTTGTGCTCCTGGCGGCGACTCCAGCAAACATAGTCGACAGCCTCCAGGATTTCGGGCGAAATATCACGATAATTCTGTGCCGCAGGCTCACCACTCACATTGGCGCTGGTACTGACCAAAGGCTTCTGGAAGCGGTAACACAACTCCTTGCTGAAAGGCTCGAAGGTGACACGCATGGCCAGACTGCCATCCTCTGCCACCAGATTATTGGCCACACCCGTAGCATCGTCGAGGATGACGGTTGTAGGCTTCACAGGCATGGCTGCATCGATAAAGTCCCACGCCACCTGAGGCACATTGCGGAAATAACGCGCCATACGGTCAGCGCTGTCTACAAGACAGATGAGCGCCTTGGAATCGTCACGACGCTTGATCTGATAAACCTTTGCTACTGCCTCGGCATTGGTGGCATCGCAGCCGATGCCCCATACCGTATCTGTGGGATAAAGTATCACTCCACCCTTTCGCATGCACTCCACTGCATTTTTAATGTCTTCTTGCTGTGTCATAATGCTGATATTATAATATGTATAATGTTTCTAAATGGTTTTATACTGCTCGATGTCGCGCATACCGTTGAGGAAGTCGCGTGCCTCCATGCGCTTCTTGCCGCTTATCTGAATGGTGTCGAGCTGCAGCCACTCGTCGGCACAAGCCACGAGCAGACTCTTGCCCTCTACACGGAGCGAGCCCACAGCGACGCCTTCTGCCAGTGCCTTGCCGGTCTTCGCAGTCTTGAAAACCTTCAGCACCTGAGCCTTGCCGCCCTCCTTCTGTATCTCGGTCCATGCGCCAGGATAAGGCGACAGACCGCGGATGAAGTCGTACACCTTCTTGGCTGGCTGGCCGAAACTGATGCGACAGGTCTCCTTGAAGATTTTGGGTGCATGATGCAGTTCCAGCTGTTCTGCCACCAACTCGGCCTGCGAGATGGAGTCGATGTTGCCATCGGCAGCTATCAGCTTGTCGATGGTCTTGAGCGCGATACCGGCACCGAGGTGCATCAGTCCGTCGTAGACATACTCCACATCGGCATCGTCGGGAATAGCGAAAGGCTCCTGCATGATGATGCGTCCGGTGTCGATGTCGTGATCGAGGAAGAAGGTGGTGACACCAGTCTGCGTCTCGCCATTGATGACAGCCCAGTTGATAGGCGCTGCGCCACGATACTGAGGCAACAGGGCGGCATGCACATTGAACGTGCCGAAACGGGGCATGGCCCACACCACCTCGGGCAGCATGCGGAAAGCCACCACCACCTGAAGGTCGGCACGGAAGCCACGCAGCTGCTCCACGAACTCGGGATCTTTCATCTTGACAGGCTGCAGCACGGGCAAGCCTTGCTCCAGGGCATACTGCTTGACAGGAGGCGCCTGCAGCGTGTCCTGATGGCGTCCTACGGGTTTGTCGGGCTGAGTAACCACAGCCACCACATTATATCCGCCTTCTACGAGGCTCTTGAGGGATTCCACCGCAAACTCGGGTGTTCCCATAAAAACGATTCTTAAATCTTTCTTCTCCATAAAATAACATTTGAAGTTAAAATCAGCAAAGCCGAAGAAATCTTCACTTAAATTATTCTGCCGACATATCGGCCACAATCTTGCGATACACTGAGTACACCTTGGTACGGCTGATGTAGCCTACAAGCACGCCGGCTGTGTCGACCACAGGCAGCTGGGCCGCATCGGTCTGGTCGAACTTCTTCATCACCTCGTCCATCGGCTCGTGGTCGGAAAGTACTGCCGATGGCTGCAACATGAGCTGTCGCACGGTGAAACGGTTGTAAAGCTCGGACCGGAAGATGATGTGACGGATGCGGGTAATATCTATCACTCCCAAGAGTACACCTCCCTTGTCGACCACTGGCAGGAAGTTGTTGTTGCTGCGGCTTATCTCAGCCACGAGTTTGCCCATAGGCAAATCGGCATGAATGGGATGATAGTCTTTCTCGATGACGCTCTGCATGCTCATCAGCGTGAGGGCCGCACGGTCGATGTGATGAGTGAGCAGTTTGCCCTCTCTTGCCAGTCGCAGGGCATAGATGCTGTGGCTCTCGAAGATGCTGATAGTGAGGTATGACGAGATGCAGACGATCATGAGCGGCATGAAGAGCTGATAGCCTCCCGTGAGTTCGGCGATGAGGAAGATGCCCGTAAGCGGCGCATGCATCACACCCGTCATCACGCCTGCCATACCCATGAGCGTGAAGTTCTGCTCGGGCACGTAGACACCTATCTCGTTGGCATTCCAGAAGCGGGAGAAGAAGAAACCCGCAAAACCGCCGATAAAGAGCGAAGGTGCGAAGGTTCCACCACAACCGCCACTGCCATTGGTTGCCGATGTGGCAAACACCTTGGTAAGGGTGACGAGTCCGATATAGACGAGCAGCAGATGGCTGTTGCCATAGAAGAGCGAGTTGCTCATCACCTGCCCCCACTCTGCCTCTGTCCTGCCCTTGAGCAGGATGTTGACAGCCGAGTAGCCCTCGCCATAGAGCGAAGGGAACAGGAAGATAAGGCTGCTCAGGATGAGTCCGCCCAAGAGGAGTTTGGCATAAGGATGCTTGCCCAGACGGGCGAACATGCCCTCGCAAGCCGACATGGTGCGCATGAAGTAAAGGCTGACAAAGCCGCAGAAGATACCCAACAGGATACATACCGGCGCACGGTCGAGCACCCAGGGCGAGGTGAGCGTGAAGTCGAAGAGCGACTTCGAGCCCATCAGAATATAAGTGAAACAGGTGGCTGTGACACACGAGATGAGGATGGGCAGAAGCGAAGCCATCGACAGGTCGACCATCAGCACCTCGAGCGTGAAGACCAGTCCGGCTATAGGTGCCTTGAAGATTCCGGCAATGGCGGCACTGGCTCCGCAGCCCACCAGCAGAATCATCGTCTTCTTGTCCATGCGGAAGATCTGTCCCAGATTGGAACCGATGGCCGAACCGGTAAGCACAATAGGTGCCTCGGCTCCCACAGAACCGCCGAAGCCAATGGTGATGCCAGAAGCCACCACCGACGACCAGCAGTTGTGGCCGCGCAGCTTGGAGTTCTTGGTAGAGATGGCGTAGAGCACGCGGGTAATACCATGCGAGATATTGTCGCGCACCACATACTTGATAAAGAGCGACGTGAGGTAAATGCCCACGATTGGGAAGAGCAGGAAGAGCAGGTTGTACGTGTTCTTGACAAATCCCGATGTGAGCAGAATCTGTATCTCGTGCACGATTCCATGCAGGAAATAGCCTGCCACCGAGGCGAGCACCCCGATGACAAAGGCGAGGATGAGTGTCATCTGGCGGTCGGAAATATGTTCCTTCTGCCAGGCCACCATCTTGTCGACCCAACTTTTCCTTGCTTCTAAAATATCGTCATCCATTAATATATATATTATCCTTTATTATTTTATCTTGGCACAGATTACGCGGATTACACGGATTTTATCTTCTGACTGCCACAACGCTTTCACCAAGGAATATGGCATCAGCCTCTGTGTTGTCCGCGCCTCATCATTCCTTAAAACTCCGAAGTGAAATGGAACCTGATATGTTCGAAGTCCTGCTGTGCCATGCTGAGCACATAGCCCGAGTCGGCGAGGAACACGTCTCTGCCCTCTATGTCCTTGGCCATGTACTGATACTTGCGCTTCTTGAAGTTCTCCAGCTCCTGCGCATCGTCGGCCTCTATCCAGCAAGCCTTGTGCAGGTGGACAGGTTCCCAGCGGCACTTGGCGTTGTACTCGTTCTCCAAACGATATTGGATGACCTCGAACTGCAACTGTCCTACGGTTCCCACGATGCGGCGGCCGTTGAACTGGTTGACAAACAGCTGTGCCACACCCTCGTTCATCAACTGCTCCAATCCCTTCTGGAACTGCTTGCTCTTCATCGGGTCGTCGTTCTCGATATACTTGAAGAGCAGAGGCGAGAACGATGGCAAACCACGGAAGTGCAGCTGCTCGCCCTCGGTGAGCGTGTCGCCAATCTTGAAGATGCCGTTGTCGGGCAGACCTACGATATCGCCTGGATAAGCCTCGTCGATGGTGCTCTTGCGCTGCGCCATGAACTGTGTGGGCGAAGAGAAACGGACGGTCTTGCCCAATCGTACGTGCAGGTAAGGCTGATTGCGCACAAACTTGCCCGAACAAATCTTGCAGAAGGCAATACATGAACGGTGGTTGGGGTCGATATTGGCGGTGATCTTGAAGATGAAGCCAGTAAACTTGCTTTCCTCTGGCTCTACCAGTCGCTCCTCGGCCTGAGTGGGCTTGGGCGACGGTGCTATCTTGACGAAGCAGTCGAGAAGTTCCTGCACACCGAAGTTGTTGAGCGCAGAACCGAAGAACACCGGTGCCACCTCGGCCGAACGGTAAGTCTCCACATCGAAGGCTGGATAAACGCCGTTGACCAACTCCAGATCCTCACGCAACTGGGCAGCCTCGCGCTCACCCACATGCTGATCGAGCGCTTCGGAGTTGACGTCCACTTCCACCTTCTCGGTCACGCGCTGCTTGTTGGGAGTAAAGAGGTTGAGCTGCTGCTCGTAGATATTGTACACGCCCTTGAACCGGGCACCTTGTCCGATAGGCCAGCTCAGGGGTCGAACCTTGATCTTGAGTTCTTCCTCCAGTTCGTCGAGCACGTCGAAGGCATCGCGGCCCTCACGGTCCATCTTGTTGATGAAGATGATAACAGGCGTATTGCGCATACGGCACACTTCCATCAGCTTGCGGGTCTGGGCCTCCACACCCTTGGCTGAGTCGACCACGATGATGGCTGAGTCAACGGCTGTCAACGTGCGGTAAGTGTCCTCGGCAAAGTCTTGGTGACCGGGAGTATCGAGGATGTTCACCTTGTAGGGGTCGCCATGCTCGCCATCGGGCAAGTAGTCGAACTCCATCACCGACGTGGAAACAGAAATACCACGCTGTTTCTCTATATCCATCCAGTCGGAAGTGGCTGTTTTGCGTATCTTATTGTTCTTTACGGCACCTGCCACCTGTATCTGTCCACCAAAGAGAAGGAACTTCTCGGTCAGTGTGGTCTTACCTGCATCAGGGTGAGAAATAATGGCAAACGTTCTTCTTCTTTCAATCTCTTTCATCTCGTTGTATATATATTTTGAACTTTTCTCAAGTTCTGTATATTATTATAAAATATGTATATCCAAAAAATTAAACACTACACGTCGTCGTCAAACTTCAAGCCCTCTTTACGGTCCTTGATGTAATAATCGCTCAGCATTCCCACGAAGGTGCTGATCTCGGTCACGGCACGGGCTGTCTCGGGCGTTATCTCCTTTTTCTGCAGGCGGAGCATCATCACGCCATAGAGTGCGTCTAAGCAGGTTTCTATCTCGTTCACATCCTTGTCGCCCTTGTTGCGCAGCTCTACGATGTAGGGCAACACCTTGTAGTATTCGGCATTATAGATGGGGAACTTGCTGCTCTGCAGCAACATTCCGTGCAAGTCGATGACGTCCTTGAGCAACACGCGGTTGATATCGAGATGTCCATACTCGCGCTTTCCTTCCTCGTTCATCATGCGGATGAGGTTGCCAAACCAGTCCAGCTCCTCGGCTTTCTGCTCGTCGGTATAGTCGAAACGGTCGATATACTGCTTGCGGATAACGGGCAGCGAACAGCCATAGGCACGGATAATGTCCTCCACCTGCCACATATACAACAGGTATTCGGCGATACTTTTCTTTCTTAACTCTTGTGCTACAAACATATATTTTGTGAAAATAATATTCTCATATAATCTTTCCGGGCACACGCCCCGTAGGACAGCCTAAAACTCGGGCAGATGATACAGGTTGAACACCGTGCCTATCAGCGCTATCAGCGAGAAGATGATCACCACACTACCTATCACCTTATTAATAATAAGAATGCCATTGGTATCAAACTTGCCGCGTATCTTGTCGATGAGCCAGGTAAGACCAAACCACCACAGCAAGGCGCCAAACACGATGCTGAGATAGCCCACGCTCATCTCAATAGGCATGTCGGGAACCACAAAGGCAAACTGCGCGTATGTGGCCATGAAGAGGAACACGATGAGCGGATTGGAAAGGGTGACGAGAAAGGCCGTCAGGCCGTTGTGGAACAATGTGCCCTGCTTGTTGCTGCTCTTGTGCATATTCTTCATCGGGTTGCTCTTGAAACAATACACTCCGAAGACAAGCAGCAGCAGACTGCCCGAAATCTGAAGATAGAACTTGTTCTGGGCATTGTTGACAAAATCCATCACAAAACTCATACCCAAACCCGTGAACATGGCATACACGATGTCGCTGCAAGCAGCGCCGATGCCTGTCACAAAACCATACCAGCGCCCCTTGTTCAACGTGCGCTGAATACACAAAATACCTACTGGACCCATGGGAGCAGAGGCAATGATACCTATGACAATACCCTTGAAAATAAAATCAAGGATGTTTATCTCTATTGGAAACAATGAATTCATACGAGGTGCAAAGATACAATTTTTTAATCATACAATGCAAATTTTCCGTCTAAAAGTTTGTCCGATGCATTTTTTTTCTTATCTTTGCCATCAAATTTTAAAATTCTAACTTATTAAAAAACATAAACAATATGACAGAAAATGCATTGAAGCCGTATGTAATCGGCTTGGACCTTGGTGGCACCAACTCTGTTTTCGGTATCGTGGACGCACGTGGTGAAATCAAGGCTACTACAGCCATCAAGACCGGTGGCTATGACAACGTGAATGATTACGTAAAGGCAGCTGTCGAAGCACTACAACCTATTATCGAAACTGTTGGTGGTATTGAGAAAATCAAGGCTATGGGTATCGGAGCACCTAATGGCAACTTCTATAAGGGTACTATCGAGTACGCTCCCAACCTGCCCTGGGCTCACACTTGTGTAGTTCCTTTGGCAGACCTCTTCAGCAAGGCTCTTGGCGGACTCCCAGTAGCGCTTACCAATGATGCCAATGCGGCAGCACTGGGCGAAATGACTTATGGCGCAGCACGTGGACTGAAGAACTTCATCGACATCACTTTGGGTACTGGCGTAGGCTCAGGCATCGTGATTGATGGAAAGATGGTTTATGGCTGCGATGGTTTCGCTGGCGAGCTGGGCCATGTGGTTATGGTTCGTGGCAAGGAAGGCCGTACATGCGGCTGCGGCAGAACTGGCTGTCTGGAAGCTTACTGCTCTGCAACAGGTGTGGCTCGTACTGCACGCGAATTCCTCGAGAAGAGCGATGAGCCTTCATTGCTCCGCGAAATCAAGCCAGAGGACATCACCTCTTACGAGGTAAGTATTGCTGCCGGCAAGGGCGACGCCTTGGCTAAGCGCGTGTACGACTTCACTGGCAAGATGCTGGGTGAAGCTTGTGCCGACTTCGCAGCATTCGCTTCACCTGAGGCTTTCGTCTTCTTCGGCGGTCTTACCAAGGCTGGCGATCTCTTGATGAAACCTCTCAAGGAGTCATACGACAATACCGTATTGCCTATCTTCAAGGGCAAGGCTAAGTTCCTTGTGTCAACTCTCGACGGCAGCTCTGCAGCTGTTCTCGGCGCAAGCGCTGTGGGTTGGGATTTGTAATTTGTCATCATCTTTACAAAAATCCTGGACTTTATTTTTGTTTATCGTTCCAGGAATATACAGTATGCCTCCGAAGTAATTTCGGGGGCATTCTCGTTTTTATCACAGATATGTATTTCACGACAAATACTGCATTGTTTTTGATAGAACTGCTACATTGTTTTAAAGAAAATGAAGCATTGTTTTAAAAAAGAACTGCTGCATAATCGTGACAGAAATCTACATTTCAAGAACTTTTTACATGACGAAAATCAATTTTTCCTCTTATTCCGCACTTTTTTCTCAAAACCTCGCTCGTTCTTATAGTTTTTTCGTACCTTTGCACTCCCAAAACAAAGGTGCGGACAGGATTGTAAACAAGATAACATGACACATCACAGTCGTCCGGCACTCTCTTACGATTGTATTGAACATCATTTCAAGTTAAGAATCACATTTAATTAAGAATCACATAAGAATAAGTAAAAATGAAAAAGATTTACACAGTGGCTAAATACGCCAAAAGCATCATGCTCGCAGCTGTAATGACAGCAAGCGCTTTGACTACAGTAAATGCTCAAGAAGCAGACAACACTACCTATGCTCCAGCAGAAGCCAACAGCTGGTGGAGAGGCGAAGAGGTAACAGGTGAAGAACAGCAAGTTTATGTATATAATGTTGGCGCTGGCATTTTCGTAACTACCGACGACACTCCCTCTGAGAAAAATATCGACAATGCTGCACTCTGGACACTTTCTAACAACCAGTTCAGTTGTGGGGATTACCACATAAATATGTGGAGTGATTCAAACGCGGGACTTATATGGTATAAAGCAATAAACACAGCCAAAGCCACAGTATTTAACTTTGTAACAGGCGATACCCAAGACAGAGGCTTTTCTTATAAATTATCTAAAACAGAGGGCTGGCTGATATCTTATACCCGCTATTTCAACGTTGATAACAACAAATACACAACAGCAAAAAAACAGAGCGAATACAACGACTTCCTCTTTATCTCTCCTGAACAGAAAGAGGCTTACAGAACATATTCTGCACTCTACAAAGAGGCAAGTGAATTGACAAGCAACGAGAAAATTTCTACAAGTTTGCTCAGCCAGCTGAAAGAAATCCTCACCTCTACAGCTACAGCCAATTACGGTACATATACTGCGAACAAGACCACATTGCAGAACATTATCAATACGATCAAGACTTACCTCAACAGCACTCCAACAGGCATCGACAACATCAATGCCAACTCATCAGCCAAGACTGAAGCTATTTTCAGCGTGAACGGTGTTCGCAACGCCCAGCTCAACAAGGGACTCAACATCGTGAAGATGAGCGACGGTTCTATCAAGAAGATCATGGTTAAGTAATCTTCTACTTCAATACTACATACAAAAACGAAAGGCTGTGTCAAAGGGATTCTTCCCAAAGACACAGCCTTTTTTGATTGAATACTTAGCCATAAAGCATATGGCTTTAACTTCTAACTTATTTAACTTAACTTCCCCATTCGCGAAAGCTGTTTTTTACTTCTGCAGTGTAACTCCCATCAGTCCTACAACCACCTCGTTGCTCAAGGCGCGGAGAGTCAGCGAACGGAGTTTCTTCTTGGCGTTGAGAGGCATGTCGAGCATCGTGGCAGCGCCACCAGGCAGGGCACACATCGCCAACTTCATATCAGGAAGATCGCCGGCAGTGGCTACCTCCTGATAGTGAGAGTCGCGGAAAAGATGACGGCTCACAATACCTGTATTCAGACCTATGCGGTAAGGACGAACGGCAGGCATGGCAAAAGCCACAGCATTCTCCACGAAGTCTTGCTCGATAGGACACCAGTTGACGGGTGGAACAAGCATCAGCTCGTCTGTCGTACCGTCGGTATATTCCACTCTCACCACGGCATTCTCTATGGCAAACTGCATGGGGTTGGTAGAGCCAGCCATCAGCAGATAGGCATGCGAAGCCTTGCCCGACAAAAGAATGGTGATGCTGTCGGGATAATTGTCCCACAAACTGGTATAGGCAATATTCTTGCCCTCGGCAGGTGTGCGGAACGACAAGCCTGGCAAGGTCTCGAAAGATCCGTCCTTCACCATGCTGCGCAACTTGGAGTCGTCTATCTTGGCGAGTTTCTTCGTTGAACACCAGTCGCCCATTCCCTGCGTAGGCACACAAAGTGTGGTGTAAGGCGAGCGGGGTGTGAGGTATTGGTTCTTGAAGATGTCGCTCACTTCCGAATTGAAGGCTGCATCCATGTTTACCATTCTTCGCTTTCCGTCGTTCAACTGGTCGAAGTCATTGCCCACACCTGTCATCGTTCCCCATCGGTCGGCAGTCTGTTCCGCAACGGCATCAGCCAAGGTGTAAGTCTTCTTTACCTCAACCTCATCATTGTCTACGGGCTTGATGGTTGCCAGTTCCACGTGCTGGCGCTTGTCGGCTGTCAGTTCGGTGTCTTTATATTTTCCTCCACCCATATTCTGACGTATCACAATCTGCAGCGGACGGGCGAAGTTCTGCTCTATGTCGAAGATGTCCTTGTCGCCCACTCTTCTGAACGAGTAGTCCAAATAAGGCGTATGCACCGACGCGCTGTCCCATGCTGCGGGGAAACCAGGACGAATGATGCACTTGCCCTCTAAAGCATTGGGCGTGATGCCATAAAGGCCTTCGATAAACGCACGCGACGAGATGCCCGTCACATCAGAGAAATCGCGATAGCCCTCGCCTGTGGCACGGTCCATCGTCGACAATTGTCCGAAGTTGCCCGGACTGCTGCCAAGATACATGAAGTCGAGCACATTGGCTTTCAGCAGTCGGTAAGCCTCCTCCGCTCTTCCTGCCTGATAATAAGCCAGCACGGTATGCATCACCTCTGCCATCGCCACATTGTTGATACTCCATTCGTAAGGCGACCAGTCGGATGTGCTCACCGTCTGATATTCCTGTCCATCATATATATAAGGTACGCGCGGGATGTGCCTGTCCACATACTTCGTTGCCAGATAGTTCTGTTCGCCAGTTCCTACGCCACAGTCTATCGGTGTGTAGATGCTCCACAGCGCTGCGTCCTTATGAACTCGCTTCAGTCCCATGAAATCCTGATATTCAGCCCAGTGGCCGAAATCTTTCAGCCACAGTCGGCTGTTCATGGCTTTCAGTATCCTGTCGGCTTCCCCACGATAAGGCACTGGATTCTCGCCTATCATCTCTGCCATGCGGGCAGCCAAGAGGTTGGCACGGTAGTTATAGGCCGACGAATGGGTTACGCCACCGCTGTTGTATTGCAGCGCATCGCTTGCCCAGATACAGCAATAGGCATCGTAGAGTCCGTCGTTGTCGGGATCCCAGGTGTTCTTCTCCCAGGCGAGATGACTCTTGATGACAGGCCACATCTTGCGCATATAGGCTGTATCGGCATCAAACTGGAAATGCCAAAGCAGCTCGTCGATATACACCAGGTTCATGTCGTAATGGTGGAACTGCTTGTTGTTCTCTGGATTGCGGCAGATGTAGCCATTGCTGTACATCGGCGTTCCCCATTCGTAGGCGCCACGCGAGAGATTGTGCTCCTTGTCCATCACATGAGGACGGGTCACAGGGATGTCGGTCACCTGACTCTTGGCATAGGCATCGAAATGAATGCGCTGGCGGTCGAACATACCCAAGAAATCGCCCATATAGGCTGCACGCCAGCCTGGCAGAGGCATTCTCCAGCCCACAGCGCCATGCGTCCAAACTTGCCCGTTCCAGGCTCCGTCTGCAGCCATGACCATAGTTCCGCCTACAGGATTCAGATAAGCATCGGGAGTATTGAAGATGACGGAAGAAGCCAAGTCGGAACGCCACTGCTCTGCTGCCTGATAACGCTTGCACATCTCTGAGTTCTTGCCTGTCGACAAGACGGTGTTGTCGACCGAGAAATACAGTTCGGCAGCACCCTTATGAGGCATAATACCTGCAACGGTAGAGAGCATCTTGGGCTGGGCAGGCGCATCGAAGGCCTCAGGACCATCGAACTTGCCGATGTCGCCGGCTCTCTTAAACTTGCTCACCCTGGTTTCGCATATCATACCCACAATCTCTATTTTCGCCTTGCCAAAATTCTCGGCAGCGAATTTCCAGACAGCACCTTCCGTCTGCGGATAAGCCAACACCGAGAGCTTCAGTACACCGCTACCCCATCGCTTGTCCTTCATCAGATACTCACGCTTTCCAGCCTCATATCTTGCCTTGCAGTACTCTACCGAGTCGAGCTGAAAAGCCTGACCGTTGCATTTTATCACGAAACGGATGTTGCGATGATTGTTCTTCTTAAAGATAGCGAATATAGAACGGTCGCTGGTTTCCAGTCGCCATTCATCCACACTGCCATAGAGGGCGCGTGTATAACGATTGTTGCCATTCACACAGCTAAAACCTCTACCGTCGGGGTGGTAGTTGGCAGTACGCTGCATCACTCCTTGCGCTGACGAGGACAACATTCCCATCATACAAGCCGATACGACTGCGAAAGTTTTTAATTTAGTTTGTTTCATGTTGGTTGATGGTTTCTTATTATTCAAGTTTTATATTTTATTCAAGCCTTGGTTAAGTCTCTTTTCTGTTGGATTTACGACTTTCTGTCTCGTCCAAGCCGCATGGCTTGCCTGTGTCTCGCGTACCTATTAATATAGGCATCCCAAGCAGGTGTGTACAAAGATAAACAAAATTTCCGACAGCACAATCATACACCCCTCGCTTTTGTACGGTTTTACATCTTTATGGACGATTTCTTATGCTTTATTGAACAATTATACCTATCTTTGCAAAAGATATAAAAGACTTTGCAGAAGAAATAAAAACTTAAAGGCTATTATAATCGATATGATCAGACAACAACGCAAAAGACTTATTGCAACATGCCTCACCTGCGCACTGCTCACAGCAGTCAGCGCACAGGCTCAGTTCTTGCCTTCCCCCACACAGGAAGCCAAACCTGGTATAAGATGGTGGTGGATGGGATCGGCCGTCGACAAGGAGAACTTGGGATGGAATCTCGACCAATATGCCAAGGCTGGCATAGGCGCAGTGGAGATAACTCCACTCTATGGCGTACAGGGAAACGACAAGAACGACATACCTTACCTCTCGCCACGATGGATGGAAATGCTCAGATTCGTGGAAAAGAAAGACAAGGAATTGGGCATTGAGACCGATATGGCTACCGGAACAGGATGGCCTTTCGGCGGACCTTGGGTTCCACTGAGCGAGGCTGCCTGCAAGGCTGTTTTCGTCGACACCATTGTAGATGTCAAGAAGAAACTCATGGACATCAACTTCACCCTGCCCGAGAAAGAGCGCAACTTCGCCAAACTGAAAGTCATCAAGGCTTATCCTGTGGCAGGAGCCACCAAGAAGAAACGCGTCATCGCACTCTACGAGAGCCGCACCCGACAGATGGTGAAGCGTGCTGCGCCTGGAGGCGAAGGCTACGTCATCGACCACTTCGACTCTACTGCCGTAGCCCATTATCTGGCACACATCGACAGCGCCTTTACGGCTTCGGGAACACCTTTTCCACATACTTTCTTCAACGACAGCTACGAGGTGTATGGCGCCAACTGGACTCCTACCCTACTGACTGAGTTCGAAAATATGCACGGCTACAAATTGCAGGACAAGTTCCCCGAGTTCCTGGATGGCGACGCAATCGTTGTGAGCGATTATCGCGAGACCCTGGGAGAGATGCTGCTGCACAATTTCACCAAACAATGGACTGCATGGGCACACAAGCACGGAGCCATCACACGCAACCAGGCGCACGGCTCACCCGCCAACCTCATTGACTGCTATGCGGCTGTCGACATTCCTGAGATAGAAGGCTTCGGACTGACCGACTTCGGCATCAAGGGCCTGCGCAAGGATCCGGGGAAGACTCGTCCCAACTTCAGCGACCTGAGTATGCTGAAATATGCTTCTTCGGCTGCCCACATCACGGGCAAGAAATATACATCAAGCGAGACTTTCACCTGGCTCACCGAGCACTTCCGCACGTCACTGAGTCAGATGAAACCCGATATGGACCTGATGTTCTGTGCCGGTGTCAACCACATGTTCTTCCACGGCACAGCCTATTCGCCAAAGAACGATCCATGGCCAGGATGGAAATTCTATGCTTCCATCGACATGAGCCCCACCAACAGCATCTGGCGCGATGCGCCCGAACTGATGAAATACATCACCCACTGTCAAACCTATCTGCAATGGGGACAGCCCGACAACGACTTCTTGGTGTATCTGCCCGTAAGAGACATGTGGCGCACCAATACCAAGAAATGGCTCATGATGTTCGACATTCACGGCATGGCAAAGAAGGCTCCCGAGTTTATCAAGTGCATCCTCGATATCGACAAGGCCGGATTCGACTGCGACTACATCAGCGACCAATACCTGCGCTCGTGTACTTATAAGAACGGCATGATAGAGACTGCTGCCGGAACACGATATAAGGCGCTGGTCATTCCCGGCAACAACATCATGCCAAGCGACGTGATACAGCACATCTCGCAGCTAAAGGCGCAAGGAGCCAAGATTATCAAGGGCGACAACACTGAGGCAATGGCAAAGGCTGCCAACCCTGAAATGATGAGAAAACAATATGGACTGAAGCTGATACGACGCAACAACAAGTACGGTCATCACTACTTCATCGCCAACCTCACCGACCACGATATCAAGGCCCAAGTGCCTATTGCTACAGGAGAGAACGCTGCGCTGTGGTACAATCCTATGAACGGATCTTACCATGCTGCTGTGATAAACGAACGCGGAGAACTGGATATCAACCTCAAAAGTGGCGAAAGCAGAATCCTCCTCAGTGCACAGAAAGAGTCGGCACCCTGGTTGCAAGACAAGAAACTGCGCATGGCAAAGACCGAACCTCAAACCATAGACAAGGGTGAAAGCATCGACCTCACCGCCAACACCTGGAAACTCTCCTTCACTGAGGAAGCACCCAAGGTAGAGGAAACCTTCAGCCTGCAGGGTCTCAAGACATGGGAGAGCCTCAGCGACAAGGCCCAGGTGACGATGGGAACTGGCGTCTACGAGACAACGTTCAAACTGTCGAAAGAGCAAGCCAAGAAACAATGGAGCATCGACTTAGGCGACGTGCGCGAAAGTGCCCGCGTCTACATCAACGGCCATTACATAGGCTGCGCCTGGGCTGTGCCTTACATTCTCCACTGCAAGGATGCACTGTCGAAGGGCAAGAACTCCATCCGCATAGAAGTGACCAACCTGCCTGCCAACCGCATTGCTGCACTCGACCGCGAAGGTGTGAAATGGCGCAAGATGAAGGAAATCAACGTCGTAGACATCAATTACAAGAAAACCACCTACGACAAGTGGGAACCTGTGCCAAGCGGACTCAACAGCACCGTCAAGCTGGTGGAAGTAAAAACAGACATAAACTGAATAAACAACAAAACAAATAAACAACTCAACAAATGAAAAAACTGATCTTAACATCACTCTGTGTACTCATGGGTATGAGCTTTGCCTCAGCCCAGAAAGTTCATAGAAACGTAACAAACCTACAAAAAGAAATCATGGAGGTGGCTCATCGCACCAACAACTATTTCATGGCAAAGTACAGCGACCCAACACTCGATACCTTTGTCAAACGAGTACGTACCAGCAACCTGTGGACACGCGCCGTGTACTACGAGGGACTCATGGCACTCTACGAGATTGACCCTCAGCAGAAATATCTCGACTATACAGATCGCTGGGCTGACTATCACAAGTGGCAAGCTCGCAGCGGAGAGACCAACGACAATGCCGACAACCAGTGCTGCATGCAGGTTTACATCGACCGCTACGTACAGAGCGGAGGAAAGAAAGACTTAAGTCATGTGAAGGCAAACCTCGACCATCAGATTGCATCCAACCGTGTTTCTTACTGGACATGGATCGACGCCATACAGATGGCTATGCCTATATATGCAAAATATGCAAAAGTCAGCGGCGAGAAAAAGTATCTCGACTATGCCATGAACTCCTACAAGTGGACACGCGACACACTGGCAGGCGGACTGTTCAACGAGAAGGAAGGTTTGTGGTGGAGAGACAAGGACTACGTTCCTCCCTACAAGGAGAAAGACGGCAGCAACTGTTACTGGAGCCGTGGCAATGGCTGGGTTTACGCAGCCTTGGTTCGCGTGATGGAGACATTGCCTGCCAACGACAAGAACTACCAATATCTGAAGAAAGACTTCATCAACATGAGCAAAGCTCTGCTGAAATGCCAGCGCGAGGATGGATACTGGAATGTAAGCCTCGTTTGCCCTGCCAACTATGGCGGCCCTGAAATGACGGGCACAGGGCTCTTCCTCTACGGCATGGCATGGGGCGTGAGACAGGGCATTCTGCCTGCTGCCACTTATCAGAAAGCTATGGACAAGGCATGGAAGGCGCTGGCTGCATCGGTTCATGAAGATGGTTTCATCGGTTACAACCAGGGCACTGGCAAGGACCCATCGGCTGGACAGCCTGTCACCTATACGTCTGTTCCCGATTTCGAGGACTACGGCACAGGATGCCTCCTGTTGGGTGCTGCTGAATACTACAAACTTTTAAAGGTAAAAAGGTAAAAAAGTAAAAAGATAAAATACATGAGAGTATATCTATATGTATTGGCTTGCTTGGTGGCGCTCATGCCACTGAGCGCCAATGCTTCCAAGAAGCAGAAGAAAGCAAGGAAGGCTAAGACAGAGCTCTGGCCCGACGGCACGAAGATGGACACTTGGTTCCTGCAGGCCCAAAAAGTGAATACAGACACCTTGGGAAAACAGTATGTCATCACCGATTACGGAGTTAAGAATGACAGTACTTTGTTGCAGACCAGCGCCATACAGGGAGTCATCGACCTCGCCTCAAAGAATGGAGGAGGCGTCGTCGTCATACCGAAAGGCACTTTCCTCAGTGGCGCCCTCTTCTTCCGTCCCAAGACTCATCTGCTCCTATCCGAAGGAGGCAAGTTGAAGGCAAGCGACCGCATCGTCAACTTCCCCATACTCACGACACGCATCGAAGGTGAGACCTGCAAATACTTCTCCGCCTTCATCAATGCCGACCACTGCGATGGCTTCACCATTGCCGGAAAGGGAACCATCGACGGAAATGGCAAACATTATTGGGAAGAGTTCTGGATTCGTCGTCAGTGGAACAGCCGCTGCACCAACAAGGATGCACAGCGTCCAAGACTCGTATACATCAGCAATTCCTCGAACGTGACTCTTCAGGACGTGCATTTGCAGAACAGCGCTTTCTGGACCAATCACATCTATCGCTGCGACCATGTGCGGTTTCTCGACTGCTACATCTTCGCTCCTACTCAGGGATTAAGGGCTCCCAGCAGCGATGCCATTGATATAGATGTTTGTCATGATGTGCTGGTGGAAGGCTGCTACATGAGTGTCAACGATGATGCTATTGCCATCAAGGGAGGAAAAGGTACATGGGCAGACCAGTCACCCGAAAACGGACCGGTATACAATGTCTTGATACAACGTTGCAACTACGGCAAGGTTCATGGATGCCTCACTTTAGGAAGCGAGAGCGTGAGCGACCGCAACATCGTGCTTCGTGACATCACCGTAAAGAATGCCAAGCGCGTGTTATGGCTCAAACTGCGTCCCGACACACCACAACATTACGAGTATGTCACAGTCGACAATATCAGCGGAACCACAGGAAGTTTCCTTACCATTCGTCCATGGACTCAGTTCTTCAAGCCTGGCGACAGAGAGGACATGCCTCTAAGCCAATGCAACAACATCACGATGAAGAACATCCGCATGGACTGCGACAACTTCTTCGATGTGGGCACAAGCGACAAGTATCGCCTCTCCCACTTCACCTTCGAAAACATATCCTGTACCGACAAGAAAATGGCATTTTCTGCAGATATAATAGAAAACACCACCTGCAAAAATGTCAATATCAGCAAAAAAACACGACCTGTACGGTTGGCACGCCCTGAAGGGGCAGAAGCTCTTAGCCCAGGGCAGCGCCCTGGGTATAATGGCAATCGGCAAGTCGCCCTGTAAGGGCAAAAGCTTTATGTATTGCCTTGATTTTTAAAGCTTTTGCCCTTACAGGGCGACAGATTTGCGTCCAAAACAACCCAGGGCGCTGCCCTGGGCTAAGAGCTTCTGCCCTTTCAGGGCGTATTGGGTAATTTCAACCGTACAGGTCGAAAAAGCAAACGTTGATTGCAATCAATAACCATTTGGAGAATTGGAGAAGGTCTTGATTAGAAAATATTTCTACTTCCGAAACTTCTTGGGACTGTTGATTGCAATCAATGGCACCTACGCGTAAAACTTCAGAATTCCACTAAGCATTTACATCTCCAACCAGTTCTTGACGATTGTTTTTCCCTGGGGTGTCAATACACTCTCTGGATGGAACTGGATGCCATGAATGTCGTAGTTCTTGTGACATAATCCCATGATACAGCCATCATCGCTCACGGCTGTGACATCCAGACAATCAGGGAAACCGCTGCGGTCAACCACCCACGAGTGATAACGCCCTATCTCTATACGCTTCTCCATACCGGCAAAGATAGGGTCGTTGCCAAACTGGGTGCAAGGTGTTGCCACACCATGATAAACCTCCGACAGATTGGTGAGTTTGGCACCAAAAGCCTCGCCTATAGCCTGATGACCTAAGCATACTCCCAGCATGGGCTTTCTGCCTGCATAGGTCTTGATGACATCCATCAGCAGGCCTGCCTCTGAAGGAATGCCAGGGCCAGGACTCAATATGATCTTGTCGAACCGGTCGAGTTCACGCAACTGAAACTGGTCGTTGCGGTAAACGGTTACATCGGCTCCCAATTCCTTTACCAGATGGGCAAGATTGTAGGTAAAGGAGTCATAATTATCTATGATTACTATTTTCATCTTTATAATGTTTAATGTGTAGTGTGATTCTATAGCTCTTCTGCAATATGAATTGCCTTGGTCAAGGCTCCCAGTTTGTTGTTGCATTCTTCCAACTCATACTGGTCGTTGCTCTTTGCCACGACGCCACATCCTGCCTGGAACCACAGTTCACCGTTACGGCTGATAAAGGTTCTGATGACAATAGCCTGGTTCAAGTCGCCATTGAGTCCGATGAAACCGATGCAACCGCCATAGGCACCTCGGTTGTGCGGCTCCAGCTCTGAGATAATCTGCATGGCTCTCACCTTGGGCGCTCCACTCAATGTTCCTGCCGGGAAGGTATCGATAAATGCCTTGATATGATCGGCCTGCTCATCAAGCGTGCCGCTCACTCTGCTCACCAAATGAATCACATGGCTGTAGAACTGCATGTCCTTATAGAAATCAACCTTTACTCCATGACAGTTGCGGCTCAAGTCGTTGCGTGCCAAGTCCACCAACATCACATGCTCGGCATTTTCCTTGGGATCGTTGCGCAAGAACTCTGCTGCCTTGCGGTCTTGCTCCATGTTGCCTGTACGCTTGGTGGTTCCTGCTATTGGGTCGATGAAAGCATTGTCACCGACAATGCGGTTGTGGGTCTCGGGCGATGAGCCGAAGATGCGGAAACCGCCAAAGTCGAAGTAGAAAAGATAAGGTGACGGATTGATGCTGCGAAGGGCTCGATAGAGTTTGAAGTCATCGCCCTCATATTTCTGCACAAACCTGCGGCTTACCACAATCTGGAACACATCGCCTCTCAGACAATGCTGTATGCAACGGCGGATATTGGCCTTATGCTCCTCATCGGTAAGGGTGGAAGTAGTCTCGCCTACAGGATGGAAATCGTAAGGTTTCACATTGGCCTTGTTGATGGCTTTCATGAGCGCATCGAGCTCTGCCTCCTCACCGAGGGTGATGAGTTGCATGGTGTTGTTGAAATGGTCGAAGACGATGATATTCTTATACATAATATAATATATATCCGGTGCATCGTTCTTCTCCATCGTCGTATCCTTCACGGGAATGTTCTCAAAGTAGCGCACGGCATTAAAGGTTGTGAAACCATACAGACCGCAGCACTCACTGCCCTCCCCCTCAACATGGAAAGCCTGGATAAAGTCATTGAAGGCTTTCGAGATGGCGAGTTTGCATTTTTCTCCTTTGCCCTCACCGAAGGCGGGCAACTCTTTTTCCTCCACTCTTCCGTCGGGATAGGTGGCTGTCACCACTCCATGTCCTACGGCGATGCTTGCTATGGGGTGCACACCGATGAAGGAACGCGAGTTCTCTGTACCATGATAGTCGGAACTCTCCATCAACGCCGACTGTGGATAAATATCTCGTAATCGCATATAGACTCCCACCGGTGTATAGAGGTCAGCAAGAATCTTACGTGTTTGGGTCGTATAATTAAAAGTTGCCATATTCTCCTGCCATTTCTTTATGAGACAAATAAGTTTCAACATCCTTGTCACCTCGACCGCTCACTGTCAGGACAACGACATCGTCTTTCTTGAACTTCATTTTCTTCAGCGCTGCCACAGCATGAGCACTCTCTATGGCAGGGATAATTCCCTCCATACGTGTCAACTCATAACCGGCATAGATAGCCTCGTCGTCCTTAATGGCAAGCACATGACTGCGGCCACGGGTTGCCAAGTCGGCATGCATGGGTCCGATACCAGGATAGTCGAGACCTGCGCTGATGGTAAAAGCTTCCTCTATCTGTCCGTCCTCGGTCTGCATCACGAGTGTTCTCGCTCCATGGATAATACCTTCTGTTCCGCAATGCATGGTGGCTGCTGTATAGTTGGTATCGATTCCATGTCCTGCTGCCTCGGCAAGATAAATCTGAACGCGCTCATCATCAATATAATGATAAATGGTACCTGCCGCATTGCTGCCTCCGCCCACACAGGCGATGAGGTAATCGGGATAATCGCGACCCACCTTTTCCTGCAACTGCCATTTCAGTTCCTCGGAGATGACACTCTGCATCTTTGCCACAATGTCTGGATAAGGATGAGGACCCATGGTGCTACCTACGATATAGAAAGTATCTTGTGGATGACAGCACCAGTCACGTATAGCCTCCGAACAGGCATCACTCAAGGTCATGTTGCCCGTGCGCACGGGATTCACCTTGGCACCCAACATCTTCATACGCTCCACATTGGTGTGCTGACGCTCCACATCTGTAGCACCCATAAAGATTTCGCACTTCATATCCATCAAGGCACAGACGGTGGCTGTTGCCACACCATGCTGACCGGCTCCTGTCTCGGCGATAATACGGGTCTTGCCCATCTTCTTTGCCATCAGAATCTGGCCGATGGTATTGTTGATCTTGTGTGCTCCTGTATGGTTCAGGTCCTCACGCTTCAGATAGAGCTGGCAACCATATTTCTCGCTCATGCGTTTGGCATAATAGAGAGGTGAAGGACGGCCTACATAGTCTCTGAGCAACTGATGATATTCTTTCTTGAACTCCTCGCTCTCAATGATAGGCTTGTAGGCCTGCTGCAGTTCTGTCACACATTTATATAATATCTCTGGCACGTATGCGCCACCGAATTTTCCAAAAAATCCTTTATCGTCAACTTGATACATCGTGAGTTAAATGTTAAATGTTAAATATTAAATTAGACTTTCGCCCTTGTGCCACAAACGAAACAGATGAATTCTTCACTCTTCGTTCTTCACTCTTCACTTATTTTTTCAGTGCCTCAAAGAGTTCATCGAGTGCCTTGTCTGGATCGAGTGTCTCATTGAGCAAGGTTACGAACTTGCTTCCAATGATGGCTCCCGCTGCATTGTCCTGGGCACTGGTGAGAGTCTGCTTGTTGCTGATACCGAAACCTATCATTCGGGGATTGCGAAGTTTCATACCGTTGATATGGTTGAAGTAAGCGAGCTTGGCATCTCCGAAACTGCTTTGAGCGCCAGTGATACTTGCCGAACTGACCATATAGATAAAACCGTCGGTATGCTCGTCGATAAAGCGGATTCGCTCCTCGCTGGTTTCTGGAGTCATCATCATGATGACACGAATGTCATACTTGTCGGCTATAGGTTTCACCACCTTGAGATAGTCGTCGAAAGGCAGGTCGGGAATAATGGTTCCACTCACTCCAGCCTCAACACATTCTTTGAAAAAAGCCTCGATGCCAAAGTGCATGATTGGGTTGAGATAGCCCATCAGCACAAGAGGAAGGCTTACTTCGCCCTTGATGGCTTTCAGTTGTCCGAAGAGAGTCTTCACGGTCATACCGTTCTTCAGAGCCCGCGTTCCGGCACTCTGAATGACTGGTCCGTCGGCCAAAGGGTCACTGAAAGGTATGCCCACCTCTATCATATCGATGCCATGACGTTCCATTGCCTTGATGACATCGCCCGTGCCTTCGAGAGTGGGACAACCGGCACAGAAATACAAGCTCAGCAGCTTGCGGTCTTTACGACTTTCAAATAGTTGATTTATCTTGTTCATTGTTTGTTTTTTTACCTTTTTACTTTTTTACCTTTTTACCATTAAAAAGCCTTTTTACTTTTTTACCTTTACAAGGAATTGCTTGAGTTTCTCTACATCTTTGAGTGCTGGCTCAATCTCGAACTTCGAGTTGAGGTCGATGCCTATGCACTTGGGATGATGAAAGTTCTTGATACGCTCTGCATCATCGGGTCCGATGCCACCACTCAGTAGGAATGGCACATCGCCATCATAAGCCTGCAAGACTTGCCAATCAAACTGCTCACCACTTCCACCCACTGTCTTACATTTGGTGTCGAAGAGGAAGAGGTCGGCAGCTCCTACATATTCCTTATATTTTTTAATGTCTTCGGCCGAACTTACACTGATGGCCTTGATGATCTTGACTTTGGGTTTGATATCGGGGTCGATAGTGGCACGCAGGTTCTCCAATGTCTCGCGTGGTTCGTTGCCGTGCAACTGAATATAGTCGAGTTTGTAATTATAGACTCTTGTCACTATATTCTGAGGCATATCGTCTACAAAGACACCCACCCTGAGTGGTGTCTTTCCCATGTCGGGTGCATAGTCGGGAATAATACCAGCCCCACTGCTGAACTGCTGCACATATCGGGGTGACGGAGGATAGAAAATCAGTCCTATCATGTCGACTCCCAGTGCAGAAATATCGCGAATGTTGTCGGCATCGCGCATGCCACATACCTTTATAATCATGATGCTTTAAAGACGGTTCTACTTTTAAAATTACAAATTGACTATAAACTCATTCAGGGCTATGCCCGGGTCGGCCTGTTTCATAAACTGCTCTCCCATCAGGAAGCCTCTGAAACCGCCTTCCTCACGAAGTCTTCTGACAACTTCCGGATTGGAGATACCGCTTTCGCTCACTCTGCATACATCCTTGGGCAACTGTTCTGCCAGGCGGAAACTGTTCTCCACATCCGTAACGAAAGTTCCGAGGTTGCGGTTGTTGATGCCATACATATCGGGGGCCAACTCAGCATATTCGAAGTCCTGGGCGTTATGCATCTCCAACAAGACTTCCAGTCCCAACTGATGCGCCATATTCATAAGATCTTTACATTCCTGCTTTGTCAGACAGGCAGCAATCAGAAGCACAGCCGAAGCACCACAATAGCGGGCTTGCAAAAGCTGATATTCCTCTACGACGAAGTTCTTATATAATATAGGTAAGGTAACACCCACATGGCGGGCCTCCTGTATATATTCGTCGTAGCCTCCGAAATAGTCGATATCGGTAAGAATACTCAATGCCGAAGCTCCATTCTGCTGATAGCCCAAAGGAATAACGCTCGCCTTGCCTTCTTTCTTGATCCATCCCTTGCTGGGCGACTTGCGCTTGAACTCGGCAATAATACCTGTGGATGATGACATCAAGGCGTCACGCATGCTGCCTCCTGGGGTAAGTCCCTCGTCAGCCTTTATCTTCCTGTCGGTCAGCGTTACCATCTGGCGTGGAGATATGAAGCGCTTGCGCTGCTCCATCTCTATTCGCTTATGAGCTACGATTTCTTCTAATATATCAGCCATGTTCTACTTTTTTTACCTTTTTACTTTTTTACCTTTTTACCTTTAACTATTCAGTTCCACGAATTTCTTGAAGGTGGCAAGTGCCTTGCCCGAGTCTATACTCTCGCGTGCTATTTCCACACACTCCTCAATGCTCTTCTTGCCCTTCTCCATCACCTGGATACCAAAGGCTGCATTAGCCAAAACGATATTCTTCTGGGCAGGAAGTGCTCGATTTTCAAGTACGGCATCAAAGATGTCCTTTGCCTCCTCTTCGTTAGCTCCACCTCTAACCTCTTCCGGTTTGGCTGTCTCGAAACCTAAGTCTTGAGGCTTGAAGATGCGCTCATAGTCGTTGGTTGTTACCTTGAAGTCACTGGTCAGCGAAATCTCATCATATCCATCTATACTGTTGACGATGCCATAGTCGATGCCAATCTTCTGATATACCTGGTTATAGAGGCGCATCTGGTCGAGATTGGCAACTCCGAGCAACTGACACGAAGGCTGGCTGGGGTTGACCAAAGGACCTAAGAGATTGAAGACGGTAGGAAACTGCAAGGCCTTGCGAATAGGACCAACAAACTTCATCGCCTTGGCAAACAACTGTGCATGAAGGTACACGATACCAGCCTCATTGATGGAGCGGTTGAGTTTGTCGAGATCATCAGTAAACTGCACTCCATGATTCTGAATCACATTGGAAGCTCCACTCACCGATGTGGCAGCATAGTTTCCATGTTTGGCCACCCTATATCCGGCTCCTGCTATGACGAAGCACGAGGTGGTAGAAATATTGAATGTATTCTTACGGTCGCCTCCCGTTCCTACTACGTCTATATATCTGTCGCAGTCGAGGATGGCAGGAACTCCTGTCGCCAGAATTCCGTCACGAAAGCCCAACAACTCGTCCACGGTCACACCACGCATCTGCAAGCCTGTAAGCAAGGCTGTGATCTGTTCTTCGGGGAACTCACTCTTTGTGATGCCAACGATGATGTTCTTGGTTTCCTCTCGGGAAAGTTCCTCATGATTCAACATTCTGTTCAAAATGTCCTTCATTTCCATAAGTTTTGTCTCCTATATTTTTTGTTGTTATCTTCGTTCAAACCCTCCTTCTACCTGTAACAGACCTTAAAGAAAAAAGACCTGTCGCAAGTTACGGCAGGCCTTTTCTATCTCTCTTAGGATTTTCATATCCACACACGGCTTATCGACTCACGACTGTTTCAATCTTGAGATACGCCACCACCATGCTGTTGAAGATACGAATGTTGTCATTTGCTTATTATTTATGAATAATATTGTTTCGTTATTGTTTCGATTGCAAATTTACACTTTTTCTTTCAATCTACAAACTTTTTGTCGATAAAAATTGCAATTTCGATTATTTTTTATCACTTTCTACTCTTTTCCATCCCTCTTTCCGTTCCTATACCTTATTATATATACTCCACTTTCGCAAATAGGGTAATAAGAATAGTTTTATCAAAAAAAATCTATCAATTCGCTTACTTTTTTTGTTAATTCTGCTACAAATCGATATTTTTTCCTTTATTATGGTTGTTTTTTCATTTTTTATACGTAACTTTGCGCCATTAAACATTAACGTACAGAATAAAACGAAAAGAAAAAACATTTATTATGAGATTATCCACATTGGTATTGGCGGTAAGTATATGCTTTGCCCCCCCCATCACTGAACACCCAAGCCAAGAGCAAGAAAAAGAGCCTTAACTTGCTGACTGCTAAGTCGGATTCCACCAAAACAGACTACGCTAAAGTCACCAAGGGCGGAAAGAAAGATACAGGCTTGTTTACTGTCATCTACAATAGCAAAAGCGGCAAGCTGTATTTTGAATTGCCCGACTCTGCATTCAGTCACCAGTATATCCTTGCCAACAGAATGGCAGCCACCAGCGACACACAGGATTTTGTGGCTGGACAGATGATCAACACTCCTTTGCTCATACAGTTCTCAAAGGACGAACGAAACGTATATATCAATCTCATACAGAGTAACAATGTCGTTGACAAGAACGACCCTATCGCAGCTTCTTTCGACAAGAATTTCTTGAATCCTCGTATGAAAGGTTTCAAGATTGCTGCACGCAATAATGGCAATGTCGTTATTGACGTGACTTCATTCTTTGGCACCAACGAGGCTTACATCTCGCCACTGAAAGAGGTTTCTGTTTTTTCTAAACTCTTTGGCGATGCCAATGCCATCAAGGGTACTTTCTCTGCCGATGCTTCCAGCATCGACTTCGTGAAGACTTTCCCTAAGAACATCGAGATAGAGAGCACCCTGTCGTTCAACACCACAGGTATGATCAAGAAGCCTTACTCTGTGAAGGTTCACCGTTCACTCTTTGTCCTGCCCGAGGATCCTATGCCCATGAGATACCAGGACAACCGAGTGGGTTTCTTCAATAACAACAAGAACATATACAGTTCTTCCAAGGACAAGGTGGAGAGCAAGACCTACATCAACAGATGGCGCCTGCAACCCAAGCCCGAAGATATGGACAAGTACTTTGCCGGCGAACTGGTGGAGCCACAGAAACCTATCGTGTTCTATGTCGATTCTGCCTTCCCTGAGAAGTGGAGAGAAACCATCAAAACGGGTATAGAAGACTGGAACCAGGCTTTCGAGCAGGCTGGTTTCAAGAATGCCATCATTGCTAAAGACTATCCCAAGAACGATCCTGACTTCGATCCAGACGATATGCGCTACAACTGCTTCAAGTATGCAGTCACATCTACTGCCAACGCCATGGGTCCAAGTCATAAAGACCCTCGTACTGGCGAAATCCTCACCGCCGATGTCATCTGGTATCACAACATCGTATCCCTGTTGCACAACTGGCGATTCATCCAGACTGCAGCTGTAGACAAGCGAGTTCGCAAGAACACCTTCGATGATGATGTGATGCGCGAGTCTATCCGTTATGCAGCAGCCCACGAGATTGGTCATACCCTGGGTCTGATGCACAACATGGGTGCCAGCTATGCTTTCGACGTAGAGCAGCTGAGAGATCCCAAGTTCACACAGCAGTATGGTACCACACCAAGTATCATGGACTATGCCCGCAACAACTACATCGCCCAGCCTGGCGATTTGGAGAAAGGCGTGCGTCTTACTCCTCCTGTTATCGGTGTATACGACAAGTATGCCATCAACTGGGGTTACAGGATCATCAAGGGCGCCAATACTCCTGAGGAGGAAGTGGCTACTCTTAACAAATGGATTGCCGAAAAAGCCAACGATAAGAAATTCCAGTTTGGCGCTCAGCAGGTTTTAGGTACAGTAGACCCAACCGACCTGACCGAGGACCTTGGAAACGACCATATCAAAGCCAGCAACTATGGTATCAGCAACATGAAGATTCTGATGAAGAACTTCGAGAACTGGACCATGGAGAAGGGCGAGAGATACGACGACTTGGAGAAACTCTATCGTGAGGTTACCAAGCAGTACACCCGCTACATCAACCATGTGGCATCTTATATCGGTGGCATCGAATATACTGAGATCAGACAGGGCGACGGTCAGGCTCAGAGCATGAACTACATCAACAAGGCACGTCAGAAGGAAGCCCTCACATGGCTGCTTGCACAGATGCGCAGCTTCGACAGTTGGCTCACACCTCATGCCCTGCTGAACAAGATGGAACTGAGCCTCGATGTCAACAAGAACATCTGCAAGCGCACCATCTCTTCGCTGTTCAGCCCCACTGCACTCTATCGCATCAAGGAAGGTGGAATGGTAAATGCCAACGCCAACTACACCATCGAAGGTTATATGAACGACCTGACCAACATGATCTTCAAGACTCCTGTAGGTGGAAAGCTTTCTTATGCCGAGCAGGCTCTGCAGTCTAATGCCATCAATCTGATGATGCAGCGCACTGGCTTGCAGCCCGAGACAGGCAAGAAGACCAAGGGTCTCACCGACGACCAGTTGTGGCAGAACGACCTCGAGATGTCGCAGCAGATTTGCAATGCCAACGATATGACCGACAGCTTCGTACGTATCAATTATGGTGGCAGCATGCTCAGCGATGCTGAGACTGGTGCCCTGATGACAGGAAGCCTGCAGCGTGTACTCAACAAATATCGTGCTTATCGTGCTACCGCTACTGGCAGCACCCGCGACTTCTACTCTTATCAGATTCTTCTCATGGAGAAGTTGCTGAACAATAAGTAACTCTACTTTCGCAAGTTCAGAAGTTTAAAGGAGTTAAAGAAGATACCGCTTCGCTCAGAAGTTAAAGCCGACAGTCTTTTTGGAAGCATACTCAGCAGTAAAGCTGTTGTCTTAACTCCTTTAACTCCTTAACTCCTTTAACTCCCCCCCCCGAATTCCTCAAAAAGAATTCTCCCCAGAACAAGTTATATTTTTGAAAATAAATATTTTTATGAGAGAGAACAAAACACTGCACTACTACATGAAGTGGGCACTCATGCTTACTTTCATGTGGGTATGTCAATTTGCAAACGCCCAGAACTTCGTCAAGGGTAAGGTAATCGACCAGGCTGGTGAGCCTGTCACTGGTGCCTATGTAAGGTGGAAAGACACCAAGATAGGTGCCAGCACCGATGTGGATGGCAACTTCTCCATCCCTGCCCATCAGGGTAAGTTGGTCATTTCTTTCCTTGGCTACAAGACCAAGGAGGTAAGCGCTCAGTCTGGCAAACAGATAGAAGTGAAACTGGAAGAAGACGCCCAGCATCTCGACGAGTTTGTCGTAATAGGTTATGGTCTTCAGAAGAAATCGTCTATCACAGGTTCTATTGAGACCATCAAGGCTGACGACTTGCTCATGATGCCTACCGCCAACCTCGACAATGCGCTTACCGGACAGGTGGCTGGTCTGCAGGTTATGACTTCTACGGGTGACCCAAGTACTGCCAAGGAAGCTGCCCTTCATATCCGTGGTATTAACTCAGCTCCTTTGCTCGTTATCGATGGTGTGCCAAGATTCGGTACGACTACTTCTGATGGTGAGACTCGTCTTTCTGACCTCAACCCCGATGACATCGAGAGTATCACCGTATTGAAAGACGCTGCAGCTGCTGCCGTTTATGGTTCGCGTGCTGCCAATGGCGTAATTCTCGTACAGACCAAGCGTGCTGAGGGCAACCAGAAGTTGCGCATCAACTACCGTGGCCAGTACAACCTCCAGGAAGCTACCAAACTGCCTGAGTTCCTCGATGCCTACGAGTTTGCCAAGCTTCGCAACCAGGCTATTGCCAATTCACCTTCCAGCACCCTGGCTCCTTATACAGAGGAGCAGTTGGAAGAGATCCGCACTCACTCCAACCCCAACGTCTATGGCGACAGCAACCTCCTGGACTATCTAGACAAGACGGGCTACTCTACCACTCATGCTGTATCTGCAAGTGGTGGCAACTCTTACGTAAAATACTATCTCTCTTTGGGCTATGCCAACTCCAAGGGTCTCTATAGTGGTGTAGGCCGCGACCGTATCAACTACTCCATGAAGTTGGATGCCACCCTCACCAAGGGTCTCGTCTTGTCTGTCGACTATACGGGCGCCAACTCTAACGCCAAGAACAGCAGCTACACAACCCTCGATGCAGCCTATAGCTATTCTCCCCTTCAGGTATATGAGTTTACCAATGGCGAGTTGGCAAGTATCGACGGCAACAACCCACTCATCAACCTTCGTGGCTTGGGCGGATACATCAAAGATCTGTCAAGAATGGGTACTGTGAATGTCAACCTGCGATGGGACATCCCTTGGGTAAAGGGTCTGAATGCCTATGTACGTGGAACCTTCGATGACAACCATCGTATAGAAAAGAGATACAGCACACCTGTAACTCTCTACACCTACGATGCCACTACAGAAGAATTTGCCATCGACCAGAATACGGTTTATCCTAAGGCTAAGACAACCTTAGAGCAGACCGACCGTTTCTATAAGAGTCAGCTCTACGAGGCGGGTATCAACTACAACAACACCTTTGCGGCAAAGCATACCGTAGGTGCCACACTGGTCATGAACTATCAGCGACTCAACAATCAGTATATGATAGGCAAGAACCTCGACAAGACTTCTGTGCCCGAGACCATGGGTGTGGCCAAGAGCTCAACTCTCTCTGGTAATGAGACTATCAACGAGCGTGCCTCTACCATCGGCCGTCTCAACTACAGCTACGCCAACAAGTACTTTGCTGAGTTCAGTTTCCGTGTCGACGGTTCTACCAACTTCTCACCCTCCAACCGATGGGGTTTCTTCCCATCATTCTCTGGTTCATGGGTTGTCTCTAATGAGGAATTCTTCAAAGCCTGGAAGCAGAGCGTTATCTCCAACCTCAAGCTGAGAGCCTCTACTGGATGGTTGGGTAATGACAGTTTGGTGGGTGCATACTCATATCTGAAGAACTACACCGAGTCTGCCAACTATGGTTACAGCTTCGGCAGCAAGGGTTCTGCCTCAAGTGTTTACCGTCCTGGATTCACCCTCATGAGTTATCCTAACACCGATCTGTCATGGGGAAAGACCCACGACTATAACTTCGGTTTGGACATGGGCTTCTGGAACGGACGCATCGGTGTGTCTTTCGATTACTTCGTACGTTACGAGACCGACAAGATCACATCGGCACCGGACTATCTCTTCCCTCCTTCGACAGGTACCGACGGAGCTTATCCTTCTGAGAACTTCAGCAAGTTGAAGGCATGGGGCTGGGACTTCACCATCAGCCACAAGAACACCATCGGCAAGTTCAAGTACAACATGTCAATCAACCTGTCAAAGAGCAACGACAAATACCTCGACTTCGGCGACGAGAGCAGTCAGCTGCCCAACCTTCGCCGTAAGGGAACCAGCAGCATGGTATGGCAGATGTATCAGGCAGCAGGTCTGTTCCAGAGTCAGGAAGAAATCGACAACTGGCCACTCGACCAGGACGGACAGGGTAATGCAACCATCGCTCCTGGTGACATCAAATACATCGACCAGAACGAGGATGGTGTTCTCGACTCTCATGACTATATTTACGTCAAGAACTCTTCACAACCCGACATGGACTTCAGCTTCCGTTTCGGAATGCAATACAAGGGTTTCTTCCTCAATGCCATCTTCCAGGGCGAGTCAGGATATAAGCAGAACATTACCGACTACTATACATTGGAGAACGGTACCCTGCCTAAGTATCAGAAGTATCACCTTACCGACAGTTGGTCAGAGAGCAATCCTTCTGGCAAATATCCACGCGTGAAGATTGCCACATCCAACGACAACAACCGCAAGAAGTCTACATTCTGGATTGAGGATTGTAATTTCGTGCGCCTCAAGTTGCTGAACCTCGGTTACAACTTCCCAGGCAGCATCGTCAAGAAGATGAGCCTCTCTTCGCTCAGCATCGCTTTGCAGGCAAGCAACCTCTTCACCATCAGCAGTCTGAAGAGCATGGACCCAGAGTCACTCCGTGGCTACCCTATCCAGCGCTCTTACGGTGTAACTCTCAACTTAGGTTTCTAACGAGACCACATTATATTATATATAGAACACAGAAAGTATGAAAATACAATTCAATAGAATCATAACCATCATTACACTCGCAGCCACCACCGGTGTGCTGACGAGTTGCGACAGCCTGTTCAGGGATGCTCCTCTCGACAAGATTTCCGAGAAGTCGGTATGGAGTAATCCTCAGCTTCTCGACGAATACGAGAACTCTTGGTACAGATGTATGAGCAATGGCTTCAGCACTTATGTTCCCAGCATTTCATTGGTGAAGAGCAAATCAAGATATTATATGCCTTGGTTTGGCGACCAGATCAGCGTGGGTAAGAGTTCTTACTATAATGCCGGCTATGGCGACTTACTGAAAGGCAACAGCCAGGAGATTACCAAATGGGCTGCCAATGTATGGAGCAACTACTTCACTCAGATTCAGTCTATCAACACCTTGCTGGAAAATTTAGGTAATATCAGCAATGGCGACCAGAAGAACCGCATCATCGGTGAGGCGCACTTCATGCGAGGCTATTACTATTATATGCTGTGGAGAATGTTTGGCGGTGTAACCCTCATCGACCACACTTATAATCCACTCATCAAAGAAGAGAAGTTCCCACGTGCAAGCTATCAGCAGATGGTAGACTTCATCGTGGCTGAGGCCGATGAGGCTGCCAAGTATCTTCCCCAGGCTCACGCCACTACCGAGACAGGTCGCGCCACCAAGGGTGCAGCTATCATGCTCAAGGCTAAGACTTACCTCTGGGCTGCCAGTAAGGTATTCCAGAACAAGGGTGAGGAACTTACCTACTTAGGTTTTGCCGACGACCAGTCACACGTCATGCTGGAGAAGGCCAAGAAGGCTTACGAAGACCTCTTCGCTCTGAACCAGTACAGCCTCATCCCTATCTCTGCCACCACACAGGACGATATTCGCGATGCCTATCGCAAAATCTTCCTGACCAAGAACTCACAGGAGTCTATCTTCGAGGTACAGCATTCTGATGATGGCGACTTTGCCAATAAGTTTGGTCATAAGCTCGACAGAGACGCAGCCTCTCCTTTCTTTACAGGTACGACAGCAGCCTACACTCCTACCCAGAACCATGTGGACGAGTATGGCATGCAGCCTGGCAAGACCTACGATGCAAAGCACCCCTACGACAACAGAGACTATCGTTTCTATGCCAACATCCTGTATGATGGATGTACCTACTGCAACCACGTGATGGACATTCATTATACAAACCGTACTGCCGGTGTCGACCTTACACCTTATGGTACTTCCACTTCGGCTGCCGTAACCTTGACAGGTTATTACATGGGCAAGTTTGTTGATCCAAGCCAGACTATCGACAACAACGATACTTATGCCAGCAAGCAGAACTACATCATCTGGCGATTTGCAGAGGCACTGCTCGACTATGCTGAGGTTTGCTACGACTTAGGAGATACAGACTTGGCTAAAGAGTATGTCAACAAGACCCGTCAGCGTGTTCACATGCCCGATATCGAGAATCCTACACTCGACGACATCAAGAACGAGCGTCGTGTGGAAATGGCTTTCGAGGAAACCACCTACTGGGATCTCTTCAGATGGGGTGTGGCAGAGCAGAAGATGAACGGCGAGACCAATCCTCTGAAGGGTATGCGTGTCGACGTAACTGTGGTAAACAACGAGGTGGTAAACACCAAGTACACCATCAGCAACGTAAACCGTTTCCCTAAACGTGTGAGAGTCTTCGACAAGAAACAATACTATCTGCCCATTCCTTGGAGCGAGATCAAGTATCACGGCATTGCCCAGAACCCAGACTGGACAGAACAATAAAGAACTCAACTTTCGAAAATGGGGAAGTTAAAGAATTTAAAGAAGTTAGAGAAGTTAGAGAAGTTAAAGCCATATGCTTTACAGATAGATATTCAAACAAAAAGGCTGTTGGCTATAACTTCTAACGACCGAAGGGAGTGATAACTTCTTTAACTTCTATAACTTCCGTACAAACGAAACTTCAGAAGTAGCAATAAAACACTCAATACAAACAACGGATAAAAGTTCTTTCGTCAGCAAGATGCTGACGAAAGAACAATCCTTAACAAAAAACATCATCTTTATGAGAAAATTTTACTTAGCATGGGCGCTGTTACTCAGCGCTATCGGAGTTCAAGCACAGGAGTACAATCTTTTCCCTGCTTCAGTAGTCGACGAAAATGGCTGGTTGTGGTTCAACAGCCAGAATATTGTTGACCAGTATGTCGGTGTCTGCAATGAAAATGACTACAAAGTAGACCCTGAAGGCAAAATCATCCAGATGATTTATGCAGACCAAGTGCCTTCATATCCTTCGACTACAGTTGATTCAGATGCGATTGGATACGGAAAAGGCGGCGAGTTGGGTGCAGATGGCTACAAGAAAGGAGCTATCATCTTACCTGCAGCAAGTGCATCAAATTCACCAAATGGTGGTGGAATTGTTCTTTGCCTGCCATCATGCTCTACATTCTGCATAAATGTTTCATGCTCGGGATCCATCTACTGCCAACTTTTAAGCACAGACAAAGCAGGCACTATGTTCGGTGATTATGAAGTGCGCAAAGCATATAGCATGTTCAACAAGTTTGCAGGTGCAGGCAACACCACGGTTACAGGCCTTGAAAAACAAACAAATGGCTACAACGAAATTACAATTAAGTCCGACAAACCTGTATATGCATACTTCCGCAACATCACAAATAAAGAGGTTTACATCCACGGCATCAAGGTGACCACTCCCAAGCAGGAAACTGCAGGCATTGCCAACATACAGACACAAGGTACAACCGCACAGGAGGTATATACTATTGATGGCGTCAAAGTAGGCAACACCTTGAAGGGTCAGAAGCAGGGCTTGTACATTGTCAAGCAGGGCAACAGCATCAAGAAGGTCATTAAATAAATGACCGCAAACTTTTATATTTATCAACATAAGACACTACAAGTATGAAGAAATTCTTTACACTTTTGTTGGCAGTCATCAGTACAATGACAGCCTTCGCACAGACAGAACCTGCCATTGAATTGCAGGCAGAGGTAGATGGCAACACCAGAACTTTTTCCATCGGACTGGCAACTGAAGGAACAGTACAGATAGACTGGGGCAATGGCGAGAAAGTCACATCAGAAGTGATTCCTGCTTTCGATGGCTGGAACCAGGTGAACGTCTCTGGTACCGTATCAGGTGAAGGAAAAGTAAAAATCTATGGCGACAACATCGTTTGTTTCGAATGTTCATCAACAGTAAAAGGTGCCAAAGTATTGTCTTTGGATGTAACTAAGGCTACAGCCTTGAAAGATTTGACTGCCAACACCAACAAACTGACAGCCATCGATCTGACCAAGAACACTGAGTTGGAGAAGCTGACCATCAACAACAATCAGTTGACAAGCATTGATATCAGCAAGTGTACCAAATTGACAACTTTGGATATTAGCAATAATCTCTTGACAGCAATAGATATTACCAAAAATCAGGCATTACAGACTCTCAGAATCGGACAAAACAAACTTACTGGCGAATTGGATTTATCCACCAATCCAACCATCAAGTCTGTATATGCACAGACAAATGAATTAACCTCGGTTAAGATAGGTAATAACACGGCATCTAAACCAACCTTCAGCTTTAACGAGAATAAGCTCACCTCCTTTGATGCTACAGGTATTAAAGATGCAGGTAATGCAACTCTGTTCTTGATAAGCAACCAGTTGACAGAAATCACACTGCCAAGCACGAAGATGAAGAGTATAAACATCTCTAAGAATAACTTCACATTGGCTACACTCCCTGCTCCAAGCGTTGCTAAGTTTTTCACTTATGCTCCACAGAATGACTATGTCATTGCAGAATCTTACAAGGTAGGTGATGTACTCGACCTCTCATCACAGACAAGTGCCACTTTGAACACCCAATTTGCTGTTTACAAGTCAGACAAAACTGCTCTGACAGAAGGCACCGACTACACGGTTGCTGATGGTAAAATTACATTCCTTACGGCACAGGAAGCTGTATATGTAACCATGAGTTCTGCTTTATATAGCAAGTTTACTGGCACAAGCATCTACAAGACTACCGTCACAAAGGTAGAAGGTTCTACAGGCATCAACGCTGTTACTGCTCAGGGAGTGAAGGTAAGCACAGCAGGTAATGAGATTTCTATCTCTGGACTTTCACAGGGCGACGCTGTTACAGTAGCCAACTTGGGTGGTGCAGTAGTAGCAAGCTTCCACGCCAACTCAGCCAACGCTCATATTCAGGCTACCCCAGGCCTGTATATCGTTAGCATCAACGGCAAGGCTATCAAGATAGCCCTCTAATAATTTTATTTCATAAAGTGCCACATCGCATGGGCGAAACGTCCCATGGGTATGGCACTTTTTTCAATCCAACAAGTACGATTATGAAGAAGTCTTTAGCACTAACCATTCTTTGCCTCCTCTTTGCCTTCCAGGCAGGAGCATTCAACAAGAACACAGGAACCGTTGGCAACACGGTGTGCTTTGTGCGCTTTGCCGACGAGGATGCCAGTATTTTTGAACATACGATAGACACCTATCAGAACCTGTTCAACGGCAACAACACTACCGACAACTCGGTATACAACTATTTCCGTCAGGCTTCCTACAACCAGCTGGAATGGAAGAGTTCCTTCTATCCTGTTACTACTGACACCAAGATTGTGTCTTACAAGACACGTTACGAAAGAGCATACTACCAGAAGTATGATGCCACATTGCGTCCCTCTGGCTACAACTCAGAAACCGAGGGTGAAGCACGCATGCAGGCATTGGTAAGAGAAATAGCCAACTATATAGAGAAAGACGTGGCTGACGCTACCGACATCGACAAGAACGACGATGGCTACATAGATAACCTGTGCATCATCTTCAGCGGACAATCAGAACTGAGCAACAAGCGAGGCATCCTCTGGCCACAACGCAAGGACTTGGCTTTGCCTGATGAAAAGGCTATCTATATAAAAGGTAAGAAGTTGGTGGGCTACATCATGGTTTTCGACGAGGCTAATGGTTATGAAAACTTCGAAGGCATCGCCCTCAACACCGGAGTTCTTTGCCATGAGATGTCTCACTCATTGGGCACCTACGATCTGTATCATGCTTCAGGAAGCCTCAACCCTGTAGGAATATGGGACTTGATGTCAGACAATCAGCTCGTAGCACAAAACATGACAGCCTACACCAAGTATCGCTACTGTAAATGGATTGACGAGATACCAGAGATTTCCAAAGCTGGTACCTACACCTTGAATCCCGTAGGTGGCAGCAGCAAAGAAAACATTGCTTATAAAATCAAACCAGTAGGAAGCGATGAATACTTCGTAGTGGAATATCGCAAAAAGGAAGGTTTCGACAAGAGTCTTCCTGGTTCGGGTCTGCTTATTTACAGAATCAACCCTGCCTACACAGGAGGCAACGTCAACTATAATGGTACTACCCGACTCGACGAACAGTACATCTTCCGTCCTAACGGAACCATCACATCGGATGGTGATATCACAAAGGCTTTCTTCAGTGCCGAGAGTGGAAGAACTGCTTTTGGTGGCGAGGCTACAGCCAAGCCCTTCTATAGCAATGGCAAGGAGGCACCTTTTTCCATCAGCAACATTTCTACTTGCGGAAGCACCATCTCGTTCTATCTGCACGAATCTACCAACCACCTTTCTCTAAACAAGAAAGAGATTACCTTGGCTGGAGGCGCACAGAGTTCGGCTACAGTAACCATCTCCTCTGACGAGACTTGGACTTTAGAGAACCTTCCTGCATGGATCACTGTGAGCCAGACCGAGGGTACAGGAAATGCAGAGGTCACCTTCACTGCAAACAGCGAGAACAATGAGCCACGAAACAGAACGGCTACCATCATGGTGAAGACTGCCAGCACGGAGGCACCACTGACCATCACCCAGTTGTCAAACATCGTAACGGCTCCATCGCAACTGACAGGAAACATACAGGACGATGGTATTCATTTGTCTTGGACTGCAGCTTCTGCTGGTGTGACACTCCTCTACGATGACTTTGAGAATACGGCAAACCCCAACGAATGGGTCATCACTACATCGGGCGACCGTGGTTGGAGATGGCAGAAAGGCGAACCCAACAAGGGCTATTACCGTTCATACGAAGGAAGCTATGCTGCTACCGTTTATGAAGCACGGTATGATATTCATCAGGATGAATATTTCACTTCAAAGACCTTCGCTTACGGCAAGACGCTGAGTTTCTACTCTCGTACTACAGCAGCAGGGAAAAAACCCACAAACCCACAGTATTATAATGTGGAGGTAAGCAAGGACAACGGAAAGTCATGGACACCCATTTTCAATGCTTGTACTGATTTAGCCGCATCGGTGGCAGGTAAGTACACCAAGGTTACCCTCGACCTCTCAGATTATCAGTCAGCAGAAATGCAAATCCGATTCCACTGCTATGATACAGACAACATGGGGTTGAGCTACTACTGGCAGATTGACAACCTCGAAATCTTGGGCAGCAGTTCCAACAATATCACAGGATACAACGTGTATCGAAACGGCATCAAGATTGCCACCAGCACAACAACCGAATATGTTGACCCAGCTCCATTGGATGGCACCAACACCTATGCAGTAAGTGCCACAGGAAGCTTTGGGGAAAGCAGTCCATCCAATAGTGCTGAGTTGCAGTTTACATCGACAGGTATCTCTACTCCTACTACACAAGGTCTTCAGGTAATGGGAGTTTACGACTGTCTGGGCCGTCGCATCAACAGCAAGGAGATGCAACGCGGACAAATCTACATCGTCAAGTATGCCGATGGAAATACTAAAAAGGTAAGTAAATAAACAAGACTTCTTCCTCCCCCTATCATGGGGACAATAACCTCTATGCCAAGCGGCTTCGATGGCAGATGAAAGCGGCTTCGACGAGCAACGAAAGCAATTGCGTTGGGCATCGAAGCCGCTTGCATTTTTTTAGAATATTCTTCTGCTGAAATATAATAAAGTGGCATAAGTATCGTTATATTAACAAAAGCAAGAACTTAACATATAATAAAACGCCTATGAAGCAATATTCTACTTCTGATGAAATGAGACCGTCGAGAAAGACTATCAATATGATCAAACAGATAGCCTACACTTATCGCGCTATCAAAATGAATGGACGTTATGAGGCGTTCTGCCTCAACTAAAATAAGAACAAAGAATGAAACCAATCATATCCCCATCTCTGTTGTCTGCCAACTTTATCGACCTAAGAAGCGACATAGAGATGATCAACAAGAGCGAAGCCGACTGGCTTCATCTCGACGTAATGGACGGAGTTTTCGTGCCCAATATCTCTTTTGGATTTCCTGTCATCGAGGCGGTGTCAAAGGTATGCACCAAGCCTCTCGACGTGCATTTCATGATTGTCCACCCAGAGCAGTACATAGAGCAGACTGCCAAGGCGGGCGCAATGATGATGAATGTGCACTACGAGGCATGCACCCACCTTCACCGTACCATACAGCAGATTCATGCCGCTGGAATGAAAGCCGGTGTAACACTGAACCCATCCACACCTGTCTGCGTGCTCGAAGACATTATCTGCGATGTGGACATGGTGCTGCTGATGAGTGTGAATCCAGGCTTCGGCGGACAGCAGTTCATTGAGAACACCATAGGCAAGCTGGCACGACTGCGCCAACTCATCAAGTCATCCGGCTCGAAAGCACTGATAGAGATTGATGGTGGCGTGCAGGCAGAAACGGCTCCCCGCCTGATAGAGGCTGGTGCCGATATCTTAGTGAGTGGCAGTTATGTGTTCAAGAGCAAAGACCCTCTTGCCACCATCCACGGTCTTAAAACATTGTAATATTCGAGAATACATCGTGCTCCTTAGCCATACGACGTAGGTTAAGGAGTGCGTAACGCATTCTGCCAAGACTGGTGTTGATGCTTACATTCGTAAGTTCGGCGATTTCCTTGAAGGACAACTGCTGGTAATAACGCATATACACCACCTCCCTCTGGGTAGGTGGCAGCAGGTTGACCATCTTCTTAACATCCGACATCACCTGTCCCCGCACGATAGTGTTCTCCGCATTATCGAAGACCACGTATTCGTCTCTTATCTTCGACATATCGTTGTCATCGGGAGTCTCCACGATGTTCTGCAATCTGTTGTCGCGATACATGTCCATCATCACATTGTGGGCAATGCGCATGCACCAAGCTAAGAACTTGCCATTGGGCACATACTGGCGTTGCTGCAGTTTGGTAACCACCTTGACGAATGTCTCCTGAAAGACATCATTCGCCTTTTCCTGGTCGTGAACCACAAACATGATATAGCCGAACAGTTTCACCTCGTTGCGAGACAGTAACAAATCGAATGCCCGATTGTCGCCCTCGACATAAGCCAAGGCGAGTTGCTCATCGGTCATTTCTTCGAGTTTTCTCATTTTTCTAACCTCTTTAGTTTCTTCAAGTAGAAATCTTAATCTATAGGCTATTTGTTTTTATTGTGTTAGGAATGTTAAAAATCACTGCAAAGATAGTACTTTTATCAAAAACCACCAAACAAGAAGACTTTTTTATTATCTTTCACACTATTTTTTAACAATTAGTGGCTGAGGAGATAAGTGATAACTTCTTTAACTTCTATAACTTCTGAACTTGCTAAAGTTCAATTATATATATACCAAAAAGAGGTTGGTGCAGGATGCACCAACCTCGTGATAATGATTTCAATAAAGAAAATTGAAATCTTATAAAAGATGCTGCAAATATAAACTTTATTATTGAGAACTCCAAGCTTTTTTGAAGGAAAATGAGTTTTTTAACATTGTGTACGCAACCATTACCAAATAAATTCATTATCTTTGTGGCGAAAATAACAACTACAGTATTAATCATTATCTATTTTAAAGCAAATTATGAGATACTTAAAGACACTATTGCTCGCTCTCCTATTGCCAGCTTGCGCCTTTGCAGCAGGATGGGACGACAATGAGTACAAGCGTATCGAGCAGAGCATCCAATTGCCAAAAATTGCCGAACGCCAGTTCCTTATCACTTCTTTTGGTGCCAAGACTACAGCTACGGCTGCACAAAACCAAAAGGCCATCAACCGCGTCATCTCTCTTGTCTCCAAGAAGGGAGGCGGAAAGGTGATCATCCCTAAGGGTACCTGGAACACAGGAGCCATTGAGTTGAAGAGCCATGTCAACCTCGTTCTTGAGGAAGGCGCCACCCTTCACTTTGCCTTCGAGCCTAAGCTCTATCCCCTGGTACGTACCTCTTGGGAAGGTCTGGCTTGCTGGAACTACTCTCCCTGCATCTATGCCTACAAGGCTACCGACATTGCCATTACCGGTAAGGGAACCATCGATGGAGGTGGCAACAACGACACCTTCTGGCAGTGGAATGGCAGCCCTCGTTTCGGTTACAAGGAGGGTGTGACCAAAGAGAGCCAGAAGTTGGGCTCACGCAGCAAACTGCTGAAGATGGCAGAGGACGGTGTGCCTTTCGACGAGCGCAAGTTCGGTATGGGCTATGGCTTGCGTCCTCAGTTGGTCAACATGGTACACTGCGAGCGCATCCTTATCAAGGATGTCAAGATGATCAACTCGCCTTTCTGGGTCATCCATCCACTGCTCTCCAAGAACATCACGGTAGACGGTGTGTATGTATGGAACGAAGGACCTAACGGTGACGGTTGCGACCCAGAGGCTTGCGAGAACGTTCTCATCCAGAACTGCGTGTTCCATACCGGCGACGACTGCATCGCTATCAAGAGCGGTCGCAACAACGACGGTCGTCTCTGGAACCAGCCTTCCAAGAACATCATCATCCGCAACTGCAAGATGGAAGACGGTCATGGCGGTGTGGTGATAGGAAGTGAGATCTCGGGTGGCTGCGAAAACGTATATGCCGAAAACTGCGTGATGGACTCTCCACACTTGGAGCGCATCCTGCGTATCAAGACCAACAACTGCCGTGGCGGTCAGGTGCAGAACATCAATATGCGCAACGTCGTCGTGGGTCAGTGCAAGGAGGCTGTGGTGAAGATCAACCTCGACTACGAGAGAAAAGAAATATGCTATCGTGGTTTCGAACCTATCGTGAACAATGTGAATGTAGAGAACGTCACCTGTCAGAAGAGCGACTACGGCGTGCTGATTATCGGCCGCGACTCTTTGGAGAATGTCTACGACATCAATATCAAGAACTGTAAGTTCGACGGTGTGGTGAAAGAGCCTGTCAAGATCACCGGCAAGACCCGCAACGTGAAGTTCGACAACCTCGTCATCAACGGCTCCCTCGTTCTCAACAAGGAGAACCAGCCCTACAAGAACTATAGCGAATGGCTCACCTACAGCGAGATGAAGCGTGTACCCCACTCTTACCTGCTCGACTTCAGCAGCAAGCCCAAGTGGAGCTATGTGATGGGTATCGAGATGGAGGGAATGCTCGACACCTACGAGCACTACAAGGAAGGCAACAATGCCATCCTCGACTACCTGAAGGAATATCCTGCCAAGATGATCGATGAGAAAGGCAACATCACTGGCTACAAATACGAAGACTTCAACCTCGACAATGTGCGCACCGCCAAGTTCATCCTGCGCATGCACAACCTCTTCCCTACCAAGGGAACAGAGAAAGCACTGAAGACACTCTTCAAGCAGTTGCAGAACCAGCCTCGCACCAAGGAGGGAGTTTACTGGCACAAGGCTATCTACGCCAACCAGGTATGGCTCGACGGTATCTTCATGGGACTGCCTTTCTACTGCAACTATGCCGTACAGACCATGAAGCCAAAGAAGGCAGAGAAATATCTCAACGATGCGGTAGACCAGATGGTGAAGACCGACTATCGCACCTACGATGAGAAAACGCAGCTCTGGAAGCACGCATGGGACGAGACCCATCAGCAGTTCTGGGCAAACAAGGAAGACGGCAAGAGCCAGCACTGCTGGGCAAGAGCCTTGGGATGGTATGTGATGGCTATGACCGAGTGTCTCGACGCCATGCCCGAGAACTACGCACGCCGCCAGGAGGTGATCGACCTGCTGAACAAGGCGATGAAGAGTGTGGTGAAGTACCAGGACAAGAAGACTGGCGTATGGTACGACGTGCTCGACGTGAAGAGCGACAAGAACTATCTGGAGAGCACAGCCTCTTCGATGTTTGCCTATGTGTTACTCAAGGGCTACCGCAAGGGCTACCTCTCAGAGGAATATCTCAAGGCTGGCGTGAAGGCATACAATGGTATCTTGAAACAGTTTATCAAGGTAAACGCCGACAAGACCATCAGTCTGACCCGCTGCTGTGCAGTAAGCGGCTTGGGCCCTGGCCCTGGCCCATACGTCAAGAAGCCCAACTACAAGCGTGACGGCAGCTTCGAATACTATATGAGCGAGCCTATCCGCGACAACGATGCCAAGGGCGTGGGTCCTTTCATCTGGGCAAGTCTCGAAATGGAACAGCAGGGACTTATCAAGTAACTCAATAAAAACAATCAGGCTAACAAATGAAGAAATCATTATCTATCATTGCAGCCTCACTCATCAGCATATCTACCATGGCACAGGCTCCTGCTTTCCCCGGAGCCGAAGGCCATGGTAGATTTGTTACTGGAGGTAGAGGCGGAAGAATCGTACACGTAACGAATCTCAACGACAGCGGAACAGGATCTTTCAGAGAGGCTGTCAAGTCGGGCAAAAGAATCATCGTCTTCGATGTGGCGGGCGTCATCGCCCTGAAGTCTGACTTGAAGATAGCAGACAACATCACCATCCTCGGACAGACAGCCCCTTCGCCAGGCATCACCCTGCGCTATTATACCGTTCAACCGGGTAGCAACAATATCATCCGTTTCATCCGCATTCGCCGTGGACAGGAGAAGGACATCAACGATGGTGCTGATGCCTCATGGCAGCGCAACAAGACGGGTATCATCTTCGACCACTGCTCCTTCAGCTGGAGCATCGACGAGGTGGCTTCGTTCTACGACAACAACAACTTCACCATGCAGTGGTGTACCGTGGCAGAGAGCCTTACCAACCCTGGTCACTCCAAGGGTGCTCATGGCTATGGCGGCATCTGGGGTGGTAAGTTAGCAAGTTTCCACCACAACTTCGTGGCTCATCTCATGAACCGTGGTCCACGTTTCAATGGTGCCCGATATGGTTGGACGGGCTATACCGACAACAAGGAATACAGCACCTATAAGTGGCAGAACACCGTACAGGCTGAGAACGTCGATTTCCGCAACTGCGTGATGTATAACGCTCAAGGCACCTGCTATGGCGGTCCTGGTGGCGGACAGATCAATATTGTCAACAACTACTACAAGGCTGGTCCCAGCCATAGTTTGAAAGGTACAACTCTGAATGGACTCAAAGTAGATGTGAGCACAGGTAAAGAGCGAGGAAGCCAAGACCGTATCACCCTTGTCACACTTTCTACACAGAGCAACTCCGACAAAAATCATCCAGAATTATACGACATGACCAGCCGTTACTATATCAATGGTAATACGACCGAGACCACCAAAGGCTCGAAAACTGCTAATAAAGACTGGAAAGGTGTCAGCTATGACAAGGGCGTTCCAAGTCTGAACGGAGAATATTACAGTCCCGATGCGAACAACTACTATGGCGATGCTGTGGCTCATACCACTATCAGTGGCAAGTCGTGTGTCAAGATCAAGATGGATGAACCAGCTCCTACAGGAGAGGTAACCACCCACTCTGCTGCCGAAGCATACAAAAAAGTTTTAGCCTATGTAGGAGCATCCCTCTACCGCGACGAAATAGATGCGCGATACATGGAAGAGGCCAAGACAGGTACAGCCACCTACCAAGGAAGCATCACCAAGTCGCCTGGTATTATAGATAAGGTGTCAGACGTGAAAGGTTATACGGAAACCAACTTCGGCACAGGCTCTCGTCCTGCTGGATTCGACACCGACAAGGATGGTATTCCTGATGAATGGGAAAAGGCCAACGGTCTGAATCCTAACGATGCAAGTGATGCCCTTACCTACTCGCTCGACAAGAAGGGTTATTATACCAACATCGAAGTCTATGCCAACTCACTGGTAGAGAACATCATGAAGTCAGAAAACCAGGATGCCCTTTCAGGAGTAGATGAGTATTATCCAACTTCTACCTCTACAGGCATCAGCCAGACGGTTGTCGACAAAGGCGAAGTGGCTTCCATCACGTATTATGCCCTCAACGGCTCTCGTCTCAATACCCCTGCCAAGGGTATCAGTATCAGAAAGATAACCTACAGCAATGGCAAAACCGCAACAGACAAAGTAATTAAATAAAGAAAAGCCTATCGTTCATGGTCGAAAAAGGGATGTTTTATGTCCTTTTTTCGACCTTTTTGCATTTTAATCGAAATTTAATGCCTTTTTTAGAACAACCTATCTAATTTTTTACTAACTTTGCAAAAGAAGATAAGAGCAATCGGCAATCTGAAAGTTGTCTTTCATTGCGCCCGTTTGCACTTTCTTCACCTAAGAGTTAAATAAAACATTAATTAATCTTTTAAATCTTACGTTTATGAATAAAATTTTACGCATTTCAATGATCGCTGTGTTGGCATTAATTGCTAATGTCAGCTTTGGACAGGCTTACAAGACATTGACATTCCCTGACGACGACAAAGCCACCAACGGAATAAGTGGTTACAACAAGACATGGACAGCCAAGATTGGTACTGACTCATGGTCAATTGTAAATTTCAACAATAATAATTGGAATAACAATTGGACATTTATAAAATGTGGTGGAAAGAAAGGTGCATTTGTAGGAACCATTACTACTGATTTTGCTATTGATAAAGCCATTTCTTCTGTTGTGGTTAATATTGATAACATCAAAGCTACTTCCGTCAATTCTATCAAACTTGAAGTTACATCAGACAAAGAAGGCAATACTATTTTAGAGACAGTCAACCTCGAAAAGTTGGTAGCAGGAGATGCCGTATTCACAATTAAAACACCAAAAGAAAACTGCTATTACAAACTGATATTCGATTGCAAAAAAGATGCGGGAACTAATGGTTTAGTTACCGTAAAAACTGTTGAATATTACAAGGCAGGTGATGCTCCTATCATCGTTGACATTTCAAACACTCCTGAGACAGCTTATACTGTAGCAAAGGCAAAACAGCTGATTGACGCAGGTAAAGGTTTATCTACTGAAGTTTATGTAAAGGGTATTATCTCAAGTGTAGGTACACTCAACACCCAATATAAAAGCTTGACATACAACATTTCAGATGATGGCGAAGCTACAAACGAACTGAATGTTTACAGCGGAAAATACTTAGAGGGAGCTGATTTCACATCTGCTGACCAACTCAAAGTGGGTGACGTAGTCATCGTAAAGGGTCAGTTGAAGAAATACGGCGAAACCTACGAACTTGATAAGAATAATCAACTCTACTCTTTGAATGGTGTAACCACTGGCATCAACAACATCACAACCGATGCAACACTGGAGAATGCTCCTGCATTCAACCTCGCAGGTCAGAAGGTAGGTAAGGCATACAAGGGTGTAGTCATTAAGGCTGGCAAGAAGTTCGTACAGAAGTAATTTTTCTATCAAGAGCATCGTTACTCTTACACAGCTAAGCCTCCTTGTTGGTAAGTCTATCCTACCAGCAAGGAGGCTTTTTTTATTTCGTTGCGTCCTCACACACTGCTTTTTGCCACTTTTCTTACTAAAAGTTTTGTTGTTTCGATAATAATTGCTACTTTTGCCGATAAGATAATTAATAGATAAATTAAGGAGGATTTTTATGGCATTAGAAATTACAACTATTCCAGTCTTAACTGGTGACGTGGCTGAGAAATTTGAGGCTCAGGCAACCAAAGCATATCAGAACATGCTTGAACGTAAAAAGAATAATACGCCCCGACGTTCAAGTTATGAGAAAGGTATGAATTTGGTAAAAGAGATATTGTCACATTCAAATCTATAGATATGGGGTTCTTGAGCGAGAACTGCAAGCTCTGTCGCATGGAAACGTTAGCCGATTTAGGTGATTTTACTTGTGGAGATGCAGACTTAGATGATTTTTTTGCTAATGATAGTTTTGCTTACTATCAGCAGTTGCTTGGTAAAACCTATTTGTATAAGCTTCGTTCATTGGAAGAAGATACAATTGCAGCGTTTACAATTTCCAATGCCAGTATAAGAGTTGACGATTTACCTAATGCACGCAAGAAGAAAATTGAGCATGATATACCTTATCAGAAAACTTGTCGTAATTATCCTGCTGTCTTGATTGGACGTTTAGGGGTTAATAAGAAAATTCATTCGAAGCATGTTGGTAGTGAAATCATAAACTTTATCAAGTATTGGTTTGTTGAACCAAACAATAAAACGGGTTGCCGTTTTGTATTAGTTGACGCCTACAATAATCCTTTTACTATAAAGTTTTATGAGTCGAATGGTTTCAAGATGATGTTTAGTAATGAAGAACCTAAAATCCGCAACTATCATTCAATACACGATTAAGGGTAGATTTATGAAT